>ENA-OYAB01000326-OYAB01000326.1-human-gut-metagenome-genome-assembly--contig:-NODE-326-length-12713-cov-4.731474_pt1 | contig 12713 bp, 7 predicted proteins | sample MGYA00243422_ERZ652808 | MGnify/ENA primary metagenome ERZ652808 (study PRJEB26926, sample SAMN06164543) | human gut metagenome | biome: ENVO:00009003; feature: ENVO:2100002; material: ENVO:00002003...
ATTAGGCGATGCCTTCCTGATTAAAATCAAAGATTTTAATCAGGAAATAGTATCAAAAGGCGCGGGGCAGATGCCCCGCGCCTTGTCGTATGGAATTTACAGCCCCAGCAGCTGCTTTTTCTTTGCGTCAAATTCTTCCTGGGTGAGAATGCCTGCGTCCAGCAGCTCCTTGAGCTTCAGCAGGTCGTCCGCAGCCTCGCTTACGCTGGTCGGTGCGGCGGCGGGCGCAGGCGCAGGAGCGGCAGCGGGGGCAGCAGGAGCAACACGGCCGGTGACAATGTCGTTCAGCTTATCCTGCATCAGAATCGGCGGGATAATGGGGACAAAGATGGCAAGAATCAGGCAGAGGGTGGAAAGATCGGAAGGGATATTCTTCGCCGCCGCCATCTTGTCAAGACGCTGGGCAGTCTTGTACATCCAATAAATCACGTAGAAGGGGACGAACAGGCACAGCAGCAGCTTGTTGGTGGGGTCGCGGTTTTCTTCGCCCTCTACATTGTTGGTGTAGCCGGTAACGCGGTAAATCCAGATATACAGCCAGATGCCGCAGGTGAACAGCAGCAGCAGAATGTGCTTGACCAGGCCGCAGTAAACTTCAGGAGCGGGAGCGGCCGTAGTGCTTCCGGTTTCAGTGGGTGCGCTCACCGTCTGCTGAGGGAGTCCTTCGGGGTAAGCGACCCACATGGCTGCCAGGAACATACCGGCGCATGTAGCAAGCAATCTCAGAAAGGCTACAAACCAAACGCCGCCAATCGACAGCACTGTGGCAAGCGCAACGACCGCAGGGGGAATGAACCAGAACTTCTTCACCTGCTCCCGGAGCTGGGGCAGATAGTCGGTCACAAAGACCACGGCCAAGAACGCCATGCCCCAGTTACCCAGCAGCAGGAGAACATTTCTGAAATTCAGGAAGAACAGGCAGGCAATACCGGCCAGGGCGAAGCCCACGGGCAGGAAGATGTCTCTGCGCTTCGTCAGAAGGGCAAAGGCCAGCACTGCACAGCTTGCTACCCAGATCAGCATCTGAACATAGTCACTGAACGACATAAAGCGGAGGATACGCAGCCACTGGAATAGCTCCATAACGCCCCCAAAGGCAAAGAGCGCCCCCGCCACGGTGCTGTACCAGGAACTGTTTTTTGTTTCTTGCATAGTGATACCTCTCTTCTTTTTTTTAAGGACACTGCGTTCAGTATACACCATCCGATTGTGAAAAGCAACCCATAAAAGGCTATTGTGCGGCTTCCTACTTGTCAGAATTCACATTCTCGTGTATAATGGGAAAAACGATTTCCGCAGCACTGGAGGAAACAATATGACGTTGGAGCAATTTTTTGCCGAGAATCGGGAGGTTGCCATTGCCTTCTCCGGCGGCGTGGATTCGGCGTACCTGCTGTACGCGGCGACGAGGTACGCCGCCCGGGTCAAAGCCTATTACGTAAGCACCGCATTCCAGCCGGAATTTGAACTGGAAGACGCCCGGCGGCTGGCGGCCGACGTGGGCGCGGATATGCAGGTGCTGCATGTGGATGTTCTTTCCAACAGTGCGGTCACGGCGAACCCGCCCGACCGCTGCTATCACTGCAAAAATACGCTGTTCCGGCAAATCCTCCGGGCGGCGGAAAACGACGGCTTCCCGGTGCTGCTGGACGGCACCAACGCCTCCGACGACGCCGGCGACCGGCCGGGAATGCGGGCGCTGCGGGAGCTGTCGGTTCGCTCTCCCCTCCGGGAGTGTGGCCTGACCAAGGCGGAGATCCGCCGTCTTTCCAGGGAAGCCGGGCTGTTCACCTGGGACAAGCCCGCCTACGCCTGTCTCGCCACCCGGATTCGCACCGGGGAGGAGATCACGCTTCAAAAGCTGAAGCAAACGGAAAAGGCAGAGGGCTTCTTATTCGGGCTTGGGTTCCGGGATTTCCGCGTCCGCATGGTGAGCAACACCGCAAAGCTGGAGCTGCGGGAGACCGATCTGCCCCTGCTTCTGGAAAACCGGGAGAAGATCGTGACCGAACTCCGCAAAGATTATGACAGCGTTCTGCTGAATCTGGAGGTGCGCAAATGAACTCTGAAATCCGAAAGCTTCTGGAATCCGTCCGATCCGGGGAAACCAGCGTGGACGACGCCATGCTGGAACTGAAAAAGGCCCCCTTCGAGGACATCGGCTACGCGAAGGTCGATCTGCACCGGAAGGTGCGGCAGGGCGCGGCAGAGGTGATCTACGGTGCGGGGAAGACCCCGGAGCAGATCGGCGGCATCATCGACGCCATGCGCGCCAACAGTCAGAACCGCGTCCTCATCACCAGAATGTCCCCCGAGGCGGCGGCCTACGTCGGCAACACCCGGGAGCTGGACTACCATAAGGACGCCCGGGTGGGCATTGTGGGTGGACTTCCCCAGCCCGACGGCATTGGAAAGGTCGTCATCGCCACCGGCGGCACCAGCGACATCCCCGTGGCCGAGGAGGCGGCGCTGACGGCACAGGTGCTGGGCAGCGAGGTGGTGCGGCTGTACGACGTGGGCGTGTCCGGCGTCCACCGGCTGCTTGCCCATATGGATTCTATTATGGAAGCCAGCGTGGTCATCGCCATCGCGGGCATGGAGGGGGCGCTTGCCAGCGTGGTGGGCGGCCTCGCGGAATGCCCGGTGATCGCCGTTCCCACCAGTGTGGGCTACGGCGCGTCCTTCGGCGGCGTGGCGGCGCTGCTGAGTATGCTCAATTCCTGCGCCAGCGGCGTGTCGGTGGTGAACATCGACAACGGCTTTGGCGCGGGGTATCTGGCGAACATGATCAACCACATGGAGGTCAAGGGATGAAAACGCTGTACATCGAATGCGCCATGGGCGCCGCCGGGGACATGCTCGCCGCGGCGCTGCTGGAGCTGCTTCCCGACCGGGCGGCGTTTCTTGAGAAAATGAACGGTCTCGGCATCCCCGGCGTCACCGTCAGCGCGGAAAAAGGCGTGAAATGCGGTGTGTCTGGAACCCATTTTTCCGTCCGGGTGGCGGGAGTCGAGGAAGACGAGAACCTCCATAGTCATCATCACGACCATGTTCACGGCAGCATGGAGGGCATTGAGGAAATCGTGAACAGGCTGCCCATCCCCTCCATGGTCAAGCTGGACGTTCTGGCCGTGTACAATCTCATCGCCGAGGCGGAAAGCCGCGTCCATGGCGTTCCGGTTCAGCAGATCCACTTCCACGAGGTCGGCACCATGGACGCCGTTGCGGACATCACCGCCGTATGCCTGCTGATGCGGGAAATTCGCCCCGATCAGGTGATCGTGTCCCCCGTCTCCGTGGGAAGCGGCACCGTCCGGTGCGCCCATGGGATTCTCCCCGTTCCCGCGCCGGCTACCGCACTGCTCCTTGAGGGAATGCCCATTCAGGCCGGGAATGTTCAGGGTGAGCTGTGTACCCCCACCGGCGCGGCGCTGCTGAAATACTTTGCCGACGATTTTGGCAGTCTGCCCGTCATGCGGGTGCAGAAAACCGGCTACGGCATGGGCAAAAAGGACTTCTCGCAAGCGAACTGCCTGCGGGTCATGCTGGGGGAGACCTCTGAGCAGACCGACGCCATTGCGGAGCTTAAGTGCAACATCGACGACATGACCGGTGAGGAGATCGGGTTCGCCACGGAGCAGCTGCTGAGCGGCGGCGCGCTGGACGTGTTCACCACCCCCATCGGCATGAAAAAGAACCGCCCCGGCGTCCTCTTAAGCGTTCTGTGCCGGGCGGGTGACCGGGAAACCATGGCGCGGCTGATCTTCCGCCACACCACCACTCTGGGCATCCGGGAAAGCCTTCAAAGCCGCTACACGCTGGAGCGGCGCACGCAGACCGTTTCCACCCCCTACGGCGCGGTTCGGCAGAAGATATCCTCCGGTTACGGCGTCCAGCGGCAGAAGGCCGAGTATGAGGATATCGCGGCCATCGCCCGGGAGCAGGGGCTGAGCATCGCCCAGGTTCGGGAGATGCTGAAATAACACAGAACCCACGGGATGAGCTGCACCCTTTGCCTCTCCCTATGGGAAAGGTGGCTGAGCGAAGCCGGAGAGGGAAAACCGGGGTGCAGCGCCCTCTCAGTCACCTTCGGTGACAGCTCTCCCAGAGGGAGAGCCAAGGGGGTTGTTCCCCGTTACATAGCGCATGTTGACATGAGAAATGGAGCGTATCGATACCGATACGCTCCACTCACTGTATTGCGAACACCCAATCAATGACCCGTGGGTTTTCACTTCCTTCTCCGCCGCAGGCGGACCGGTATCCACCGGTCGATCTGCATCTGACGGAGCTTTTCGTCCATCCGGTCGGCCGTGTCCAGCAGGATGCCTGCCCATTCCTCCGCCGTCTGGACGTTCCGGGCGCGGGTAACCAGATACGGGCACCGCTCCAGCTTCCGATGGCCGAAGGCTCTGGCAAAGGGATTGATGACCCCCAGCGCCAGCGTAAAGGGCGCAAGATTGAAGAAATAATCCGGGTCGTTGGCCATCAGGCGGCTGACGTCCTCCGTGGGAAGTTTCTTTGCGTAGCGCCGGAATCCCAGCACCTGCGCCGCCGCGTAGCTGCCCAGATCGCTGCGTTTTCCGCCGTAAGCGGCGAAATAACCCAGCAGGAATTCGCCGATCGCGCTGAGCAGCGGTATCCAGACCTGCCCGCACAGCAGCCCCAGCACTACCCATAGGGCAATACACACTGCCCCGATCAGCATGGGCAGCTTGCCCCGCAGATGGGTGCGGTAGGCCATATCCTGAATCAGCCACCCGGATACCGCGCCAAAGGCCCCCAGAATGATGGAAAGCAGGATCTGGATCGCCCGGACGGAGGTCATATTCATGGCAACGCACACGCCGCAGAAAATCTGGGCGCCGCAGCAAAGTCCCCGGAAAATCTTCATGTTTCCGCTGACGCCCCGGTACATATTCCGCTCATTGGGAACGATGGCCGACACCTTGCGGCTGAGCTTGGCGTAGGGATAGCCGGTGGCGTCCACCGTCTGGCGGCTGCCGAAGAGAAGTGCAAAAATCTTGTTTTCAAAGAGGCTGCGCTCGTTGCCCATGTCCATGCGCTTGTGCAGCAGCACCTTTCCGCCGCTGTCCGTCTGGATGAGCAGGTAGCCCAGCTGCGCCCACGTAAACACCATCATGGTCAGATCACCGCCGGATAATGTCAGGCGGCAGCCCAGCTCGCCCGCGGTAATGCCCTCAGGCGGGGTCGTGCTGCGGATGTGGGCGATGGGCTTCGTGCGCAGGAAAATCAGCCAGTACACCAGCGCGAGGCCCACGCAGATCAGCATGTATTTGATCTCCGGGTTGCCCTCCCGGATGTAGGTGCTGACAGTGGGGAACATTTTCTGATCCACAAGCATGGTCATGGTGATGCCTTCGTGGTCGTTCAGAATGGTCTTGCTGGCGCCGATGATCTGGTTGCTGCTCACCGTGACGGTCAGGTCGGAGGCAATGCTCTCCTGACGGTAGATGCTGGTGAACTTCGGCGCGTTGGGCATATTTCCCGGGGGCATGGTGATGACAAAGCTCAGCTGCTCCACCGGGAACTCAAAGCCGCTGAGCAGCTCGACGCTCAGCTGTAACTTCCGCTCCTTGTCAACGGTCACAACGCCCACGGACTTGGGGAGTGTAAAGCTGAAATTCAGGGGAATCTCCCCGGTAATGCCGCTGACCACCCGGCTGATATCGACCATGGTCGCGGAGGATGTCTTGCTGGTGGAGACGGAAGCGCCGTTCAGGGTAATGCCCGTGGCGTTGGCGGGCAGGGGGAAACTCATGGAAGTAGTGACATACTCCATGCGCAAAGTGACGGTCATATTCACCTGACAGTCGCCCTCGGCGCTGACGGTGCAGTAGGTATCCACCCGGGAGGCCGCGCTCTCAGCGGACGCGGGCAGCACGAAAAAGCCCATCAGCAATATGCACAGAAAAAGCCCGATCCCGATACGCTTCAAGCAAACTCCCCCTTTTATCAGTTTCGCCAGAACATTTTACCATGCGGCGAGGGAAAAAGCAAGGGAATTTGCCCATATCTTAAGAAATCCGCTCCCTTGTCTCTCCCCTTGGAAGATGTGGCTGAGCGCAGCGAAGACGGAGAGGATATACTAGGTTGCAAATGCCCTCTCAGTCACCTTCGGTGACAGCTCCCCCAAAGGGGGAGCCAAGGAGGGTGCCCCGGTTGGTACGAGAAATGGAGCGTATCTGTACTGATGCGCTCCATTCGCTGTTTTACGGTCACCCAGCAAAAGCCGGGGGGTGAAAGTTTTTATGCGCTTACAGATCCAGCAGCTTCAGATCCTCCTCCCGGACGCTGCGCAGTTCCTTTTTGTTCAGCATGTCGTAGATGCAGGGAACCACGAACAGCGTCATCAGCGTCGCGTACACAAGACCGCCGATGCACACCACCGCGACGGGCTTCATCAGCGACGTGCCTGCGGTCTTGTGTACAGCCATGTCCACCAGACCCAGCACCGTGGTGATGGTGGTCATCAGAATGGGACGCATTCTGGTGACGCCCGCTTCCTCAATGGCCGCACGGCGCTCCATGCCTTCCTGCCGGAGCTGGTTGATGTAGTCCACCAGCACGATGCCGTTGTTGACAATGATACCGGTGAGCATCACGAAGCCGATGAGGGAAATGACGCTGATCTCCATGCCGCACAGCAGCAGCGCCATGAATCCGCCGGTGAAGGCCAGCGGGATGGTGAACATGACGATGAAGGGAGATTTCAGGCTCTGGAACTGGGCGACCATCACGAGATACACAAGCAGGATGCCCAGGACCAGCATCAACAGCAGCTGCTGCACAGCCTCCATGATCGTCTCATTTTCGCCGGTAAACGTATAGCTGACGCCGTCGCCCAAGTCCAAAGCACCCACAACGTCCTGCGCCTTGGCGGTGATCAGGGTGACGTTGTAGCCTTCTTCCAGCGTCGCGGTGACGGAGAGGTAACGCTTCTGGTTGAGGCGGTGGATGGAGCCAAGGCTGGACGTCTCCCGCACTTCGGCAAAGTCGCTCAGAGGAACCTCCTCCACCGTACCGTCCTGTTTGGTGACTTCAAAGACGTAACCCCGCAGAGAATCCACGTCCAGCACCGCCCCTTCGGGCTTCTCGATAATTACGTCCGTGGAAACGCCGTCCAGCTCCAGCGTGGCGGCGGTGGCGTTGTCCGTCAGGGCGGAGGCCAGCTCCATATAGATCTGCGCCACGGTCAGGCCGTGCTTCATGGCGGCGTTGCGGTCGATGGCCACGTGGAGGGCAGGGGAAGCGTCCTCCAATCCGTCGGAAACCTCCGCCACACCGGGGATGTCTGCCAGCGCCTTGCCAACCTGTGCGGCGGCGGACTGGAGGGTATCCATGTCGTCGCTGTAGACGTTCACGGAAACGCCGCTGCCGGTGAGCATACTCATATCCATCATGGCGGAAGAGGTCGTCACCTCGCAGGGCAGATCCGCGCAGGCTTCCTCGATCTGTTTGCCCACCGCCGCGCCGCTGGCCGTGTCGTCGGCGAGAGTGATATAAACCGTTACGTCGCGGGATTCTCCGCTTCCCATGCTCAGCATGGAGGTGCTGCTGCCCATCATCGCGCCCACGGTCTCGATGCCGTCAATTTCCGATATTCTGTCCAGCACCTGATCGGCGAGGGCGACGGCCTCCGCCATATCCGCGTCCTCGGGCATGGTGAGGGTAACGTTCACGCTGGGCATATCCATGTCCGGCATGAAGATGAAGCCCTTGGCAAGACTTCCCAGCGCCGTGACCACCAGAAGCGCTGCCGAAACAATCAGAACCACGGCCTTATGCCCCAGCGACCACTTAACCGCCTTGCGGTAGGCGGGAAGCAGATGCTTTTCCAGAAGCCCCGGCTTGATCTCGTGCTCCCTGCGCAGCATCCCCGACGCCATGGCGGGCACCAGTGTCAGGGAAACGATCAGGCTTGCCAGCAGGGAATAGGTCATGGTGAGCGCCAGATCGGTAAACAGCTGCTTGGTGATACCCGTGACGAACACGATGGGCAGGAACACGCAGACGGTGGTCAGGGTAGAGGCCGTCACCGCCCCCGCCACCTGTCTTGCGCCGGAGACGGCGGCCTGAATGACGTTGGCCCCCTTGGCACGCAGACGGTAAATATTCTCGATGACCACCACGGAGTTATCCACCAGCATACCCACCGCCACGGCAAGGCCGGACAGAGAGATCATATTGATGGTCACGCCGGTGAAGTACATCAGCACGATGGCAAAAATCACGCTGATGGGGATGGAGCAAAGGGTGATAAAGGTTGGGCGCAGATCCCGCAGGAACAGGAACAGGATCAGGATCGCGAACACCGCACCCAGCAGGAGGCTATTCAGAATGGTATCAACGATCAGATAGATATAGTCGCCCTGGCTCATCAGGGACACGAAGCTTAAGCCCGGGTATTCCTTTTCCAACGCCCGGAAACGATCTTCAATGTTGTCGGTAGTCTCGGCGGTGGCGTAGGTGCTCTGCTTTTCGAAGCTCAGCACGATGCCGTCCTTGCCGTTGAGCTTGGCGTAGGTCGTGTCCCGGTTGTCGGTGAGCATGACCACCGCCACATCCTTCAGCCGCACGGGGTCGATGCCGTCAATGCCCGGGTCGAACAGGATAAGATTTTCCAGCGTCTTCTGGTCGGTGATCTCGTCGCCCACGGAGACCATGTATTTGACCCCGTCCTGCTCCGCGTATCCCGCCGGCATGGCAAAATTCTGGGCGGCGAGGATCTTCGATACCATTTCCATGGTGACGATGTTGTTCAGGTCAGCCTTGTCCAGCGCGTCCTCCCGGCTGCTTTCCACGGTGTCCAGACCGCTTTCGATCTGGCTTAAGCCCTCGGAAATGGCGGCGCTGCTCACCGCCAGCTTGGCCGCGCCGGTGCTGAGCTGGAGCATACCGGCGGTTTTCTGCTCATTCAGCAGCTGCTGGGCTTCCTCGATGGAGAGCATACCGTTATCCAGTTCTTCCAACGCGCTTTCCAGCTGGGCAATGCCCTCGTCCAGCGCGTCCAGCTGCGCCTTCGTCTCCGTCACGGAGGCGGCCAGACCCGCCCGGTCGGTTCCCTGAGCTGCCAGCAGCGCGTCGATGCCGTCCACCGCGGCATCCGCTGCGGCGGCGGCTTCTGCGGCGGCGGTGAGACGTTCGGGCAGGGTCTCCGCCGTCACACCGGCAGCTGCCATGTCCGCCTCCAGAGTGCTTTTTTCTACAGCGATCTCCGCCTCTGTCTGAGCGATGGTCAGCAGATTGTCATTGTAAGCGGCTTCTTTTTCCGCAAGCGCCGCGCTCAAAGCGGGCAGATTTTCGTCGGCGGGGTCCATGCCCGCGATCTGCTCCCGGAGCGCCTGAATCTCGGCGTCCAGAGTTTCATTGTCCTGTTTCAGCTGGGCGAGGCTGCTTTCCTTATTCGCAAGGGCGCTCTGCCGGTCGGACAGAGATTGGAGGGTATTCAAATAACCATGGGCTTCCTGCTGGGCAGAAAGGACGTTGTTCACCTGATCGTCCAGCTCTTTCAGGGCGTTGTAGGCGAGCACCAACTGCTGCCGCCCGGTCTGCGCCTGTTCCAGCTGCTCTTGGAGCTGCTCCCGCATGGCCGTCAGCTCCGTCTTTTTCTCATTCAGCTGCTTTTCTCCCTCGATCAGGGCGTTGACCCCGGCGCTGAGCTGGGACTGTGCGCCGTCTACTTTTTTCTGGGCGCCTTCCAGTTCTTCCTTTTTCTCGTTCAGCTCGGCGGCGGCATCGTCCAGTTCACCGTTGATTGCAGCGGCGATCCGGTCGTTCAGCTTGTCGATCAGCTTCTGATCCAGCACCACGTGCAGCTCCTGCTCAATTTCGCCGCTGGTGGTGATCCGGGCGATGCCGGGAACGCCCTCCAGTTTGTTCATCAGCGTTTCATCCAGGAATTCCGTCAGCTCCACGGTGTCCATGCCCTCCATGGATACCGCCGCCACCTCCACGGGGAGCATGGAGGGGTTGATCTTCAGCACGTAGGGCGTGCCCACCGTGTCCGACCAGTCGGCGGACAGCTGGGAGATCTCCTGCTGGATATCCACGCCCACGGTGTCCATGTTGACGCCCTCGGTGAATTCCAGAATGACCATGCCAACGTTTTCGCTGGAAACGGAGGTCACCTCCTGAATGTGATCCAGGGTGGACATGGCCTGCTCCATGGGCTTTGTGATCTCCTGCTCCACCTTTTCCGGGCTTGCGCCGGGGTAGGTGGTCATGATCAGCACGTAAGGGAAATCCATATTGGGAAGCAGGTCGGGGGTCATGCGGAAATAGGCCACCACGCCCAGCACCAATATGGCGATCACCGCGACGAAAACCGTCAGCGGCTTTTTGACGGAGAATTTGGACATACTGCGCTCCTCACTGCTCTCAAAAGAGGCATTAACATTTGTAACAGCATAGCACCGTTTGACCCTGAATATCAACTGAAAATGTGTAAATCTTTTATGAACGCCGTTTTTTGCGGCGGGATATGTTCCCTCTTTACAGTCTTTCGGGGGTGTGGTACTATAAGAAAAATCCCTATGGAGGGGACCGGTATGAAAAAATTTCTTGCGGTGCTTACCCTTGCGTGTCTGCTCACCGGCTGCGCCGCCAGCCCGGTGGGGGGGAACGTTTACGAGACCACGTTTCTGACCCTGTTCGACACGGTCACCACGATTCGCGGCCGGGCGGAAAGTCAGGCGGCGTTTACGGAGGCCGCCCAAGGCGTCCACGATACGCTGCTGCACTATCACCAGCTGTTCGATATCTACAATGACTATGCTGGCTGTAACAACCTGAAAACCGTCAACGATCAGGCGGGCGTTGCCCCTGTGGAGGTGGACGGAGACATCATCCATCTGCTGCTGGAATGCCGGGAATTTTACGACGCCACCGGCGGCAAGGTCAACGTCGCCATGGGCGGCGTTCTGGCGCTGTGGCACGACGCCCGGACGGCGGGGCTTGACGACCCGGCAAATGCCCGTCTTCCCGACCGTGCCGCACTGGAAAACGCGGCGGCGCATATGGATTTTGACGCCGTTATCATCGACGAGGACGCTTCCACCGTCTTTATCTCCGACCCGGAGACCCGGCTGGACGTAGGCGCGGTGGCCAAGGGCTGGTCTGCCCAGCGGGCGGCGGAAAACGCGCCCGAGGGGCTGCTCATCAGCGTGGGCGGCAACGTCTGCGCCACCGGCCCCAAAACCGAGGCGGGCGACCCGTGGGTGATAGGCATTCAGGACCCGGACGGCGGTGATTACCTGCACACCGTCTGCGTCACCGGCGGCAGCGTGGTCACCAGCGGCGATTACCAGCGTACCTATCTGGTGGACGGGGAATCCTACCACCACATCATCGACCCCGAAACCCTGATGCCGTCACGGTACTGGCGTTCCGTCACAGTGGTGTGCGCCGATTCCGGCATTGCCGACGCTCTGTCCACGGCGCTTTTCCTGATGCCGCAGGACGAGGGGCAGACGCTTCTGACACGCTACAATGCCGAAGCCATGTGGGTAGACGCCGACGGCGGGGAGTTTTTCAGCCCCGGCTTTCGGGCGCTGCTGCGGACGTAAGGGCAATATTCCTCTGCATATGCAAAAACATCAGACAGTTAACAGGCACCCCTTGCCTCTCTCCTTGGGAGAGGTGGCTGAGCGTACCCCACTACATACGAAAAATGGAGCGTATCGGTATCGATACGCTCCATTCACTGTTTTACGACCACCCCTCAGACCGTTGGGTGATTTTTCCATCTGTCAAAAGGTTCCCACTTTCATCGGGCGAAAGCAGGCGTCCTTCGGCAGACAGAAGCGGCGCAGCTTTCGCTGCGCCGCTTGTCGGTTACTGGTAAATCGTGCTGCTGATTACAGCTTGGGGCCAGCCTCGACCAGAGCCTTGCCGGCGTCGTTGCCCTCGTACTTGACGAAGTTCTTGACGAACCGACCGGCCAGATCCTTGGCCTTGGTCTCCCAGTCTTCCACGTTGGCGTAGGTGTCCCGGGGATCCAGGATGGCGGGGTTCACGCCGGGCAGAGCGGTGGGGACCTCCAGGTCGAACATGGGAATCTTCTTGGTCTCGGCCTTCAGGATGTCGCCGCTCAGGATGGCGTCGATGATGCCGCGGGTATCCTTGATGGTGATACGCTTGCCGGTGCCGTTCCAGCCGGTGTTGACCAGGTAAGCCTTGGCGCCGGAAACCTGCATCTTCTTGACCAGCTCCTCAGCATACTTGGTGGGATGCAGCTCCAGGAAGGCCTGGCCGAAGCAGGCGGAGAAGGTGGGGGTAGGCTCGGTGATGCCCCGCTCGGTGCCGGCCAGCTTCGCGGTGAAGCCGGACAGGAAGTAGTACTGGGTCTGCTCGGGGGTCAGAATGGACACGGGAGGCAGAACGCCGAAGGCGTCGGCGGACAGGAAGATCACGTTCTTGGCAGCGGGAGCCGCGGAAACGGGACGGACGATCTTCTCGATGTGGTCGATGGGGTAGGACACACGGGTGTTCTCGGTGACGGACTTGTCGGCGAAGTCGATCTTACCGTTACCGTCCACGGTGACGTTCTCCAGCAGAGCATCCCGGCGGATGGCGTTGTAGATGTCAGGCTCGGAGTCCTTGTCCAGGTTGATGACCTTGGCGTAGCAGCCGCCCTCGAAGTTGAACACGCCGTTGTCGTCCCAGCCGTGCTCGTCGTCGCCGATCAGCAG
>ENA-OYAB01000343-OYAB01000343.1-human-gut-metagenome-genome-assembly--contig:-NODE-343-length-12405-cov-4.560405_pt1 | contig 12405 bp, 9 predicted proteins | sample MGYA00243422_ERZ652808 | MGnify/ENA primary metagenome ERZ652808 (study PRJEB26926, sample SAMN06164543) | human gut metagenome | biome: ENVO:00009003; feature: ENVO:2100002; material: ENVO:00002003...
GAGACAGGATTACGGATATCGACCGGAACTATAAGGCGCTGATAAAGGAGCGCGGACTGGATAAGGAGTCGGAGAGCCTTGCTGCCGAACCCGTGCAGGAGATCACGGTGCAGGAGCCAGAACCGGTCAGCGCACCGGACAACGCCTGCATCCCTGACCCCGCCATCTCTGTTGAGAGCATGAACGCCTACGGCTACACCGATGCCAATATGCTGCCGCTGACAAAGGAGCGTGCGCTGGAGCTTATGGAGCGTGACGTGACCGTGTATATGCTCCACACGGACAACACCGAGGCCATGGCGTTTGATGCCGATGAAATCCGCAGCTTTGACGGAATCTTCGGCGTGGAAGCTTCCGAATGGGAGACGGTCAAAGACCGCTTCGTGCCGCAGGACTACGAGAAAGCGTTCCTTGATAACCCCGGCGACAGCTTTGCTATCTATCAGCTTCGGGATAATGATGACACGGCGCGGCTCCGCTATATGAACTCCGAGTATCTGGAGAAGAAAGGGCTTTCCGTCCAAAAGGAGAATTACGCCGCCGTCTATGCGGGCGACCTTGACCGCGGGGGCGATACGCAGGACAGATTGAATGAGCTGTACGAGACCTTCAATATCCGCCGCCCGGAGGATTTTCGCGGTCACAGTCTGTCCGTCAGCGACATCGTAGCGCTGAAGCAGAACGGCGTGGTATCCTGTCATTACGTCGATTCCTGGGGCTTCAAGGAGCTGCCGGGCTTTCTCAAGCCGGAAAACTATCTAAAAAACGCGGAGATGGCCATGGAGGATGATTACGGTATGATCGACGGTATCATCAACAATGGCCCGCGCAAAACAGTCGCGGAGCTGGAGGAACAGTCTAAGACCGGCACGCCCATTTCTCTTCTGGAGCTGGCACAGGCCGTTCAGCGTGAAGACGAGGAAAAGCACCGCGCCCAGCAGCCGGTGCGCAGAGAAAAATCCGGCGAAAAGCCCTCCATCCTTGCGAAGCTGAAAACGCCGTCCGTAGCCGACACCAAATCTGTGAAGAGCGCCCCGAAACGGAGCGCGGAAAGGGAGCTGTGACATGAGCAACTTTACATTTGACGAGATCAACCTGATGTGCATCTACAATACCGGCACCCGCGCCGGTCTGATGCAGGCGCTGACCGACATGCGCGGACAGTTGGAACCCGATGAAGCCGAGCTGCTGGAGCTGACCGACAGTGCTCTTCGCAAGCTGGGCCGCATCACCGATGAGCAGTTTGCGGAGCTGGAGCTAGTGCCGGACTTTGACTGAACAGCAAATGCAGAGAGACGGTTCCATTCGGAGCCGTCTCTCTGCTGGCTCCATCGGTGTTGCAGCGAACCTAAAGGAAAATGCAAGGATTCAGGCAGCAAAATATTGGACATTTTTTCGCATCTTTCAAAATCCCCTTGCGTTCGTACTTGACCGTTGTTATAATATACTTGCAAAACTCCCGCGGAGTTTCGCTGGTATGAAGATACAACTCCGTGGAAATGCTACCTGTACGGAGGTGTTTGTATGGCAATCGTAAGCGATGAGCAGGTCATCAAGGTGTTGCGGCAGTATAATCCCTGGTGGCGCAATCCGCTGGCAATCAAAGAGGAAAACAAGCCACAGAAAAGGCTTGCCTATTACGAAGCATTGAGAATGATTTCGCACAAAACGATTCGGCGGTTTGCCGTTTTATCCGGCGCAAGGCGTGTCGGCAAGACGACGATCATGTATCAGATGATGAACAGCCTGATCGACGAGGGCGTAAACCCCAAAAATATCCTGTATGTATCCTTCGACAATCCGATTGTAAAGCTCGTCAATGTGGAGACAGTCCTTTCTATCTACGAATCCCTTTATCCCATAGAGGGAACAAGGTATATCTTCCTCGATGAAATTCAATATACGGAGCATTGGGAACTCTGGATGAAGGTCATCTACGACAGCCGGAAGGACATACGGCTTACAGCGACCGGCTCGGCCAGCCCGATATTGGAAAAAGGCTCGACCGACAGCGGGACGGGGCGATGGAGCATCCTGAAGATACCCACCATGTCGTTTTATGAGTATTGTCGTCTGCTGCAAATTGAAGAGCCGATTCTCCCGGACAATTTGCGGCTCACAAGGCTCGTAAAAATGAGCAAAGCGGAGCTTGGCGATTTGATGGATCGGTTTGTGCCGCTGGAAGGTCATTTCAACCGCTACCTTATGATCGGTGGCTTTCCTGAGCTTGTATTATCCGACGATGATATGTATGCACAGCGGATGCTGCGGGAAGATGTGGTGGATAAGGTTATCAAGCGTGATGTTCTGACACTTTTTAATATCCGAAGCCCGCTTCTGATGGAAAAACTGTTTTTGTATCTCTGTATGAACTCAACGGAAATTTTCAGCGTTACCACGGCGGCAAAGGAATTGGAAAATACCTCTGCCGCTACAATAGACAGCTATATCGAGGCGCTTGAAATGTCTAACCTGATTTATCTGTCGAAGCCGATGGATGTGGGCAGCAAGGGTGCTTTGAAGGGCAAGCCGAAGATATACATTGCCGACGCCGCCATACGCAACGCCGTTCTAATGATAGACGACGTTCTTTCGGATGAGCGAGAGCTTGGGGCGATGGTGGAAACGACGGTATATAAGCATATCGTATCCTTCTATCAGGGCAGCACGGCGCAGCTCGGCTACTTCAGAAAGGCAAAGGATAATCAGAAAGAGGTCGATGTGGTCATTGAGCTGCCCCGTGAAAAGATTCTCTGTGAGGTAAAATACCGCAACAACTCCCATATACCTGCCACAGATGCCATCGTCGAACTCTGCAAGGATGAAAGTGCAAAGGTCACAAGCGCATTTCTTATCACGAAACAGTTGGATGATTTCGGCATTGCAAAGCACGAAACCCATGTGCCGATTTTGCGAGTGCCTGCCATTGCATTTCTGTATCTGCTGGGGAAAGCGGAGGCCGACGGACAAAACGGAAAAATGTAACACCTATGGCACAATGCCCGCTTGTCACAACAGGCGGGCGTTCTTCTGTCAGCTTGATTGACGAGTGGCAGTCGCTGCACTTGAAATTTTGTGCTTATAGCGGCAAGCTTCACGCGGAAACATATTAAGAGCCTGTCATCTCTCATACATAGAGTGCCCAATTCCGGGTGCTCTAATTTTTTACCCGAAGGAGGTAGCCCTATGCCGAGTAAATATCAGGAATACAGGCAGATGGCAGACACAGCGGAGCGGCAGCTCACAAGCAGCTACAAAAGCTGGACGCAGTTCCTGCGCACAGCCGCGCGGCTCTACAAGTATCCTTATAACGAACAGGTCATGATCCACGCCCAGAGGCCGGATGCAACCGCCTGCGCCGAGTACGATTTCTGGAACAAAAAGATGGGGCGCTTTGTCCGGCGCGGCTCCACCGGCATTGCCCTTATAGACACAAGCGGCCAGAAGCCGCAGCTGCGATACGTCTTTGACGTGGCCGACACCGGCGAACGGGAACACTCGCGCCCCGTGCATCTCTGGCAGTTCCGCGCAGAGCATGAGGATGCCATCGCTGCCACGCTGGAGCGAAGCTACGATGTGTCCGGCAGCAATGGCATTGTCGAGCAGATGGAGTCAGCGGCTGCCCAGCTTGTAAAGGAATACTGGGTGGATAACAAGCGGGACATCCTCTACAACATTGACGATTCCTATCTTGATGGGTATGATGAGTTCAACACCGAGGTACAGTTCCGAAACGCTGCAAAAGCCAGCATCACCTATATGCTCATGAGCCGATGCGGATTGGAGCCGGAAGCCTACATGGAACCGGAAGATTTTATGCCCGTGTTCGACTTCAACACACCGGCTGCGGTTGCGGCGCTGGGCACGGCGGTCAGCGAGATCAGCCAGCAGGTACTCAGACAGATAGAAGTTGCCATCCGAAATTATGAGCGCGAAAGGAGCCAAAAAAATGACCGAATTGACTTACATGAAGAACGGAGATTACCGGATTCCCGACCTGAAGCTGAGCGAGGAGCCGGGGAGCAAGCCCCTGGGCAAGTACGGGATGCTGCGGAAGACGTACCTTCAGGAGCATCGTCCCATCCTCTGGAACCAGATGATCCTGTCCGAGACGCTGTTCCCGCACCTGCGGGAGATCGACGAGACGGCGCACCGGAGGCTGGAACAGATGATGCCGGTGCTGATGCAGTCGGCGGGCGTGACGGAAGCGCTGAAAGCCAGCGACCCATTGACGTGGGTGGGGCTGATGAACAGCTGCAAGGCACGGGCGGAAGAGACCATTCTGAACGAGCTGGTGTACAACTGACCAATGACGCGCCGGAAGCAGAACCGGCGCAGCCCACAGCGGCATATCAGATGAGCCTGTTTCCTACGGAAGCGGAACAAATTGCATATATCGACACAGCGGAGAGCGCCAATGATGCGCCCTCCGCTATTTCTGCGTTCATTTCGCAGGACGATATTGACCACATTCTGCGCACGGGCGGCAATGCGGATGAAGCACGCATGAAAATTGCCGCTGAGTTCTCCAAGCAAAAGCCCATAGCGGATCGCGCGGCATTTCTCAAAAATCTCTACTATGGCGGCAATGGTCTGATTACGGAAAACGGCAGGTTTTCCGCATGGTATGGCGACGACGGTATCCACATCGCAAAGGGAGATGCCGCACAGCACCTCCGCTCTGCCCAGCTCATCCGTTGGACGGATGCAGCAGAGCGCATTGATGAGCTTCTGGACAGCGGCACATTTGCCACCAACCTTGAAGTTACGGAAGCCCCTCGCTATGAGCGGCTGAGTATCGCCGTGGCGGTCTGGAACCTTTATCACGATTTTTCGGACGAGGCAAAGTCGCTGGGGTACCTGTCCTGCCTGGGCAATATCCACAGCACCAACTTCCCGGAGGAAACGGAGCGTCTGACGGATGATCTGCTGAATCCGGAGTTCCGGGAGCAGTTTCTGACAGAGTACAAAATATTCCTCGATGCCTACCGGGAGAACCGGGAGCTTTTACGATTCCATTTCCACCGCCCGCAGGCGCTTCTTACACGCATGGAAGATCTGTCATTGCCGCGCAAGGAGTATCACTCCGATATGGCGGCGGTTCCGGAGACCGGCAGATTTATCACTGGAGATGAAATTGCGGCTTCTCTTGCAAATGGAAGCGGCTTTGAAGGCGGGAAAGCCCGCATCTATGAATTTTTCCAGACGCCGCATACGCCCAAGGAGAGTGCCGATTTTCTGAAAAAGGAGTACGGCATCGGCGGGCGTACCCACGCCGTATCCAGAGAAAGCGGTAGCTATGAAGATCACGGCAGCAAGGGCATCACGCTGAGAAAAGCGGGCTGCGCGGATGTTCAGATGAATTGGAGCAAGGTCGCTTCGCGCATTTCTGAGTTGATCCGGCTGAACCGCTATCTTACGCCGGATGAGCAGGCAGCCTATGACAAGGCAATGGAGCAGGATGCCCTGCGGAACGCAGTTTATAACGACTATAACGATGTAAAAGCGGCGTATCCCGATGAAATCGTATCGGTCATTGCGGGCCTCCTTTGCTTTGGCAGGTGCAGGCCGGGCGGCATTTTCTTTTCCAGCTTGTTTCGCGGCCTCGGCCATCTGCTCCTTGATCGGGGCAGGCCGTACCGCCTGGGCCCGTGCAACAAGCTGTTCCACCGCCGCATGATACGCCTCCACACCAGCCGCATTGATCCGTTCCTGTGTGGCTCGGTCAGGAATCCGAACCGTAGCCCGGTATCCCGTCCGGCTGGCAGGATCAGGTTTAGAGGGAGCGCCGAGGAAAATCCCGTTTTTTCCGTCCACAACCTTAAAATCGTCGATGACCACACCGCCAAAATTGACGCTGGCGAAGCCGATCAGTTTTCCCTGCGGCTCAATCGGGCGGACAGATACCGTGATCGGAACAACCGCCTCCTGCAAGACAGCATCTGTCCGCATTTTTACTGCCTCATCAATGCTAACGCCCTTGACTTCTGCAAGCTCCGCGATGGGAGCATCAAACAGCCAGCGCCGTTCCTCCGCAGCAATCTGCTCCGGGGTCAGCAATACATCGTCTTTCTTACTCAGATAAAATTCCTCCTTTCCGCTTGCCGGAGCAGGCTGGGCGGGGTCGTCCATCAGCTCTTTTCTTTGCAGGACGGCCTCTGTTTCCGCCATAAAGCGGTAAGCGTCTGCCTCAGTAAACTCCTCCGGCGTTTTTCCATTCCATAAGCGCGTTCCGTCTGCCCCGTATCTTCTCGGCATAAACACCACCTCCTGTTAATGAGCGCCAAAGATACGCTGGGCAATGCTCCCGGTCTTAAAGAGCATGAAGCAAAGCAGAACCGTGTAGCCCACAGTTCCCCAAATCGCCCCAATGGGATCGCCGCCTGTTGCGATGCCTTGAATGAGCACTGCGTAAATTGCAACACATACAAGAATCAGCAGCCCTTGAAAGCCCACGGCAAACAGGGACTTGATGTAGTTTTGCCCGGTGCTGCCAAGCTCCCGGTTGGAAAGCGTAGCAACGGGGATGGGGGCCAGACTGGTCAGCAGATAGATTTCCAGCATCCTGCCATACACCAAAACGAAAATGATAATCCCCATCGCCTTCATCGTAAATCCAATGAGCGCAGACTGCAGCCACAGCCCCAAAAGCGGCCCCAAGTCCATCGCCTCCAGCGAGGTTTCCAGTTCGGCAAGCATATCCGCCGAAACATCGGTGGAGCCTTGAATGAGCCCGCCTGCCTGCGCGATAACGCTCTGCGACACATCGAACACAGCCATGACGATATTGAATGTATTTCCATATTACACGGAGATCCTTTTGTTTGTATGGGTGCTTGCCATTGTGGCGTTCGCGTTGTTTATGAGCCGCATGAAGGAGATTCATTCCATCGGCTTTTGGGGTATCCTGCCCTGCGCGTTGATGCTTCCCATCTTCTTTTACAGCGCGGTGGAAATTCGGCGGTGGCCGCAGGGGCTTGCCGTTCTGATCTTTGTCACGCTGGGCTGCACGGTCAATGATGTGGGGGCGTATTTCGTCGGCAGAGCGGTGGGCACCCATAAGCTGGCGCCTATCATCAGTCCCGGAAAGACGGTGGAAGGCGGGCTGGGCGGCATGGTCAGCTCCGTCATTCTCATGAGCCTGATTGCTTCCCTGTATTCCCAGTGTGTGGGCGTTGAGATACGGTACGGCTGGCTGCTCCTTTACCTGTTTCTGGCTTCCATCATCGGGCAATTCGGGGATCTTGCGATGTCAACGATCAAACGGACGGTTGGCATCAAGGATTTCAGCCGGGTTCTTCCGGGGCATGGGGGCATTCTGGACAGGTTTGACAGCTTCCTGTTTGCCGCGCCCTTTGCGGTGCTCTACGGCAATATGACCGGCTGCTTCCTGTGACTGATTTAATAGTATAAAGAAAAGGCAGACATCATGGCGGTTTTCCATGTGTCTGCCTTTTTATTATTTTACTGAACGCCGGAGGTTTTGATCGGAATGCAGTGCTGACTTGCACTTACTTCGCCTGCTCCGCAATCTGCCTGAGCAGGATTTCCTCCGCGTACCCGCAGGCGCGCTCCACGGAGCCGGGCTCGAAGGGATTGGCCAGATTCGCGTAGCGCAGCGTTTCCAGATAGCTGCGGCTGCCGCCGGTCTTGCAGAGCTTGAGATAGTCCTGCCACGCCGCGTCCCTGTTCTCGGCGTACTTCTTCTTGAACTCCATCGCGCCCATGGTGGTGAGGGTGTAGTTGATATAGTAGAAGGGGTAGAGGTAGATGTGCAGCTTGTGATACCAGTAGCCGCCCCGCTCCATGAAAGCGTCGTCCTCGTAGCGCCGCCATGGCATATATTTTTCTTCCAGCAGGTGCCACTGATATGTCCGCTCCTTGGGCGTCATCTCGGGATGGGCATAGCAGATGTGCTGGAATTCGTCCACGGCCACGCCGAAGGGGACGAAGGTCAGCGCCTCCTGCAAATGGGCGAAGCGGAACTTGTCCGCCTGATCGCCGAAGAACCACTCGGCATAGGGATAGGCGAACTGCTCCATGGACATGGAGTGGATCTCTGCGATGTCGGTGGATTCGCTGTAAAAGTCTGCGATCGGCTGGCTGCGCATGGCCATGTAGCCCGCGAAGGCGTGACCAAGCTCGTGGGTCAGCACCTGCATGTCGAAAATCGTGTGGTTGAAGCAGGAGAATACGAAGGGAGCCTTCAGGCTGGGCAGGCTCGTCATGTAGCCCGTGGAGGCCTTGCCCGGTTTGTTCTGCAGGTCCATCAGCTCGTGGTCGATCATGAAGTCGATGAATTCGCCGGTTTCCGGGCTGATCTCGTGGTACATCTTCTGGGCGGTCCTGACCATGAAGGCGTCGTCGCCCGCAGGCTCGGCGTTGCCGTCCGGGAAGACCATCTTCTCGTCGTACCACATGACATGGTCGATGCCGAGGCGCTTTGCCTGCGCGTCATAGAGCTTCTGGCACAGCGGCACGAGGAATGTGCGCACCTGCTCCCGGAAGGATGCGACCTCTTTTTCGCCGTAGTCCGTGCGTCCCTGCTCCAGATAGCCCACGGGAATGTAGTTTTCATAGCCCAGATTTTTGCCCATCTGGTTGCGGATGCGGATGAGTTCGCTCCAGATCTCCTCCAGACGCGGCTCGTTGTCCTCGTAGAACTTGGAGTACGCCTTGACGGCGGCGGCACGCACCGTGCGGTCGGGATGCTCGAAGTATTTCTGGACGCCGTAAAGATTCAGGGTCTTGCCGTCGAAGGAGATCTCGGCGGTGGCCATGATCTTCTGATACTCGTTGGTCAGGCGGCTCTCCTGCTGACGCAGCGGGATGTTGGCTTCACAGAACAGCTTCTTCTGCAAGTCCATGGAGACAAAGTATTGCTTGCCGAATTCCCGCTCGATGTCTGCCCGGAAGGGGCTGGCCGCAATGGCTTCGCTGAGTGCCACCTCGTCGCCGCTGAGGGTGGGCAGCGTGTCCTGCAAATAATTGATCTCCGCCTCATAGAATTCGTCCCGGGTGTCCAGAGTGTGGCGGATGTGTGCGATGGAATACTGGGTGAACAGCTCGCAGCTCTCGTGGTCGATCTCAAAAATCAGGCTGCGCAGGGCTTCGTAGCTCTCCGCCTGCCCGACTGCGGCTTTCCATTGGGCGAGTTTTGCCCGGCGCGTCTCCAGATCGGGGCGCTTGTACTCCAGTGTTGAAAACTTGTAATTTTCCATAGTGTTCTTGTCTCCTTACATGATTGATAGGGGGCTAAAATCCTTTTTCGGGAACATTGATTGCCGGCTTTCATCTGCTTCTAAAAAAGCTTGCAGCACATTTTATACATGCCAAAGTCCCGGGTTCGCAGAGCCTTTATCAGCGTGCAGTTTCCGGAAACGTCCAGATCGGCGGGGAAGGTATTGCAGAAAAGGTCACGGGTCAGAACGAACACGCTCTCCTGAATGTTTTCCGGGAGGTCTGCGATGCGGTGCTGGTTCAGACGGATTTGCAGCAGAATGTACCGGAAATAGGCGTCGTCCGCCGGAAGCCCCGCCTGGGCGTGCTCTGCCATCAGTTCCTCCGTGATCCAGTAGGTGTCCACGGACTTGGGCTTGCCGTGGGAGGACTTGACAATGCCGGCCTGGTTGATGCGGTAGCCGTAGGCCATATGTCCTGTGACCCAGACGTTTTTGGCATTGGGGAAAATCAGGTAGGAGAGCAGGGAGTCCTCGTACCAGTAGCCCTCCGGGAAGCAGAGGTGTTCAAATAGTGCGCCTCGGTAAACTTTTCCCCAAGGTTGTCCATGCAGTGCGTAAGGGGAGGATATCTTTTGGTCGGATTTGTAGCGGTGCATGATGGCTTTCCCATGGTCATACACGTAATATGCGCCGCCCTCCACCAGATCGCAGTCGTGGGCAAATGCGGTATCCAACAGGGCGTCAATGGCACCGGGCAGAAGAAAATCATCGGAATCAACAAACATAATGTATTTGCCGAAAATTTCCAGAATCCCGGTATTTCTCGCGCCGGAATGTCCCTTGTTCCGCTGGTGAATGACTGTCACCCGCGGGTCGTCGGAGTAGGTGTCCGCAATCGCGGGGGTGGTGTCAGTCGCGCCGTCGTCCACCAGAATGACGCGGTATGTATACTTCGTCTCCTGCGCCAGCACGGAGTCCATGCACTGGGCGAGATAGGCTTCTACGTTGTAGGCCGGGATCACGATCTGCAAATCACACTCCGGCTCCAGCAGCCGGTTGTCGGCGGCCGCAGTCCCCGTGGGGGGAGGGGAGAAGCCCAGCAGCGTTTCCCGTGCGCTGGCAGAATCCATGGCGGATCTCCGGCTGAAAACCGGCGCGGCTGTGTTCAGAATGCCTTTCAGGGTGCCTTTGATCGCACCTTTCAGCGTCGATGCTGTCATAGTATCACCTCAAAAAATAGTATACTGTTTCCCGGATGGAAAGTCAATATCCCGGCGTCTGGTTGACATTTTCAGCAGAATGCAGTAGAATTTGGGCAAATCGGGAACAAAGAGGGAAAGCACATGGTTGGGCTTGGAACGGTCATCAACACCGCCGCGATTCTGGCAGGCGGTGTGTGCGGGACGTTGTTTGGACGCGTCCTGAGCCAGAGCGCGCAGGATACGCTGATGAAGGTCTGCGGTGTGGGCACGCTGTTTATCGCCATTTCCGGCGCCATGGAGGGGATGCTCACGGTGCAGGACGGAAAGGTCGTCAGCAGCGGCGCGATGCTGATCATCGGGTGCCTTGCCATCGGCGCGGTGATCGGGGAAGCGCTGAACATTGAGGGCGCGTTTGAGCGGCTGGGGCAGTGGCTGAAGGTCAAAACCGGGAACGCCAAGGACAAGACGTTCGTCAATGCCTTCGTCAGCGCGTCCCTGACCGTCTGCATCGGGGCAATGGCCATCGTCGGCTCCATTCAGGACGGACTGACCGGGGATTATTCCATCCTCGCAACCAAAGCGGTGCTGGACCTGATCATCATAATGGTGATGAGCAGCTCCATGGGAAAAGGCGCGGCATTTTCCGCAATTCCCGTGGCGGTGCTGCAAGGGAGCATGACGGCGCTTGCGGGACTGATGCGGCCGGTCATGACCGAAGGGGCGCTGGCGAACCTGTCGCTGGTGGGAAATGTGCTGATTTTCTGCGTCGGCATCAATCTGGTTTTCGGGAAGAAAGTGAAGGTGGCGAATCTGCTGCCCGCCATTGTGATCGCGGTGGCCGCGGCGTTTCTGCCTGTTTGATGGAGGAAAATATGGCGAACATTCTGGTATCCGGGCTGATCAACACGGAGACGACCGTGCGGGTGCGGCAGTTCCCGGTGAACTATTACCCCATTGATTACCCCTTTTTCGGGGTGAACACCGCCGTGTCCGGCGTGGCGTACAACATTTCCAAAGCACTGAAAACCTTGGGGGACGACGTGACTCTGCTTACCATGACGGGGCGGGACTTCCCGGCGGAATATATCCAGAGCCAGCTTTGCACGGCGGGAATCGGAACGGACTGGGTCAAACCCAGATTGAAGGAGACGCCCAACTCCGTGGTGCTTTATGACGGCGAGGGGAAACGGCAAATTTACTGCGACCTGAAGGACATTCAGGAAACGCCCTACGACTTCCCGGAGGACATTTGCCGGGACGCTGACGTGGTGGCCGCCTGCAACATCAATTTTAATCGCCCGCTGCTGCATCAGGCGAAGACGCTGGGCAAAACCGTGGCCACAGATGTCCATGTGCTTTCGGACATCCACGACGAATTCAACCGGGAATTCATGTCCTGCGCGGATATTCTGTTCCTCAGCGACGAGGGAATTCGTGGAGACTACCGGGATTTTCTGCGGGCGCTGGGGGACACTTACGGAAACCGTATTATCGTTCTCGGCAGGGGAGCCGAGGGCGCGGCCATGTACCTCTGGGAGGAAAACCGCATTTTCGCCCTGCCCGCCGTGCAGGTGGGGGAAATCGTCAACACCGTGGGCGCGGGGGACGCCCTGTTCAGCGGCTTCCTGCATCATTTCGCGCGGGGATACCGCCCGCTGGATGCGCTGGCACGGGCGCAGGTTTTTGCGTCCGCAAAGATACGTGTCAGCGGTGCGGCCAACGGCTTCCCTGCGGAAAAGGAAATGGAATCGCTCTGCCGGGAGTACGCGGGGAGAATGGAATATTACGAGGTATAAAAAACCGAGGCAGCACGAATGGGCGGGGCTTAATGCGGGCACCCCTTGCCTCTCCCTTTGGGAGAGGTGGCTGAGCGGAGCGAAGACGGAGAGGGGAGACTAGGGCGCGGTACCCTCTCAGTCACCTTCGGTGACAGCTCTCCCAGAGGGAGAGCCAAGGCATAGCGTGTTGGAATGAGAAATGGAGCGTATCTGTACCGATACGCTCCATTCACTGTTTTACGA
>ENA-OYAB01000345-OYAB01000345.1-human-gut-metagenome-genome-assembly--contig:-NODE-345-length-12391-cov-5.085117_pt1 | contig 12391 bp, 9 predicted proteins | sample MGYA00243422_ERZ652808 | MGnify/ENA primary metagenome ERZ652808 (study PRJEB26926, sample SAMN06164543) | human gut metagenome | biome: ENVO:00009003; feature: ENVO:2100002; material: ENVO:00002003...
CATAACACGAACGACCGGTTCGGTGCCGGACTCACGCACCAGAATACGGCCGGTATCGCCCAGCGCTTCTGCCACTGCCTTGACGGCCTCCTGCACTGCCGGGTCGTTCTGTGCAGCCTTTTTATCGGTGACGCGGACATTCTCCAGAACCTGCGGATAGATCTTCAGCGGCTCAGCCAGCTTGCTCATGGGCAGTTTTTTGGCCAGCATGACCTCCATCATCTTCAGGCTGGTCAGGATGCCATCACCGGTGCTGGCGTACTTGCTGAAGATAATATGACCGCTCTGCTCACCGCCAATACGGCAGCCGTTCTTAGCCATGTACTCATAGACGTACTTATCGCCCACAGCAGTTTTAGCGTATCCGATTCCCTGCTCATCAAAAGCCTTGTACAGGCCAAAGTTGGACATGACAGTGGTGACCACCGTGTTGTTCATCAGTTCGCCGTGTTCCTTCATGTAGCAGCCATAGATATACAAAATGTGGTCACCGGTGACGACATTGCCCTTCTCGTCCACGCACAGGCAGCGGTCAGCGTCACCATCGAAAGCAAAGCCGACATCCAGACCGTTTTCCACCACGAACTTCTGCAAGCCCTCGATGTGAGTAGAGCCAGCATTATTGTTGATATTCAGACCGTTGGGCTTGTTGTTGATGACATAGGTATCCGCACCCAGAGCATCAAAAACAGACTTAGCGATATTCCAGCTTGCACCGTTGGCGCAGTCCAGACCAACCTTCACGCCCTTGAAGGAGTAGATGCCCAGGCTGATCAGGTAGCCCATGTAGCGGTTACGGCCTGCCACATAGTCCACGGTGCAGCCGATATGCTCACGGTGGGCAAAGGGCAGTTCCGGCCAATCCTTATCGAACACATGAAGTTTGCCGTCGATGTAATCCTCGACTAACAGCAAGATTTCCTCTGGCATCTTCTCACCATAGCAGTCGATCAGCTTGATGCCGTTATCGTAGTAGGGATTATGGCTGGCAGAGATCATAATGCCACAGTCAAAGTCATCCACGCGGGCGATGTAAGCCACAGAAGGGGTAGTAGTGACATGGAGCAGGTAGGCATCTGCACCAGAAGCGGTCAGACCTGCGACCAGGCTGTACTCGAACATATAAGAGCTACGGCGGGTGTCCTTGCCGATTACAATGCGAGCAGGGTCGGTATCACCATTGCGCTCACGCAGAGCGTTATAATACCAGCCCAGAAAACGACCAACCTTGTAGGCGTGGTCAGCGGTCAGCGTGATTCCGGCTTCGCCACGGAAGCCATCGGTCCCAAAATACTTTCCCATTATAGTTTTTCCTCATCCAAAGAGTGAATTGACGAATAGAAATGTGCCTTTAGCCGGATAATTATCCGTTGCCTGCTGCTCACCACGGAGAGGTAGCACATTTGAGCAGCACAGCCATGCTGTGAGCATGGCTTATCTTGAACTTCAATGTACTTGGTTTAATCCAAAGAATGTAGCAATCGTTGCCAATCCTGCAAAGACATCAATAAGCTTTGCTGCCGTTTTTCCAGCAAAGGCAATAAAAGTTGAAAATCTCGCCTTCGCTTCTTCTTGTTTATCCTTCTTTTTAGCATCTTCAAATATGTCTATCAGGATTTTTTTCTGTTCTTCGGGCAGCTCGCTTTTGACTACGGTATCAATTGCTTGATTCAATTCTTTTATAAAATCATCATTTTCGTTTTGCGAGGTTCTCTGCGAAACAATACTTCCATCGCCAGTCACTACAGCCTGATTTACACCAGTGGCTCCGTCAGCACTCAAATTATAATTCGTGATAGGCCGTTCTTTATTTCTTCTTTCATTGCTCATATCTTTTGCCCCTTCAATTATTTCATCCAATGTTTTCCTTTGAATTATTAAATCAACTATTTCTCGAATCAGGTAATACACGTCTTCAACAGATAGTCCATCAATCGAGACACATAGAGCTTCATCCATTTTTTCTTTCCAAAGGATGACACAGGGTAACTTAGCATGAACTTTTTCTGGCAAATAATTCAGTTGTCTCATCAGATCATAACCGGAGGCTCCATAATTTTCAAAGCAATAGTAAATATCCAAATAGTCCGCAGATAAATCGTTTAAATCCTTCCAACGCTCCGTCACAAGTCTACGAAACACTGGGTAGTCCGACTTGATTGGTAGTAACAAGCATTTGTATGTATCACTATCTGCCAAATATCGTTGAGACACATATCTAAGATTCTTTTTCCGGTATACACTATCATATGGAAGTAACTGGTTTAACTTACTCAATATGCTTCCTGGCTCCGACCTTTTAAATCGCTTGACAAGTTTTTGCCTTGCTGCGACACCTCTTCCCGTATCTTCACAAAAACGTCGGGCATACTCTTCAAACACCTGAACTGGCATTAAATCAACTTTTTCAATCACATCTTTCCCAATGCTTTCTTCTTCAAGCCAGCCCAAGAAGTCAATTTCAATGGGCTTCTCATCAATCATGAACTGAAGGAGTGAGGATGCGTTCATATCATTCCCATCATTTTGCACGCCCTCCTCAAAGCAGAATTTCAGATTATTTATTAAATCACCCGGACACAAATATTGTCGATAATAATACAGTCTCACATCATACAATATTCCACTTTGAGAACGTCTAAATCTTTCAAATGATTCTTGAAATTCATCAAATATAAACTTATTTGAACCACGCTCCCCATGGTATCTTATCCTGTAGCACATATCATGAAATTCATCGCTACTATAAAATGCACTCATCGCTTCGGTAAGCATATCTCTCACGCCGGTATTGCTCCAGTCCTCTGACTGCTTTTTTTGTCTCTGACAATATTCCTCTGCCTTTTTTATGAGTATATCCGCATACCTGTCATCAAACAGTAAATCCCACATGTCAACATCGTTATACTTCGTTCTACAAAGAAGTGATTGTTTTAACCATTCACAAAAATCCAATACGAGGAGATCCGGCAATCTTTCCATATTATTTACCCTTTTTCTACGAAAAACAGAGAACAAATGCTTTTAGCCGAGAGATGCTCTCGTTGTCTGCTGCTCACCACGGAGAGGTAGCACATTTGAGCAGCACAGCCATGCTGATGCATGGCCGTTGTGTAGATAATCAGTATTTTCTCCACACCATCTTATTGACCACATTCACATAGCCCTGAATGATGCGAACCACCTTCATGGACACTGTCTCGTCCACATAATCAGGGCAGGGCTTGCCCAGAACGCCCTTTTGCTTCATCTCGATTGCCATATCGGTAGCGTTGAGAAGCTCACGAGTAGTAATGCCAGCCAGAATAAAGTCACCAGCCTCCAGCGCCTCAGGGCGCTCCGTGCTGGTGCGGATGCACACGGCAGCGATGGGATGACCGATGGACAGATAAAAGCTGCTCTCCTCCGGCAGAGTGCCGGAGTCGGAGACGATTGCCAAGGCGTTCATTTGCAGCTTGTTATAGTCGTTGAAGCCCAACGGCTCATTGACCCGGACACGAGGGTCAAGCTGGAAGCCGCTCTGTTCCAAACGGTGCTTGCTGCGGGGATGGCAGGAGTAGAGAATGGGCATATCATACTTCTCTGCCAGCGCATTGATGGCAGTGAACAGACTCAGGAAGTTCTTTTCAGAGTCGATGTTCTCCTCACGGTGGGCAGACAGCAGAATGTACTTGTCCTTCTCCAGTCCCAGACGCTCCAGCACGTCGCTTTTCTGGATCTTTTCCAGATTCATGTGCAGCACCTCTGCCATGGGAGAACCGGTCTGGTAGGTGCGCTCCTTGGGTAGGCCAGTATCTGCCAGATACTTCCGGGCGAACTCGGAATAGCACATATTCACGTCAGAGATCACATCCACGATGCGACGGTTGGTTTCCTCGGGCAGGCACTCATCCTTGCAGCGGTTGCCAGCCTCCATGTGAAACAGGGGGATGTGCAACCGCTTGGCACTGATGGCGGACAGGCAGGAGTTGGTATCGCCCAGCACCAGATAGCCCTCCGGCTGCAATTCGCTGAGCAGCTCATAGCTACGCCCCAGAATGTTACCGCAGGTCACACCCAGATTCTCGCCAACCACGGGCACCAGAATGTCCGGGCCATACTCCCCGAAGGTGTTTTTCAGTTCGAAATCCTCCCAGAACACGGTGGAGAGGTTTCTGTCCCAGTTCTGATTGTAATAGACCACGCAGCAGTCAAAGTATTCCCGGCAGCGCTTGATGACAGCAGCCAGCCGAATGATTTCCGGACGGGTGCCGCAGCCAATCATGACCTTGGTGCGCCCATCATTTTTCCATGTAAAGTTGTGTTCCATAAAATTTCTCCTAACGTCAACCAGTACCTTCTCTTACACCGGCTCGAAGAATGTGTCCGGGTGATTCGGGTTGAAGATCTCGTTGCAGGTCATCACCGTCACCAGATTCTCTGTCTCCGACAGGTTGATGATATTGTGCGTCCAACCGGGAATCATGTGGACAGCCTCGATCTTCTCCCCGGAAACCTCAAACTCCACCGTTTCGCCGGTGTTGATGTTACGTTCCTGAATCAGGCCGTGACCTGCCACCACGATGAACAGTTCCCACTTGGAATTGTGCCAGTGCTGTCCCTTGGTGATGCCCGGACGACTGATGTTGATGCTCACCTGCCCGCAGTCGGCAGTGTGTACCAGTTCCGTAAAGGAGCCACGGTTGTCTACGTTCATCTTGAGGGCGTACTTGAATTTGTCGGTGGGCAGATAAGTCAGGTACAGGGAGTAAAGCTTCTTGGCAAAGGAGCCGTCCGGCATCTTGGGCATCATGAGGGTCGCGGGCTGTGCCTTGAACTCTTGCAGTAAATCGACGATTTCTCCCAATGTGACCTTGTGGGTCACAGGGACACAGCAGTATCGACCATCTGCCTTCAGAACGGTTTCCACGCCGTCAAATTCACAGTGCTGCTCCTTGCCTTCCAGCAGGTCGAACATCCCTTCTACCAGATCATCGATATACAGCAGTTCCAGCTCGGTGTTGCGGTCGTTGACGGTGAAAGGCTCATCATTGGCAACCGCCCAACAGAAGGTGCTGACGGCACTGTTGTACTTGGGGCGGCTGTGACCCATCAGGTTGACAAAACGGTAGACCGCTACCTTCGCACCAGTCTCCTGAGCATACCGGAAGAACAACTCCTCGCCAGCCTTTTTGCTGCGGCCATACTCGCTGTTGCCGAAGCGACCAGCCAAAGTTGCCTGAATGGAGGAGGACAGCATGATGGTTGCCTTGTTGTTGTGCTTTTTCAGGCAGTTCAGCAGGTCGGATGCAAAACCGAAGTTGCCCTTCATGAAATCTTCCGGGTTTTCCGGACGATTCACACCCGCCAGATTGAACACAAAGTCCGCCTTCTGGCAGTACTCGTCCAGCTCCTCCGGGGTGGAGTCCAAATCGTACTCGTAGATTTCTTCAATATGCAATGCCGGGCGGGTCTTGTTTTTCCCATCTCGGATGTTTTTCAGGTTGTTACACAGGGCGGTTCCCACCATGCCCTTGGCACCTGTGACTAGAATGTTCATTCTCTCACCTCTCAGTGTACTGCGGTGCAGTCCGGAATATCTGCGCCATCCGGCACAGTTGCATTATTGCAGATGGTGCAGTTGCTGCCAATGCGGGTAAAGTTGCCCACAGTCGCACCAGTGCGAATGACGCTGTTGGTGTAAATCAGGGCGTAGTCCCCTACCGTTGCATCACAGTGGACTTCCGTTCCGGCATTCAGCAGAACACCGTTTCCCACAGATGCACCATTCTGAACACAAGCGTTTTGCAGCACCACACAGCCGCATCCCAACTTGGCGTATGGACTGATGTAGGCACTGGGAGCAATGATGTTGGGGAACGCATAGCCAAGTGCTTTTGCCTTCTCATACACCTGTGCCCGGAACCGATTGTTGCCGATACCCACCACCAGCAAGCCGTACTCCTTTCGCAGCTCCGGCAAATCAGTAAGCCCGCCAACCACCGGAATGCCGCAGATCTCAGTGCCTACAGGTTGTCCATCGTCCACAAAGGCACAATCGTATTGAAGCATCGCCTGCTCCGCCACCATGCGCCCAAAGCCGCCGGCACCAATCAGCAGTAACTTTTCTTTAGACATTCGGGATGCCCTTCAGTGCATTCTGGACGTACTCGGTGGTCAGGATCTTCTTGACAGTACCTTCCACATCCAGACGCTCGGTGTTGTGGCTGGTGTAGGACTCGTCGGCCATTGTATGTACCTCGCCCTTGACCACGAACTTGTCGTAGTTCAGGTCACGGTTATCCGCAGCAACACGGAAGTAGTGACCCATATCCTGGCTGCGCAGACGCTCCTCACGGGTCATCAGGGTCTCGAACAGCTTCTCGCCGTGACGGGTGCCGATGATGTTGGTGCCGGTATCGCCGAAGAGCTGCTGGACAGCCTTAGCCAGATCGCCGATGGTGGAAGCATCAGACTTCTGGATGAACAAATCACCGGGATTTGCATGTTGGAAAGCGAACAAGACCAGATCCACAGCCTCGTCCAGATTCATCAGAAAGCGGGTCATGTTGGGGTCAGTGATGGTGATGGGATTGCCCGCCTTGATCTGGTCGATGAACAGAGGGATGACAGAGCCACGGCTGCACATGACGTTGCCGTAACGGGTGCAGCAGATGGTGGTGCCGCCACGCTCAGCAGCCACACGGGCATTGGCGTAGATGACGTGCTCCATCATGGCCTTGGAGATACCCATAGCGTTGATGGGGTAGGCTGCCTTATCGGTGGACAGGCAGACGACACGCTTGACACCAGCATCAATAGCGGCGTGCAGCATATTATCAGTGCCGATGATGTTGGTCTGGACAGCCTGCATGGGGAAGAACTCGCAGGAAGGAACCTGTTTCAAAGCGGCAGCGTGGAAGATGTAGTCAACACCGGGCATTGCGTCACGGATGGACTGCGGGTTGCGGACATCGCCGATGTAGAACTTCACCTTCTTTGCAGTGTCAGGGTGCTTGGCCTGAAGCTCATGACGCATATCGTCCTGCTTCTTCTCGTCACGGGAGAAGATACGGATCTCCTTCAAATCGGAATCCAGAAAGTGCTTCAAAACGGTGGAACCAAAAGAACCAGTACCACCAGTGATCATAAGGGTTGCGTTATCAAATGCAGACATTTTTATTCTTCCTCTTTCCATTTAATTTAATATTCATACACACTAATATATGTTCTCGGTATCATCGCATTATGGAAAGCACCATCATTTACAACATAAATGTAGTCATCATCAATGTAGATACCTTCAACCGCATAGGATTGATATAATTTATACTGAATTTTGATGTTTTCCGTTTGGGTGTCAAATACAACGCAGTAGTTTTCTTCGCCTTTATAATCAGCCCCTACCGTAATATAGATCAGACCGTCATACATATAAATCATATCCTGATCTTTCATATTTACAGGATATGATTTTAGTAGATTTCCCTCCCGGTCAAAATGAAGCATATATTTGTTATAGCACAGTACCCAAAGCGTATGATCCTCATTATCCATACAAATACCATTCGCCTGATATTTTTTGTATTTTCCCAAATCAATTACTTTGGTCAACTTGCCTCTTTTGGAGATTTCCTGAATGCTGTCGCCTACCGCTATCCAAATGGCATCATCAATTGTGTCATATGCAATTCCTTGCAAATTCAGTTTTCCATCATTGGTATAATTTTCTATCTGTACCTCTTGCAAAACCTTTTTCAGATTGCTGTCCAACTCAATCAACCGCAATTTGTCTCCACTATCAGTTCCATGGTCTGCAATCCAAAAAGTTTGATTTGCGGAATCATAGGTAAAGCCAGTACTTGTAAAATTACCAGTTTCCAACTCATCCAGATAAATTATAGTAGTAGGTATCAGTTCTTTGCAATTGTCTGCCACCATTGTAGATGCATCAATTTTAACATTCTCTAAGCGATGCTCTTTAATGACCAGCCCACTCACCGCCACAATTAAAACAAGCAGTAGTAGTCTATGCCATTTTGTACATCGGGGGGGGGTAATCATTTCAGTCACTCCTTTTTGTTCATTGTTCGTTTCACTTTTGCAACGGCTCGCGAGGGGATCGTGCAACCTGCAAGCCATGCATTTTTCAGCTTATACTCCAGCTTTTTGCCGTTGGATATCGTTTCATTGGATTCCTCCAGCTTTGTATTGAAAAAGGCCTTCAGCTCCGGCTGCAGCCAATGCGTTCCATCTGCGCGTTCCCGGTCACGGATATCTCCATAGCGAACCTCAGTCGCGCCCGGAATAGTTCCTAGAGTCAATAACGCATGTCCATTATAACAATGTGCTATCGGACATTTACCAACCGGGCACCAATCCAACGGTTTTTCTGGATGCTCAAATGCATTGTGTAATAAATGTCCGCAGTAACAAGGCAACGCCTCTCCAGTGGTCAAATCAATATACATTGACCATAGCCCTGCGTAGCAGTAGTCCCCCTGATGAATTCCGAAAATGCTCTTTTTGAACTTCCAAAAGCCCGAATCAAACTGCGACCACACCTTATCGTATTCTTCGATTGACAGGTTTGTCAGGTAATCAATTCCGGCTGTTCTATCATCGCGTGCAATGGTCAAGTGCGGAAGCGCTCCAAAATGCTCCATGGAAAAAGATTTCAGCTCATCAATATATGGAATCAATTCATCACTCGGTGTCACTTCGATATTGACCGACGCACCAGCCTCCCAAGCACGATTTACATTTTCTGCAAATCGATTCAACAGATTCTTCTTTTTAAGCTCTAAATAATGGAACGAGCATTTAAATTCAATATGTGAAAGCAGTGCCCGGTCCCATGCCAGAATTTTATCCAGCATTGGATTGATCGTCATATTGGAAACGATCTCTGCGTAATGCCCTTCTTCTACCAGCTCTTTGACATATTGATCCAGATTTGTAACCAGAAGCGTTTCGCCATCTGCACAGAAGTTCATATACGCCGGACCACCAAGCCGTTCCTTACTCATTGCTTTCCGAACTTGCTCCGGGGTGAACTTCATTTCAGGCTGGATTCCCTGATAATGCTCATCTCGCTGCGCAAGATAGCAATAATGACACCGAAAATTGCAAATTGACATTGGAATTCGGAACAAAATCAGCTTTTTTATCTTATCCATTTTTTCTTCCCCTTTTTACCTTATTTATCAACTTTTTGCGTTCTTCTTGATTTAATACAACAAATAAATCCGCTGCCAGCGTAATTCCGCACGTAACGATGACCGCAACCGCAAGCAAAACCCATCCTCTAGCTGGAATAAGTAATTGAACCACAAGAGCAGCCACAAGATTCAGGGCACAGCAAAGTAGGGATATTCCAACATCTTTATAAAATTCATACCATGGCAATTCCAACAGCTTCGCCGTATAGGGAGCTGTAATAAGCAGATTGCGGACAATCGTAAGTGAAGAGCTTACGCCTGCGATTGCATAAACGCCAAGCGATGTATGCCCCAGCAGAAAGTAAACCACTCCAAGATTCAGAATTCCTGTGGTCAAAAATGCAACAGAATTCACCTTCAGATGATTTGTGGCCGTAAACACATTGTAAAGTGTCTGCGTTCCAGCACTTGGGATGAATGCCATGCAGGTCAAAAGCGAAAGAATCGTCAATGCTTTTGCATCCAAAGACGGCACCCACAAGGAATAAAACTGCACGCCAAAACTGCAAAACGTCATAATGGGAATGGAGATCAACACACTTGAAATCTTCATGTTGCTCCGCAGAGTATGTAGCATCTCAGCTTTATTATGCTTTGAATACTGCATTACAATCTCAGGAGCAAAGTTTGAGTTCAAGGTAGATGCCAGACTGATAATTGCATTGGGAACCACTTTGGCTACTGATAACAGCCCCATCATGGCCGGGCTGACAAACAGGTTTGCAAGCAGCAAATCAAGACCTGTCATCAGCATGTTGCCGCCCTGATTGACTGTGTTCCAGATACCAGATTTTAGCATCTGGCCCACAGCCTTCACTCTGAAATCCCGGATGGAAAAGCGCAGTTGCGGCATAATCCGCCGTTGCAACACTCCATAGACCGGAATTGCTGCAAGCGTCAGCACCATAGAGCAAAGCGACACATAATAAACCTTCGGTTCCAGCAAGCTGAACATGACAAGTAGCAAAACACCATTGAGCGCCGTCCGAATCGCGTTGATCATGTTTTGAAGATAGATTCGATTTAAGACAAAGGTTGAGATGCTGTATACCGAAACTGCCAGATTGGCAAAGAAATTGACAAAGACACATCCAAACAGAATCTTTACATGTCCGACGTTCGCGTTCTCGATTACGATCAGCTTTTCCAAATTATAGATCGTTGCAACGGCTAAAGGAGCCAGAATCAATATCATTGCCGTGTTGCAAACAATGACCGAGGAATAATATTCCTTCATTTTGTCCAATTCTTTCTCGTGATAACTCACCGAGATAAAGCGTGCGGCCATCGAATTAAACGCAAGAGTCAACAGCGAGGCGTATGTAACGAAGTTGTTCGCCAACTGTGTAAAGCCGTTTGCCTCTTCGCCCAGCTCTGCAACAATGTAAGAGGAAAGAAAAAAGTTAATGATCAGCGAAACAAGCATTGTAAAAATGCCTGTTGTCAGGTTAATCACCGTTTGGAACCTGCTCGACATTTTCAATTGCATTTTTGACAACATTCCTCATTTCATTATAGTAGGGAAGCAATGGTCCCTGATTATAGTTTTGTGGTGGAAGCTCCAGAAGCTCTTTTGCCGCTTCTTCCGCCTCGTCAATGCTACTGCAATAGCGGAGATAGGGCAGATAGCTCAACCACTGATATGCTCCATACACTTTATGACTGATGTTATCCAGTGCAATGCAAGGAGTTCCTGTGATTGCTGAGAACACCATACCATGGAGACGATCCGTCACCACTAATTGCACACTTGAAAATTCATTCCACTTTTTTTGAAGAACTTTTTTGCGCTGGAATTTCCAAACAGCATCCGTTATCACCGTAGAGCTTTCTGTAATTTCCAGACCGCTTTCATTAAGTCCCGTTTTCAGTTCCTCTACTTGATCGACTGTTAAAACCCGCTCCGCATCTTTTCGCAGGCAAAGCAAAATACCTTCGCGTTGCTGATGCGTTTGAGCATTGTCAACAAACATCACCATATCTGGAGTATACATACAGTGCACCTCTGGCATATGGTTTCTGATAGTGTTCAACGTCCCTTCATCTCGCGCAAATACAAAAAAATTCTTATTCACTCCATAGGCTTTTCTTGAGCATGCGATTTCTTGTTGTCCAATTTCATCATTTGCATAGGACGCTGTTTGAGGGAAGACAAATACAGGATTATGCGAGAACCTTATCGCAATATCCTGCATTTTGTGTTCCTCTTCTGGCCATAATGAACCCATATTGCCGCCGCCATCTATGACTATAACATCCGTTCGGTCTATAATCTTACTAAATTTTTCTTTCCATCGTTCGTAGCAATACCGATGGATTTCTACAATCCTTTTACCCAACCCCATTGTCTCAAAGAAGCGATACTGTGAAAAAACAATCGCCTGGTCTCCCAAATTTCCATGCGTTGGAGTTGAAATGAAAACTATGGCCTGCTTGTGGCATGCGTGTATGATTCTCAGTTTACTACATATGTAAAAAAGAATAAGATTGTCCCTTATATTTTGGAGTACTGTTTTTAATCTTTTCATTCACTACCTCTTTGTACTCGCATCTGTTTTCATAATGAAGTAGTACATTCTCAGCTTTGTTCGTAAAAAGACATGATAATCCATTCTGTATTTTTTCAGCAGTGTCTTTACTTCAAGAGCACTGTCACTGTCCCCTCTTGCCATTACGACACCAGTATAGAAGTTTACCGTCTTCGCATATAAATCCCATTCTTTGCGTTCCCTAAAGTAAGCCACTCTTTCATAATACGCTATACTAATATCCTGTTCATTTTTCTTACTTCGTGTATGCGTGATACTCTTCACGTTCTGAAAATACGCATAAAGAGCGCAATTGCTAACTACGACCTTCTTACTATCGTAAAGAAATTTGTAGGTTGTTGCCTCATCCTCATGAAGGCGGCCTTTCGGATACATATTCTTTCTAGCAATTGATGTTCTGTATAACTTTCCACAGGACACGACCATTTGCGCGTAATTACCATTATACAAATCTGCACATGCTTCTTTGCCAGTTAGGACTCTAAGATGTTCTTTTTCAACTTGAACGAATTTTTCATCACCAGAAGTCACCGTCTTAAGAATACAGCAAGAAGTATCAGCGCCGGTCTTTTCAATCAAACCATATAGGTACTTGATATAATTCTGTCTCTTATACACATCTCCGAGCCCACGAGACTGCAG
>ENA-OYAB01000347-OYAB01000347.1-human-gut-metagenome-genome-assembly--contig:-NODE-347-length-12335-cov-5.638029_pt1 | contig 12335 bp, 18 predicted proteins | sample MGYA00243422_ERZ652808 | MGnify/ENA primary metagenome ERZ652808 (study PRJEB26926, sample SAMN06164543) | human gut metagenome | biome: ENVO:00009003; feature: ENVO:2100002; material: ENVO:00002003...
GTCTCGTGGGCTCGGAGATGTGTATAAGAGACAGTATACACAGAAAAAGAAGTGCGCATGATGTGGCAGAGAAGCAAGCCGGAACAAATACAGGTTGCACAGGCGAAGTGTTTAGAAGCAATAGTGAGGACGGGGGGGGCAGTTAGCAGTTTCATTCAGCGGAGGAAAAGACAGCGCAGTATTGCTGTACATCATGGCGCAGATGTGGTCAGTGTCTTCACACAAAGACAAGCCATTGCGGGTTTTCTTCTCAAACACAACAAATGAATTTAGCTGCGCCGCAAAGTATAGAAAAGAATATTTACAGTTCATCAAAGAAAAATTCGGAATAGAAGTTGAATACCACGAAATTAAGGCAGAGGACAACTATATAAACATTGTTGATACAGTAGGACTGCCATTTATAAGTAAAAAGATTTCAAGAATGGTGAGGGATTGCAAAACGACACTGAAAAGACTTGGCTTAAAGTATGCAGATATAGAACAATATATGCCACAGCACTACACAAAGAACAACCATAGCGAAATGATAAAAGCAGCAGACCGCCTGCGTGAACTGGGGTTCAATGATACGGTAATTTTGAATTTAACAAAGATAAGGGCTGACAACTATATTGGAACCCGTTTTCTTCCAGTGAAATACAGACCTATTCTGGACAATGACGAAATAGTGCTTTCAGAGCAGTGCTGCGGAATACTCAAAAAAGACCCTATGAAACAAGCACAAAAAGAACTGGGCGGATTGCTTCCGGTAACGGGAGAAATGGCAGCAGATAGCAGAGATAGAATGACAGCATATAGAATGACCGGGTGCAATATGTTTGACGGCGACCACCCAAAGTCAAAGCCGCTGGGACCGGTAGAGGAACAGACGGTGCTGTGGTACATATACACGGAGGTTATACCGCTTATGCCAGTATATGGGGAGTGCGTATGCGGCGGGCTTCAATGTGCTGGGTGCGAAACATACAAGCTAACAGGAGAGCAGAGGACGGGCTGCAAATTATGTGGATTTGGCATAATGTATGACCCAGACAGATTTATAAGACTGCAAAAACTGGAACCAAACGTGGTAAAGTTCGCATTTACAAGTAAGAAAAACGGAGGGCTGGGCTATCGTGAGGTATGCCAGTTCTTGAATGATAAATGCGGTATGAATATTGGAATACCAGATATAGAAGAGGGATATTATCAAAAGCGTGCGCAAGCATACGAAGAAAAGAACGGAGGTGACGGCAGGTGAATGATTTACTGTATGTGTGCAGCCCATACCGGGGCGACACAAAGCGCAACAAGGAATATGCACGAAAACTGACAAGGGCAGCCATAAACAATGGATTTGTCCCGGTCACAGTGCATTTATACTTGACGGAAGTTACAGACGACCAGAACCCGGAAGAAAGAAGCCGGGGCATGGCAGCGGGAATGAAGATACTTGAAAACTGCAAATACATTCTGATTGGCAATAGATATGGCATATCAGATGGCATGAAAGCGGAACTGACATTTGCAGCAGTCAAAGGGAAAATTATGCTGTATGAGCAGGACGGCAAAATATATCTGGTAAACAGCCGGAGAGAAACCGCAGGAGGAATGGGCGAAAATGAGTAGAGCATATTACAGAAAGCGCAGTGAAGCCACAGAGCAGGAAAGAGTTATAAACTGGGCGACGTTCTACGCAAAGGACTTCCCAGAACTGGACTTGCTGCACCATATCCCAAACGGCGGCAGCAGGAACCAGCTTGAAGCGGCAAACCTTAAACGGCAGGGAGTAAAAGCAGGCGTGCCGGATTTGTGCTTGCCAGTAGCCAGAAACGGAAAACACGGGCTTTACGTTGAAATGAAGTGGGGGAAGAACAAAACCACAGACAAACAGGACTGGTGGCTGGAACAGCTGCGGCAGCAGGGATATGAAACGGCGGTTTGCTGGACGGCAGAAGAAGCAATGGACACAATAGCGGGTTATCTGGGAGTTATGGAGCAGACAGGAAGAAAGGTGGAAGAGTAAATGGGAGCAATGGACCACACATTGAAACAGACAGTGCCATATTACAGCACCATGAAGCGTGCAGGGGCGTTCAGACAGCCACAGAAGCCACAGAAGCGGCAGAAGAGAACGACACTGACAGAATACAGCCAGAACGGGCAGAAAGCCATATTAAAACCGCACGTCACAGTCAATCAAGCTGCAAAGAAGCTGTATGACTATGAACAAACCGGATTGTCACCACATGAGGTTGCAAACCTTGTTGAGCAGGTGCAGAACTTGACAAGGCGTGTGAAGAAATACGAAAGCTGGGAAGAATGATTGACACTGACCGCTGCTTAGTGTGTGGCGAGATTATCCCGGAGGGTTCACAGGTCTGCACCGCCTGCCGTAAAAAATACAACATTGAACCGCCGGACGATTTAGAAGAAACAGCACAAGAACTGCGGGACATAGCAGACGTACTAAAAATAACAGAGGGCACAGACACAAACATTAGAAAGTCAATGGAAAGCATACTGCGGATAGCAGCCAGACTGGAAAGGAAAAGCAATGGCAAGAAAAGAGGATAAACAGCCACAGTATTTGCCGTTAGTGGTAAAAGCAAGATTACATACGGGCGGCAGGGACTATGACAAGATAAAACAGGAATTAAAGGGGCAGGGCTTCACCTGCAAGCAAATGAAAGCAATGGTGCGTGAGGGCAACTATTTTGACAGGCTTGTGTTGTATCTGTCAAAGTGGAACTGGGACAACCACAAAAGCTGGCACCTTTACAACTGGGACGCAAAGGACGACGAAACAGTTATGCTGGCACTGTACGAAGCGGAACAGTACCACCCATACGCAGCAAGCAGGTACAAAGAAGATTTTGAGAAATTCCAGAACGACTGGAAAAACGAGGAATACGACCCCGGCATGACATACACTTTCAAGGACGGTGAAGTTGAAGTGTTGGAAGTCCTGCAAGAAGAGGTGGACAACATAGACCATGAAGCAGTCAAAAGACAGGTGGCAGCAGCGGAAGACGCCCAGTACCAGAAGAGAAGAAAACAGCGCCAGCGACGCAAGCAGGCAAGCAAGGGCAGCAGATACCAGCGCAAATACTTTTAGGAGGAATAAAGATGGCGAAAAAGAAGCGGAAGCATTACAGCGGGAAAGAATTACTATGCCGCCGACAGCTGGAACGGCAGCAGGCAGAAGCGGAAGAAAAGACAAACAACATAAGAGTGCGCCAGCTACACCAGATAAACGCAAGCAGCCGGGCTATTGGCTGGGCAAAACAGAAAATGAGGGAGGGAAAGAACAATGATTGCATTTCTGATTGAGGTTGTAAAAGCACTGGTAACATTCTTTGCGGTCTGCGTAGGGCTGGGCATTTTATATCTGGTCTTTGTAGTGGTCAGAGAAGTTGGCTGGGAGGTAAGAAGACAGAACAGAGAGAAACACGAACAGGAGGACAAAGAGGAATGAAAGCAGAATTTTTCAAGGCAGTGTGTCCGTTAGAGATTGGGGACACAGTAGCAATCAAGACAACAAAGGACGGAGAAACAAAAGAAGCACTTTATTTGCCGCAGGGTTGCACAGTGATTACAACGGCAGCAGTTGCACTGCATAAGGTCACAGACATTGCAACGCTTCACTATCTGAAAAAAGGCGAAACACAGTTCTTGTATGAACTGGACGGCTGCGGAAAATATGAACCACTGACCGTGAAAGTTCCGGTAAGAGAATTTGCGGAAGAACTGAAACGCCGGGGCAGATAACAATAAATACTTACGGAAGTATACAAGATATACAAATATACTTCCGTAAGATTGTGCAGAATGTCAATAGACTTTATACTTCCGTAAGTATATAATAAAGACAGTTAAAGAAGTAAAGCAAACGGAGGTAAAAAGACATGAGAACATTTGAAGTTGGCAAGAGATATGGAGAACACGCAGTTGTATTTGAGATTGTAAAGAGAACAGCAAAAACAATCACATACGCAGCAGTACAGCACGCCGGAAGATACAACGAGAGAAAAGAAGAGCCAAAGACAGTGAAAGTAAGAAACTGGGATGGCAGAGAAGTATTTTTCGCAGGAAGCCAGACGGTAGAAGCGTAAGACAAGCACGGGTGGCGCAATGGATAGCGCAGCAGCCACCGAAGCTACCGGGTGCGGGTTCAAGTCCCGTCCCGTGCATTACTGGGAAAGCAACTATAAATTCATACCAGATACAAGGAGGAATACCACATGAAAGTATTATCAATTATCAATCTTAAAGGGGGAGTGGCAAAGACCATTTCCAGCGTAAATATGGCACATATTCTGGCAGCAGTAAAGGGCTTCAAAGTCCTGCTGATTGACAATGACAAGCAGGGAAACGCAAGCAAGATTATGAACCGTCACAGCTACGACCACAAAGGAACAGCAGAGGTAATGACGCAGCGTGGCATTGACCCGGCAAAGGTTATCCAGCACACGGACTTTGAGGGGTTGGATATTATCACGGCGAACATGAATTTGCTTACAGCCAATCTGGAAGTCATGCTGGACCAGTCAAGACCGCAGCAGACACGCTTTAAGAAGTTTCTTGACGGCTTGCAGAATGAATATGACTACTGCATTATTGACAACGCCCCGGACATTAACATTTCAACCATAAATGCGCTGGTGGCTTCTGATGACGTGATGGTGCCTATCACCATTGATGATTTTGCAATAGACGGGCTGGCAGAACTGAAAGAACAAATTGACAACACCCGTGAGGATTTGAACCCACAGTTGCGCTTCTGCGGTTGTTTTGTGACACAGTACGACAGAACAAATGAAGCAGACACGCAGGGTGAAGAGTTCTTGAAGACGCTTGAATATCCGGTGTTTGATACACATATCAGAAAGACGCCAAAAATGAAACCCAGCACATTTGAAAGATTGCCAATCATTTTGTATTCCCCACGTTGCGGCGCAAGTGCCGACTATAAAGCGTTAGTGGAAGAATGGTTGAGAATGTGACCAATTCGGACACGTTAGGAGGAAAAGACAATGGCAGGAGCAGCAAAGAAATTCAACTTGACAGAGTTATTAAACCAGCGGTCAAAGGAAGCTGGGGAGCAGCAGAAAGCAGAACAGCAGCAGGCGGCAGCAGGCACAGAGGTTGTCACGTCCGAAGAGGGCGTGAGCAGCACCGCCGATATTTACGACCTTATACCGTCAAAGGGCAATTTTTACAGCGTGGAAGACGTGCAGGACTTAAAACAGTCTATTGAACTTCTGGGAGTGTTGCAACCACTTCTGGTGACTGATGAAGAGGAAGACGGCAAGCGCCGTATCATTGCAGGGCACAGAAGACGGCTGGCGGTCATGCAGCTGGTGGACGAGGGAAAAGAGCGTTTCAGACGGGTTCCAATCTTAATCAAGCCGAAGAAAAACGCAATTCTGGACAGACTGGCACTGATTATGGCAAACCGTTTCCGTGAGAAGACGGACTGGGAACGCATGACAGAAGCACTGGAAACAGAAAAACTGGTACTGGAATTAAAAGAAAGCATGAACATTCCGGGCAGAACCCGCGATTTACTGGCAGAGATTATAGAAACGTCCCCGGCGCAGGTTGGAAGATACAAGGCAATCTATAACAATATCATTCCAGAACTGATGGCAGAATTTAAGGCAAACAGAATTGTTGTATCTGTCATTTATGAAGCGTCCGGGTTGCCGGAAGATTACCAGAAGCAGGCGGCAGAGGTATTCCGGGAAAATGAAGTGCTGACATTATCGGACATTAAGCAGCTAAAGAAGAACTGGGAAGCGTCGCAGCAGATACCGGGACAGATGGACATTAGCCAGATGGAAGAGAAGCAGGAAGCCACAGGAACGGCAGAAAGTGCCACAGGCAATGAAACAGACCAGCAGCAGGAAGAAGCAGACACAGAGGGAGCCACAGAAGCCACAGAGGGCACAGAGGACGCAACCGGGCAGCAGTCAGAATATGTTGACCCACAGCCGGAGCAGATAACGTCACTTTGTTACAGCTGCACACACTATGAGGACTGCCACGACAAGACAGCAACCGTGACCAGCTGCAATGCTTATGAGAACCGCAGAGAAGCCCAGAAGACGGACGAAGAGAGATACAACGAAGAGCAGGCAGCTATTGACCGGGAAACACAAAAGAAACTGCGTGAAATGCAGCAGGAAGAGAAAATGCAGCACTTGCCGTCTGATGATAGAAAAGAAAAGACAATCAGAGTATCACCGGAGAAAATGAAAGCCGTTGCGGTTGACCGCACAAGACCATACATGATTTTGAAAAATGATGATTACAGAGAGGGCGACACAGTGAAGCTGATTGAGTTTGCAGAGGGCAGAGCAACCGGAAACACGGCTGACATGAAAATTATCTGTATGGACGACGACACGACCAGCAGCGCACTTGAAGACGGCTATTGCGTTATAGCCTTAAAGTAAGGAGGAAGACAGCATGGAACAGAAAGCAACCGCAGTTGACAAACAGAAGTTTTACGACTGGATAACAGACGCACTGTACCCGCATAAGGTAATGACGGCTTACGAGGTATCAGAAGTGCTTGCAGCAAAGAAATACATACCGCTTGCCACACGGCAGGCGGTGCAACCCAGAATGACAGAGTTAAAAGAAAAAGGCGTGCTGAACACCTGCGGCAAAAAGTTTGATGAACGTACAAAGAAGTGGGTCACAGCATACACGCTGGCATAGAAAGCAGGTGGAAGCGTGAAAGGGCAGCTGAATTTGTTTGAACCGGAGTCCATAAAGGACATTGACTGCACTATTGACACGCCAGTGACCAGAGGAAAGAAAGATAAGCCCATATATGGAACCGGAAAGCATATAAAACCCAGAGTGCCGGGAAGAACAGAAACACAGCACATGAAAGATATATACCTTGAAGAATTGCTGCCGCTGGAAGAATACGACTTAATTGTTGTTTTAATATCTGGCGGCAAAGACAGCATAGCAACATACTTCAAATTGCGTGAACTGGGAGTACCTAAAAGCAAAATAGAGTTCTGGCACCATGACATAGACGGAGGAAACCCAGAAAGACACATGGATTGGCGTTGCACACAAGACTATATGCGGGCACTTGCAAACGCAGAGGGAATACCACTGCGGCTGTCATGGAGAAAAGGCGGCTTCTTTGGGGAATTGTACAGAATAGGAGCCAGCAAGCCTATTGAATGGATAGACCCGGAAACCGGGGAAATAATGAGCGCAAAGGAAACACCGCAGCAGGAAGCGTGCAGAAAGATTATGGAAAGCGACGCAGAGGACAAGGAGGAACAGCTGAAAGAATATGGCTGCCGCATGAAGTTTCCGGCAAAGTCTGGAAACCTTATGACAAGATGGTGCAGCCCGTATCTGAAAATTGATGTAGCAGCAACAGTCCTGCGGAACCTTGATACGGTCAAAGAAAATTCAAAAGTGCTGATATGCAGCGGGGAACGACGGGGAGAAAGCAAAGGGCGTTCAAAATATAACGAAATGGAAATATATTTCAGAGCCAATGCAGAAAAGAAGCTGAAAAGAACAGTCCACCAGTGGCGCCCGGTCATTGATTATTCAGAAAAAGACGTGTGGGAAGTACTAAAAAGAAACAGAGTGAACCCGCACCCGTGTTACCGGGCAGGCTGGAACCGTTGCAGCTGCGCTGGCTGTATATTCTCAACACCGGAGTTGTTCGCAGGGTTCAAAGAACTATACCCCGCAGAATTTGAAGAAATGAAACATGATGAAAAGGCACTGGGCTTCACACTGGACAATAAATGCGACCTTGAAACATACATTGAGGGAGCAAAGCCATGTTTATACAAGGGCGACAAAGAAGCAATACATAGTCTGATAACAGGAATTTTCACAGAAAGCGACATATTCATTGATGGCGTGTGGAAATATCCAGCAGGAGCGTTCCACGGCGCAGAGGGTGGACCGTGTTAGAAGATGGGAGGTGCAGCAGTGAAAGAAAATGTTTGCGTTGACTGCAAACACTATGAAAGTTGCGGAAAGCCGGAAAGATACATGAAGTGTATGGGGTACGAAGAGAAAGAACGGCAGCAGGCAGCAGGAGAAAACGCAGTTGACGTGCAAGACGGATAGAAACCGGGAAAGACTGGCAAAAACAAAGAATGGAGGAAAAGCAAATGGCGCAGGCAATGGAAAAAGGCAGGGTTATTGAATTGCTGGAATATTACAAAGACATAGACGGGGAGGTGAGTATATACAGAAAGATTATAAGTGACTTAACGGACCAATACTACAATCCCATTGGCGCTATACAATGCGACGGTCTACCAAAAGGAAAAAATAATATATCACGACAAACAGAAAATATGGCGCTTAATATTCCAGATTATGTCAGCGGCGAAATTAGAGAGTATGAAGCAAAGGTGCAGCAGTTGCAAGCCCTAAAAGCGCAGATTTTGCAGGAAGTTTCAAGGCTGAAACTGAAAGAAAAGCGCATTATTTTTGATTTTTACATGCACAACCTCAAATGGGAACAAGTAGCGGTACGCAATTCATACAGTGAAAGACAGTGTAAGAATATAAGAGATACAGCACTTGAAACACTTTCACAGAGGTTTGAAAAGAACCAGATTATTTCACAATTCAAGAGGATTGCATAAGCAATCATTGCCCGCCATTGCCTGCGTTTTACTGATATAATTTAAGCCAGTGAAGCAGGCTTTAAGCCGTTATATTTGCATGTTGGCAATAGTGGGCTTTGGTGATTTTTTGAATTTACAAAGCCCATAATTTTTTATACTTCCGTAAACTGGAAGAGTTGGAAAGAATGAAAACGAACGAAAAGAGGTGAGAAGATGGGAAGACCACGGAACCCAGAACGGGACAAGTCAATGCAACGCTATCTGGACGCAGACGGCAAGATTGAAACAGCGGAACTGGCGAAACTGGCAGGGGTGCCGGAAGTGCGGATAAGAAAATGGAAGTCAGAAGACAGCTGGGACGAAGCAATGAAAAACAAGCCGAAAAAAAGAGGGGGTCAAAAAGGCAACAAAAATGCTGCCGGAAAAACCCCAGCAAAAAAGGGCAACAAAAACGCTGTCACACATGGGGCGTTCGCACAGGCAGGGTATAAAGACATAGACCCGGAGCAGGCGGCAGCAATACAGAACATGGGTACACCGTCCGCAATGTCGCAAATGATGGAGGAATTGCAGGCATTGTATCTGCGTAAAGCCTATCTGGAAAGCCTATTGAAAGAGTATGAAAGCCCGGAAGCAGGCGGCTTTTACACAGATAAAATAGTACACATGATTGTGCCAAAGAGCATGGAGGAAAGACAGCAGGAAGAGGACTGCGGCATGGAACACCAGCAGTGCGCAGACCCAGAGGGCAGCAAGGGTGAAACATATAAAACAGCCATGAAGTCTGTCATTAAGTCCAGCCCGTTTGAACGGGCAATGAAAGTGGAAGCAGAGTTGAACAAGCTGCATGGGCGTATCATCAAGCAGCTGGACAGTATCAAGGCGTATGAACTGGAAGGCAGACGCTTGACGCTTGCTGAAAAGCAACTTGAATTGAACAAACAGAAGTTGACGGGTGAATTTGAGATTGACCCGGACGGAAGCACCGACAGCGACGAAATCACAGACGTTGTGGACGACGTTTAATAGGTTCTTCCGGCGGTCTGGAAGCACTGCGGGTACGGCGACGCCCAAAACCTGCCCAGATATAATTTTGAAAATTTCATTTCCGCTTCCGACCCGGTAAAAAATAAAGGGGTAGGGGCTAAAAAAGAAAAAATGTGACCAATTCGGACACAAAAGAAAGGGGGTGCGGTTTTTGAAAGCGTACACTTCAAAGGCGGTTGCCGCTTGGCTGGATATTTCAGAACGCAGAGTGCGCCAGCTGCGTGACGAAAAGGTTATAACGGAAATCAGACCGGGGCTGTACGACTTGAAGACCGTAAACCACCAGTACATAAATTATTTGCGCAAAAACAACCCGGAAAGTGAAAGCGCAATAGATTACAACGCAGAACGTGCAAAGCTGGTCAGAGCAAAAAGAGAAGCACAAGAACTGGAATTGCAACTGCGCAGAAATGAGGTACACACCACAGAGGACGTGGAACAGGTAATGACAGACACACTTGTTAGGTTCAAAACAAGGCTTATGGCTATACCTGCAAAGTTAAGCCCCATTCTATCAAAGAAAAAGGACCAGACAGAAATATTTAAGCTGCTGAAAAGCGCCATTGATGAAGTATTGGAAGAACTTTCAGACTTCCAGACAGTGTTTGGGTACGGTGTAGACAATGAAGAAAAACACAGTTGATATGTTCACACGGATTTTCAAAGTGCTGCAACCGCCACCAGAAATGACACTTTCACAGTGGGCAGACAAGTTCCGCAGACTGTCTGCCGGGTCTTCCGCAGAGCCGGGACGCTGGAAGACGGCAAAGGCACCGTATCAAAAAGAGATTATGGACGCCATAACAGATATTACAATAAAAAAAGTTGTGATTATGTCGGCAGCACAGGTGGGAAAGACAGACGCAATGGTGCTGAACCCTATTGGATATTATGTGCATTATGACCCGTCACCGATTATGGTTATACAGCCGACAATAGACATGGCAGAGAAGTTTTCAAAAGAAAAGCTGTCGCCTATGCTGCGTGATACGCCCGTACTTGCGGACCGTATCAACGAAAAGAGCCGCAACAGCGGTAATACAATCATGCAAAAGATATTTACGGGCGGCTTTATAACGATTGCAGGAGCGAACAGCCCAACAGGACTGCGAAGCCACACAATCAGAATATTGCTTGCGGACGAAATAGACGCATACCCAGCCAGCGCAGGAAAAGAGGGCGACCCGCTTTTGCTGGCTTCAAAGCGTCAGACTACGTTCTGGAATAAAAAGCAGGTGGACATTTCCACACCGACGGTCAAAGGGGCTTCCAGAATAGAAGTGGAGTACGAAAACAGCAGCCGGGGAGAATGGAACGCACCGTGCCCGTGCTGCGGAGAACTGCAACCGCTGGTCTGGTCAAATGTTGTATTTGACAAAAACGACCTGTCAGAAATCAGATATGCTTGCAGCAAGTGTGGCGTCATATCCAGTGAAGCAGAATGGAAAGAACACTTTATTGACGGAACCTTTGTGCATGAAGACCCAGACAACCCCGTGCGTGGGTTCCACTTGAACACGCTTGCTTCCACATTGACCACATGGCAAGAAGTTGTTGAAAAGTTTCTGACGGCAAATGACCAGATGAAAAAAGGCAATGTGGAACTGATGAAAGTATGGACCAATACTGAAATGGGGCAAACGTGGGAAGAAGACGGGGAAACCATAGAGGACGACGAACTGATGAAACGCCGGGAGAAATACAAGTGCGAAGTACCAGAAGAAGTGCTGTACTTGACAGCTGGCGTAGATACGCAGGACGACAGATTTGAAATTGAAGTTGTGGGCTGGGGTCCAGAATATGAAAGCTGGGGCATTAGGTATGCGGCAATATACGGCGACAATTCAGATATTAACAATCAAGTGTGGCAAGACCTTGACACATTCTTATTGCAGACCTTTGAAAAGCCGGACGGAACGAAAATGAAACTGTCATGTGTCTGCATTGATAGTGGAGGACACAGAACCAATCAAGTATATAAATTCTGCAAAGCCCGGTTCAATCGCAGGGTATTTGCAATCAAAGGTTCAAACGATAGCGCCGCAGCATATATCCAGAAGCCGTCAAAAAGCAACCGTGAGGGCGCATACCTTTTTACACTGGGAGTTGATACCGGAAAAAGCCTGCTTATGGACAGACTAAAGCTGGAGGAAGAGGGACCCGGCTTTTGCCATTTTCCGAAAGAAGAGGGCAAGGGATATGACGAAAAGTATTTCAAGGGCTTAACGTCAGAAAAAAAGGTAATGCGTTACAAGATGGGCAGACCATATTTTGCATGGGAACTGAAAGACAAAGGCGAACACAAGCGAAATGAAGCGCTGGACTGCCGAAACTACGCAACGGCAGCTATTGAAATTATCAACGTACCATTGAAAAAACCAGACAAAAAGAAAGACGCCACACAAGCAAAGAAAATTGTAAAACGTGGCAGAAGAAGAAGTGGAGGAATTTTATAAATGGCAGGAATTACACTGGAAACAGCAAAAAGACACCTTGACGCATGGCTGGAAGCAGAACTGGCAGTGACAAACGCCCAGTCATACACGATAGGTAGCAGGACTATGACAAAAGCCAATCTGACCGAAATTAGAAAGTCTATTGAATATTGGCAAGGGAAAGTCACTGCGCTTGAAAATGCGGCAAAATATGGCGGCAGGAACCGTGCAAAAC
>ENA-OYAB01000349-OYAB01000349.1-human-gut-metagenome-genome-assembly--contig:-NODE-349-length-12331-cov-4.343353_pt1 | contig 12331 bp, 10 predicted proteins | sample MGYA00243422_ERZ652808 | MGnify/ENA primary metagenome ERZ652808 (study PRJEB26926, sample SAMN06164543) | human gut metagenome | biome: ENVO:00009003; feature: ENVO:2100002; material: ENVO:00002003...
TCGTGGGCTCGGAGATGTGTATAAGAGACAGATATTAATCAAACCGACCTGGGAAGAATTAAAGGAAGAAGACAAAGATAAATTTCTGATTGAGATCGATCCGGGAATTTCTTTCGGAACAGGAAAACATGAAACGACACAGCTTTGCATCCGGCAGTTACAGAAATATGTGGAAGGAAAACATCCGAAAGTACTGGATGTGGGATGTGGCAGCGGAATTTTATCGATTGTGGCATTAAAACTCGGCGCAAGAGAAGTCGTGGGAACGGATCTGGATGCAGACTGCATGACTTCTACAAGGGATAATATGCAGGTAAACCATCTCGATTTGTCTCTGGGAACCTTTTATGTGGGAAATCTGATTGATGATGAAGAACTTCAGGAAAAGGTTGGGACAGAGGAATATGAGATTGTTGTGGCAAATATTTTAGCACCAGTTATCATTGCCATGGCACCGGTCATTCCGGCTAGATTAAAACAGGGTGGTTATTTTATCACTTCCGGCATCATTGATTTTAAGGAAAACGAAGTAAAAGAAGCGATAGAAGCAGCAGGACTTACTGTAGTGGAAATCAATCATCAGGGTGAGTGGGTAAATATTACCGCACAGAAATAGTAGGAGCAGGGTATGTACCAGTTTTTTGTGGAAGATGAACAGGTGCAGCAGGATCGGATCTGCATTGTGGGCGGTGATGTCAATCATATCGGTCATGTGCTGCGCATGAAGACAGGGGAGAAAATCCGCATCAGCGATCAGAGCGGCAGATCGTATTTTTGCCGTATTCTGGAAATTACAGAGGAAGAGGTCTGGGCACAGATAGAGGATACTGATGAAATGGGGACAGAGTTTTCCCATAAGGTGTATCTTTTTCAGGGCCTTCCTAAAAGTGATAAGATGGAACTGATCATACAAAAGACCGTGGAACTTGGTGTCTATACCGTCATACCGGTTGCCATGAAAAACTGTGTGGTAAAGCTGGATGAAAAGAAGGCACAGAGCAAATGTAAGCGGTGGCAGGCAATTGCAGAGAGTGCGGCAAAACAGTCGAAGCGGACCGTGATTCCGCAGATTCAGATGCCACTTTCCTGGAAACAGGCATTGGAAGAGGCAAAGGAGCTGGACGTTGTCCTGGTTCCGTATGAGAATGAAAGAGGCATGGAAGCAACAAGAGAGATCTTTCGCTCGATTCCGGAAGGGGCGTCCATCGGAGTAATGATCGGTCCGGAGGGCGGATTTTCCCCGGAAGAGATTGCGCAGCTGGATAAAGACATGCATCGGATCTCTCTTGGCAGACGTATTTTGCGCACAGAAACAGCAGGAATGGCAACACTTTCCATGCTGATATACGAATTGGATATATAAGAAGGGTAAAAATGGAAGCATATTTGGATAATTCGGCAACGACAAGATGTTGTGAGGAAGCGGCACAGCTGGTGGTAAAATTACTGACGGAGGATTATGGAAATCCATCTTCCCTGCACAACAAAGGCGTGATCGCCGAAAATTATATGAACGATGCAAGAAAAAAAATTGCAAAGACATTAAAGGTACAGGAAAAAGAAATCTGTTTTACGTCAGGTGGTACTGAGTCCAATAATCTTGCAATTATCGGTGTGGCAGAGGCAAACAAGCGAAGTGGAAAACATGTGATAACGACGTCTATTGAACATCCGTCCGTGTCGGCAACGATGGCATATCTGGAGGAACACGGATATGAAGTCACATATCTTCCGGTAGATGCTTATGGTGTGATTTCTCTGGACGATCTGAAAGCGGCAATCCGGCCGGATACCATTCTGGTTTCCCTCATGCAGGTAAATAATGAAATCGGAGCGGTGGAGCCGATCGCGGAAGCGGGGGCACTGATCAAACAGTGTAATCCACAGACGCTTTTTCATGTGGATGCCATTCAGTCCTACGGAAAAATGAGAATTTATCCGGCAAAAATGCATGTAGACCTTCTCTCGGTCAGCGGACATAAGATTCATGGACCGAAAGGAAGCGGATTTTTATATATCAAAGACAAGACGAAAATTCATCCGCTGTTAAACGGAGGCGGACAGCAGAGGGGAATGCGTTCCGGCACGGAAAATGTTCCGGCAATCGCAGGACTTGGCGTAGCAGCGGAACGTATTTATACTGGTTTTGAGGAAAAAATCGACCGGATGTATACCCTGCGAGAGCATTTTATTGAGGAAGTGACAAAAATTCCGGGTGTACACGTCAACGGTCATACCGATCGCAGCAATGCACCGCATATTGTCAGTGTCAGCACGGAAGGTGTGCGCGCGGAAGTATTGCTTCATGCATTAGAGGATAAAGAGATCTATGTGTCAGCGGGAAGTGCATGTTCTTCCAACAAGCCTTCCGTCAGTCATACGCTAAAAAGTATTGGCTTAAAGCCAGAGCTTTTGGATGCAACCATCCGGTTCAGCTTTTGCGTGGAGACAACGGAAGAAGAGATTGATTATGCAGTAAAAGAGATGGCGGCATTGGTTCCGATGCTGCAGAAATATACAAGACATTAGAAAAAGGAGAGCAGTATGTATAAATCATTTTTGATTAAATATGCGGAAATTGCCATTAAGGGAAAGAACCGTTATCTGTTTGAGGATGCACTGGTACAGAATATCAGATATCATCTTAAGCGTGTAGAGGGAACCTTCCATGTACGCAAGGAAAACGGACGTATCTATGTGGATACGGAAGGAGAATACGATTATGATGAAACTGTAGAAACATTACAGAGGATTTTTGGAATCGTAGGAATCTGTCCGGTAGTATTGGTCGAAGATGAAGGATTTGATGCCCTGGCAAAAGTAGTATGTGACTATGTGGATCGCACATATCCGGACAAAAATTTTACATTTAAGGTGGATGCGCGCCGTGCCAGAAAGAATTATCCGATGACTTCGATGGAGATCAATGCAGCTGTTGGGGAAAAGATTCTTGAAGCATTTCCGGAAACCAGCGTTGACGTACATCATCCGGAGGTGATGATTCATATCGAGATCCGCCCGATGATCAATATTTATTCCACAGAGATCCCGGGACCGGGAGGCATGCCGCTTGGTACAGCAGGTCGTGCAATGCTTCTTTTATCCGGCGGAATCGATTCACCGGTTGCCGGATATATGGTATCTAAACGAGGGGTAACACTTGAAGCGACCTATTTTCATGCACCGCCATACACCAGTGAGCGTGCAAAACAGAAAGTGATTGACCTGGCAAAGAAAGTTGCAAGATATTCCGGACAGATCAAGCTTCATGTGGTGAACTTTACCGATATCCAGCTTTATATTTATGAGAAATGTCCGCATGAGGAACTGACTATCATCATGCGCCGCTATATGATGAAAATTGCAGAGCATTTTGCCGAAGAGGGAAAATGTCTGGGTATGATTACAGGAGAGAGTATCGGGCAGGTGGCAAGCCAGACCATGCAGTCCCTTGCTGTGACCAATGAAGTGTGTCATATGCCGGTATACCGTCCGCTCATTGCCATGGACAAGCAGGATATTGTATCAATCGCAGAAAAAATTGACACATACGAGACGTCCATTCTTCCGTATGAGGATTGTTGTACGATTTTCGTGGCAAAGCATCCGGTTACCAAGCCAAGCTTAAAACATATTAAAAAATCAGAGTGCCGGCTGGAAGAAAAAATAGACGAACTGATGCAGACAGCAATCGATACGACAGAGACGATTCTGGTAGATGCAGAATAATCTGTTTTTGGAAAATTATTTCCGTGAAACAAAAAATCCCCTGTCTGCAATACAGACAGGGGATTTTGTAAGTAATTACTAGGAAATAATGTATGGCTTTAAAGCTTCCAGAATCTCATTCAGATTATCCTCGGTATGGATGGCAAGATCAATCGGCTTGGAAAGATCCAGGCTGAAAATTCCCATGATGGATTTTGCGTCAATGACATATCTGCCGGAAATCAGATCAAAATCGTACTCAAACTGAGAGATGGTATTAACAAATGATTTTACTTTTCCAATAGAATTTAATGAAATCTGTACTGTTTTCATAATGAAAACCTCCTTGAAAATATTCATGAAAAACTCATGCTGTTTATATCTTTGATAGTAATATTTTTTATTGGAAAAGTCAAGAAATGTATGAAGATAATTGTATAAAGGAGTAAAAATGAAAAAAGCAGCATTACACAATCTGGGATGCAAAGTGAATGCATATGAGACAGAAGCTATGCAGCAGATGCTTGAAGAAGCGGGGTACGAAATCGTGCCGTTTTCGGAGAAAGCAGATGTCTATGTGATTAATACCTGTTCCGTAACAAATATGGCAGACCGCAAATCAAGACAGATGCTGCACCGGGCAAAAAAGCGGAATCCGGATGCGGCTGTTGTTGCTGCCGGATGCTATGTACAGACCAAAGAGGATGAGGCAAAATGTGATGAAGCAATTGATATTCTGATCGGAAATAATCAGAAAAAAGAACTGGTAGAGCGGCTGGATGCTTTCTTTGCGGGCAGAGGAGAAAAGGTGGAGGCTGTGGTGGATATTAACCACGAAAAACAGGCATTTGAGGAGCTGACACTGGATCATGCAGCAGAGCATACCCGCGCGTTTATAAAAGTACAGGATGGCTGTAACCAGTTCTGCAGTTACTGCATTATTCCGTATGCCAGAGGACGGGTGAGAAGCAGAAATGTTCAGAATGTTCTGGAGGAAGTAAAACGTCTGGCAGCGTCCGGATATCAGGAAGTGGTACTGACCGGAATTCATTTAAGCTCCTACGGGATTGACTGCGGGGAAAGTCTGCTGCATCTGATCCAGATGGTGCATCAGGTGGAGGGAATCCGGCGTATCCGTTTAGGTTCGCTGGAACCGAGAATCGTGACGGAAACATTTGCAGAAGAACTGGCAAAGATGGAGAAGATCTGTCCGCATTTTCATCTGTCACTGCAGAGCGGATGCGATGCAACGCTTGCCCGGATGAACCGGAAATATACGACGGAAGAATACGAAAATGCATGCAGTATTTTACGGAAAAACTTTACGCATCCGGCAATCACAACGGATGTTATTGTTGGATTTCCTGGAGAGACAGAAGAAGAATTTGCACAGACAAAGGAATATTTAAAACGCATTCATTTTTATGAGATGCATATTTTTAAATATTCCCGACGGCAGGGAACCCGTGCGGCAGTGATGGAACATCAGGTGCCGGAGGAAATCAAGACGAAGCGCAGTGCCCAGCTGCTGGCACTTGCGGAAAGTATGTCGAGGGAATTCCGCGCATATTATGTGGGAAAAGAGGAAGAAGTACTCTTTGAGGAACCAATGGAAGTTGACGGAGAAACGTGGTATACTGGATATACCAAAGAGTATGTAAAGATCGCGGCAAAAACGGCAGAACCGCTTGATAATGTGATGAAAAGGGGAAGAGTGGAAGCGGCTCTGACCGATGAGATTTACCGTATGAAACTATAGCGCTTGTATTTTTCCTCAATTTCGTATACAATAGATGGGACAGGACTTGTTGGAATGAACAAGGGCAGGGACGGCGAATATGGAGAATTTAAATAATACACAATATTTTACAGTACAAAAGGAACCGGAATTACAGGTAAGAGATGTTTTAGAGATCGTATTCCGTGCATTGAGTGAGAAAGGATACAATCCGGTGAATCAGATTGTAGGATATATTATGTCCGGAGATCCGACATATATTACCAGTCATAACAATGCGAGAAGTCTGATCATGAAGGTAGAGCGGGACGAACTTGTAGAAGAAGTTTTACGTGCATACATCAAAAACAATTCCTGGGAATAATCCGGTACGGGAGAATTATGCGGATTTTAGGATTGGATTTCGGTTCAAAGACAGTGGGTGTTGCAGTGAGTGATGCGCTGTTAATTACAGCGCAGGGAGTGGAAATTATCCGAAGGAAAGCTCCAACGAAACTCAGGCAGACACTGGCGCGGATCGAACAGTTGGTAAGCGAGTACGAGGTGGAAAAAATTGTGCTCGGTTACCCGAAAAATATGAACAGTACAGAAGGGGAGCGCTGCGAGAAAACAAAAGAATTCAAGGAAATGCTTGAAAAACGCTGTGGTCTCCCTGTTATTTTATGGGATGAACGGCTGACAACAGTTGCAGCAGACCGTTCGATGATGGAAACAGGAATTCGAAGAGAAAACCGCAAGGAATATGTAGATGAAATTGCGGCTATTTTTATATTACAGGGATATCTGGATTATCTTTCAAATCATCCAGAAGAAAAATAAAAATACAAGGAAAAAATAAATGGAAAAAATTCAGTTTACAGATCCGGACACCAATGAGGTGGTGGAATTTGCTGTGGAAGAACAGACACAGCTGAATGGAATCAGATACTTACTTGTCTCTGATGGCAATGAAAACGGGGACAGTGAAGCATATATATTAAAAGAAATAAAGACACAGGATGAGGAAGTATTTTACGAGATGGTAGATGATGATACAGAGTTTGCTGCACTCGCGAAAATATTTGCTGAACTTGCGGATGAAGAAACACAGCTTTTATATTAGAGCGGAATATTATATTTGGAGGATTTATGAAAAAACAGGAAAAACAGAATAACAGTAAGCTTAAGATTATACCGTTGGGAGGTCTTGAGCAGATTGGTATGAATATTACTGCCTTTGAATACGAAGACAGTATTATTGTGGTGGATTGCGGTCTCGCATTCCCGGAAGATGACATGTACGGAGTGGATCTGGTGATTCCGGATGTCACTTATTTAAAGGAAAATATTGATCGTGTCAAAGGATTTTTTATTACGCACGGACATGAGGATCATATTGGTGCCATCCCATATGTTTTAAAAGATGTCAATGTGCCGATTTATTCGACCAGACTGACCAATGCCCTGATCGAGCACAAACTCGAAGAGCATGATATGCTCAAAAAAGTAAAAAGAAAAGTTGTCAAATACGGACAGCACATCAATCTTGGATGTTTCCGTGTAGAGTTTATCCGCACGAATCACAGTATTCAGGATGCGGCGGCACTTGCGATTTATTCCCCGGCAGGAATTGTCCTGCATACAGGAGATTTTAAGGTTGATTATACACCGGTATTTGGAGATGCCATTGATCTGCAGCGTTTCGGCGAGATCGGTAAAAAAGGAGTGTTAGCACTGCTTTGTGACAGTACCAATGCGGAGCGCCCGGGATTTACAGATTCCGAAAAGTCAGTAGGAAAAACGCTGGATAACATTTTTTCCGAGCATAAAAATACAAGAATTATTATTGCGACATTTGCATCCAATGTGGATCGTGTGCAGCAGATCATCAATTCTGCAGACAAGTTTGGCAGAAAAGTTGCGATTGAGGGACGAAGCATGGTCAATATTGTATCCATCGCTTCGGAACTGGGATATATTTCCCTGCCGGATAACATTCTGATTGATGTGGATCAGCTGAAAAATTATCCGGATGAAAAGACGGTTATCATTACAACGGGAAGCCAGGGAGAGTCCATGGCCGCATTGTCCCGCATGGCATCCGGCATGCACCGCAAAGTTACCATTAAGCCAAATGATACCATTGTATTCAGTTCCCATCCGATTCCGGGAAATGAGAAATCGGTTACCGGTGTGATCAATGAACTGATGCGCAAGGGTGCAGATGTGATTTTCGAAGATGTACATGTCAGCGGACATGCGTGCAAGGAAGATATCAAGCTGATTTATTCTCTGGTAAATCCGCTGTACGCGATTCCGGTGCATGGAGAATACAAGCATCTGATTGCACAGGCGAAGATTGCGGAAGAGCTTGGATATGACAGTGATCATATCAAAATCCTTTCTTCCGGAGATGTGCTTGAGATCGATGAGAATGGTGCAGAAGTGACCGGACATGTGCCGGTTGGCAATGTAATGGTAGACGGACTTGGTGTCGGAGATGTCGGAAATATCGTTCTTCGGGATCGTCAGCGTCTGGCAGAAGACGGAATTATTATTGTCGTCATGACACTCGAAAACGGAACCGGACAGGTACTTGCAGGACCGGATATCGTATCGAGAGGTTTCGTGTATGTACGTAATTCCGAGAGTCTGATGGATGAGGCAAAAACCGTTCTCGATAAGACCATGGATTATTGTATGGATCACAACATTACCGATTGGGGCAAGATCAAAAATGAAGTAAAAGATGCTCTGGGTGATTTCGTCTGGAAAGAGACCAAGAGACGTCCGATGATCATGCCGATTATCATGGAAGTATAGGGGTATTATGAATAAAGCTTTGTTCACTTTCATTAAAATTGCGTTTGTTATTATGCTGATCCTGCTGATTTTATATGGAACCGTTCATTTATGCAGGAGCTGTTATGATTACGGGTATCGTTTCTTTGCAGAAAAGCAGATGGTACCGGATACGCAGGATGTGGAAAGCACGGAGGCACAATAGAAATAAATATGATAGTAGATGAACGACTGGTAACATATATCAATTCCCTGGATACGGGAAATACCAGAATTTTGGATGCTGTCGAACGAGAAGCTCTGGATTCCTATGTTCCGATTATTCGGAAGGAGATGCAGAGCTTTTTGAAGCTTTTGCTGGCGATGACAAAACCAAAAAGAATTCTGGAAGTCGGTACTGCGGTAGGGTTTTCTTCCATTCTGATGGCAGAATATGATCCGGTACCGTGTGAGATTGTCACGATTGAAAATTATGAAAAGCGAATCCCGATTGCCCGGGAAAATTTTAAGAGAGCAGGAAAAGAAGAGCAGATTACACTGCTTGAAGGGGATGCAGCGGAAATCCTTCCGACACTCACCGAGCCGTTTGATCTGATCTTTATGGATGCCGCAAAAGGACAGTATATTCATTTTATGCCGGATATTCTGCGTCTGCTGAAAACCGGAGGGACACTTGTCTCGGATAATGTGCTGCAGGATGGGGACATTATTGAGTCCCATTATGCGGTGATCCGCAGAAACCGGACGATTTACAAACGGATGCGGGAATATTTGTATGAGTTAACGCACCGGAAAGATCTGGTAACAGCGGTGCTGCCGGTGGGAGATGGAATTACAGTCAGTACAAAAGTAGAGGTAGAAAACGATGAGAAAGAATGAGTTGCTTGTTCCGGCAAGCAGTCTGGAAGTATTAAAAATTGCAGTTATTTATGGAGCCGATGCGGTCTACATCGGGGGAGAGGCATTCGGACTCAGAGCCAAAGCCAAAAATTTTACCAAGGAAGAGATGGCAGAGGGAATTGCATTTGCACATGCACGGGGAGTTAAAGTTTATGTGACGGCAAATATTCTGGCACATAATTATGATCTTGACGGTGTGCGGGAATATCTTACGGAACTGCAGAACATGAAGCCGGACCGGCCGGATGCTCTGATCATTGCAGATCCGGCAATCTTTACGATCGCCGGAGAAGTATGCCCGGATATTGACCGCCATATCAGTACACAGGCAAACAACACCAATTACGGAACATTTCAGTTCTGGGAGAAACTCGGTGCTACCCGTGTGGTAACGGCAAGAGAACTTTCCCTGCGGGAGATCCGGCAGATCCGGGAACACATTTCCGATGATCTGGAGATAGAGACATTTGTACATGGCGCTATGTGTATTTCCTATTCTGGAAGATGTCTGCTGTCCAATTATTTTACAGGAAGGGATGCCAACCGCGGGGCATGTACACATCCGTGCCGGTGGAAATATTCTGTGGTTGAAGAGAAGCGTCCGGGTGAGTATTTTCCGGTATATGAGAATGAGCGCGGAACCTATATTTTCAATTCCAAAGATCTGTGTATGATTGAGCATATTCCGGATCTTCTGGAAGCAGGAATTGACAGTTTTAAGATTGAGGGACGTATGAAGACCGCACTTTATGTGGCAACGGTGGCGCGTACTTACCGTAAGGCGATTGACGATTATCTGGAATCTCCGGAGAAATATCAGGAAAATATGCCATGGTATCTCGAACAGATCAAAAGCTGCACATACCGCCAGTTTACCACGGGATTTTTCTACGGAAAACCTTCGGAGGAGACACAGATTTACGATAACAACACGTATGAAAAGGGATATACCTATCTGGGAATTGTCGGTCCGAAAAATGAAAAGGGAATGTACCGGATGGAACAAAAGAATAAATTTTCTGTCGGAGAACAGATCGAAGTGATGAAACCGGACGGACGCAATGTGACCGTTACGGTGCGGGGACTGATGGATGAAAAGGGAGAGCAGATGGAATCCTGTCCGCATCCGCAGCAGATCTTTTATGTGGATCTGGGGATGGAACCGGATGAATATGATATTCTCCGGAGACGGGAAGAAGAAGCGATCGCCCTGGATTAAAAAAATCTTAAGAAACACCCTCTGTCAGAACAATTGCGAAAGCACAGAGGGTGTGCTAATATAAGACAAAAGGACGTTGTTCTTAAGTAGCGAGTGAACCAGATAAGGAGGAGAGATTATGCGTTTGCAAAGCAAAAAACTGATTGCTGTATTGTGTGCGCTGGCAATGATTATTTCTGTATTTCCAGTACAGGCAGATGCGGCAGCAAAACCGAAATTTGTAAAGAATTATACGGTTCTTTATGAAAACAGCACCGGTAAGGGGGTGTATAAATATACCGTAACCAATCTTACCAAAGGGCAGAGGGTAAAATGGAGCCTTTCCGGCACCGGAAAAAGTTATGCAAAGCTGAAGAAAACAACGACATCCGTGAGCGGAAAGACATCTGCAAACAGTCTGACAATCCGCACCCGGGGAAAGGCAGCCGCAAAGAATAAAACCGTGATGGTAACTGCAAAAGTTTACAAAGGGAAGAAGTGCGTGAGCACGGTCAGGACTAAGTCTGCCAAGATTAAAATACTGCCGAAAACAATTTCTATTGTAGATAACGGAGTCTTGAAATATCAGGTGGGACAGACCTATCAGTTCCAGTTCCGTATCACTCCGGCAAATGCCATCAGCACCAATGTCTGGACTGCTGTGGATGGAAACGGAAATGATGTTTCGTCCATGATTACAAAGACCGGTGCATTTACTCCGGCAAAAGAAGGTACTTATACCATCACTGTGCAGGCAAAAGCGGGAAATAAAGTGGTTTCCGACAGCAAGGTTATCACTGTCGCAACTTCCATGACCGGAATTGCACAGATGGCAGCAAACAAGGTAGCGGCTGTATATTCCGGAAATGCCAAAAATCTTGTGAAAACAGGAGATTTTTCTATCCGGACCCAGGCGGGTGCAAAGATGGAAATCAAGTCGGCTGTATTTTCCGATGACGGAACACAGGTATTTCTTACCACCTATAATCAGCTGAAAGACGGTGCAATCTATACGGTTACCGATGGACAGTCAACATATGACTTTACCGCATCCGTGGGAAGACCGGTCAGCCTTAGAGTTGCGACAACAGAAGTGACCGTCGGAAAAGAGACACCAATCGAATACGAAATTCTTGATGCGAATGGAATTGATGTCAAGACAGCATATCCGGGAGATATTACTTATACGGAACGGATTACAAATGGTTACCGTACAAAGGATAATAAGATTTATATGACCGGAGTGGGAGATACCGGAACGGTTACACTGACTTATAAATGTGCAAGCGATCCGAATCTGGTACTGACCGGAAGCGGAACCTTTGTATGTAAGGCAGCCAGTGTGTCAAACAACACAAACCTTACACTTACTTCTTCGGAGGCAGTGCCGAATTACAGTGCATCCAATTACAAGGACAATCATAATGTAGCATCCGGCAGCAATTATTATGTACATTTCCGGGCTTTGGATACAGACAATACCGAGATGAAGTATGACAGCATCAAGTTTGAGTCTTCCGATCCGGACACATTGCTTGTAAATCCTGGAAAGAACAATGTTGCTTATGCAACAGCAATCAAGACAGGTACCGCAAATATTATCGTTACCGCAACCTATGCAAAGCAGGAATACACTTATGTATACGAGATTACGGTAGCGGAACCGGCATACCTTGCAACATTGTCTGCAGATAATACGCAGATTACCATGTCAAACGCTTATGCAACAGGGTATAAGGAATATGTCAATATTGAGGGAAGAGATCAGTATGGACAGAGTCTGAGACTCGAGAATGAGACATACCAGATCGTAGAAAACAGTACCAATAAAGTATCTATGGCTACCTATGATCCGACAACCGACCGTATGGTATTTGACGCATCCGGAAGAGCAGCAGGTGTTTACAATTATACCCTGACCCTGACAATGAACGGACATAAGGCATCCGTTAATGTTACCGTTGTTGTACAGACTCCTCCTTATAATGGAGCATCTTCCTATAAGG
>ENA-OYAB01000351-OYAB01000351.1-human-gut-metagenome-genome-assembly--contig:-NODE-351-length-12267-cov-5.335735_pt1 | contig 12267 bp, 13 predicted proteins | sample MGYA00243422_ERZ652808 | MGnify/ENA primary metagenome ERZ652808 (study PRJEB26926, sample SAMN06164543) | human gut metagenome | biome: ENVO:00009003; feature: ENVO:2100002; material: ENVO:00002003...
TTAAGTCGTCGGCAGCGTCAGATGTGTATAAGAGACAGGTGCTGCCCCCTGCCGCCCGTCCGCTGCAATGAGATCCATGACCGCTTCCGCCTGGGTCAGACCCAGCTTGCCGTTCAAAAAGGCACGGCGGGTGTACTCGCCGGGGGCGGCAGGCTGCGCGCCCGCTGCAAGGCAGGCTTCCACCAGCCGCCGCGCCACCGCGCTGCCGCCGTGGCAGGAAAGCTCCACCACATCCTCGCCGGTGTAGCTGTGGGGCGCGCGGAAAAACAGGGCAACGCCCTCGTCAAAGGCTTCTTCCCTGTCCACGAAATGCCCGAACAGTGCGGTGTAGCCCTTAGCCTGTTCCACCTTTTTTGCCGGGTTTGCCGGGTGGAACACCCGGGCAGCCACGGCATAGCTCTCTGCGCCGGACAGGCGCACCACGGCAATGCCGCCCGCCCCGGGGGGCGTTGCGATGGCGGCAATGGTCGATCCCTGCATACTGCATCCTTTCCGCGCACGCGTCCTGCGGGTGCGCTGTGCTGGTGCGCCCGGTACGGCAGACCTGCCGCAGCGCACACTTTCTGATTTTACAGTTTATTTTACCACGTTTTTGCGCAAAAAGATACACCCGCCGCGCGGTTTTTCCACATCTTCCAAAATGTTTGTGGAAAAAGAGATCGAAAATGGCGGGTACTTTCTCTTTGTACTTAATACTTTAGTGCTAAACTTTACGGCTTGAACCCTCTCCGTCATCGCCTACGGCGATGCCACCTCCCCCGAAAGGGGGAGGTTTTGCTCTACTTACCGCCAGATGGCGAAAAGCTCCCCCTTCGGGGGAGCTGCTAAGCGCAGCGAAGCGGAGAGGGTTTACCCCGCGAGAAACTCCCCCAGTCATCTCGCTTTGCTCGATGCCAGATTCCCCTTTTTGTCGCTGCGCGACATCTTCCCCCGCTCCGGGGGAAGTCATCTTCGGAGATGGGGCCTTTGGCATGGCGGCGAAGTTTTTGGCTAAAGTGCAAAACGTCCGGGCGCGCCAGAGGCTCCCTCCCAGAGGGAGCTGGCAAAACCGTCAGGTTTTGACTGAGGGAGTCAAGGGGCTGTTGCAAAAAGCAGCGTCCATATTTTTAACGGTAACATGCGATAATCTTTAAGAAATTTCACAAAAAACAAATTGAAAATTAGTTTAAACAGCGGTATACTGATGACAAGAAAGGCTTTCCATAGAAGGAGGAATCGACATGAAAAGAAAACTTTCTGCTGCACTGCTTACAATAGTACTGCTGTGTATGTGCTTCTGTGGCAGTGCATTTGCGGCTAAAAAACCGAGTATTGAAATTATAACAATGCAGGTCAACTGGGAAGATAATTATGTATGCGACCCGACAATTTATAGCCGCAATAATACGAACAAAACAATGAAATATGTTGATTTCTATGCAACTGCATACAATCGCGTCGGAGACCCTATTCCGGGCGTGGCGACAAAAAAATTAACAGTAGTTGGGCCAATAGAACCTTTTCGAGTGGCGAGAAATAATGGGGCACAGTTGTATATGGATCAGAATTTCTCAGATGATAGTCCGTTTAAATACTATACAGAGTCGGACTATGCCGTATCAATTGGAGAAGATGACGTTTTGACGAGGGTTTATTGTGATTCGTATGGGAATTTCTTTGTTATGCCAGATACAAACAACATTGACAGTTGTACATATCTGTCCGAAGATGAGGTTCAAAATGCAACATGTGACGGCGGATGCAGATTTGATAACGTAATGTGGACAAGCAATATTATCGACCACATTAATGTGGATTATGCGGTAGTTACTTATATGGATGGAAGTAGAGAAACTGTAAGAAATGCCGATAATGGCGCTCATCGGGGAATACGGTTGCAGAACCCGCCGTTTGTACAGCAGTTGGCACAGTACCAAGCAGTTTACAATTACAAGGATTATCTGAAACTGAACCCTGACCTTGCAGAGGTATTTGGGACAAATCAGAAAGCACTTTTTGAGCATTTTGTTACAAATGGCATGAAAGAGGGGCGGCAGGGAAATTATCAGTTCAACCTGGCTGCCTATAAGACAAATAACCCGGATCTTGTAGCAGCGTTTGGCAATAGTAATGTGAAATACTACGAACATTATATTTCTAACGGAAAGGCAGAAGGCAGAATTGCAAGCTAAGGCAATACCGCACAATGGCAATATAACCACAGAAGTGATATAATACAGATATGAACAAATAAATGAGTCTGTCGGCGCTGAGCGATGAGTTGTCGCAGGTGCTGACAAAGAAACGCGAATTTCTAGCAGAGATAGACCGCATCGTACCGTGCTGAGCGCAGCGAAGCTGAGAGGGTTCAGCCCGCTGAAAACCTGTGCAGACTTTTCCCGCAGCGCTGCGCTTTCGCAGAAAGCGGCGCTGCAAATGCCGTTTTACTCCACGACCCCCTCCTGTGAAACCAAAAAAGCGCCCCGCATTTCCACCGGAAATGCGGGGCGCTTCATGGTTCTGTTTCGGGTTACAGTTTACAGCTCGATCTTGCCGAAGCTGAAATCTGCAAAGTCATCCACGCGCTCGGTGCGCTTGGGTGCTACGGGTGCTGCACTCTCGGCGTCGCGGGGGGCGTAGGTACGCTCCGGCACACCGGAGGGACGCGGGCCGCGGGGTGCACCGCTGCGGCTGCCACGGTAGCCGCCATTGCTGCGGCGCTCACCGCGATAACCGCCGTTGCGGTTGCCGCCGGGACGACGGCCATTCCGGTTGCCGCCACGGCCACGGCGCTCGCCGTAGGTATTCTCGGTCTGAGCATCCGGTGCGGTGGAGTAGATGACCACGCGGCGGTCACGGCCCTCGCCCTTGCTCTCGCTGCGCACACCCTCCATCTTGCTGATGGCAGAGTGGATGATGCGGCGCTCGTAGGGGTTCATGGGCTCCATGGCAAAGCTGCGGCCGGTCTTGCGCACCTTGGCGCCAATGCGCTGTGCCAGTGCGGTCAGGTCGCTCTCGCGCTTGTCGCGGTAACCGGCAACGTCCAGACCCAGCTTGATGTAATCGCCCTCCAGACGGTTTGCCACAAGGCTTGCCAGATAGGACAGGCTCTCCATGGTTTCGCCGCGGCGGCCGATGAGGGCACCCAGCTTTTCACCGTCCAGACGGATGATGGTGGCTTCGCCCTTCTGCACGGCGCTGAAGGTCACATTCTCCACGCCCATCAGGGTGATGACCTCCCGCAGATAGTCCACAGCGGCCTTCACCTTGGCGTTCTCCTCGATGACGATGGGCACCTCCACCTCTTCTGCCTCCTCGGCAGCTTCGGCGGGCTGCTGGGCAGCGGGGGTCTGCTCTGCGGCGGGAGCGGCAGGCTCCTCCGCAACAGCGGGAACTTCCTCTGCCACAGGAGCAGTCTCCTGCACGGGGGCGGCAGTCTCAACAGGCTGCTCTGCCACCGGCTTTGCGGGTGCAGCGGCGGGGGCATCCGGCAGTTCCACACTCACACGCACCTTGGCGGGGGTGGTCTTTAAGCCCAGAAAACCGGTCTTCTGGGGCATTTCCAGCACTTCATAGCTGACATTCAGATCGTCGGCCTGCACGCCCAGCAGGGCGCAGGCTTTGGCGCGGGCTTCGTCCACCGTCTTGCCGGTGGATTCCTGTGTACGGATCATAACCGTTTACCTCCCTTGTTACTGTTTATCCTGCTTGTCAAGCTCGCTCAGCGGCACGGTGCGCTCGTCCTTGTAGCGCTCGGCGTCCAGCTGACGGGCATACTCCAGCCGGCGCTTGTTCATCTCGCTGGCAGAAAGGTTCTTCTCCATGGTCTTGCCGGTCTTGGGGTCGGTCACCGTGATGGTGGTGTTCTTCACACCACGCTTTTCCTGCTTGCGCTTTGCGGCGATCTCCGCTTCCACGTCCTTACGCATCTTCTCAGGGTCGTAGAACTTGCGCATGACCTGGGTCTGTACGGTCATAACGATGTTGGAAATGACGTAGTACAGAGAGAATGCCAGAGGGAAGGTAAAGCAGAAGAACAGGTACATCAGCGGCATCATGTACATGGTCAGCTTCATGCTGCCCTGCATCTGCTGGCCGGAAGCCTTCATGCTGATGTGGGTGGACAGGAACATAGTGATGACCGACAGCAGCGGCAGCACGATATCCAGAGACAGACCGATCTGCGGGATGCGGGTCAGGTCGATGCCAAGGAAGTTCATGTGCTGGCCGAACTCGGTGATGGTAGCGATCTGCTCGACGCTGAAGCAGCCCAGCACGCCGCTGTTGCCTGCCAGTACCTCGGCGATGATGTTGGTATCGCGGGTGATGGCGGTAAAGGAGATGCCGGCGGCGGTCATCGCCTCGCCAGCGCTGGCCAGTGCAGCGGCGCTGATGTGGAAAATGCGCTCCAGCGGGTTATACACCACGCCGATAACACCGAACATGACAAGGAAATTCAGCAGCATGGGCACGCAGCCGGCCGTGGGCTTATAGCCAAAGTCCTGCTGCAGCTTCATCAGCTCAGCCTGCTGCTTTTCGGGCTTGTCCTTGTACTTGGTCTGGATCTCCGCGATCATGGGCTGGAAAGCAGACATTTTCGCCATGCTCTTCTGCTGGCTGGTCTGCAGGGGGATCTTGACGATGTTGATGAGCAGGGTGAAGAGGATGATGTCCCAGCCGTAGTTCGGCAGCAGCTTGTAGATCCACTCCATGACATAGCCGAGAGGACCGCTCAGGATGTAAAAGAAGTTCATACCTTTGTCCATTCTGCCCCGGCTGTGGCCCGGGACGCATTATTTTTTTATCGTAGGACACGCCGCCCACAGTGCAGCGCGTCACAAGAAGCGAAAACTTTATCCCCTATGCCGCTTTTCAAACAGCTTTGCAGGCTGTAAATTGCGGGCAGGGCTTTGCCAGCGGCCGGGCGGCGGCACGGGGTCGTAGCCCCACTTGCCCAGCGGATTGCACCGCGCAATGCGCCATGCGCCCAGCAAAATGCCTTTTACACAGCCGTGGGTCAGGATGGCCTGCATGGTGTAGTTGCTGCAGCTGGGCGAAAACCGGCAGCTGCGGCCGATCCATGGGCTGAGGGTATACTGGTAGATGCGGATGGGCACGCACAGCGCCCTGCGGCAGAGCATTTGCAGCCGGTTCACACGCGGGACTCCGGCTTTTGTTTGCGGGCAGGGGGCACGGTGGCGGGCGGCTTTGCGTCCGGGAGCTTTGCCTTATCCGGCAGACCGGCCTGGGCAAACAGCTTTGCCACAACGCTGCTCAGCTGCCAGCTTTTCAGTTTGGGGGTCATGCCCCGGGCCACGAAGATCAGATCATAGCCGCCGATATTGTAATCCAGATGCTCGTCAATCGCAGCTTTCATCACGCGGCGGGCGCGGTTGCGCTGCACGGCGTGGCCTATTTTTTTGGTGGCGGTCAGGCCCACCCGGGTGTTGCGGCCCCGGGTCTTGAGCACATACAGTACCAGTGCCGGGTTCACATAGGACTTGCCGCGGGCGTACACACGGCCAAACTCGCTGTTGCGGCGGATCGGACGATAACGCATAACATCGGCACCTCCTTTCGTCCGGGTGCACATAGGTGCACTCTTTAGCCAGTATATCAAAAATTTTTGCAGTTTAAAAGCCCATCCGGGCATTTTTACGAAAAAACTTTTGACGGGTAAAAAAATAAGACCGCCAATGGGATATCAGCGGTCTTTTGTGCGCATATTCATTTCTGCGCCGGATCTCACCTGCAAGGCAGAGATCAGACAGTCAGGCTCTTGCGGCCCTTTGCACGGCGAGCATTGATGACCTTACGGCCGTTCTTGGTGCTCATGCGGGTCAGAAAGCCATGAACTTCCTTGCGCTGACGCTTCTTGGGCTGAAAAGTTCTCTTCATGGTTGTATCCTCCGTAAAAACTTATCCCCGGTATGGGGTCTTGATCGGTCCCAGATTGGGGACAGGCTTGCAATTCAACAGTATATCGCATAGTATGACGTTCTGTCAAGCATTTTTTGCAGTTTTCTGCAAACTTTTTTCTGATTTTTCTGTTAAAAGCTTTTCAACTTTTTCACCATTTTGCTGTGGAAAACTTTTTTCTACCAGATATTGTGGTCTTTTTGGCGTGTTTCCACAAGGGCGCTGCGGGGGCTTATCTTATGTATTATAAATTACATTATAGTAATATAGACGCAGGGAGTTTTTTGTGGTATACTAACATGGTATCAGCAGCATTGTTGAAAACTTCGACCGATTCAATGGAGTGGATGTTTTATGGATTCTTTCAAGGACGTTTTAGAAGCGGCCCAGATGTACTGCAAGGCGCAGATGGCCGAGCCAACGTACAATCTCTATATCGACGGGTTGGAGCCCATCAGCTTTGAGGACTCCAGCCATATCACCCTGTCGGTGCGCAACGATTTTATCTGCAAGATCGTCACCGACCGGTACCTCGGCCTGCTCAAAGAGGCCTTCAAGTCCGTGCTGGGCTTTGATGTGGACATCACCCTTGTGGTGCCCAGCACCCCGCCCCACGAAGTAGTGCTGGCCCAGCAGTACGAGGCAAACCCCGCCTCCCCGCAGGGCAACTACGAGTTCACCTTCGAAAACTTCATCAAGGGGCCGTCCAACCAGTTTGCGTTTGCTGCTGCGCAGGCTGTGGCGGCAAACCCCTCCGGGGCCTATAACCCCCTGTTCATCTACGGCGGCTCCGGCCTTGGCAAGACCCATCTGCTGACCGCCATTCAGACCGAGATCAAGCGCACCCACCCCGATTTCGTCATCATGTATGTCACCTGTGAGCAGTTCACCAACGAGCTGATCGCCGCCATCCGCGCCGGCAGCACCGAGGACTTCCGCATGAAGTACCGCGTGGCAGACCTGCTGCTGGTGGACGATATCCAGTTCATCGCGGGCAAGGAGTCCACGCAGGAAGAGTTCTTCCACACCTTCAACTCCCTGCACGACGCCCACAAGCAGATCGTTATCGCTTCCGATCGCCCCGCCAAGGAGATCAAGAGCCTCGAGGAGCGGCTGCGCACCCGCTTTGAGTGGGGTCTGACCGCCGATGTGCAGCCGCCGGATTTTGAGACCCGGGTTGCCATCGTGAAGCGCAAGGCAGAGCTGCTGCATCTGGATCTGCCCGAGGACGTGGCAGAGTTCATTGCCAACCACCTGAAAAACAACATCCGCCAGCTGGAGGGCGCAGTGAAAAAGCTGAACGCCTATTATATGCTGGAGGGCATCCAGCCGGTGATCAGCGTGGCGCAGAACGCCATCAAGGATATCCTCAACGAGACCCAGCCGGTACCGGTGACCATCGAAAAGATCATCGGCGAGGTGTCCCGCACCTTCAACGTGTCCCCTGCCGACATTCGGGGCACCAAGCGCAACGCCAACGTGGCTTCCGCCCGGCGCGTTGCCATCTATATCCTGCGGGAGGTCACCGGCATGAGCATGGAGGAGATCGGGCGGGAATTTTCCGGCCGCGACCACTCTACCATCGTCTACTCCCTCAAGACCATGGAACGGGACATGAAGAACGACCAGCATCTGCGGGAGACCGTGAGCGATATCATCAAGAACGTGAAGGCCTAAACCGGGGAAAACCGGGCAAAAGTCATACTCATTTCAGGGAGTAACCCCAAAATATGGGGAGAAAACGGAACAAAAAGGGGAAAATAAGCCTATATCTTGTGGCAAAAAGGCGAAGCTTTCCACACTTTCCACTTAGTTTTCAACATTTAACATCAGTTCTTCACATCGGCTGTGGAAAGAACCACCGTTCCCCACCTTTCAACATTTCCTTCACGAGCCTTCCACATCCCGGTGGAAAGCCAAAGCCCCGCTTCCCGGCAAGACATTTCCGGGTTTTCAACATCTTCCCCACCCCCTACTACGGTTACTACAACAAGTTCAATATATTACTGCCTTCCGGCAGCAGCCCAAAGGGCAGAGATCAAGCCGGAAGTGTGAAAAAGGAGAGATACTGTTTTGAACATCGTCTGCGATAAAACACTGCTCAGTGCAGCCATCGACGGCGTTTCCAAAGCTGTCACCATGCGCTCGTCCATCCCGGTGCTGGAGGGCATTCTGCTGAAGGCCGAGGGCTTTCAGCTCACCCTGACCGGCTACGATCTGGAAATGGGCATCGTGACCACCATCGAAGCCAACATCAAAGAACCCGGTGAGATCGTGCTGAATGCAAAACTGCTCAGCAGCATGATCAGCCGGATGCCGGCAGGTCAGATCAGCATCGTAGCGGCGGATAACGGCAAGACCACCATCCAGAGCGGCGTGGCACAGTTCGAGATCCAGTCCATGCCGGCTACCGATTTCCCGGATCTGCCCAACACCGGCGCGGAGCAGACTCTGACCATCAAGACCGGCGTGCTGCGGGATATGATCGACCGCACCCTGTACGCCGTCAGTCAGGACGAGAAAAAACCCGCCCACACCGGCGAGCTGTTCGAGATCGAGCTGGACAAGCTGACTATTGTAGCACTGGACGGCTACCGTCTGGCCATCGTGGAGCGCCCCATCACCGCCGTGAAGGATATCCGCATCATCGTGCCCAGCAAGACCATGACCGAGGTGTCCCATCTGCTGGCCAACGATGACGAGGAGGATGTGCACATCAGTGCCAACCGCCGCTATGTGGTGTTCACCACCGCCGGTTACACCATCATGAGCCGCCTGATCGAGGGCGAGTTTTTGAATTACCGCAACGTCATCCCCGCCGGAAGCCGCACCCGGGTGACCATCGACACCAAGGACTTTATCTCCACCATCGAGCGCGCCTCTCTGATTATTACAGAGCGTTTAAAAAATCCCCTCCGCATTTCCTTTACAGAGGGTAAAGTTGTGGTGCGCTGCCAGACAAACCTCGGCCGCGTGGTGGACGAGTTCAGCGCCGCCTGCGAGGGCGACGAGGTAGAGATCGGCTTCAATAACCGCTATCTGCTGGATGCGCTGCGCAACGCCCGCACCGAGCAGGTGCGCATGGAGATCAGCGGACCGTTGAGCCCGGTGAAGGTGCTGCCGGTAGAGGGCAACGATTTCTTGTATCTGGTACTGCCGGTACGCTTTAAAAACGACTAAGGAGCGCGTTTTATGCAGAAGATTCTTATTCATACCGAGTTTATCAAGCTGGATGCCCTGCTCAAATTTGCCGGTCTGTGCGAGACCGGCGGCGAAGCAAAAGAGCTGGTGCAGGGCGGTGCCGTGAAGGTGAACGGCGAGGTGTGCACCATGCGGGGCAAAAAGTGCCGTGCCGGGGACATCATCGAGCTGGACGGTCAGAGCATAGAGATCGGGCAGGGTCAGTAAATGCGTCTGCTTTCGCTGGAAGTACAGAACTATCGCAATATTTGTGCGGCACGGCTGGAGCCCGGCCGGGAACTTACCGTCATCTGCGGCAACAACGGCCAAGGCAAGACGAACCTTTTAGAGGCCATCTGGCTGCTGACCGGCGGCAAAAGCTTCCGGGGCGGCAAGGATGCCGAGCTTGTGCGCCGGGGAGAAGCATTTGCGGTGCTGGAAGCCGACACCCAGCGGGACCGGCCGGAAGGCTGCGAGCCCGCCGAGCCTGCCCACATCCGCATGACCGTGGGCACCCCGGAGGCCGCAAAGCCCGGCCGCTATGCGGCGGTGAACGGTGCAGCGCCCAAGCGGGCGGCGGCACTGGCGGGCAGCTTTCCGGCGGTGGTGTTCGACCCCGGCCACCTGAGCCTTGTCAAGGGGGCTCCGGAAGGGCGGCGCAAATTTCTGGACGCTGCGCTGTGCCAGCTGTATCCCGGGTATCTGGCCAGCTACCGCCGCTATGTGCGGGTTTTGCAGCAAAAAAATGCGCTGCTGCGCCACTCTGCAACCGGGCAGGAGCGCCCCTATGCGGAAAAGCGCACCCTGCTGGAGGTGCTCAACACCGAACTTGCCGCGCAGGGTGAGGCCTTGCAGCAGCGGCGGCGGGAGTATCTGAAACTGCTGGCTCCCCGCGCCTGTGCCAACTACGCGGAGCTTTCCCACGGGGCAGAGCGGATGAGCATCCGCTATGCCGCCCAGTTTGCGCCGGGCGGGCTTGCCGAGTTGCTGCGTCAGCGGCAGGAGGAGGAGCTGCGCGCCGGGCAGAGCCTGTGCGGCATCCACCGCGAGGACTTGGAGTTATTACTTGACGACCAGCCTGCCCGGGTGTATGCCAGTCAGGGACAGCAGCGCAGCGTGGTGCTGTCCCTGAAAATGGCGGAAGCGGCGGCGGCGGCGCAGATCACCGGGGAGCACCCGGTACTGCTGCTGGATGATGTGCTGAGCGAGCTGGACGAAGGGCGCAAGCAGTATCTGCTCACCTGCATGAAGGAAAAGCAGACCTTTGTGACCAGCTGCGATGACACGGACTTTTTAAAGACCGACGGCGAGGTGTACCGCATGGACAGCGGGGTGCTGAACCGGGTCTGATGGCATGGATAAATGTTGTAAGCAATACTGCATAAAAGCTGCATTTTCGTGGGCTTTATGCAAACAAAAGACACGGGAGAAAATACAGTATGTATATTCATCTGGGGCGGGACTATGTCCTGAACGACCGTGATATCATTGGCATCTTTGATCTGGAGACCACCACCATCTCCCCCCGGGGGCGGGAGTTTTTGAACTACGCCCAGAAGAACGGGGCGGTGGTCAGCCTTTCGGACGAGCTGCCCCAGTGCTATGTGCTGGCAGACGGAGGGCTGGTGGATGCGGTGTATCTTTCAGAGCTGTCCAGCGCCGCCATGCGCCGCAGAGCGCAAAAGATGGTGGAGTGAAATTTGCGGAAAACGGGCGGAAGATCCACAGAAAAAAGAGGGATGGGAAAGCCCCGGAACTGCCCGGAAAGCCGCACCGTGCCAGCCGGAACGCCCTCTGCGGGCAGCGCGTGAAAACACAACAAAACGGCGAGAAAAAAGTACACCATGGTGTACCGGTTCCCGCTTTGCTATAATTTGAAAAAACAAACGCAAAAATGAACAAAAGGGAGAAAGGATATGGCAGAAGAAATCATTACCAGTACAAATGCCGATACCGTAACCGACCACGAGTATAACGCCAGCGAGATCCAGGTGCTGAAGGGTCTGGAGGCGGTGCGCAAGCGCCCGGGTATGTATATCGGCTCCACCGGTGAGCGCGGTCTGCATCATCTGGTGTACGAGATCGTTGACAACGCAATTGACGAGGCGCTGGCCGGTTACTGCGACCACATCGAGGTCAAGATCCTGAAGGATAACATCATTCAGGTCACCGATAACGGACGCGGCATCCCCGTGGACATTCAGGCCGATACCGGTCTGCCCGCCGTCACCGTGGTGTACACCATCCTGCACGCCGGCGGCAAGTTCGGCGGCGAGAACTCCGGCTACAAGGTGGCCGGCGGTCTGCACGGCGTGGGCGCTTCGGTGGTCAACGCCTGCTCCGAGTGGCTCACCGTCAACGTGCGCCGCGACGGCAAGGAGTACGAGCAGACCTTCCGGCGCGGCGACCCGGACGGCGACCTCAAGTGCATCGGCACGGTAGCCGAGGGCGTCACCGGCACCCGGGTCACCTTCAAACCCGACCCGGAGATGTTCAAGGACACCACCGTCTACGACTTCGACACGCTGGAAAAGCGCCTGCGGGAGGAAAGCTTCCTGAACGCCGGTGTCAAGATCACCCTAACCGATGAGCGTCAGCTGTACACCCCCGTGCTGGAGGACGGGCAGGAGGGCGACCCCTGCTACCGCTCCGAGGTCATGTGCTACGAGGGCGGCATCAAGAGCTTTGTCACCTATCTGGGCGAAAAGCGCAAGCTGGAAGTGCTGCACCCCAACGTTATTTACCTCAAGGGACAGACCGACCGCGGCGTGGCAGAGATCGCCTTGCAGTACAATTCCAGCTACAACGAGCTGCTTTTGAGCTTTGCCAACAACGTCAACACCCCGGACGGCGGCACCCATGAAGAGGGCTTCAAAGCCAGCCTGACCCGCGTGTTCAACGATTACGGCCGCAGCCACGGCCTGCTGAAGGACAAGGACGAGAACCTGTCCGGCGCAGACGTGCGCGAGGGTCTGATCTGCGTCATCTCGGTCAAGCTGCAGGAGGCCGAATTTGAAGGCCAGACCAAGGCAAAGCTGGGCAATACCGAAATTCGTACCCTCGTTTCCAACATGGTCTACTCCAAGCTGATGGAGTTCTTTGAGGAGAACCCCGGCGTGGCAAAGGCCATCTTTGAAAAGGCCACCCAGGCCGCCCGCGCCCGCGCTGCCGCCAAGAAGGCCCGTGAGC
>ENA-OYAB01000394-OYAB01000394.1-human-gut-metagenome-genome-assembly--contig:-NODE-394-length-11735-cov-4.121747_pt1 | contig 11735 bp, 8 predicted proteins | sample MGYA00243422_ERZ652808 | MGnify/ENA primary metagenome ERZ652808 (study PRJEB26926, sample SAMN06164543) | human gut metagenome | biome: ENVO:00009003; feature: ENVO:2100002; material: ENVO:00002003...
TTGTGATTTATAAGGAAAGAAATCACAAAACAAGTCTCATATGAACTCCATGCCCTAAAATCTTTTTTTAAAGGCTTTAATTGGAGTTCAGTGTTTACCCTCTCCGTCCTCGCTGCGCTCGGCCACCTATCCCAGAGGGAGAGGCAAGGGATAAATTATACAAGAACCGGTGCAGCAGATCATCCACTGTGTCTGTTAACTGTCTAATGCGCCCCGCCAATTAACGAGACAGCCCCCTTTGCATTTTGGGGCATTACACTTTCAGAACAAAATGACTTTTATGAAAGTCAAGGAGCCCCTCGCCGCGCATTTTCCCAAGTTCCAGCGACAGCCCGCTGCGCTCGACCCCAAGATAGTCCGCAAGCTGCTGCCGCGAAAAGGGTATGTCAAATTCATATTTCCCCAAACGCTGGGCTTCGGCGGAAAAATAGGACATGAGCTTTGCCCGGGTGGTACGCTGTCCCATGTGCGTGAGCTTTTCGCTGAAACGCAGGTTTTTCCCGGCAAGCTCGCCCAGCAGGTTGCGGATGATCCGGCTGTGATGCGTACAGGCGGAGGGGCAGACGGTCAGAATGCGCTTTACGTTCAGAAACATTGCGGTAACGGGGGCTTCGGCTACCACGCTCACATTCAGCCGGGAGCCGGGGGCGCAGGCGAACGCGGCGGCAAAGGTCTGCCCCGGCCCCGCTTTGGAAAGAATATTGCGGTTTCCCCAGATATCCTCCTGTATGACCAGAACGCTTCCCGACAGCACAAGACCAATGGATTCCGCCGTATCTCCGGCGCGCAGCAGGAAAGCATCCTTCGGGAAGTCCTTCCGTTCTGCCTTGAGGCAGGAGAGCATGGCAATAACCTCCTCTTCCGAAACGCCGGAAAAGAGCTGAGAAGACCGGATCACAGATAAATAATCTTTCATAAAACCTCTCTCTTGTTGAAAATTCAACCGACTTGTTGATTCCATTATAGTATAATGCGCATGAAAAGGCAAGCCACCAAAAATAGGAGGACTTTCAATGGACAACAAAATGTTCTGTTTTCAGTGCGAGCAGACGGCGCTCTGTACCGGCTGCACGGGAAAAGCGGGGGTATGCGGCAAGACCGCCAATGTGGCGAAGCTTCAGGACGAGCTGACCGGCGCGCTGGTGGGGCTGGCGCGTGCCACCGATAACGCCCCGGATGTGAACGGGGATACGTGGCGGCTGATGATCGAGGGACTGTTCACCACCGTTACCAATGTGAATTTTAATGAAGAAACCATCCGCGCTCTGATCGACCGGGTGCATGGAGAAAAGGCGAGACTCGTTCCTGACTGCGCCGTCTGCGCTTCCGCCTGCGGCCGAACCGACGATTACGATATGGAGAAGCTCTGGGGCGCGCAGGAGGATATCCGCAGTCTCAAATCCCTGATTCTCTTTGGCGTGCGCGGCATGGCGGCCTATGCCCATCACGCCATGGTGCTGGGCTATACCGACGAGGAAGTGAACCGCTTTCTGGCCAAGGCGCTGTTTGCCGTGGGCGAGGACTGGGGCATGGACGAGCTGCTGCCCATTGTGATGGAGGTCGGCGAGAAGACCCTCCGGTGCATGGCGCTTCTGGACAGGGCCAACACCGAAAGCTACGGCACGCCCACGCCGGTCACGGTTCCGCTGACCGTGGAAAAAGGTCCGTTCATCGTCATCTCCGGCCACGATCTGCACGATCTGAAGCTGCTGCTGGAGCAGACCGAGGGCAGGGGCGTCAACATCTACACCCACGGTGAAATGCTCCCCGCCCACGGCTACCCGGAACTGAAAAAGTATGCCCATCTCAAGGGCAATTTCGGCACGGCGTGGCAGAACCAGCAGAAGGAATTTGCGGCGCTTCCCGCGCCGGTGCTGTTTACCACCAACTGCCTGATGCCGCCGCGAGGGAGCTACGCAGACCGCGTGTTCACCACGGCCATGGTATCCTATCCCGAAATTGCCCACATCGGCGAAGATAAGGACTTCACGCCGGTTATTGAGAAGGCTCTGGAGCTGGGCGGCTATTCCGAGGACAGGACGTTCACCGGCATCAACGGCGGTACCACGGTCATGACCGGCTTTGCCCGCGGCGCGGTGCTTGGCGTGGCGGACAAGGTGATCGAAGCGGTAAAGACCGGCGCCATCCGGCACTTCTTTCTGGTCGCGGGCTGCGACGGGGCGCGTCCCGGCCGCAACTACTACACGGAGTTCGTCAGGCAGACCCCGGCCGACACCGTGGTGCTGACCCTTGCCTGCGGCAAATACCGTTTCAACGACCTTGACTTAGGCACCATCGGCGGCCTGCCCCGTCTGATGGATGTGGGGCAGTGCAACGATGCCTACAGCGCCATCCAAATTGCCGTTGCCCTTGCCGACGCATTTGGCTGCGGCGTGAACGAACTGCCGCTGTCCATGGTGCTTTCCTGGTATGAGCAGAAGGCGGTGTGCATCCTGCTGACCCTGCTGTATCTTGGCATTAAAAACATCCGCCTCGGCCCCACGCTTCCGGCGTTTGTCTCGCCAAACGTGCTGAACTACCTCGTAGAGAACTTCGGCATTGCCCCCATCACCACGCCGGAGGAAGACCTGAAGCAGCTTCTGAAATAGTATATAAACAGATACTCCTCACCGCCGTAATGGCAGTGAGGAGTATTTTTACATTTTTGATTTACAGCACATGCACGCCGTCCGGCTCGAAGGTCAGGGCACAGGTCTCGCCAACCTGATAGATCCGATGATTCTTCGGGTTGTAGTCCGTCAGCTTTACCAGCGTATCGCCAACCATCACGTGGTAGTTCTGATACGCGCCCATGAAGCAGCTGAGAACCACGCGGCACTTCAAATTGCCTTCCGGAACAAGCCCGGCAGACTCCGGCCGCAGAACGATGGTGTAATCTTCCCCAAGCGTCATGTTCTCGGTGGCGGCTACCCGAACCTGCGTGTCCGCCAGCTGAAGTACGCCGCAGCCATCTTCCAGCGCCACGCACTTGCCCTTCAGGAAGTTTGCCTCGCCGATGAAATCGGCAACGAACTCACTGTTGGGGTGGTAGTAGATTTCCTGAGGGCTGCCGATCTGGGCGACCACGCCCTTGTTCATGATGATGATGGAATCCGACAGCGCCATGGCCTCGCTCTGGTCGTGGGTGACGTAGATGGCGGTGATGCCCGTGGCCTGCTGGATGCGGCGAATCTCCGTGCGCATACTCACCCGGAGCTTTGCGTCCAGATTGGACAGGGGCTCGTCAAACAGCAGCACGCCCGGCTCCAATACCAGCGCCCGCGCCAGGGCAACACGCTGCTGCTGGCCGCCGGAAAGCTGGTTGGTCATACGCGCTTCCATGCCGGACAGCTCCACCAGCTCCAGAATGCGGGTGACCCGCTCCTTGATCTCGTTCTTGGGGACTTTGCGCAGCTTCAGGCCGTAGGCCACATTGTCGAATACGTTGTAGTGGGGCAGCAGAGCGTAGCTCTGGAACACCATGGCCGTGTCCCGCTTGTTGGGGGGGAGGGCGTTGATGGCCTCGTTGCCAAGGTAAATTTCGCCCTCGTCAGGGCTTTCAAAGCCGGCGATCATCCGCAAAGTGGTCGTCTTGCCGCAGCCGGAGGGCCCCAGCAGGGTCACGAAGGAACCGGGCTGGATCTCCAGACAGGTGTCCTTTACCGCGTAAAAGTCCTTGCCGGTCTTGGGGTCTTTATAGATCTTGGAAATGTGATCCAGGCGAACGCCTTTTTTCTCTTTTTCCATAACTCAAGCCTCCTTGATTTTTTTGCTGGTGCCGAAGAACTTCATGGCCAGATTCATCAGCAGCACCGAGCCGTAGGTGATCAGGATCAGGATCGTGGCAAAGGCACAGGCAATGCTGTAGGAGCCTTTTTCGGCAAATTCGTTGATCTGTACGGTGATGAGCAGGAACTGGGGCGTGACCAGCAGAATAATGGCGGAAATTGCCGTGATGCTGCGGACAAACGCGGTGACAAGACCGCTGAGGAAGGAGTCCTTGATCAGCGGCAGCGTCACGGTCATGAAGACCCGGAAGCTGTTGGCGCCCATATCGTAGGCGGATTCCTCAATGGATTTGTCGATCTGACGCAGAGCAGAAATGCCGCTGCGGGTGCCGGTGGGCAGGCTGCGCACCACAAAGACGATGATAAGAATGGCCGCGCTTCCGTAAAGGCCGCTGAGCAGCCCCGTGTGGAACAGGCCGCCGGAGAAGCCCCGGATGTAGCCGACGCCCAGAACCGTACCGGGAACCGCCATGGCCAGCATGGAGACCGCCTCGATAAAGCCCTTGGCCTTGAACTTTTTCTTGACCACCAGATAGGAGATGATCATGGACAGCAGCGCCGTGATGGGCGCGGAGATCAGCGACAGGACAAAGGAGTCCTTGAACGCCTTCAAGCCCTTATACTTGGTGAAGACCTGAGTGAACCACTTGAAGGTCAGCGGGCTGAACTTGTAGCCCCATGTGGGGAACAGCGCGCCGATGGGGACGCACAGGTACATCATGACCACGAAGATCGCCGCCAGAGAGCAAAGCACCGTCAGCGGAACGGTCACCGACTTATCGGAGATGAGCATTCTTGCCCGGGACGCCTTGCCCGTCAGGGTCGCGGCGGTTTTGGCCTCCAGATAGTATTTCTGGACGGCGAACATCAGCAGCGTAATGCTCAGCAGCACCACAGCCATCGCCGCAGCGCCCTCTTTGTCATACGCGCCGGTGATCTGCAAATAAATGGTCGTCGCCAGCGTATCGTAGGAGCCGCCGATGATCATGGGGTTGGCAAAGTCGGCGATGGACTCGATGAAGGTCACCAGAAACGCGTTGCCAAGTCCCGGAAGCATCAGCGGGAACGTGACGGTCGCGAACACCTTCCACCGGGAAGCGCCCATATCCCGGGCGGCCTCCTCCAGAGAGGGGTCGATATTCTTCAGCAGGCCCTTGAGCATCATGTAGCACACCGGGAAGAATGTCAGCGTCTGGACGATGGCGATGCCCCAGAAGCCATATACGTTGTTATCGTATATTTTCAGCAGGAACCGGGTAATCAGTCCCGCCTTGCCGAACAGCATGATCATGGACAATGACAGCACAAAGGGCGGCGAAACGACAGGCAGCATGGACACCACCTTGAACAGCCCGCCGGAGAATTTGCCCAGTTTTACGTAGACCTCCACGTAGGCAAACAGCAGACCCAGCAGCGTGGAAAGAATGCCCACAAGGAAGCCGACCTTCAGGGTATTGACGATGGATGTACGGAAATTCGCCATGGCCAGAACCCGCTTGAAGATGTCCAACGTCAGGCCGTTTTTGCTGTAAAAACTATCCACCAGCAGGATCGCCAGAGGGTAGAGAATAAACAAAGTCAGAAAAGCGATCAGAACCACAATGGTCGTGACCATGATGGGATCTGCCAGCAGCTTTCTGCGATCCAGGGATGCGCTTTGTCTTTTTGTCTTAACTTCTGTCATAAGCAGTTCTCCTTTCAGGGAAATGGGAACGTAGCGCAGAGATATTTGAAAACCGGCAAAATGCCGCTGCTTTGGCACTTTGACAGTCCTCAGATACGATTAAGGAGGATGGCGGATCGCGCCATCCTCCTTGGGAATTCCTAATCTTACTTACTCAGTCTTGAAACGGTCGTCGCCGCCGCCCAGAGCGTTCATGACCTCTTCAACATAGGTCTTGATGTTGTTCTTGGCGTCCTCGAAGTCGTAATCCATCACGTTCTCGGGGTCCAGACCAAACTCGGCGGCCTGCTCGGGCTGCTGAGCGTTGTCGATCACCAGGAACTGGTAGGAGCCGTTCTTGGCAGCCAGCTCAACGCACTCGGGGGACAGAGCGTACTCGACCCACAGCTTGGCAGCGTTGGGATGCTTTGCGCCCTTGAAGATGGCGGTAGCGCCGATCTCGAAGGAGGTGCCGCTGGAGGGGATGATCAGCTGGACGTTGTCGTAGCCGTTGTCCACGATCTGGGTGATGCCGTCATGCAGGAAGCCGATGCCGATGACGCACTCACCGGTGCCGACGTTCTTGGACGGGCCGGAGCCGGACTTGGTGTAGACCTGAATGTTCTTGTCCAGGTCGACCAGGTACTGGATGCCTTCGTCATGGCCGTACTTCTGGATCATGGTGTTGATGACCAGCTTGGCGGTGCCGGCGGTGTTGTAGTTGGACAGCCAGATCAGGTCCTTGTATTCGGGCTTCAGCAGATCCTGCCAGTCGGCGGGGGCTTCCAGGTTCATACGAGCCAGCTCATCCTTGTTGACCATGAAGCCCAGAATGCCCTTGTAAATGCCGTACCAGTAGCCATCGGGATCGCGGTACTGGCTGCCCAGCAGGTGGGAAGCGTTCTCAGCTTCGTAGGCTTCCAGCAGGCCCTCAGCAGCGACGACGTTGTAGGGGTCGGTGGTGCCGCCGAACCAGGCGTCAGCGGAAGGATTGCCGTTTTCTTCCTCGATCTTGGCCTGAACCTCACCGGTGGACAGGCGCTGATACTGAACCTTGATGCCGTACAGCTCTTCAAAGTGAGCGCAGGCGGCTGCCAGGTAGTCTTCCTCGCAGGAGCCGTAGACGACCAGCTCGCCCTCGGCCTTGGCTGCGTCGATCAGGGACTGCTCGGGAGCAGTGGTCTCCGCTGCCGGAGCCGTGGTATTGGCGGCCGCGGGAGCCGGAGCAGGCTCGGTAGCAGGGGCAGATGTATTGCCGCCGCAGGCTGCCAGAGAAGCAACCATCAAAACGGCCATCAGAACTGCAAGAATCTTTTTCATCGTTTATGTTTCCTCCATTTGTTGATTTTGCTGAGAAAGTTCGCTTATTTGAAGCGCACTTCGTTCAGAATGCTGACATTATACACCGGAGATTTCGTCTTGTCAATAGGCGTGATAAGTTATTTTTCACGGCTTTTGGGTGCGTCCGGCTGAAAACGCTGACGCGGCAAAAGCAGATTTCCACTGCCCTGTTCCGGGATGTTTTCCTGCCATTTTCTTTATCAGAATGTGTCCGGCATCAAAAAAACAACGTGGATTGCCCGGATTCCGCAGGAAGGGAGAGCATGAAGTCATTGATCCTCTCTGTGGCCGCTTATATGCTGATACTTTGCTGATATTCTTCAAAAAACAGTTTTGCCGCACTGTTGTCTCGTTCATTGCAGTAGAGATACTCGTCAAAGCGGCAGTTGCGGTCGGAGGCCGTATAGATATGCCATGCCGCACCATCACAGCAGAGCAATATGATATCCTCAGAATAATGTTCCGATAATTGCTTCAAAAAAATATTCATGCACACCGTATTGCAATAAGGCATAACAAGGAAGTACCCATCACCGGTCATCGGCTCTACCGCTCCATAGGCATAGCGATACTCCCGGATGTGGTGACAAGGCACGCTGGGTCGTATCCCTTCCCCGCACCAGCAGTATTTGGGCTTGTTTATTCTTCCAAATCCTGCCTCGTCCTGGAACATTAAGCGGATTTTCTTCTCGCTGCGGATAACTTTCAGGGCTTCTACAGAGGTTTTAATTTTTTTTGAGGCCGCGATTTCTTCTTCGCTGGCCTTCTTGGGATGCTTGCTGCGGGGCATGACCTTTCGCCATCCATGCCGACGTAGAACACAATAGATTTGCCCTGTGCTCATAGGATGGCCAACTGCCTGCTGATACGCTTTCGCGATTTCACTGATTTCCACCAGCTCTCCCTTTTCTGCCCGTTCCTGAAAGTGAGCCAGGATGGAAGCTTCTTCCTCTATGCTCATGTTGCGATGATTGCCGCCGTAATGATTGCCGGAAATCGCCTCAATACCGTGATCCCTGTATTTTGCTACAAGTCGTGTCACAGAGCCAGCATGGAATCCTGTTGCCGCCGCTACCTCATTAGATGATGCTCCTTTTGCACGCAGCTCTAATGCTTTCAATCTGGCCTCTGCTCGCTTATCTTTGTTGTCTTTTCGAGCCTGCTCGATTTCTTTGATTTGTTCCTCGCTGAATTTATATCTGGAAGCCATTCTTATCACCCAGATACAGTACATCACATCATTTCTTATATTTGTACTGTTTTATTGGAGAATAGTATAAGACAGAATATATTCCAGGGAACTGTACTGGCATTTTCAACAATGCTCTCCGTGCCATTTTCGTTACAGGAAAATCACTATTATCTTGATTCATACCGGCTCCTGCAATATAATAAACAAGAAACCATCAGGAAAGAAGGATGTGCATGAAACGGATAATTTGTTTTTCGCTAACGCTGATAATGTTGCTAAGTATTCTGCCGATTCAGTCCCGCGCAGAAGGAACCGCAGAGTCTGCTATTCCGCAGGATGGTACATTTGCAGGAGGACCATTACAGCAGATTACTCTCCTGAACAGCGCCGAATTCTATATTGGAAAAGGCTGCTCGTTTGTAGTGGCTGACCTCATGAATGCCGGCTTCACTTCCATTCAAGTGCTTGAAACTGCAGAGGCTTCCGATGATACTGTAAACAGTGCAGTGGTTTCTGTATCCATCGACGGAAATAAGGTCTTTACCGCCGGACAGCAGTTTGATTTCAATGTTCCGATTGTTGTCGAATACTTCCGGCAAACAGAAGCCAAATTACCGCTGGCGTCTTCCGACTTGGATACCACGGAATATCGAGCTTTGCTGAAGTCTCTGTATGAAGCCGGATTTACGAATATCATTGTTGAGGAACTGTACGATCTTAGTCCGGCTGCATATGCAGGCAGACCCATCGTTGCAATGACCGTTGACGGCAAGGATGTCTTTGCCAAAGGCGATTGTTTGCCTTTGGAGACCCCCATTGCTGTTGCAGCACATTTCCAAACTGATGCAGAAAATGATTCTGCTTCTGCGCGGGGAAAAAGCATCATTTCCCTTCCTTACTCCACAAATTACTACCTGAGAAAAAGCCAGAATGATTGCGTCCAGCAGTTTCGGCAGCTTGGATTCACAAATGTTTCATCCGTCGCTGTCACGGACACGCTTTGGGGAGCAAGCCAGCCGGAACAGGTTGTAGGCATTTCTGTCGATGGGACTTTGGAATTCGGGCACGGGGATCAATATGGCAAAAACGCGGAAGTGATCGTCTATTATCACATTCCGGAATTTAAGTTCACCGAAACTGCTATTACGGCCCCAGAGGACGATTGCCTGACAATTCCATATTTTGTTGCCGATGGGGATGACCTTGCCGGCATTACGATCAAAGTGGAGAATGAGGATTCTCTTGAGCAAACCGGGCCCTATTCGTTTACTGCTTTGAAACCAGGGACGGCCACTGTTGCTGCTTACTATCTGGATACCCTTCTGGCAGAATGCAGTGTAGAGGTAGTGCCTGGGGTCGTAAGTGTTCCTGAGATCCAGATTGAGAGCATCACGGTTCCCAATGAAAAGATTTCTGTTGGAGTCGGCCGCTTTTTTGAAATGCCCTTCACCATCTCGCCTGACAACGCCGTCCGCGGAGGTTTGGACATCACATCCAGCAATTCCCAAATCGCCGATGTGTTGTTTGACGAAAACGGGGACTCCGTCGTTCGTATTACCGGCATAAAAGCCGGGAGCACATCGATCACCATTAAAGCATCCGACAAAGTTGCTGCGAAAAAGCAGATCAGTGTTGTAGATGTTCTCCCGGAGAAGATCACCGTAACAGCAGACACTTCGAAAATATATATTGGCATGGAGGGAACTCTGTCTGCGAACTTTATCCCTGCCGATGTGACCAATCAAAAAATTACATGGAAGAGCAGCGCCCCCAGGGTGCTGAAAGTCAACAGCGATGGGAGCTATCAAGCGCTGTCCGCCGGCGAGGCAATCATCACGGCGGCACACCCGAAAGGCGTATCCGGATCGATTCAATTAACTGTGCAGCCAGTTCTTGCGAAGAGCCTGAAATTGTGTTCTGACTGGGATAGCACGAAGCCCTTCTGCAAGAACAGCACTATGACGCTGACAGCCGAATTTATCCCGGAGGACACCACGGACAAAACCACTACATGGTCATCCAGCGATGAAGCCGTCGCAACAGTATCACCGAGGGGCGTTGTGAAGGCCATTGCGTTTGGTGATGCAACCATTACCGCAACCACATCCAACGGTATCGAGGGTACATATCCTGTCTGCGTTGCCATTACTCCGCAAAGCTTCCGCGTATCTGCCTCCATCGGCATAAGATCCAACGATCACGTTGGAAACAGTTGGAGTACGGGATTCACCTTCAATGACGAGCCAGTCCAATCTGGCAGTATTGTTTCCATTATGCCGGGAGAGAAATTCTCTGCTGGTGGATGGGCGGAGGAAAATGATTCCAAGCCAGACTATGGTCAGTATACAGAGACAATCGAGCTGACAAAAGAAATGTGTAAAACAGGATTCACTATCGAAGGTGATGTCGATGTCCGGGAGAACGGCGGCAGATACAGTGGGCATTATGCCGTGTGGCATCTGAAAATGCAATTCACCCCAGTCCACTAATGAACAGCACCCCATTTGTTAGACAAGTATGGTATAATACTTGAACTGAAGTGACCACAAAAAGTCAGACAAATATATCTAACAGAAATTGTCCAAGCTGCCGAAAGAGCTTGCTGTCTGTGAATCGCAGGTGACATGTACCCCCAATACTGGACACTCAGTATTGGGGGTATTTTCATGAAGTGCAGTTATGAATGCAAGCGAATGTGTGTGGAGTTATATAGGGAGGGCGGGCGGCCAGAAACGCCGGAAGGATTAAAAGAAAGTAATTTCCGATGTAGGGCCCGGAAATTGGTTCGTATGGAAGAAGCCTGTGGGCCAGAAGTTTTGCAGCATAAGGAGCAGAACAAACGCTATGCGGGCTTGGTACAGCAGATCAAGGAGAAAAGTAAGGAACGGAAAAATCTGCTTGCGGAGAAAAAGGAAACGCCGTTCTATCAGATAACCAAACTGCATGACCCTACCCGTCGCATTGCTGAGCTGACCGAGGAAATAGAGGAACTGAAAATAGAGAAAGAAATGCTGCTTCGTTCTTTGAACTGCGCCGATGGTGCGGGCATCTCTGCCGCGAAGAAAGAAATTACCACGCTGGAGGGGGCGCTGCAACATCAACAACATCACCTTCGGCCTCTATCCCCAGATCGCCGCCAAGTTCGACACCACCGCCTCCCGGGTGGAGCGGGGCATCCGCCACCTGATCGAGGTCACCTGGACCCGGGCGGACATGGACATTCTCTGCGGCTACTTCGGCAACACCGTCAGCCCCGACCGGGGCAAGCCCACCAACGGGGAGTTCATCGCCCGGATTGCCAACGTAGTCCGCCAGCGAATGCGGGAGGCCGCCTAGCGGGTCGGCAGGGCCGACAGCCAACGCGCACACGGCTGGCCTGAAATCGTCAGACCTTTGGGTACCGCCCGGTATCGACGGCGTGTCGCCGCTGACAGTGCGCAGTCGGCATGGGCGGCTATCCGAAAAACCGCCCCGCGAAACGAAAGTCCTACACCGGAAAAGCCCGGAAAGCAGAATTTTGCAAAAGAAATTGGGCAATCCGTTCAGAAGTCAAGCAGCAGATTTGTGCAATATGCTATTTTTGTGAAGGCAATTGACATTTTGAACTGTTTATGATGTATAGATTCTGCAAGTACCGGTGTCTTGAATTTGGTGCTTGCGTATTCAACGGCACATGGCCGTGAATAGAATAGAACTGGAGGAATATAAAATGAAAAAGCTGATTGCTATGCTGCTGACGCTGGCTATGGTT
>ENA-OYAB01000396-OYAB01000396.1-human-gut-metagenome-genome-assembly--contig:-NODE-396-length-11707-cov-3.741589_pt1 | contig 11707 bp, 8 predicted proteins | sample MGYA00243422_ERZ652808 | MGnify/ENA primary metagenome ERZ652808 (study PRJEB26926, sample SAMN06164543) | human gut metagenome | biome: ENVO:00009003; feature: ENVO:2100002; material: ENVO:00002003...
GGAGATGTGTATAAGAGACAGGAGTATGTAGGAGAGCATTTTAAGGCACGCAAATATATTACCGGCTTCACAGGCTCAGCAGGTACCGCAGTCATCACTATGGATGAGGCCGGACTATGGACAGACGGCAGGTATTTTGTGCAGGCGGCTGCGCAGCTTAAGGATACCACTGTAAAGCTCTTTAAGATTGGCGAGGAGGGCGTACCGACAGTTGATGAGTATATAAAGGATACTCTTTCGGATGGCGGTGTAATAGGTTTTGACGGCAGAGTGGTAAATGCCGCATGGGGCAAAAGGCTTTCTGAAATCGCAAAAGAAAAGCACGGCAGCATGTACGTAAATGAGGATCTGATTGACCTCATATGGACTGACAGACCACCTATGTCAAAAGCACCTGTCATGATTTTTGACAATAAATACACCGGTGAGGATATAAGCTCAAAGCTTAAAAGAGTCAGAGAGCAGATGGCACAAAAGGGTGCAACCCTTCATCTGATGTCATCACTTTACGATATCGCCTGGCTTTTAAATGTCAGGGGAGGCGACATAAGCTATGTGCCTGTAGTGCTTTCATATCTGGCACTGTCACAGGACAGCTGCATATGGTTTTTGCAGGAAGAGGTTGTGACAGAGACTCTTAAGGCATACCTCGATAAGAATGGTATACAGACAAGACCTTACGATGATTTTTATGAATATGTGAAGCATATTGATGAAAAAGAGACAGTGCTTTTAAATACATCGATTGTAAATTACCGCATCTGCGACAGCCTGCCGGATGGTGTTAAGGTGATTGATGCGGAGGATCCTACAGTTGTCATGAAGGCCGTAAAGAATGAAGTACAGCTTGAAAATCTGCGCAAGGCACATTTGAAGGATGCAGTTGCGATGTGCAAGTTCATGTACTGGCTTAAGACAAATATAGGTAAGATACCCATGACAGAGATTTCGGCTTCAGATTATCTTGCATCGCTTAGAGCTGAGCAGGAGGGCTTTCTTGATTTGAGCTTTGCCACAATATGCGGATATGCTGATCATGGTGCTATTGTGCATTACTCTGCAACAGAGGAGTCTGACAGGCAGCTTAAGCCTGAGAGTCTTCTTTTGGTTGATTCAGGAGGACATTATCTGGAGGGAACCACAGATATCACGAGGACCTTTGCGTTAGGACCTGTGACTGACGAGATGAAGGATATGTTTACGAGAGTTTGCCGCTCAAATATGAACCTGGCAAATGCAAGGTTTAAGGAGGGCTGCTCGGGACTAAACTTTGATATTCTGGCAAGAGAGCCTTTCTGGGAGATTGGCATGGACTACAATCACGGTACCGGACACGGTGTGGGCTATGTGCTCAATGTTCATGAGGGACCAAACAGCTTTCACTGGAAGCAGTACCCGGGCAGAACTGCAGAGCGTGTGATAGAAGAGGGTATGGTCACTACAGATGAGCCGGGCATCTATTTAGAGGGTAAATTCGGTATTCGTACAGAGAATGAGCTTATCTGCCGAAAGGGTGAGAAAAATGAGTATGGCCAGTTCATGTATTTTGAGAATCTGACCTATGTACCGATAGATCTCGATGCGATTGATCCAAATCAGATGACAGACAGGGAAAAAGGATACCTGAATGCTTATCATGCGAGAGTTTATGAGCTTGTTTCACCATTTTTGAATGATGAGGAGGCTCAGTGGCTTAAGAAATATACAAGAGCTATTTAACATTACTGCCTGCACTGCAGTGTGACCGGCAGCGATTACAACAATATTAAGTAATAAGGAAAGTATAAAATGAGTGAAAAGCTTGTACTTATAGACGGACACAGTATTTTAAACAGGGCATATCACGGACTTCCTGATCTGACCAATTCAGAGGGGCTTCACACAAATGCAGTCTATGGATTTTTGAATATCATGTTCAAGATTCTTGACGAGGAAAAGCCTGACTATCTGACGGTGGCATTTGATGTGCATGCGCCGACGTTTCGTCACAGAATGTTTGATGCGTACAAGGGCACGAGAAAGCCTATGGACGAGGAGCTCAGGCAGCAGGTGCCTATGATAAAGGAAATGCTTACTGCCATGGGCATTAAAATCGTGGAAAAGGAAGGCTATGAGGCCGACGATATACTTGGAACCTTATCTGTCAGGGCAGAAAAGGCCGGTATGGATGTCGCCATCATTTCCGGAGACAGAGACCTTTTGCAGCTTGCGACTGACCATGTCATGGTAAGGATTCCAAAGACCAAAAAGACAGGAACCGAGATAGAAAACTACAATACAGCAGATGTTATCGAAAAGTACGGCGTCACTCCAAAGGAGTTTATCGATGTAAAGGCTCTGCAGGGAGATACGTCTGATAATATTCCCGGGGTACCCGGTATCGGCGAAAAGACAGCAGGCGCACTTATAGCAAAATATCACTGTATAGAGGCAGTACATGAGGACGCTGAGAATGTAAAGCCGCCAAGGGCTTCAAAGAATATAGTGGAGTATTGGGAGCAGGCGCTTATGAGCAAGGAGCTTGCGACAATCATACTTGATGCGCCGGTTGACTATGAATTTTCTGATGCAAAGCTTAGTGGCGGAGTAGAGTCACTCTACACTGAGGAAGCCTTTTTACTGTGCAAAAGATACGAATTCAAAAACATGCTGTCACGGTTTAACGTGGAGGCTCCTAAAAACAATGCCGAGGAGCATTTTGTGATAGTAAGGGACTTAAAGACTGCAGAGAGTGTGTTTGAGAAGGCAAATGGCAGGGAGGTCGCTTTTGCGGTAGTACCAGGAGAGTCTTTGGAAAACAGCGAAAGTGATGGACAGCTAAGTCTGTTTTCGGAGCCGGTTTCTAACGATTATCTTGCTGTTTCGATTTGTTTCTCAGAGGAGGACATTTATTTTATCTGTACAGGTGATGAGATTTCAAGCAGCTTCCTCGATGAAAAACTAAATACCCTGGAAGTAAAGTCATGGATATCACCGGATTTAAAGACCAATCTGCACAGATTTAAGAGCAAAGAGATAAAGGCAGATGACAGAGGCAGATATTTTGACATGATGGTGGCTGCATACCTTATCAATCCGCTTGTCGGGGAGTATCCCTATGATGCGGTTGCAAAGGACTATCTGGGGCTTATGCTCTCATCTAAAAAGGATTATCTGGGAAAGCTTGATTTTACTCAGATGATGAAGGAGGATGAGAAAAAGGCAGTGGACTGTGCCTGCTACGAGGTGTATACTGCCTGGAAATCAAAACCGGTTCTTTTGCAGAAGCTAAAGGAAATGGATATGCTCACTCTTTACAGAGATATAGAGCTGCCACTCGTTTTCGTACTGTATGATATGGAAAATGAGGGTATAAGGGCTGATGGAATAAAGCTAAAAGAGTATGGAGACAAGCTTGCTGTTTCGATAACTGAGCTTGAAAAGAAAATATATGAGGCAGCAGGTGAAGAGTTTAATATAAATTCGCCAAAGCAGCTTGGAGTCATTCTCTTTGAAAAGCTTGGACTGCCAAATGAAAAGAAGACAAAGACCGGTTATTCTACTGCGGCAGATGTGCTTGAAAAGCTGGCACCGGAGTATCCGATTGTCGCGGATATATTGGAATACAGACAGCTCACAAAGCTAAAGAGCACATATGCTGACGGACTTTCGGGATATATTGCATCCGATGGCAAAATCCATACTACCTTAAATCAGACAATCACTGCGACAGGCCGTCTTTCAAGCACAGAGCCTAATCTGCAGAATATCCCGATAAGGATTGAGCTGGGTAAGCTTATCAGAAAGGTATTTCTGCCTGAGGATGGAGATCTGTTTGTTGACTCAGACTACTCGCAGATCGAGCTTCGGGTGCTTGCGGCGCTTTCCGGGGATGAAAGGATGATAGAGGCCTTTAAGAATGGTCAGGATATCCACAGAAGTACAGCATCCCTTGTGTTTGACACACCGTTTGATGAGGTCACAGATCTTCAAAGACGAAATGCAAAGGCTGTAAATTTTGGTATCGTATATGGTATCAGCGCGTTTGGTCTGTCTAACGACCTGGGGATTTCAAGGAAAGAGGCACAGGGCTATATAGACAGCTATTTTGTCAAATATCCAAAGATTAAGGAGTTTTTGGATCAGACGGTTTTGGATGCCAGGAAAAATGGCTATACAAAGACCATGTTTGGGCGTATCAGACCGATTCCCGAGCTGAACTCGAGCAATTTCATGCAAAGACAGTTTGGAGAGAGAGTTGCGATGAACTCACCTATTCAGGGTACAGCAGCCGATATCATAAAGATTGCCATGATACGTGTGCATGACAGGCTTCTTGACGAGGGCTTAAAGTCAAGACTTATCCTTCAGGTGCATGATGAGCTTTTAATTGAGACAAAGGAAGCTGAGAAGGATAAAGTGATTAAGCTTCTGGAGAAAGAGATGCGTGGTGCGGTGGACATGAAGGTATCCATGGAGGTGGGCACCGAGTGTGGCTATGACTGGTATGATGCGCATTGATGACAGAAAAGGAAATAGTATGATTTTTATAGGAATAACAGGTGGTGTAGGTGCCGGAAAATCGGCAGTGCTTAGCTATCTTAGGGAACTTGATGGCGTAAGGGTCATGCTTTCCGATGAGATAGCACATGAGCTGATGGAGCCGGGAAGCGACTGCTACAACAGATTAAAGGAATTGTTTGCGGGTGAACCGATATGGCTTGAGGACGGGCATTTTGACAGACCGGCACTTGCCGGAGTGATTTTTTCGAATGATAAAAAAAGAGAGCTTCTAAATGAAGTAGTGCATCCTGCAGTAAAGGAATATGTGCTTAATGCAGTTAAAGAGGCAAAAAAAGATGGTCTTTTCATGCTTGTGCTTGAAGCAGCACTCCTTATAGAGGAGGGATATGGTGAAATCTGCGACGAGCTGTGGTATATTTATGCAAGTGAAGAAGTCAGAAGAAAAAGACTTAAGTCATCAAGAGGCTATTCAGATGAGAAGATAGATAGTATCTTTGCAAGCCAGCTTAAAGAAGCTGAGTACAGAAGGCACTGCAAGGAGGTTATCGATAATGATGGAGATATCGAAAACACGATAGCTTCAATAAATAAAGCGCTTAGCAAATACAAGGAGTAGTGGAAATGAATAATGTATTCGGTTTGGATATTGGTACAAGAAATGTTGTAGGAACTGTCGGCTATCAGACTGATGACAAGGAATTTGTGGTTACAGCACAGTATGTCAGGGAGCATGAGACCAGAGCCATGCTTGACGGTCAGATACATGATATAGGCAGGGTGGCAAAAACCATTAAGGAAGTAAAGGACGAGCTTGAAAAACAGACAGGACAGCCACTTGAAGAGGTGTGTATAGCAGCCGCAGGACGAGTATTAAAGACTGTCACGACGCATGTGGAGTATGAGTATGCGCAGGAGTCTGTGGTGACCGGCGAGGATGTCCATACGCTTGACCTGCTTGGCATAGAAAAAGCACAGGAGGCACTCAAGGAGGTTAACGATACAAGCTATAAGTTTTACTGCGTGGGATATTCTACAGTCAAATTCTTTTTGAATGATGAGGTGTTTATCAGCCTTGAGGGTCATAAGGCAAACAAAATAGGCGAGGATATCATAGTTACATTTCTGCCGGAGGATGTGGTGGACGGACTTTATGCCGCAGTGGGACAGGCAGGGCTTAGTGTTGCCAATATGACATTGGAGCCTATCGCCGCTATCAATGTGGCAATTCCGGAGAACTATCGTATGCTTAATATCGCACTTGTCGATGTGGGAGCCGGAACGAGTGATATCTCAATCACAAGAGACGGAAGTATCATAGCCTATGGCATGATACCGCATGCAGGAGATGAGATGACAGAAGTTATTGTGCAGCATTTCCTCGTGGATTTCAATATGGCGGAGAGCATCAAGCTTCAGTCTACGACAAGTGATACGGTTACATACAAGGATATCATGAGCATCGAGCACACAATTCCTGCAAAGGATGTCTGGGATGTGGCAGCACCTGTTGTAGATAATATTGCACAAGAGGTATCGACTAAAATCAGAGAGCTAAACGGTGACAAAACAGTGAGTGCCTGCTTTGTGGTCGGAGGCGGAGGCAAGATACACGGCTTCACGGAAAAGCTTGCGGAAGACCTTGACCTGCCGGAGGAAAGAGTCGCTCTAAGAGGTGAGGAAGTGCTTGGCGATGTGACCTTTGAGCAGGAGGATATTAAGAAGGATCCGCTTCTTGTCACTCCAATTGGTATATGTCTGAATTATTATGACCAGAGAAACAATTTTATCATGGTCAGATTCAACGGTGAGAGAATAAAGCTCTATGACAATAACAGGCTTACAATAGTTGATGCGGCGCTTCAGGCGGGATTTCCAAACGATGAGCTGTTTCCAAAGCGCGGCACCCCGATAAACTTTACGGTAAACGGTGTGGCAAGGCTTGTAAGAGGCGAGGCCGGAGATGGCGCAGTAGTGACCATGAACGGAAAGCCAGCAAGCATCAACACACCGCTTGAGCCAAACAGTGAGATAGTCATCGAGCCGTCCACAGCAGGAGAGGCAGCAGTGTATAAGATATCGCAGCTTGATGAGTACAATCATTCTGTCATTACTTTTATCATAAACGGCAGAAGGGTTTCATGTCCTAGGTTTGTCCAGGTAAACGGAGAGCTTGAGCCGGAGGATTACAGCATCAGGGAAAATGATGTGATTGAGACAAGAAATTACTATACAGTGCGCCAGATTGCGCAGTTTATGGACCTCGTTATTGACACAGACCAGATGATATTTGTAAACAATGAAGAGGCAGGTCTCGACACTCTTGTATACGAAAATTTCTCTGTTGAGTGGAAAACAGATGAATATGGTGTTGCAAGAATCGACAATAACAATTATAATGACACACAAGAGTCTGATTCAGATGATGCTTCGGTCTTAGCTGAGCAGGATGCAAACAGCACAGAGTCAGACAACACAGTGACCGGAACATCAGAGCAGATGATGAATCAGGTGCTTGATGAGCTGCATGATGATTTTGCTAAAGAAGCTGAAGCATCTGCTGTGCCGGAAAACGAACTGCCGGAAAATGAATTGCCAAAAAATGATATACAGGAAGATATACAGGAAGAAGACTCATCAAAAAATACAGTTACAGTAATTGTAAACGGTGAGCCTGTAGAGCTGTCCGGCAAGGATACATATATATTTGTCGATATATTTACCCATATCTCATTTGATTTACAGGCAGGAAAGGGCAGGGCAATAGCCACTGTAATAAATGGCAGGGATGCCCGGTTTTCCGAGGAGCTTCATGAGGGAGACCAAATAGAATTATACTGGAAAGAGAATTAACATGTTAGAATTATGCAGCATTGCCAGCGGCAGCAGTGGAAACTGTATATGTGTGGGTACGGATGATTGTCATGTGCTCATAGACGCGGGCATCAGCGGTAAGAAAATAGAAAACGGACTGAATGAATTTGATATGACGGCCACAGATATGCAGGGGATTCTCGTGACACATGAGCATATAGACCATATCGCAGGGCTTGGTGTCATGGCAAGGCGCTATCATATTCCGATTTATGCAACAAAGGCCACAATCGGGGCCATAAAATGTACCAAATCCGTTGGAAATATAGATGATGAGCTGTTTCATCCTGTTGAGGCAGGCGTCGATTTTACAATAGGCGATATAGAGTTTGAGCCGCTTCACATATCACACGATGCGGCTGATCCTGTTGCGTACAGATTTAAAAACGAAAATCATGCGATGGCGGTCGTGACAGACCTTGGCACGTATGATGATGCACTGGTTTCAAAGCTTCAGAACCTGGATGGGCTGCTGCTTGAAGCAAATCATGATATAAATATGCTGCAGACAGGGGCATATCCGTATCCGCTCAAGCGCAGAATCATGGGTGACAGCGGACATTTGTCGAATGAGAGAAGCGGGCAGTTGTTATGCGAGCTTCTTCATGATAAATTTGGCTCAGTAATACTGGGACACCTTAGTAAAGAAAACAACTACGAAAAGCTGGCGTATGAAGCCGTCAGGCTTGAGGTCACAATGGGAGACAATCCATATAAGGCAAGTGATTTCCCTATGTATGTGGCTAAGAGAGACAGGGCATCAGACCGCATAGCCGTAGAATAAGAGAACAGGAGAATAAGTTGTTATGGATAACACAAAGAACAAAGTAATCATCACAGTTGTCGGAAAAGACACAGTAGGAATCATCGCAAAGGTATGTACATATCTGTCAGAGGGCAGTGTAAACGTGCTTGATATCTCACAGACTATCGTTTCAGGTTATTTCAACATGATGATGATTGTTGATATGGCAAATGCTACAGCTTCATTTGCAGAGATTTCTGACCAGCTTGATGCACTTGGAGAAGAAATTGGTGTAACAATAAAGTGTCAGAAGGAAGAAATCTTTGAGATGATGCATCGAATCTAGTTTAGCATAAAAATGTCATACACAGTTAAAGGAGAACAGCAAAATGATAAATATTGGTGAAGTAATTGAGACCAATGACATGGTGGAGAAGGAAAATCTTGACGTGCGTACAATCACACTCGGTATCAGCCTGCTCGACTGTATAGACTCAGACCTTGCAAAGGTAAATGAGAATATCTACAACAAGATTACAACACTTGCAAAGAATCTTGTATCAACAGGAAAAGAGATAGAGAACAACTACTGTATCCCTATCGTAAACAAACGTATTTCAGTTACACCTATCGCCCTTGTCGGCGGTGCGGCCTGCAAGAGCTCAGAGGATTTTGTTACCATAGCAAAGACACTTGACAGAGCTGCCAAAGAGGTAGGTGTCAACTTCATCGGTGGATACTCAGCACTTGTGTCAAAGGGCATGACAAAGGCGGATGAGCTTTTAATCAAATCAATCCCTCAGGCAATGCTTGAGACAGACCTCGTATGCAGCTCTGTAAATGTTGGCTCTACAAAAACCGGAATCAACATGGATGCAGTAAAGCTGATTGGCGAGATGATAAAGGAGACAGCAGAGGTGACAAAGCACCTTCCTGTATCAGGCTGTGCCAAGTTTGTAGTATTCTGCAACGCTCCTGATGACAATCCGTTTATGGCAGGAGCCTTCCATGGTGTGACAGAGGCGGATGCCATCATCAATGTAGGTGTCAGCGGACCGGGAGTTGTAAAGACTGCTCTTGAAAAGGTAAGAGGCGAGAACTTTGAGGTGCTCTGTGAGACAATCAAGAAGACAGCCTTCAAGGTTACACGAGTAGGACAGCTTGTGGCAAAGGAGGCTTCAAAGAAGCTTGGAGTGCCATTTGGAATCATAGACCTCTCACTTGCACCTACACCGGCTATCGGAGACTCTGTAGCCGATATTCTCTGCGAGATAGGCTTAGAGAGAGCCGGAGCTCCGGGAACAACAGCAGCACTTGCACTCTTAAACGATCAGGTGAAAAAGGGCGGTATCATGGCATCCTCATATGTCGGCGGACTCTCAGGTGCCTTTATTCCTGTATCAGAGGATCAGGGAATGATAGATGCCGTAAACGATGGTGCACTCACTCTCGAAAAGCTTGAGGCTATGACCTGTGTGTGCTCAGTGGGACTTGACATGATTGCAATCCCGGGCGATACAAAGGCCACCACAATTTCAGGAATTATCGCAGATGAGATGGCTATCGGTATGATAAACCAGAAGACAACAGCCTGCAGACTGCTTCCGGCAATCGGAAAGGATGTAGGTGATGTGGTAGAAATCGGAGGACTCCTTGGAAGTGCACCGGTTATGCCGGTAAACAGATTCTCTTGTGATGCATTTGTAAACCGCGGAGGAAGAATCCCGGCACCTATTCACAGCTTTAAAAATTAGTAAATAATGGCATTGTTTACAAGCATGTACTTATAAGAATAACTTATAAGTACATGCTTATTTTAAAGTGGTACTTGACAATGACAAAAATACATGCTTAAATAAAGACAGTTATATGACTGACGGAAGTGGATAACCACATGGAGTATAACAGTTGATTGCCGACCGTCTGGGCGCACATTTATATAAGTTTCCTGCAGAGCTTTATATTATTATGTGTGTTCAGACGGTCTTTTTTATTCCGGCAGGCCCGAGTAATTTGGGGATGCAGACCACATTATCAGAAAACATGGAGGATGACATGGAAAGAGTATCATTAGCAAAGGAATTATCAAGCACAACATACCCTGGCAGAGGTATCGTAATCGGCCGCACAAAGGATGGTAAGAAGGCTGTAACAGCATACTTTATCATGGGCAGAAGCGAAAACAGCCGCAACAGAGTATTTGTAGAGGATGGCGAGGGCATCAGAACACAGGCATTTGACCCTTCAAAGCTTGAGGATCCAAGTCTTATCATTTACGCACCTGTAAGAGTGCTTGGCAACAAGACAATTGTCACAAACGGTGACCAGACAGATACTATCTATGAGCTGATGGACAAGCAGCAGACATTTGAGCAGGCATTAAGGACAAGAGAGTTTGAGCCTGACGCTCCTAACTATACACCAAGAATTTCAGGAATCATGCATATTGACAATGGCGAGTTCAATTACGCTATGTCAATCTTAAAGAGCAATAACGGCAATCCTGATGCATGCAACAGATACACATTTGCATACTCAGCACCGGTTGCAGGAGAGGGACATTTCATCCATACATATATGGGCGATGGCAATCCACTGCCAAGCTTTGAGGGTGAGCCAACATGGGTAGACATCGAGGGAGATATCGATGAGTTTACCGATATGGTATGGGAGAACCTTAACGAGGACAATAAGGTATCACTTTTTGTCAGATATATTGATATCGCAACAGGCGAGTATGAGAGCAGAATCGTAAACAAAAACAAATAAAACACTATATAAACGGTCAAATATACAAGATAAGCAGATAAAAACAGGAGAACAGAAAAATGCAGGAATACGAATTAAAATACGGATGTAATCCAAATCAGAAACCAGCCAGAATATTTATGAAGGAGGGAGAGCTTCCTATAAAAGTGCTTAACGGCAGAGCCGGATATATCAACTTCCTTGATGCCTTTAACGGATGGCAGCTTGTAAGAGAGCTTAAGAAGGCAACAGGTCTTCCAGCAGCAACATCCTTCAAGCATGTTTCACCTGCAGGTGCAGCAGTAGGACAGCCACTTTCAGATGTGGAGAAAAAGATTTACTGGGTTGATGATATGGATATTGAGTTTACACCGCTTGCAAATGCATACATCAGAGCAAGAGGAGCTGACAGAATGTCATCATTTGGTGATTTTATTTCACTTTCAGATGTATGTGACAAGAGCACTGCACTTGTAATCAAGAGAGAGGTATCAGACGGTGTTATCGCTCCGGGCTACACAGACGAGGCTCTTGAGATTTTAAAGGCTAAGAAAAAAGGCAATTACTGTGTTATAGAGATTGACCCGTCATATGAGCCGGCACCTATCGAGAGAAAGGATGTATTTGGCATCACATTCGAGCAGGGCAGAAACGAGCTTCATATTGATGATGATTTCTTCTCAAATATTGTGACAGAGAACAAGGAGCTCACAGAGCAGGCTAAGATCGATCTGGCAATCTCAATGATTACTTTAAAGTACACACAGTCAAACTCTGTATGCTATGTAAAGGGCTGTCTCTTATACACATCTCCGAGCCCACGAGACTGCAGCTAATCTC
>ENA-OYAB01000401-OYAB01000401.1-human-gut-metagenome-genome-assembly--contig:-NODE-401-length-11640-cov-4.847820_pt1 | contig 11640 bp, 8 predicted proteins | sample MGYA00243422_ERZ652808 | MGnify/ENA primary metagenome ERZ652808 (study PRJEB26926, sample SAMN06164543) | human gut metagenome | biome: ENVO:00009003; feature: ENVO:2100002; material: ENVO:00002003...
TACGAGATTAGCTGCAGTCTCGTGGGCTCGGAGATGTGTATAAGAGACAGTTCAAGACCTGAATGATAATGACGCTTTTTCCCTCGCTGGCAATACGAATTGCATTCCCGATTGCCGCGGTCGATTTACCATGTCCCTCTCCATAATAAACCTGAATCACTCCTCTGTCCATTTCAGCCTCCATGATATCTCTTAACCAAATGAAATCCTATGTAAGATAACACAAAAGCGTCAAATAATCAAGTCTACTCCAGGAATTCAATCTTGCTGACGGATACCTCGTAAGCAACCCTCTGCTCCACCTGTGTCTCACTGACTTTCTTTACATACTCGCGGCTCTGGATTCTTCCCCAGATCTGCACATGTGATCCGACCTCGAATCCGGATGCAAATCTTGCATTTCTGCCCCAGCAGATGCAGGGAATATAGTCCGATTTGCCATATGACCGGTTGACTGCGACCAGAAGATCCGCGATCTCCCTTCCCAGAGGTGTTTTTCGGTATACCGATTCCTTACAGATAAATCCATCCAGAAAAATCTGGTTGGCTGCATTTTCTTCCTCAAACTGCTCAACCAGTTCAAACTCCCTCGCAAAAACCGATAACACCAGACGGTTTTTATGCTCCTCATGCCGGTTGAATGAACGGAACTGTCCTGTAATATAGACGCATTTTCCCTCCGCACTCTCCTGCACATTGACCAGACGCTCCGATACCATCACCGGAATATAATCGACGAAACTGGACAGGCGGTGGACAGATACTTCCACCATATAAAATCCTTCCCCATATACCTCGTGACTATACGAAAAGTCCGATACAATTTCTCCCATAATAGTGACCTGATTGTTTTCACACATTTTATCTGCCATGAATACTCCTTCCTTTTGTGGAAATTTTTGATAGGCTTCTGTTTTACCATTTAATGGTTGGTAGAAATCATCAAACCTTGTCGATAAGGCCGGCGAAAACTATCTAAAACGCTTAAATCGCCGGTGTACGCTGAAAAAAGCTTGCGAAATCAGCTTTTTATGATAAAATAGGATAGGTTATTTATGTAAAGTTAAACAATATTAAAAAGAAGGTTAAATTTATGGTAACAACAAGAGACGACATTCGTAATATCGCAATCATCGCCCATGTCGATCATGGTAAAACCACATTGGTCGATGAGCTGTTAAAACAAAGCGGTGTGTTCCGTGCCAATCAGGAAGTACAGGAACGTGTCATGGATTCCAACGATATCGAGCGTGAGCGTGGTATCACTATCCTGTCCAAAAATACCGCTGTATTTTATAAGGATACAAAAATCAACATTATCGATACGCCTGGTCATGCCGATTTCGGTGGTGAGGTAGAGCGTGTTCTTAAGATGGTAAATGGTGTAGTCCTCGTCGTAGACGCATTCGAGGGAACCATGCCGCAGACCAAATTCGTACTGATGAAAGCACTTGCTTTAAATCTCCCGGTTATTGTCTGCATCAACAAGATCGACCGTCCGGAAGCGCGCCCTGCAGAAGTGATTGATGAGGTGTTAGAGCTTTTCATGGATCTGGATGCTTCCGATGAGCAGCTTGACTGTCCGTTCATCTACGCTTCCGCAAGAGACGGATACGCTATGTACAATCTCGACGATGAAAAGAAGGACATGACTCCTCTTTTCGAGACGATCGTAAACTATATCCCGGCCCCGACCGGAGATCCGGATGCCAACACACAGGTTTTAATCAGTACCATCGATTACAACGAATACGTTGGCCGTATCGGTATCGGTAAAGTCGACAACGGTTCCCTGAAAGTCAACCAGGAAGCAGTCGTTGTCAACCATCACGATCCGGACAAACTTGAGAAAGTCCGCATCAGCAAACTGTATGAGTTCGATGGTTTAAATAAAGTAGATGTCAGTGAAGCAAAGATCGGTTCCATCGTAGCCATCTCCGGTATTGCGGACATTCACATTGGAGATACCATCTGTTCTCCGGAAAATCCGGTAGCTATTCCGTTCCAGAAGATTTCTGAGCCGACTATCTCCATGAATTTCATCGTAAACGACAGTCCTCTCGCCGGTCAGGAAGGAAAATATGTCACTTCCCGTCATATCCGCGACAGACTGTTCCGTGAGTTAAATACCGATGTTTCTCTCCGTGTCGAAGAAACCGACAGCCCGGACAGCTTAAAAGTATCCGGCCGTGGTGAGCTGCATCTGTCCGTCCTGATCGAGAATATGCGCCGTGAAGGATATGAATTTGCAGTCAGCAAAGCCGAGGTTCTCTATCACTACGATGAGAATGGCAAAAAACTTGAGCCAATGGAACTTGCTTACGTGGATGTACCGGATGAATTTACCGGCGCCGTTATCTCCAAACTGCAGCAGCGGAAGGGTGAACTTTTAAATATGGGTTCCATTGCCGGCGGTTATACCCGCTTAGAGTTTAAGATTCCTTCCCGTGGTCTGATCGGATATCGTGGGGAGTTCATGACCGACACCAAAGGAAACGGTATCATCAATACCATGTTTGACGGATATGAGCCATTCCGCGGTGAGATTGCTTACCGTTCTACCGGTTCCCTGATTGCATTTGAGACCGGTGAATCCGTAACTTACGGTCTGTTCTCCGCACAGGAGCGTGGTACGCTCTTTATCGGACCTGGCGAAAAAGTATATTCCGGTATGATCATCGGACAGAGTTCCAAAGCCGAAGATATTGAGTTAAATGTCTGCAAGAAAAAGCATCTGACCAATACACGTTCCTCTTCTGCAGATGAGGCACTGACTCTGGTTCCGCCTCGCAAATTAAGCTTAGAGCAGGCTCTTGACTTCATTGATACCGACGAGCTTCTTGAGGTAACTCCGGAAAGCCTGCGTATCCGCAAGAGAATTCTGGATCCTACGATGCGCAAGCGTGCTTCCATCGCCAAGAAAAATGCCATGAAATAAATAACAGGCAAAAACATACACTTACAATTACTCCACCTCCATGGTGGAGTAATTTTTTACAGGAGACGTTCCATGGATTTGAAGAATTTTACAAAACATTTGATTTATCAGAGTGCAAATACACAGATCCCGGATAACTTCAGCCGGTTTCAGATTCTGCATCCGGAATATTCGGCTCATGAAAGCGTTGTCAAAACCTATCCGCTTCCGGAAAATGAACATCTGTTTTCCCTGCTGTGGGATATTCATGACGGACATATGCTTTCTGCAACGATTCTGCCCTCCCAGCCCTCGTTCCTTTATGAAAAAGAGTTTACACCCGGCATGCGCACGCAGATGCACTCACACGAATATCTGGAATTGTTTTATATCATTGACGGAGAATACCGGCAGAAAATTCTGGGCAATGAATTTACTTTTCACCGGGGTGAAGTCTGCCTGATCGACAAAAACTGTCTGCATCAGGAAATCATGGAAGGAACTTCTGCCACACTTCTGTTTCTTGGCATTACCAATGTGATGTTTCAGGACATTATGAAACGGCAGATTACAACAGAGCGTATCAGCTCGTTCCTGAAGATGGCACTGATGGAACAGAAATCGCTCCAGCAATATCTGCATTTTCTCCCTCAGGCAGAGGAGGCAGTCTCACAGATGGATGAAACCATGACATCACTTCTTTTGGAATTACAGCGTCATGATGAGGCTTCTCCGATCATCTGTCGGGGACTTCTCCTGCGCATTTTTCGTATTTTAAATACACAATATGAATTTTCGCTGTCAAAAAAACTGCGACAGAAAATGAACTGGATTTTATATGAAGAAATTTCTGATTATATGAAGCAGCATATGAAAAACATTTCCATACGAATGCTCTGTGAAGAATTCCATTTTCAGGAAGATTATTTCAACCGGTTACTGAAAAACCGGACCGGAATGACTTATACGGAATATCTGCAGCATCTGCGTCTGCAGAAAGCCGAAGAACTGTTGCTGCACACCAGACTGACAATCGATGCGATTGCTGCCGAAGTCGGCTACAAAAACAAAGGATATTTCTACAAAATATTTACGGAACGGCACCGGATGACTCCGGCACAGTTCCGCAAAGAATCCTGTTGATATTTTATTTTATAAATCCCATTTCCAGTCACGGATCTCCGGCATATCAACACCATACTCATGAATGTACTGCTTGTGTTCTACAAGCTTGTCATTCATTTTCTGTGTCAGATAAGCGCCACGATTTCCTAACTGTGGAAGATGCTCAATTACGCTCTTTACCAGATGGAAACGGTCAATCTCATTCTGTACACGCATATCGAATGGTGTTGTGATGGTTCCTTCCTCCTGATATCCGTATACATGAATATTTCTGTTGGTACGACGATAGGTCAGCTCGTGGATCAGTGTATGATACCCATGGAATGCAAAGATGATTGGCTTATCTTTGGTGAACAGTGCATCGTACTCTGCATCTGTCAGACCATGCGGATGCTTGGTGCTTGGCTCAAGTTTCATCAGATCGACAACATTGATCACGCGAATCTTAATCTCCGGCATTGCCTTTCTTAAAATCGTAACTGCTGCTAATGTCTCCAGTGTCGGAGTATCTCCACAGCATGCCATAACCACATCAGGCTCCTGTCCCTGGTCGTTACTTGCCCACTCCCAGATGCCGATACCCTGTGTACAATGCTTTACTGCCTGTTCCATAGTCAGCCACTGCTGTCTCGGATGCTTGGATGTAACAAGCACATTCACATAATCGCGGCTTCTGATGCAGTGATCAAAGCAGGACAGCAGACAATTGGTATCCGGTGGCAGATAAAGACGTACCACATCTGCCTTCTTATTTGCAATATGATCTAAAAATCCCGGGTCCTGATGGGTAAATCCATTGTGATCCTGCTGCCATACATTGGATGTAAGAATCAGGTTCAGGGAAGCAATGGACTGTCTCCACGGAAGCTGATTACATACCTTTAACCACTTTGCATGCTGTGCACACATAGAATCTACCACACGGATAAATGCTTCATAACTTGCAAAGAATCCATGACGTCCTGTCAGAAGATATCCCTCTAACCATCCCTCACACATATGCTCACTTAACATAGAATCCATAACACGGCCATCTGTAGCAAGGAATTCATCGGAATCCAGTTTTTCATTGTTCCAGTCACGGTTTGTCTCCTCAAAGACTTTCATCAGACGGTTTGACATTGTCTCGTCCGGTCCGAAAATACGGAAGTTCTTGGAATCCTCATTCAGTTTGAAGATATCACGGACAAATCCGCCAAGTTCTACCATATCCTGTGCCTCAACGCTTCCCGGCGCCGGAACATCAAGTGCATAATCACGGAAATCTGGAAGTCTTAAGTCACGTAAGAGCTTACCACCGTTTGCATGTGGGTTAGAACCGATTCTGCGGTCTCCGGTCGGTGCAAGTGCTTTCAGTTCCGGAATCAGTTTTCCATTCTCATCAAACAATTCTTCCGGATGGTAGCTGAGTAACCACTCTTTTAACATTTCCAGATGCTCCGGTTTGTCCATCATGATCGGAACCTGATGCGCACGGAAAGATCCCTCGATCTGCTTTCCGTCTACAACCTTTGGTCCTGTCCATCCCTTTGGAGTACGAAGTACAATCATTGGCCACTTTGGTCTTGTGGTATCGTGGTTTTCTCTTGCATTCTTCTGGATCGCCTTGATTTCGTCCATAACGGTATCAAGTGTCTCTGCCATCTTGCGGTGCATGGTCATTGGATCATCGCCCTCTACAAAATATGGTTTCCATCCGCATCCATCAAAGAAATGCTCAAGTTCTTCATGAGAAATACGTGCAAGAATGGTTGGATTACTGATCTTATATCCATTCATATGAAGGATTGGAAGAACCGCTCCATCGCTCTCCGGATTTAAGAACTTATTACACTGCCATGAAGTTGCAAGAGGTCCGGTCTCGGACTCACCGTCTCCCACGATACAGGCAGCAATCAGATCCGGGTTATCAAATACCGCACCAAACGAATGTGCCAGGGAATATCCCAGCTCACCACCTTCGTTGATGGAACCCGGAGTTTCCGGAGCTACATGGCTGGAGATTCCTCCCGGGAAAGAGAACTGCTTACACAGTTTCTTCAGTCCATCCATATCTTCTCCGATATTTGGATATACCTCGCTATAGGTACCTTCCAGATAAGTATTGGCAACAAAGAAGTTTCCGCCGTGTCCCGGACCGGAAATTAAAATCATATCCTGATCATACTTTTTGATCACACGGTTTAAATGTACATAGACAAAGTTCTGTCCCGGTACGGTTCCCCAGTGACCAACAATCTTTTTCTTTACCTGATCTCTGGTAAGCGGCTCTCGAAGAAGTGGATTATCCAGCAGATATAACTGTGCGGCACCAAGGTAATTGGCTGCGCGCCAGTAGGCATCCATCTTCTTCAGGTAATCTTCGGTTAACGGCTGTTTTTCAACAACATCTGACATCCTGACTGTCCTCCTGTAAAATCATATTATCATTAGATGCCTATATTTTAGGAAATCCATCCATATTCCACAATTTCCTATTCCCATTAATTTCCCAAAAAGTTACCTGTTCCGACTTGTATTTCCTGTTGTTTACTTATTTTTTCATTTATTTCCATTAAAACCATAGCCAAAAGAAAGGATTATAAAATTTCACACACAGCGATTACAGTTTTCCGTATACCTCCATAGGGACATATGCCCGAATGGAAATTCCTTCCGGCACATACTCTTCTGAGACAAGTTCTCCCTTATTTCGTACAAGCTGCAATACACCTGCCTGCGCATAGGGAATCACGCGTTCAATATAAATTTTATCTTCTCTTAACATTTCCTGCAGCACATCTTTTACTGCATCCAGTCCGGCATTTTCCGTTGCGGAAATCTGAAGAACATGATCCGCACGAAAATCCTGCAGTGGGTCATCATCGGTTCTGATATCGATCTTATTAAAAAGCGTCAGAATTTTTTTATTTTTAACGCCAAGATGATCAAGTGTCTCATAGACGATATACATCTGCTTGTCGCGCTGCGGATTGGAAGCATCCACTACATGAATAATATAGTCCGCATATTTGGCTTCTTCCAGTGTACTTTTAAATGCCTCAATCAGATGATGCGGCAGTTTCCGTATAAAACCTACCGTATCCGTCAGCAGCACCTGCTGGTGTCCTTCCAGCTCCAGCATCCGTGTCGTCGGGTCCAGCGTTGCAAACAGTTTATCCTCCTCTAAAACCTCTGCGTCCGTCAGATGATTCAGGAGGGTGGATTTTCCGGCATTTGTATATCCGACAATTGCCACAACCGGAACTGCATTGCGCTCTCTTTTTGCTCTGGCAATTTCGCGGTGTTTGACCACTTCTTTTAATTCCCGGTTGAGCTGTGCAATCCTGTCATTGATCAGACGGCGGTCAATCTCAAGCTTTTTTTCTCCCGGTCCACGGGTACCGATTCCACCACCCAGACGGGACATGGATCTGCCAAGTCCGGTTAATCTGCTCAGGCGGTACTTCAGCTGAGCAAGTTCCACCTGAATTTTTCCCTCACTGGTTGTTGCACGGGCTGCAAAAATATCCAGTATGATAAGCGTCCGGTCCATCACCTTGGTATTTAACATCGTCTCCAGATTTTTTAACTGCGCAGGGGACAATTCATCATCACAGACAATTCCCGTTGCCCCCGTGTGCTCTAAAAGTTCTGCAATCTCTGCTACTTTTCCGGTTCCCACATAGGTTCCCGGATGGATCAGCTCCCGTTTCTGGATCAGCGTACCGGCAACCGATGCCCCCGCAGTCTTTACCAGTTCGGCAAGCTCAGCGAGCGAATCCTCTGCATCGTCTCCATCCTGCTCACTTACACCCACCAGAATAACTCTCTCTTTAAAATCTTCTAAAACAATTGGTTCACCCATTATCTAGTCTCCAAAAATGTATTCTCGTGTTTTGCTTCCTCATCATCCGGATAAGCCTTTAAATATTCCTTCATCATCTTTTTCGCGGAATCAAAGTCGCCACTGTACTCATATGCCGCAATGGCACTTTTCATGAGATTCTGCTTATTCGGCACTTTCTCCAGTTCCAGACCGGAATTAAAATAAGTCAGTGCATTCTTATAATTTCCATCCTGCATCTCCTGCATGCCAAGTTCATACAAATCATAGGATGTAGCCACTCCACTCTTTATATACTCCGCGATACATTTCTTTGCCTTGTCCGAATCTCCATTGGCATCATATGCAAGTCCCAGATAATACGATGCCAGCATCTGCTTATGTTCTTTTGCTTTTTCCAGATAACTGATGGCATCTTTGTTTTCACCGAGCAGATAACTGATTCTTCCTTTATACAGTTCGTCTTCCGGTTTATCCCCTTTGATCTCCATCGCAGCAGACAGATATTTCTGTCCCTCATCCTTTTTCTCGTGCCGGCTTAAAGACTCATAGATTCCAATGTAGATTTCATAATTTTTTTTGCCTTGCTGCACAGCACTCTCAAAATCTGCCCTGCCCTTTTTTTCTTCTCCCATATCCATATAAAGATCTCCACGCAGATAGTATGCGCGTGCATCTTTATTATATTTGATAATGGCATTATACGTTGCAAGTGCATCTTTTGTCTTTCCGTCCAGTGCCTGTGCTTTTGCCTTGTAAAAACAGATATCCAGTTCTTTCTCCCCGATATGTCCGATCGACTCTCCAAGCGCATTCTGAAATGCCTTGACCGCATCTTCATACTTTCCGCTCTCCATGCAGGTAATTCCATACTGCCGATAGGCATCCTGTTCCTTTGTATCTTTCGTTCCGCATCCAATCACAGACAGCGCAAACACTGTTGCAAGCAGCACGGAAATGATTCGCTTCTTCATGTTCTATTCTCTCTTTCTGAAAACTACTTTTAGCATGCCACCGCTATATTTACCCAGTTGTCACCGATCCGCGGTCCATGCTCCCGGTAATAAGTACCACCGTAGGTAAATTCGTCCGGTTCCACTGCATAGGGAAGTCTGATCCAACACTTGGCAAATGAACCATCCGTGCCATACTCCGGGGATCTTCATTCCTATATTTTACGGTATTTTCCGTACTTTTGCAATCATTTCAGAAAAAATGGGAACCGGACATCCGGTTCCCAGAAACAGCACTTATTCGCGCTGTGCTTTCCGCGCTTTTTTAAACTGATACATTTTTTCATCCGCATTATTGATACATTCATTGAGACTTTTTTCCCCGCAGAGAACTACCTCATATCCGATACTCGCTTCCACATCAAATTCAGCATGAAGACTTTTTGATATTTCATCCAATGCTTTTAAAAACGCTGCCTTTAAACTTTCAGCCTGCGCTTTTTCACATCCCGGAAGCAGTACAACAAACTCATCTCCACCGTACCGCATGGAAACGGCTTCCGGCGGAAATACTTTACGAATCCCATCTGCTATCCCACGAATTTCCAGATTCCCCATATCATGCCCAAACGTATCATTGATATATTTCAGATGATCCGCGTCAATGAACATAACCGTCACCGGTTTTTTTTGCAATCTGCATTTTTCATACAAAGGCTCTGCAAACTCCTGGTATGCCATACGGTTATACAACCCTGTAAGAGAATCCAGCACATACAACCGGGATAATTTTTCGTTTGCTTTTCGAAGCCTGAGTTTGCGATACAGATATTCCAGGGATTCCAGATACGTATTCATTGTTTCAAACAAGAACTGATTTTCAAGCATATAATCGCAGTCTGCCAGAACAACATACCCTACTTCCCGCTCCCGGAAATGCAGTGGTGCATACACATACAAGGAATATTCCTGCTCCATTCCCTTTTCACAGATCACGTGCATGGTATCCGGATATCCATCTGTAATATAAGAAGCCTCATCCATGGAATCGCTCAATGATTCCTCCACCAGATCCTGATTCATCCAGATACGCACGCCTTTACAACGCAGACCACAGACACATTTTGTAAAATACTGTGCCATCTGCTTATAATCTTCACACTCGATAAGATTGTGCTTTAATTCCATAATCTCATTGTGCAGATCAATTTCCCTCACTTCCTGAAAAATCCGGTCTTCAATATATTCACTCCTGCTTCTTACCTGTTCTGGTTTACAGCCACAACTATCCTGAAACAACATTTGTACAGGAACCGTTTTACAGTCAGCTGTTGTATTCTGCCCCCAGATCTGTACCAGAAGATCCATGGCTGCCTCAGCAATGACTTCTCTCTCGTATGACACCGTCGTAATCCGCGGTCTGTAATAAGACGCTTTATCAAAATTATCAAATCCTGTCACACAAAAATCAGCCGGAATTTTAAATCCTTCCTGCTGTGCCTGATGGCAGAGCCCCACCGCAATATTCTCATTTGCGCAGACAAAGGCATCCGGCAGCAGATGTTTTTCCTGAAAATGTATGAATGCACGGACACCGCTCTCCACTTCATAGCTTTCATTCCAGATTCTGTCATTTTCAAGCGGAATTCCATATCTTTGCAGGACATCTTCATAAGCCTGCCGACGCAAAAGATTTTCCTGGCTGTCTGCCGGTCCTCCCACATAGTTTAATGTTTTGCAGGAATGAGCCACTATCAGATGCTCCACCATCTGTTCCATTGTTGCGTAATTGTCCAGTCCTGCATGATACAATCCCGGAATTTTTTCAAGCAGCGATACTGCCGGTACCCCGGACTCCTGAATAATCCGTATGATCTGCTGCCTCTTTTTCTGATTCAGCATATTCGTAACTTCCAGAATAATACCATCAAACTGTGACAAATCCGGCAGATGGATGATATTGTATTCTCCTGCATTGAATTTTTCATCCCTGCTGAAATTTCCGAAACTGTGAAATACCGAAATTTCTATATCCAGCTCATGTTCTTTGATGTAATTCCTGCATCCCCGAATCCAGACATATGTAATATGTCTGCGCCATCCGTCTGCAATAATTGCAATTTTTCGTTTCATACCTTCTCCATCTGTGTCCTTTATTAAATAAAGTGTTCTGCTTCTTCACTGAGTACATCAGCTATTTTTTTATTATGCATGATTTGGCTGGAAATGTGTGAAATTTCTTCGGAAAGCGTGGCTGTATTTTTTGCAGCAAGATTAATACCTTCAGAGCCTTCTTCTACCGCCCTCTGAATCTGTGAAATATATTCCATTACTGACTCCGTGCGCTGTTTTAAATCTGCCGCCATCTGATGAAACTTCTCAACCACTTCATTAATATAGACTGCATCATCATTATACTGTGCCCCAGCGCACACAAAATTGTCATAATCCGGAAGTATATTCTGTTCCATATAAGTTACCAGCGCGTTAGCATTTTTTATCAATTCCTGCACGGTTCCAATCACGGTACTATTGATGGACTGGATATTAACCGCTGCGTCCCTGCTGGATTCCGATAATTTACCAATTTCAGAGGCAACTACTGCAAAACCACGTCCTGCTTCCCCTGCACGTGCTGCCTCAATGGATGCATTTAATGCAAGCAGATTGGTCTGATCTGCAATATTTAAAATATCATTAGTAAGTTCACTGACTTTTTCTACTTTTTTACTTTCCTCAATTGTTGTTTGCAGTTTTCCGATAATATCAGTGCTGTCTCTTATACACATCTCCGAGCCCACGAGACTGCAGCTAATCTC
>ENA-OYAB01000411-OYAB01000411.1-human-gut-metagenome-genome-assembly--contig:-NODE-411-length-11541-cov-8.380376_pt1 | contig 11541 bp, 9 predicted proteins | sample MGYA00243422_ERZ652808 | MGnify/ENA primary metagenome ERZ652808 (study PRJEB26926, sample SAMN06164543) | human gut metagenome | biome: ENVO:00009003; feature: ENVO:2100002; material: ENVO:00002003...
TACGAGATTAGCTGCAGTCTCGTGGGCTCGGAGATGTGTATAAGAGACAGTTCATGCTGTTATAGATGTTGGTTTTTAAATAATAAGACTTTAATCGCTCGATTGTTTCATCTTCAGCAGCCTCATGACCAAAGATGGCGCGTATGGTATCCTCGTTAAATTCGATGGGAGAAACCGGGTGTGCGCTAATGGTACTCATAAAGGAAACCTCCAATCATGAAAATCTAATAATATTATAGCATTCGTCAAGCGAAAAAGTCTAGAGTGATTTAAAAGCATAAACAGCGGCAGTTTTCCCAATCGGAAAGCTGTCGCTGTTTATGTATAGAGGATTATAAGTTCTTTGCAAGATTTTTGATGAGTTCGGCCATAGAGGGGTTGGCCAGCAATTTGGTAAGTGCTGCTGCCGCATCGGCATCGACCGCGCTGTTTTCAGGGATGGGCTGCGCTGTTTGATGGGGCATTTCAGGCTCTGCGCCCTGATGCTGGTAGAAGAAATCATCAAAACGCTGTGCATTCAGACGCCGATCATCATCCAAGATATGTGCATACTGCTCTGTGACCATCGAAGCCTGTGCATGGCCGGAGTCACCCTGAACGGCTTTGATATCACCGCCGTTCAGCTTGAGTTTGTATGTAATACTGGAGTGTCGGAAGCTATGAAAGACCACTTTTGGGAGATTGTTTTTCTCAATCAACCGCTTCAATGCACCGTTGATGGTAGACTGCTCAGTTGGCATTCCCAATGGGCCGGCAACTACAAGATTGTAGTCCGTATATTCTGCACCCAGTGCTTCCTTTGTCATATCCTGCTCTGCTTTGAATTCAACGAGCATTTCAGCAACTGTTTTGGGGAGAAAGATGGTTCGGATACTGCTGTCTGTTTTGGGACTTTTCAGAACCTGAACCGTGGTACAGCGGGAACTCAGCGATGGAAAACGAGTGATAACATTTTTGTTTTCCAATGCGTCCAGTGAAGCAATGTCCACACGCTGAAGTTCTTTGTTTATGTAAATGGATGCGCGTCCCGCATCAATGCTTTCAGGGGAGATATCTACACAATCCCAAGTCAGACCGAGTAGTTCGCCCAAACGCAGGGAGCAGGAGAATGAGAGGTTGATGCACAGCCGCAGCTTCGGATCATCACAAACTTTCAAAGCACGGAACAGCGTTTCGGCTGTCCAGATATCACGTTTCTTGGAAGTGTACTTGGGCAGGGTAGCGTAAATGCAGGGATTCTTTTCCATGAGTTCCCATTTTACAGCCTGCTCAAAGGCACTCCGCAGAATCTTATGAACCGAACGGACTGTACTGGGGGAAACAAACTGGTGCTTCCGCTTCCCACACATAGGGTCAGCAGCCTCATATTTGAGCAGCCGCTGATAATACCCCTCGATCACACGAGTGGAGATATCCTGCAACTTCATCGAGCCGATGAGCGGAGCTATGTAATTGGCAATCAGTGCAGTGTTTGCCTGATAGGTTGAAAGTGCCCATTTGCTTTTTCCATAGAGGGCAACATATTCAGGAAGCAAGTCGTTAAGGGTTTTGCACTGTGGAACTACAAAAGTTCCAACCGATTCCTTGTATTCGACCTCTTTCTTGCGATTCTTGGCATCCGAAAGGTCAGTAAAGGTTTCCCACTTCTGCTTGGGGGTGCCATCTGCATCCTTATAGGAATACAGTTCAACAGCTTTCTCCATCAGCCCAACCTTGTTTACAACGGAGGTTGCCTTTGCCGCAGCAACTGTCAGTTCATCAAATTTCTGAAAATCGGTTGTGATGTGCAGATTGGGATTTAACTGGTAGCCAAATGCGGTGGAAAGTACAAGTTGTTCATCCGAAATCAGGCTGAATGCCTGCCGAAGCCGATAAATCAGATACTTCATATTCTTTCCGGGTACTTCTGCATCTTCCATTTCCTCTGGCCAAATGTTTTGAACGATCTCCATCGGGGGAACAGTTTTTTTCTGGGAAAGGAGTAGATAGGTAAGTAATCGGCTGATCTTGGGTGATTTCAAATCAGATTCACGCAGAACGCCACGAGACGTATAGATTCTTAGTTCACCGAACAGACTGATAAAAATGTCGTGGCTGCTTTTAATATTTTCCGGTGCCAAAGTCATATTCAGACCATCAACCATCCGGCTATCATTGTAAGCGACCAACAGTACATAGGCCAGCAGTTTCAGCATACTGGTTTGGCAAATGTACCGTTTAGGGTTGCGAACAGCAATCAATGCAACCGGGCGAGGTTCCAAGGGAATCGCCAAAACCGACTGAACGCCAAGGCGCTGATATAGGCTGTACTCATCCGGGTATTGCTCTCTGATCAGTTCAGTGTCAGAAACTACCATCGGAATTCCACGGCGCACGGCTCTCACCCAGCGATCAAGAAATTCAGATGATTCAAATTCATTTGTCAGAGCTGTAGTTTTATCTTCCGAACATTCGTTGTGCCACCAATATGGTTTCCATAACCCTAAATCGAGATCGACCTGAATTAAACCGCACCAATCAGCGGCGTAGAATTTACAGGCGGCTTCCATGACTCGTAAGGCAACCTCTTTTGGCGGAAGATGACGATAGTATAATTGTTTCTCCAGCTCGTTCATCGTGTTTTCAAAATCAATGGCGCACTGGACACTCTCGAAATTCTGCGCTTCGTAGTTCTGTTCAGACGATAGCATAAGGAACACCTCCGACAAAAAAGCACAGCATCCTTAGCCTCATCCACTCTGTGCGATGAAACTTGATGCTGTGCTGTGTCTTTTCAATGCAACCGCAAGAGTGGCATGAAATTATTTTTTGACGATTGTCTTTACGAAGGCGGTAAGAGTACGAATCTGGTCATTGTTGAACTGACGAAGCTGGTCAACAAGAGAGTTTATTCCATTGGATGGCTCCTCATCAAAATCAAAGAATTCCTTCGGAGTTACGTTGAGATATTCACAGATGTAGAAGAAGGCTGACATGGTGGGAAAGGACGATCCGTTTTCAATCGTGCGAATGTACCCGGCGTTCTGCCCGATGGAAAGGCTCATATCCCTTGCAGATACTCCTTTCTTCGTGCGCAGTTCAGCAAGTCGTTTGGAAAACTGTTCTTCGTACATAGGCAACCACCCTCCCTCTTTACTCTATTGTAGTCGAGAGGATGGTCAAAATCGGCGCATTCAATATATTATTTATAACGCATTAGATAAACTGCCTTACAAAACTGATTTCCAGCAAATCTTCAAACGGCACAACGGTGTTATGGATTAGCAAGGTGCGGAACACCGGCTCGATGCGGTCTGCTTTTCTGGTCAGCGTGATGCAGTTGCCCACTGCGGGAATCTCCGGGTGGGCGGTATCCTCCTTGAAGTACCGCACCGTGATGGTCATGCCCTTGGTGACCTGCATCAGCCGATCGGACAGAGCCGACATTTCTTCCTCGGTCAAAATGCGCTTGGTCACCCGCTCGGTGCGCTGTTTTTCTGCGGCAAGCTGCTCATCATAATACTGCTTCTATTTATCCTTTGGCAATCTCCAGATAAACGCTAAAATGGAGCATCTACTGCACATCCTAACTTAATATGCACTGAATAAAAGAAAAAGCCTTATATTTCAATCCATAGAGGCCAATCTGTGGTATAATTGGAGCAAGAGAACTGGAAAAAATCCAGCAAAAACCTTGTACCTGGAGGGCAGCTATGTATCGTTACAGCAATGGCCAGATCAGCTTGGCGGATTAATCGAGTATCTAATGCAGCAGGAGACCATCCTCCGGAAATGTGAGGCAGTGCTGGATCTACCGTCCGTGTATGAGAAAATGGTGCAGTTGTGCAGCAAAGAAGATAGTCGTCCGCCCCTCGCCCCAGCGTTCATCGTAAAGTACCTGCTGGTGAGTTTCCTGTACAGCAAACCATCGAACCGGCAGATCGGGCAGCGCACCCCTTCACCTCAAAGCTAACGAAGCTAATGAACTGCACGCTGCCACCAGCCTTCAGTACCTCCATCACAACTGCGACGTGGACGTTCAGTGCCGCCTCCCTGTCCTTTCTTCGTCAGGCCAGGCTTTTTTCGCAATAGTGGCGACGAATTCGTTCTTGCTGTTTTTCGTTTAAAAAGAGCCTTATGACCTGGGCGCTCTCCGGTCGTGGGTGGCGTAGTAGGCTCGCTTATTTTCGTACATGCAATAGTCGGCCTTGTCCAGCAGCGTTTGCATGATGCAGCCTTCATAATCGGCGGAGATCGCCCAACCGTAGGCGTAGCTGAGAGGAAGCTGATTGCCGTCACGGTTTGCAGCGTCGGCTTCCCTGCGCAGACTGTCCAGTATGCCCTCCACCTCCTGCCGGTCCGTATGGTAAATGACCGCCATAAATTCGTCGCCGCCGTATCTGCCCACGAAATGCTTTTCCGGGATCACCCGGCGTAAAAGCCGGGCAAAGCTCAGGATCAGTTGGTCACCCGCCGAATGACCCCTCGTATCGTTGACGGTTTTCAGATTGTTCAGGTCAAATATGACGCAGGCCGTAGGCTCCCGGAGAATTTCCCTGTTGTTGAGAAGCTCCTCGCAGGAGCCTTTGTTGGGCAGGCCGGTATGGATGTCAATGTATGCCTTCTGCTCCAGCAGTTGGTTTTTCCGGGCCATTTTCAGTGCCATGGCGGTCTGGAGCATGATCAGGATCACCAGGCACAGCATATCCAGTGCCGAGAGGATCTCAATAGTGCGGATCTTCATGGCGATCTTTTCTGAATAATGTTCCGCGGCAGACACCGTTTCGTCCGCCATTTCAAAATAGGTCTCGCTAATGGCAACGATTTGGGTGTTCTCATATCCACGCTGTCTGGCCGCCGCGACCTCCGCCTTGAGCCGCTCCCAGTAGGCACGCTGGATGTCCAGCCTTTCCTGATAGGCCGCGTCCTTGAGCTTTACCAATTCGTAGTGCCCATCCCCGGATGTCAGATCGCTTAAAATATCGTCTAAATACGCGATCAACTCATCGTTTCGGGTGCCTGTGATCTCCAGCTTTACCGCCCGCTGCGTGGCTCCGCGCACCAGCCCGGCATAATTGATGACGCGGGCCGTGCCCTTCAGGTTGCCAATCTCGACCATCATCAGAGCGACAAGAATCACCAAAATCAGCACAAGGCAGCTTTGCAGGATGCTGATGAGATTTTTGCGATCTATTTTTACATTTCCTTTTATCATAACGACCTCGATCACGGAACGACCATGATATTCTTTATTGCGAATCAGTCTTGGTGAATACTTTACTCTGTAACGCACATCATGTCAATAACAATGGAAATTTTTCTACTGTCTCCCAAGAATGATCGGCATGATAAAATAATCTATATTTTCCCCCTGCTGCGGGGCTGGCTTTTTGAGCCTTGCTACAAACTCAAAGCACGCACTTTATTGATTGTTTCGGTTGGATGGCTTAGGCTTGTCAGGGATCGCCTCATCCGCCTTGGATGGACGACCCCTGCGAGCCCCAACCAATTCCTCTGCTTTCTGGTTTTCAGGCATAGTCTTTTCTGCTTTTGGCGGACTGCCACGGCACAGCTTTTTCGGCTTCTATAATTGTAAGGAACATGGCTTTTCGCTGAATTGAAAGCGAAGCTGACCCGGGCTGGGGCGGTCTGTAATAAAGCGATATTTTTTTTGAAACTATCTTGACAAAATTTATCAAGATTGATATTATGGTATTAACAAGCAAGCGAAAAGAGGATGTGGAGCATGATCATCACCAAAGAGACGGACTACGCGCTGCGCATTTTGCGGGTGCTGCTGGACGGGGAGAAGCATTCGGTGGCCGAGATGTCGGAAACGGAATTGATCCCCAATCAGTTTGCCTACCAGATTCTGCGCAAGCTCTCCGCCGGCAATTTGGTGCGGGTGAGCCGCGGCGCTCTCGGCGGCTGCGAGCTGTCCTGCGATCTGGACGCGACCTCCCTCTACGATCTCATGGGGGTCGTGGGGGAGCGGGGCATCCTGTGCGCCTGCATGGAGCCGGGATATGAATGCCGCTGGCAGGACAAGCATGGGCGGTGCGCCATCCACTGTCAGCTGGCGGCCTTGCAGCAAAAGCAGGACGAGGCGTTCCGTGCCGTGAGCCTGCGCAGGCTGCTGACCGGCGGATCCGATCCCCAAGATACAAGCAAGCTGTAAAATTTTAAAAGGAGGTACCCGTATGCTGTTTCAAACCACGTCGGCGCACGAAGAGCTGCGCGCGAAGATCCGGAGTTTTGCGGAGGAGGAGATCAAGCCCCTCGCATTTTTAATGGATCAGAACAATGAGTTTCCCGAGGAGGCTGTCAAGAAGCTGGGTAAGCTGGGCTGGATGGGCATTCCCTACCCCAAGGAGTACGGCGGTGCCGGTCTTGATGCTCTGAGCTACGCCATCGCGGTGGAGGAGCTGGCCCGTGTGGACGGCGGCACGGGCGTAATCCTCTCCGCCCACGTTTCCCTCGGCTCATGGCCCATTTTCGCCTATGGCACCGAGGAGCAGAAGAAGAAATATCTGGTTCCGCTGGCCAAGGGCGAGAAGATCGGCGCCTTCGGCCTTACGGAGACCAACGCCGGATCCGACGCCGGCGGCACGGAGACCACGGCGCTGGATAAGGGGGACTACTACCTCCTCAACGGCGGCAAGATCTTCATTACCAACGCCCCTAAGGCGGACACCTATGTGGTTTTCGCCGTCACCACGCCGGACATCGGTACCCGGGGCATCTCCGCTTTCATCGTGGAGAAGGGCTGGAAGGGCTTTGAGTTCGGCGACCACTATGACAAGATGGGTATTCGCTCCTCCTCCACGGCGGAGCTGATCTTCAACGACGTGAAGGTTCCCAAGGAAAACCTATTGGGCAAGGAGGGCGAGGGCTTCAAGATTGCCATGTCCACGCTGGACGGCGGACGCATCGGCATCGCCGCGCAGGCGCTGGGCATCGCCCAGGGCGCGTTTGAGCACGCGTTGAGCTATTCCAAGGAGCGCGTCCAGTTCGGCAAGCCCATCGCGGCCCAGCAGAGCATCGCCTTCAAGCTGGCAGATATGGCAACCAAGCTGCGCTGCGCCCGGTTCCTCATCTACTCCGCGGCGGAGCTGAAGGAGCAGCACGCGCCTTACGGCATGGAGTCCGCCATGGCGAAGATGTACGCCTCGGACATCGCGCTGGAGGTCACCAACGATGCCTTGCAGATCCACGGCGGCAGCGGCTACCTCAAGGGCATGGAGGTGGAACGGGCCTACCGCGACGCCAAGATCACCACCCTCTACGAGGGCACTAACGAGATCCAGCGGGTGGTCATCGCCTCTCATCTGTTGGGCAGGCTGGGCAAGAGCTCCGGCGGCGAGAGCCGTTCGGCGGCCAAGAAACCCGCGCCCATCACCGGCATTCGCAAAAAGACCATCTTCCGGGAGGGGGATGCTGCCCAGCAGGTGGCCGACCTTGTGGCGGCGCTGAAGAAGGATGGTCACGACTTCTCCGTGGGCATCCCTATGGATACGCCCATCCCGCAGGCGGAGCGGGTGGTCTCCGCGGGCAAGGGCATCGGGGAGAAAAAGAACATGAAACTGGTAGAGTCGCTGGCCAAGGCCGCCGGCGCGGCCATCGGTTCTTCCCGCCCTGTGGCGGAGACTCTCAAATATCTGCCGCTGAACCGCTATGTGGGTATGTCCGGTCAGAAGTTCACCGGCAATCTGTACATCGCCTGCGGCATCTCCGGCGCATCCCAGCACCTTAAGGGCATCAAGGACGCCTCCACCATCGTGGCCATCAATAAGAACGGTAACGCGCCTATCTTCAAGAACTGCGACTACGGCATCGTGGGCGATGTGGAGGAGATCCTGCCCCTGCTCACTGCCGCGCTGGATAGCGGCGAAAAGCTGCCCGCGCCGCCCATGGTAAAGATGAAGCGGCCCACGCCGCCGAAGCCCGCCCCCATCGGCGACCGCTACGTCTGCAGCGGCTGCGGCTACGAGTATGTGCCGGAGTTGGGCGACGAGGACGGCGAGATCGCGCCCGGTACGCTCTTTGAGCAGCTTCCCGCCGAGTGGGTGTGTCCCGAGTGCGCGGAGACGAAGGATCAATTTGTAAAGGCTTGAGGCCGTGAAGGAGGCAAGATAAGATGTATTGCGTGCGTAAAGTAACGAACGACCTCTACTGGGTGGGCGCCAACGACCATCGCCTGGCCCTGTTTGAAAACTGCTTTCCCATTCCCCGGGGCGTAAGCTACAACGCCTACTGCCTGCTGGATGAAAAGACGGTGCTCTTTGACACGGTGGACTGGTCTGCCTGCCGCCAGCTTTTGGAAAATCTGGCGTATGTGCTGGATGGCCGCGAGCTGGACTACCTGCTGGTCAACCATCTGGAGCCGGATCACGCCGCCTGCATCGAGGAGATCCTGCTGCGCCATCCCAAGGTGAAACTGATCTCCAACGAGAAGGCATTCATGCTCATGCGGCAGTTCGGCTTCCATGTGGACGGACATGAGTGCATCGAGGTGAAGGAGGGCGACACCTTCTCCTTCGGCAAGCACACCGTCACCTTTGTGGGCGCGCCTATGGTTCACTGGCCGGAGGCCATGGTGACCCTCGACGTCACCGACGGCGTCCTCTTTTCCGCCGACGCCTTCGGCACCTTCGGCGCGCTGGACGGCAAGCTGTTCGCCGACGAGGTGGACTTCGAGCGGGACTGGCTGGACGACGCCCGCCGCTACCTCACCAACATCGTGGGCAAGTACGGCCCCCACATCCAGCTCCTGCTGAAAAAGGCCGGCGGCGTTTTGGATCAGATCAAGTACATCTGCCCGCTCCACGGCCCCGTGTGGCGCAAGGATCTGGGCTGGTTCATCGAAAAGTACGACACATGGAGCCGCTATGCCCCTGAGACCCAGGGCGTGCTCATCGTCTACGCCTCTATGTACGGCAACACGGAGAACGCGGCGCAGGCGCTGGCGACGTCGCTCTGCGATAAGGGCATGAGCAAGGTGGCGATGTACGATGTGTCCTCCACTCATGTCTCCCAGCTGATCTCCGAGGCGTTTAAGTACAGTCACATTGTCCTGGCCTCTGTGACCTACAACCTCGGCATCTACCCTGCCATGCATGACTTCCTCATGGATATGAAGGCACTGAATCTGCAAAACCGCACCTTTGCCATCATTGAAAACGGCTCATGGGCGGTGAAGTCCGGTGACCTCATGCAGAAATTCGTCAACAATGAGCTTAAGAACATGACGGTGCTCAACGAGCGGCTCAGCCTCGCCTCGTCCATGGGCACGGACAAGCGCACTGAGCTGGAAGCACTGGCGGACGCCATTCTGGAATCTATGAAGTAACTGGCAGGAAAGCCAAAACCAAGACAACAGACAACAAACAGCCCCACCGCGTCGGCTGCAGAAAAACCGGCTTTCAAAAACAGAGCGGGCAAGCGTGATACTGCGCTTGCCCGCTCTTTGCCCAAAAGGACATGAGAAGTGACCGGAGAAGATGAGAGGATCGAAATGGAGATCAGAAAACGAAACGGGGAGTCTGTTCCCTTTCAACAGGAGAAAATTTTCAACGCCATGAAAAAGGCGTTTGACGGACAGGGCAAGGAGATCGGGAGCAGAGAGATGGATGAGATCCTCGCCACCGTTCTCAACAATCTCTCCGTCACAGTGCCGCTCACCGTAGAACGTGTGCAGGACGAGGTGGAGCGAACGCTCATGGAGCGCGGACACTATGAGGTGGCCAAGGCGTACATCCTCTACCGCGAAAAGCGGTCTGCGCTGCGCCGTGTCCGGCATACCATCGCGCGGACGGTGGGGGATGACTCGCTTGACGAGGTGCTGCGCCGCATCCAGATGGATTTTACCGAGGAAGTCTACTCCCTCGCGGCGCTTCAAATGAAGTTTGAGAGTTTCTGTCGTCTGGGTATGACGGAGGATGAGCGGGCTGAGGCACTGACCAAGGCGGCGGTAGAGCTGACTACGGCAGAGGCACCCAAGTGGGAGTTCATCGCGGCGCGGCTTCTGAACCACTCCTTTCGCTGTCGCAACGCACAGGAATGGGAGGGGCGCGGCGTCGGCGACCTCTATGGCAAGCTTCGCTATCTGACGGATAAGGGACTCTACGGTGACTATATCCTTGCCCACTATACCCACGAGGAGATTGCCATGGCGGAGGACTTTCTCTGCCCGGAACGGGACGAGCTGTTCACCTACTCCGGCCTTGACCTGCTGCTCAAACGCTATGTGATCCAGTCACGCAGCCGCGTGCCGCTGGAAACACCGCAGGAGATGTTTTTGGGTATCGCGCTGCATCTTGCTATGAACGAAGGCTCTGACCGCATGGGGTGGGTAAAACGCTTTTACGATATGCTCAGCCGTATGGAGGTCACGATGGCGACACCTACCATGTCCAACGCACGAAAGCCCTACCATCAGCTTTCAAGCTGCTTTGTGGACACTGTGCCGGACAGTCTGGACGGCATCTACCGCTCGCTGGACAACTTCGCAAAGGTCTCTAAATTCGGCGGTGGAATGGGGATGTACTTCGGTAAGGTGCGCGCTGCAGGCAGCACCATCCGCGGCTTTCAAGGGGCGGCGGGCGGTGTTATCCGCTGGATCCGGCTGGTCAACGACACCGCCGTGGCGGTGGATCAGTTGGGGATGCGGCAGGGCGCTGTGGCGGTTTACTTAGACGCATGGCACCGGGATCTGCCGGAATTCCTTCAACTGCGCACCAACAACGGCGACGACCGCATGAAGGCACATGATGTGTTTCCCGCCGTGTGCTATCCGGATCTCTTCTGGCGACTGGCGGAGGAGAACATAGACGCGCCGTGGCATCTCATGTGTCCGCATGAGATCCTCACGGTCAAGGGCTACGCACTGGAGGATTACTGGGGTACAGAATGGGAGAAGCGGTATCTGGACTGCGTCAATGACCCGCGCATCGAAAAGCGCAGCGTCACCGTCAAGGACATCGTGCGGCTGGTGCTTCGCTCGGCAGTGGAGACCGGCACGCCCTTCGCTTTCAATCGAGACAGTGTAAATCATATGAACCCAAACGGCCACACGGGAATGATCTATTGCTCCAATCTCTGTACGGAGATCGCGCAGAACATGGCGCCCATCGAGCACATCAGCACTGAGGTGCACACGGAGAACGGCGACACAATAGTGGTGACGGCCACACGCCCAGGTGAGTTTGTGGTCTGCAACCTGGCGAGTCTGTCTCTCGGTAATCTGCCGGTGGAGGACGAGGCCTATATGGAACGCACGGTGGAAACGGCCATCCGCGCACTGGATAATGTGATCGACCTCAACTTCTACCCGTTGGAATACGCGCGGCTTACCAATCAGAAGTACCGCAGCATCGGCCTGGGCGTCAGCGGCTACCACCACATGCTGGCAAAGCGCGGCATCCACTGGGAGAGCGATGAGCACCTTGCCTTCACCGACGCAGTGTTCGAGCTCATCAACTACGCCGCTGTCAAGGCGGACACAGCTCTGGCACTGGAAAAGGGCTGTCTCTTATACACATCTCCGAGCCCACGAGACTGCAG
>ENA-OYAB01000430-OYAB01000430.1-human-gut-metagenome-genome-assembly--contig:-NODE-430-length-11350-cov-3.575741_pt1 | contig 11350 bp, 8 predicted proteins | sample MGYA00243422_ERZ652808 | MGnify/ENA primary metagenome ERZ652808 (study PRJEB26926, sample SAMN06164543) | human gut metagenome | biome: ENVO:00009003; feature: ENVO:2100002; material: ENVO:00002003...
ATTAGCTGCAGTCTCGTGGGCTCGGAGATGTGTATAAGAGACAGGACGAGGACGGTGCGTTCCTGCGCTGCACCGGGGCGGAGTGTCCCGCCCAGCTCAGCCGGAACATTGCCCACTTCGTCAGCCGGGACGCCATGGATATCGACGGCCTTGGCGCGGCCATTGTGGACGCGCTGATCGAAAAGGGGCTGATCAAGTCCCCGGCGGATATTTACTATCTGACCCTTGACAACGTAAAGAGCCTGTGGAAAGCCGGTTCCACGGCGGCAAAAAAGCTGCTTGCCGCCATTGAAGCCAGCAAAGAGCAGGACGTCAGCCGCCTGATCTACGCTTTGGGCATCCGTCAGGTGGGCGCGAAAACCGGCAAGGTGCTTGCTTCTGCCTTTAGAAATCTGGACGGCCTGATGGCCGCGTCGGTGGAGGAGCTGACGGAGGTTCCCGACGTGGGCGCTGTCACCGCCGAGAATATCTATCAGTGGTTCCGACAGGAGCAGTCCGCGCATATGGTAGAGCGTCTGCGGCAGGCAGGGGTCAATTTTGAAAGCAAACGGGTGATAACCGACGCCCGTTTCGCCGGGAAAACCTTCGTGCTTACCGGTGCGCTGAGCAAATTCACCCGGGAAGAAGCCACGGAGAAAATCGAGCTGCTGGGCGGCAAGGCATCCGGCTCCGTGTCGAAAAAGACCAGCTTCGTGGTAGTGGGCGAAAACGCCGGTTCCAAGGAGCGTAAGGCAAGAGAGCTGGGAATCCCCATCCTCACCGAGGACGAATTCCTGGAAATGATGCAATAAACAGAAACGCTGCAAAGGATTTATCCCTTGCAGCGTTTTCATATGTAGATATTGGGGGGCAATCATGCGTAGGTCTTGATGATTCCCAGCGCGATCTCCCGTCTGGTCGTGCAGCGATCCATGGCCTGCTTTTCGATGTGACGGTGGGCTTCGGCCTCGGTCATTTTCAGCTGCTCGATGAGCAGCCACTTTGCCCGGTTCACCAGACGGATTTCTTCCATTTTTTCTTCCACGGAGGTGGCCTTTTCCTCCATGCGCCGTAACCGTTCCCGGGCGGAAACGAGCCATTTCAGGCTTTGGTTCAGCAGCAGAGCGGACGTGGGCTTTGCCAGCGTGAACACGCCCTGACAGGTGAGTTTGGCTTCCATCTCATCGTAAACATCCGACTTTGCCAGCAGCAGCGCCACGGTGCCGGACTGGTTGCAGGCGTCGATGGCGAAGCGGGTGCCGAAGTCGTCGGGCAGGGGGGCGTTGATGATGACAAGATCGTAGGTCTTGTTCACCATCTCCCGCCGCGCCGCCGCAATGTTGCCCACGAAACGAACCGGATAATACTCCGAACCGGGGAGCATCGCGGCAAAGGCTTCGTTGAATTTCTGCGCGGCGGACACCACCAGAACGCTGTACGTCTGGTCGCTGAAAACCATGGTAATGCTCCCTCCTTTCAGAGTTTTGCGGAGTTTATCACTTGGTAAAGAACTCAATCAGGGACTGGGGAAGGTGCTGGGCAATGAAATTGCTGTCGGCGGCGCACTTTTCTGCGTCGGACAGCGACTTGGGAAGGGTTGCAAGGGTCACATTTCGGGAATCAGCCGTGTGGAGATTGACGTTGCAGGCTTCCGGGAGAGCAATGTCGTTCTCGATTCCGGAAAGTCCCGCCCAGATGAGCAGCGCAAAGGCAAGATATGGGTTGGCGGTGCAGTCGGGGCTGCGCAGCTCGAAGCGCCGGTACTCGCCGGAGGCGGCAGGAACGCGAATGAGCTGGGAGCGGTTGTTGCTCGACCACGAAATGTACTTCGGTGCTTTGTGTGCGCCCAAGCGGCTGTAGGACTGCTCGGTGGGGTTGAGGAATAGGGTCATGTCCGTGATCTTGTCCAGAATCCCGCCCATTGCCCGGTGCATGAGCGCTTCCGCACCGCCCTGAACGGACATATTGATGTGAAATCCGCTGCCGGGGCGTCCCTCCAGAGGTCTGGGGGAAAAGTCCGCGTACAGCCCGTTCCGGGCGGCGATGGTTTTGACGACGGTGAGGAAGGTAACGGCGTTGTCCGCGGCGGACAGGGGATCGGAATAGCGGAAATCCACCTCGTTCTGGCCAGGGCCTTCCTCGTGGTGGGAGGATTCCGGCTGAATGCCCATCCGCTCCAGCGTCAGGCAGATCTCCCGGCGGACATTTTCACATCTGTCCTCCGGCGCGACATCCATATAGGTGGCCTGATCGTAAGGAACGTCCGTGACCTCGCCGTTTTCGTCCAGCCGGAACAGGTAGAATTCCAGCTCGGAGCCGAAGGAGAAGGCGTAGCCCGCCTTCGCGGCGTCGGCAACGGCCTGCTTGAGAATGCCCCGGGTATCGTGGGCAAAGGGCGTGCCGTCCGGATGGGTGATGGAGCAGAACATCCGCACCACGCTCCCGTGCTCCGGCCGCCATGGCAGCAGGGCAATGGTGGAAGCGTCGGGATGGAGAAACAGGTCGGAATTCACCTCGTCGCCGAAGCCCGCGATGGCGGAAGCGTCGATGGCAATGCCGTACTTGAAGGCGCGTTCCAGCTCGTGGGGCATGATGGAGATATTCTTGGGTCTGCCGAAGCAGTCGCAGAACGCAAGGCGGATGAACTTCACGTCCTCCTCCTGAATGAATTGTATGACCTCCTGAGGCGTATATTTCATACAGCAACCAACCTTCCTGCCCGATACGCGGTAAAATTCAAACAAATGAAGTCAGATTAAAAGGAAAAGCAACGGGATTCTCCCGGAAAAGCCAAAACTTCCCGGAAAGCCTATGCTTCCGAAATTATTATATTCAATTTATCGGGCCTTGTCAATCTGTCCAAAGACAAAAAACTTTTTTTGTGCAGGGTGTTGACAAATGGGGAAAGATGGTGTAGAATGCCCACTGTGAAGGCAAGGACGTCTCCGAGTGTATGCTCAGCGCGTCCTTGCCGTCTTTTTTTATTTTCGGCGGTTCGGGCGGGGCATTCCCGGAACGCCAATAAGGAAGCTCTGATTAAATCGGCAAGGACTGTGGGCGGAAAAGATCCGCCAACAGCCGCAGACGATTTATTCAGAGGTTCCTAAATTTGAAAAGGAGCGTTTGCTATGAGTACTGTTTCTGACTATTTCGGCTGTATGGTATTTGATGACCGGGTGATGAAGGCCAATCTTTCCGCTGACGTATACGCGTCGCTACGCAGAACCATCGACGAGGGTGCGAAGCTGGACGCTTCCGTCGCCAACGCGGTGGCCGCTGCCATGAAGGACTGGGCTGTTGCCCATGGCGCGACCCACTATACCCACTGGTTCCAGCCGCTGACCGGCATCACCGCCGAAAAGCACGACAGCTTCATTTCTCCCGCTCCCGACGGCGGCGTGATTATGGATTTCTCCGGCAAAGAGCTGATCAAGGGCGAGCCTGACGCCAGCTCTTTCCCCTCCGGCGGCCTGCGCGCCACCTTTGAGGCCCGGGGCTACACCGCATGGGACCCCACCTCCTACGCATTCATCAAGGGCAAGACCCTTTGCATCCCCACGGCGTTCTGCTCCTACGGCGGCGAAGCGCTGGATAAGAAGACCCCGCTGCTGCGCTCCATGGAAGCCCTGAACCGTCAGGCCATGCGTATCCTGAAGCTCTTCGGCAATACCGACGTCAAGTGTGTCCGCACCAACGTCGGCCCCGAGCAGGAATATTTCCTTGTGGATAAGGAAATGTACGAGCAGCGCAAAGACCTGATCTTCACCGGCAGAACCCTGTTCGGTGCCAAATCCCCCAAGGGGCAGGAGATGGATGACCACTACTTCGGCGTCATCAAGCCCCGCGTTGCTGCTTACATGGAAGACCTGAACGAGGAACTGTGGAAGCTGGGTATCCTTGCCAAGACCGAACATAACGAGGTCGCCCCCGCTCAGCACGAGCTGGCGCCCATTTACACCACCACCAACATCGCCACCGACCACAACCAGCTGACCATGGAGATCATGCAGAAGGTCGCGGCAAAGCACGGTCTGGTGTGCCTGCTGCATGAGAAGCCCTTTGCCGGCGTCAACGGCTCCGGCAAGCACAACAACTGGTCCATGGCCACCGATACCGGCGTGAACCTGCTGTCCCCCGGCGAAACCCCCTATGAAAATGCCCAGTTCCTGCTGTTCCTGTGTGCGGTCATCAAGGCCGTGGACGACTATCAGGATCTGCTCCGCCTGAGCGTAGCTACCGCCGGTAACGACCACCGTCTGGGCGCCAACGAAGCGCCTCCCGCCGTGGTCTCCATCTTCCTTGGCGACGAGCTGATGGGCATTCTGGACGCCATCGAGAACGACGCCCCTTACAGCGGCACAAAGAAGACCACCATGAAGCTGGGCGTGGACGTTTTGCCCCGCTTCCCCAGAGACACCACCGACCGGAACCGTACTTCGCCCTTCGCCTTTACCGGCAACAAGTTTGAGTTCCGTATGCTGGGTTCCTCCAATTCCATCGCCTGCGCCAACATCATGCTCAACGCCGCCGTGGCCGAGTCCCTGAAAATTTACGCCGACCGTCTGGAAGGCGCGGAGGACTTTGAGACCGCCCTGCATGACATGATCAAGAAGACCATCAAGGATCATAAGCGCATCATCTTCAACGGCAACGGCTACGATGCCACATGGATCAAGGAAGCCACCGAGGTTCGCGGCCTGTGCAACTATCCCACGACCCCCGACTGCATGCCCCATCTGCTGGACAAGAAGAACGTGGATATGCTCACCGCCCACAAGATCTACTCCGTGTCCGAGATTCAGGCGCGGTGCGACATCATGCTGGAGAACTACTGCAAGGCCGTCATCATCGAGGCCAACACCATGGTGGACATGGCGAGAAAGCAGATCCTCCCCGCAGTGGAAGGCTATGCCGCCGAGCTGGCCGCTTCCGTGGCTGCGAAGAAAGCCGTCGCGCCCAATCTGGCCTGTGCTTATGAGACCGGCCTTGTCACCAAGCTGTCCGGCCTGACCGACCAGATTGCCGAGAAGACCGACGAGCTGGAATCCGCCGTTCTGGAGCTGAAGAATGCGGAGAATGTGAAGGAAGAGTCCTTCGCCATCCGGGACACCATTCTCGGCAAGATGGCAGCCCTCCGGGCTGTCGCGGACGAGGCGGAGACCCAGACTTCTTCCGATTACTGGCCGTTCCCCACCTACGGCGAACTGCTGTTTGGCGTAAAGTAACAGCCATCAAGGGGACTGACCACCCCCGGTATCAGAGAAAAAGAGAACCCAAGGGAGAGCCGCAAGGCTCTCCCGCGGGCTATTTGAGGAGGAATTCCTATGTGTTCCATCATTGGGTATTGCGGCAGGCCCGCCGATCTGACCGCGTTTCAGGCAGGCTTTGCCAGAACGGTTTCCCGAGGCCCTGACGATTCCCGCGTCATCGACGTGGGGCAGGGGATACTCGGCTTTCACAGACTGTCCATCATGGGGCTTCACCCGGAAGGAATGCAGCCCTTCGGCCTGAACGGCAGCTGGGTGGTCTGCAACGGCGAGATTTACGGCTTTGAAAAGCTTAAAAAGGAATTGTCCAAGGACTACACCTTTACCAGCGAGTCCGACTGCGAAGTGCTGCTGCCCATGTACGAAAAGTATGGCGTCGGCATGTTTGCCAAGCTGGATGCGGAGTTTGCCTGCATTCTCTATGACGGAAAGCAGAAAAAATTCATCGCCGCCCGCGACCCTATCGGCATTCGCCCGCTGTATTACGGCTACGACGGAAACGGCACGATCCTGTTTGCCAGCGAACCGAAAAATCTGGTGGGGCTGACCGACAAAATCCTGCCGTTTCCTCCGGGACATTATTACTGCGACGGGAAATTCGTCTGCTACTGCGACATTGCGGCGGTAGACCATGTGCTTCCCGATGACTTGGAAACGGTCTGCGCCAACATCCACGACAAGCTGGTCGCCGGTGTGAAGAAACGTCTGGTGGCCGACGCCAAGGTCGGCTTCCTGCTCAGCGGCGGACTGGATTCTTCTCTGGTGTGCGCCATTGCCGCCCAGGAAAGCGAAAAGCCCATCCGAACCTTTGCCATCGGCATGAGTGAGGACGCCATTGACCTGAAATACGCGAAACAGGTCGCGGATTACATCCACAGTGACCATACCGAGGTCATCATCTCCAAGGAGGACGTTCTCGCCGCGCTGGAACCGGTGGTGGCGCTGCTGGGAACCTTCGACATCACCACCATCCGTGCCAGCATCGGCATGTATCTGGTGTGCAAGGCCATCCATGAGATGACTGACATCCGGGTTCTGCTCACCGGCGAGATCTCCGACGAGCTGTTCGGCTATAAGTACACCGACTTTGCCCCATCCGCCAAGGCGTTTCAGGAGGAAGCCCAGAAGCGCATCCGGGAGCTGCACATGTACGATGTGCTTCGGGCAGACCGGTGCATCAGCGTCAACTCTCTGGAAGCGCGGGTGCCCTTCGGTGATCTGGACTTTGTCAAATACGTCATGGCCATTGACCCGGAGATGAAGCTGAACAAATACGGAAAGGGCAAGTATCTGCTGCGTCACGCCTTTGAAAAGGGCGATTACCTGCCTCATGACATTCTCTGGCGGGAAAAGGCGGCTTTTTCCGACGCCGTGGGTCACTCCATGGTGGACTATCTCAAGGAATATGCCGAAACCGTCTATACGCAGGAAGAATTTGAGGAAAAACGGGCAAAGTATACCCATGCCCAGCCGTTTACCAAAGAGTCCCTGCTTTACCGGGAGATTTTCGAGAAATACTATCCCGGACAGAGCCAGATGATCGTGGACTTCTGGATGCCCAACAAATCCTGGGAGGGCTGCAATGTGAACGACCCCTCCGCCCGCGTCCTGGCCAACTACGGCGACAGCGGGAAATAACCGGGTTTCCGAGGCTGCACGGGCAGACAAAAGTTCCAATTTTCGCCCCGCAAAAGCGGCACATATCGTGGAAATGATGATTGCGTTCCGCCACATATTGTGGTATTCTAAAGAGTGTGAGATGGGGGCCGCAGTGGGCTGCCGCCGTTTCCTGAAACCGACAATGAATACACATATGGAGGTAAACACAAATGGAAAAATTGCAGCAGCTGTATGAGGGCAAGGCCAAAAAGGTTTTCGCCACCGACGATCCCGAACTCCTGATCGTGGATTACAAGGACGACGCCACCGCCTTCAACGGGCTGAAAAAGGGCACCATCGCAGGCAAGGGCGTCATCAACAACCAGATGAGCAACCGCCTGATGGCTTATCTTGAAAAGCAGGGCATTCCCACCCACTTTGTCAAGGAGCTGTCCGAGCGGGAAACGCTGGTGAAGAAGGTCTCCATCGTTCCGCTGGAAGTCATCGTCCGCAACATCGCTGCCGGTTCCTTCTCCAAGCACTACGGCGTGGAGGAAGGCGTTGTGTTCGAGCAGCCCACCATTGAATTCTCCTATAAAAACGACGAGCTGGGCGACCCGCTGCTCAACACCTATCACGCCCTCGCTCTGAAGCTGGCGACTCCCGAAGAGATCAAGACCATTGAAGACTACTCCTTCCGGATCAACGACGCACTGAAAGCCTTCTGGCTGACCTGCGGCGTGACTCTGGTGGATTTTAAGCTGGAATTCGGCCGCCTGTCCGACGGCACCATCGTTCTGGCTGACGAGATCAGCCCCGACACCAGCCGCCTGTGGGACAGCAAGACCCATGAGAAGCTGGACAAGGATCGTTTCCGCCGCGACATGGGCGGCGTGGAAGAAGCCTACGCCGAGATCATGAAGCGTCTGGAAGAACATCTGAAATAAGTGCAGTTTTACAGGACGGAGGGATTCCTCCGCCCTGTAAACGTGCTGTCATCGATCCTTACAACTTTAGAATCGGAGGAAATCCAAATGGCTAATACTGTAATCGTCGGCATCAACTGGGGTGACGAGGGCAAGGGACGCATGGTCGATCTGCTGACCGAAAACTATGACATCGTTATCCGCTATCAGGGCGGCGGCAATGCCGGCCATACCGTCATCAACGAGCACGGCAAATTTGCCCTGCACCTGCTGCCCTCCGGCATTTTCCGGGAGGGTGTCGTGAATATCCTGGGAAACGGTGTCGCCGTTGACCCGGAAAACCTGTGGCAGGAAATGCAGGATGTTGCCCAAAAGGGCGTGCCCGTCACCCCGGACAACCTGAAAATCAGCGACCGGGCGTCTCTGCTGCTGCCCTGGCACCGTCTTCAGGACGGTCTGGAGGAAGCCCGACTGAAGGATAAAAAGTACGGCTCCACCAAGCAGGGCATTGCGCCTTTTTACTCCGATAAATACCAGAAAAAGACCATTATGGCGGGAGAACTCCTGCATTCCGAGCATCTTTATGAGCATTTGCAGGATTTGCTGGAGTGGAAGAATCTGACGCTTACCGGCGTTTACGGCGCTGAGCCTGTCACCATGGACGAGCTGACAGCGTGGATGGACAATTACTGCGAGAAGATCAAGCCCTTCATCTGCGACACCGGCGTCTATCTGCGCAAGGCGCAGGCGGAAGGGAAGAAGATCCTGTTTGAAGCCCAGCTGGGTGCTCTGCGGGATCTGGACTACGGCATCTACCCCTACACCACCTCTTCCAATGCCATTGCCGCCTACGCTCCTGTGGGTTCCGGTCTGCCCACCGCCAAGATCGACGAGGTCATCGGCGTTGTGAAAGCCTACTCCACCTGCGTGGGCGAAGGCCCCTTCGTCTGTGAGATGTTCGGTGCCGAAGCGGACGCCCTCCGGAAGGCGGGCTTCGAGTACGGCGCGAAGACCGGCCGTCCCCGCCGGGTCGGCCCCATCGACCTTGTTGCCACCCGCTACGGCGTTCAGGTGCAGGCCGCGACCAACATCGCCCTGACCAAGCTGGACGTGCTGAGCTATCTGGACAAAATCCCCGTCTGCGCCCACTACGAGCTGAACGGGGAAGTGATCGACGAATTCCCGTTCCCCACGCTGCAAAGCAGCGCCAAGCCCGTGATGGAATACATGGAGGGCTGGAAGTGCGACATTTCCGGCGTGCGCAAGTGGGAAGATCTCCCGGAAGCGGCGCGGAACTACGTGCAGTACGTGGAAGAAAAGATCGGTTGCCCCATCGGCTACGTTTCCGTAGGCCCGGAGCGGGACAGCATCATCATTCGCTGAGCAGGGGGGCAGACTATGACGGATCAATACGAATCCCCCTTAAGCTCCCGGTACGCTTCCGACTATATGCTGCACCTGTTTTCCCAGCAGAAGCGGATTGAGACCTGGCGGAAGCTCTGGATTTCTCTTGCCAAGGCCGAGCATTCTCTGGGGCTGCCTATCACCGAAAAGCAGATCGAGGAGCTGGAAGCCCACATCACGGACATCGACTTTGCCTGTGCCGCGGCACGGGAAAAGGAAGTCCGCCACGACGTGATGGCTCACGTGTATACCTACGGTAAGGCCGCGCCCTCCGCCGCCGGTATCATCCATCTGGGCGCCACCAGCTGCTATATCACCGATAACGCCGACATCGTTCTCTACCGGGACGGCCTGAAATACCTCCGGGGAGAGCTGCTGAAGGTCATCGCCAACCTTTCCCGCTTCGCGGAAACGTACAAGGCCACGCCCACGCTGGGCTACACCCATTATCAGCCCGCCCAGCTGGTCACAGTTGGCAAGCGGGCGACGCTGTGGATGCAGGACTTCGTCAGCGATCTGGTCGAGCTGGATTTTGTCGTGGAAACCATGAAATTTCTGGGCTGCCGGGGAACCACCGGCACGGAAGCCAGCTTCCTGGAGCTGTTTGACGGGGACACGGCGAAAATTGACGAGATGAACCGCCGCATCAGCGCCGACTTTGGCTTCACCCAGTGCTTCGACGTCTGCGGCCAGACCTACCCCAGAAAGCTTGACAGCCGCATCCTGAACTGCCTGTCTTCCATCGCCCAGAGCTGCTACCGCATGGCAAACGACATTCGGCTTTTGCAGCACGACCGTCAGGTGGAAGAACCCTTTGAAAAGAACCAGATCGGTTCCTCCGCCATGGCCTATAAGCGCAACCCCATGCGCTCCGAGCGCATCTGCTCCCTGTCCCGCTACCTGATGGCGGACGCGCTGAACGCTCCCATGACCGCTTCCACCCAGTGGCTGGAACGCACGCTGGATGATTCCGCTAACCGGCGCATCTCCATGCCGGAGGGCTTCCTCTGCGCCGACGCCATTCTCAGGCTGGCACAGAACGTCACCGACGGCCTGCACGTGAACGAAAAGATCGTAGAGAAGACCGTGCGGGAGTATCTGCCCTTCATTGCCACGGAAAATCTGATGATGGAGGGCGTCAAGAACGGCGGCGACCGTCAGCAGCTCCATGAGATCATCCGCACCTGCTCCATGGACGCCACGGCCAAGATGAAAAACGGCGAACGCTGGGATCTTCTGGCCGATCTGGCCGACCATCCGGAATTCGGCATGACGAAGCAGGAGATGGAAGCCGTTCTCGACCCCATGCTGTACACCGGCCGGTGCGCGGAACAAGTGGAAAGCTATGTGAAAAAGGTAGCCCCTCTGATCGCCGGTATCGACAGCGAACAGGCGGAGATCAATATTTAACCGGCGGGCAGGGAAGGAGAGAGCACTGTATGCAAGAAAAAATCCTGATTCTGGACTTTGGCGGACAGTACAATCAGCTGATCGCGCGGCGGGTGCGGGAGCAGAACGTCTACTGCGAGATCAAGCCCTACACCACGACCCTGGACGAGATTCGCGCCTTTGCGCCCATGGGCATCATTTTCACCGGCGGCCCCAACAGCGTGTATCTGGAGGAATCTCCCCACGTTGACCCGGAAGTGTTCCGGCTGGGGGTTCCCATTCTCGGCATTTGCTACGGCTGCCAGCTGATGGCGCATACGCTGGGCGGTCAGGTCACTGCCGCGCAGGAGGATACCGCCCGGGAGTACGGCAAGACCGTCACCTATTACGATACCGGCTGCAAGCTGTTCAAGGGCATCCCGGAGCAGTCCATTTCGTGGATGAGCCACGGCGACTACATGGCGAAGGTTCCGGATGGCTTTGCGCTGGTCGCCCATACTGACGCCTGCCCCAACGCCGCCATTGCCGACAAGAGCCGGGGCTTCTACGGTGTTCAGTTCCACCCGGAGGTGAATCACACCCAGTTCGGCAGCCAGATGCTGCGCAACTTCCTTTACGAAATCTGCGGTGCCAAGGGCACCTGGACGATGGGGGATTTCTGCAAAAATACCGTGGCACAGCTCCGGGACACCATCGGCCCCAAGGGCCGCGTGCTGCTGGCGCTGTCCGGCCTGTCTCTTATACACATCCCGAGCCCACGAGACTGCAGCTAATCTCGTATGCCGT
>ENA-OYAB01000433-OYAB01000433.1-human-gut-metagenome-genome-assembly--contig:-NODE-433-length-11336-cov-3.457229_pt1 | contig 11336 bp, 7 predicted proteins | sample MGYA00243422_ERZ652808 | MGnify/ENA primary metagenome ERZ652808 (study PRJEB26926, sample SAMN06164543) | human gut metagenome | biome: ENVO:00009003; feature: ENVO:2100002; material: ENVO:00002003...
GTGGGCTCGGAGATGTGTATAAGAGACAGCTGGTGGCGCGGGAACGCTATCACGGTCAGGAAAGCACCACTCTTCCCCTGAACGACATTCTGAATCTGACCTACACCACCTCCGCCACCCGCTGCGGCGGCTGTTCCAACCGGTGTATGCTGACCATCAACAAATTCCCCGGCGGACGCCGCCATGTCACCGGCAACCGCTGCGAAAAGGGCTTAGGCGGCACCGGCACCGGGCGGAAAGGCCCCAACGTGATGGCCTATAAGCTGAAGCGGATGTTCGACTATCCCCCGCTGGAAAATCCCAGCCGGGGCGTCATCGGCATTCCCAGAGTGCTGAATATGTACGAAAATTACCCCTTCTGGGCGACATTCTTCCGGGAACTGGGCTTTCGGGTGGTTCTCTCCCCCAAGTCCAACCGAAAAATTTACGAGCTGGGCATGGAGTCCATCCCCTCGGAATCCGAGTGCTACCCCGCCAAGCTCTCCCACGGCCATGTGCAATGGCTTATCAATGAAGGCGTCAAGACCATTTTCCACCCCTGCGTGTTCTACGAGCATCAGGAGACCCCCGGCGCGCAGAATCATTACAACTGCCCCATCGTGGTCTCCTACCCGGAGAATCTGAAAAACAACGTGGAAGCCGTCGCAGACGGCGAAGTCCGCTACATCCGCCCCTTCCTCGCCTTTACCAGCGAGAAAATCGCCGCCGACCGGCTGGCCGCCCTGTGCAAGGAAGAATGGGGCATCGATGGGAAGGAAGTCCGCGCTGCCGTCCACAAGGCATGGGAAGAACAGCAGCGCGCCAAGGCCGATGTCCGGGCAGAGGGGCAAAAGGCGCTGCAATGGATGGCGGAAAATCACGCGCGGGGCATCGTTCTGGCTGGCAGACCCTATCACATTGACCCCGAAATTAACCACGGTATCCCAGAAATGATTGCCTCCTACGATCTCGCCGTCCTCACCGAGGACAGCCTGCCCATCGATTTCACCCCCGAGCGCCCCCTCCGGGTCAACGACCAGTGGGTCTACCATTCCCGGCTGTACAGCGCGGCAGAGTTCGTGCGGAATCGGGAAGACTTGGAGCTGATACAGCTGAATTCCTTCGGCTGCGGTCTGGACGCTGTCACCACCGATCAGGTGTGCGAAATTCTGGAGGGCAGCAACAAGCTCTACACCGTCCTGAAAATCGACGAGGTGAACAATCTGGGCGCTGCCCGTATCCGCATCCGCAGTCTGCTGGCCGCCATGAACCAGCGTCAGACGCGGGGCATTCGCCCCCAGCCCAAGCCCGCCGCCTATCACCGGTCGGAATTCACCAAGGAAATGTACCAATCCGGCTACACCATCCTCGCCCCCCAGATGAGCCCCATTCACTTTGACCTGCTGGAACCGATTTTCAAAAAGTACGGCTACCACATCGAAGTGCTTGCCAACGACAACCGCGCCGCTATCGACATGGGTCTGAAATTCGTGAACAACGACGCCTGCTTCCCCTCCATCACCGTGGTGGGGCAGATCATGGACGCGGTGCTTTCCGGGAAATACGACACGGACAAGCTGGCCGTGATGATGACCCAGACCGGCGGCTGCTGCCGGGCAAGCAACTACGTGGGCTTCATCCGCCGGGCGCTGGACAAGGCGGGACTGGGGCATATCCCGGTCATCTCCCTGAACGCCAACGGCATGGAGACCAACGAGGGCTTCAAGCTCTCCCCCGGCCTTCTGTTCACCGCGCTTCGCGGTGTCGTCTACGGCGACCTGTTCATGCGCTGCCTGTACCGGGTGCGTCCCTACGAGAAAGAGAAGGGTTCCGCCAACGCTTTGCACCGGAAATGGCTGGAAATCGCCATTGATTCGCTTGTAAACAGCAAGAGCAAATGGTCGTATAAGGCGGTTTGCAGCGGCATTGTGGAAGCCTTTGACGCGCTTCCCATTGACGAAACTCTGCGCAAGCCCAGAGTCGGCGTGGTGGGCGAGATTCTGGTCAAGTATATGCCCCTGGCCAATAATCATCTGGTCGATCTGCTGGAAGCCGAGGGGGCGGAGGCCGTGGTGCCTGACCTGATGGACTTCCTGAACTATTGCGTGTACAATGGCGATTACAAGCATGAATTCTTAGGCGCGGGCTGGACGAGTGCCGCCACGGCGAAGCTCGGCGTGGACGCAATTCGGCTGATACGCAAGCCCGCACTGGACGCACTGGAAAAGAGCCGCCGCTTTGAGCCGCCCATGCCTATCGAGAAGGTAGCAGAGCTGGCAAAGCCCTTCCTCTCCATCGGCAACCAGTACGGCGAAGGGTGGTTCCTCACGGGAGAAATGGCGGAGCTGGTTCTCTCCGGCACGCCCAACATCGTGTGCATTCAGCCCTTCGCCTGCCTGCCAAACCACGTTGTGGGCAAGGGCGTCATCAAGGCGCTGAAAAAAGCCTATCCCCAGTCCAACATTGTAGCCGTGGACTACGACCCCGGCGCGTCGGAGGTCAATCAGCTCAACCGCATCAAGCTGATGCTGTCCACCGCGAAAAAGCGTCTGGCCGAGGAAGAAACCGCCGCAGTATAAGTTTAAGGCAGGACACCGATTGGTGTCCTGCCTTTTGCTTATTCAAAAGGAACATAGTAATACGGCTTACTCACCCGTTTGCCCTGATCGTTCAGTTCGCTGCCGTTGTAGAAGCTCACGCCTGCGATCTGTTCCGGGTCGAGAACTATGTTGAGGGTGTGCTCAATGCACGTGTACGTGTGGCTGTCAGCATCCCATGAACCGCCGCCGTTGCCGTAAGGCCGAATGTCGGTGCCGTCCTTCAGGCGGATGCTCGCCGGGGTCGGCGACCAGCCCGTTTTCTCCGTAAAATCAAAATTGTCCGTATATTCGTCCCCCAGCCGGAAGGCGAACTTCATGCTGTACTGGCCGATTTCCGCCTCTACCAGTGTCACGTCCCACAAATCTCCGACCTTGGCGTTGGGCGTCCACTTTTTCGGCGCCTCCGTGGTGCCTTCCAGCGTCCAGCGCAGCTCCCAAGTGCCGGGGGTGGTCATGATATCCTCGTCTTCAAACTTCTCGCCCTGAATGCCGAAGCCGGTGAAGGTCACGGCCATTTCCTTTCCGAACATGCTCTCATCCGGAGAGAATGCAAAATCGATGCTGAATTCAATGCTCCCGTCGGCCAGCTGATAGTCCAGAAGCAGCTGTTGGTCTTCTCCCACCCGGGGAACCGGCTGACCATTCTTTGCATATGTGGGATTGTGGTCGGCATCCCAAAGCACGCCGTCAAAAAAATGAGCGCCCCAGCTCATGGGCATCACTTCTCCGTCCACCCGGTAGTCCCACCATGCCCAAGGTGCCTGCCCTTCTTCCAGCTGTAAACCCTCAATGCGGAAAATGGCTCTGCCGCCGTACTGATCCATCAGCGTCTGGGCGAGGGTGACGGTGATGCCGTTGTCCGTCGCGGAAACGGCTTTCTTCTTTCCGTCCTTTGTCTCGGTGGGCGTCGCGGACAGGCCGCTTTGCTCTGCCTGCTTCTTGACCTGCTCGGAGATCTGCTGCGTTGTGCCGCCGTTGTCTCCGTACTGCATGGTCGCCGTCCAGCGGGTGATGGCCGCTGCCGCCGTCATGGTTGCCATAATCAGCGCCGCCGCCAGAATGAGCAGCAGCTTCTTTTTGCCGAAGCCCCTTGCTTTTCCCTTCCCGAATGTTCCGAATTCCGATTCCTCGATCAGCTCCGCATCCAGATTCTGAATGCCCTGCAACATATCCTTGCCTGTCATACCTGAAAACCCTCCTTTTTTAAGTAAACCGCCAACTTTTCCCGCATCCGGGACAGCCGCATCAGCACGGCGCTCTGGCTGATCTCGTAGCGCAGAGCAATTTCGCTGACGCTGTCGCCGAACCAGTACCGCCGGACAAAAATCATCCGGTTGTCCGCCGTCTGCTTCCATAGAAAGCTGCCCACCAACCGGCTGATCTCGGCGCTTCTCACATCCGTTTCCTGCCACTGGCCGGGGATACATTCCTCCATCTCCTGGGTCAGGGCGACGACCTCGGCCTTGCGCTTTGCCGCGTTGTTCCAGTCCAGCCGGTCAAAGGCAAGGTGGCGGCAGATTTTTGCGAGATAGGCAAAAAAGTGAACCGGCTTCGTGGGCGGAATGGTGTTCCATGCCTTGAGGTAGGTGTCATTGACACACTCCTGGGCGTCCTCCCGGCTTCCCACGATATTCTCCGACAGCCTTGTGAGCTTTGCGCCATACCGGTCGTCCGTCTGCCGGATGGCGTCCTCGTTTCGGGTGAAGAACAGCTGTATGATTTGTTCATCATTCATTCAACGCACCTCCTGTGTTTTGTCCTTCACCCTGATAGAAGGATTTTCAACTCAAAACCTAACACATTTCGGGAGAATTCTCAAGAAATTTTTGAATACGAAAAGACGGCGTGGCCGAAGCCACGCCGTCCCGTATGCGGTGTATTTATTTTGCCAGCAGCTTTTCCAGCGCCGAAAGGCGCAGGCTCAGGCACAGCACCTCCATGGCCTTTTCCAGCTCGGCCACCGGGGGCAGGCTGGGGGCAATGCGGAGATTGGAGTCGTCCGGGTCGTTGCGGTAGGGGTAGGTCGCGCCGGCGTTGGTCAGCACCACACCGGCCTCCTTGCACAGCGTCCAGACCCGCTTCGCCGTGCCGGGCATGGCGAACAGGCTGACGAAATAGCCGCCCTTGGGGTCGTTCCAGTGGGCGATGCCCAGGGGCTTGATCTCCCGGTTCAGCCATTTTGCCACGCACTCAAATTTCGGCGCCATGACGGAGGCATGGAGCTTCATGATCTCCAGGGTGTGCGCCTTATCCTTCAGGAACCGCACATGGCGCAGCTGGTTGACCTTGTCGTAGGAGATCATCTGCACACCGAAAATGCCGGTGAAGTAGCAGATATTGGCCTCGCTGGCAGCCATGCAGGAAATGCCGCCGCCGGCGAAGGTGATCTTGGAGGTGGACGCAAACTCATAGACCATGTCCGGCCGTCCCGCCTCGTCGCACAGGGACAGGATGTCCGGGAACGGGACGTAGTCGCCCTCGAATTCATGGACGCCGTAGGCGTTGTCCCAGATGATGGCAAAGTCCGGGGCAGCGGGCTTCAGATGGGCAAAGCGGCGGATGGTCTCGTCGGAATAAATGATACCGTCGGGGTTGGAATATTTGGGAACCGTCCAGATGAGCTTGACCTGGGGATCCTTCACCAGCTCCTCCACCATGTCCATATCCGGGCCTTCGGGAGTCATGGGGACGGGAATCAGCTCCGCGCCGAAGAACTCGCCGATCTGGAAATGCCGGTCATATCCGGGGGCGGGGCAGAGAAATTTCACCTTTTCCTCCCGGCACCATGGCTTGGGGCTGTGGAGCAGGCCGTGGGTGTAGGCACGGGACACCACGTCGAACATCATATTCAGGGAAGCCGCGCCGCCGACGAACACCTGATCCGCCTTGCAGCCCAGCACATCCGCCCAGTACCTCCGGGCGCTGGGGATACCCGCCAGCTCGCCGTAATTCCGGGCGTCCACGCCGTCGTCGTAGCAGTCCTCGGGGGTTTGCAGCACGGTCAGCAGGCCGCTGACCATGTCCAGCTGCTCCGTGGCGGGCTTGCCCCGGGCCATGTTCAGATTCAGCCCCTGTGCCTTGCAGGCTTCGTAGGACGCCAGCACACTGCCGTATTCACGTTCCAGTTCTTCCCGGGTCATGCAGGAATAGGGAGTCATATCGATCATCCTTTCGGCATTTTGACAAGTTTTACGTGTATATTATATGTCCGAAGCCCCAAAAATGCAACATCAGATTGGGCAAAAATTCATTTTTCGTCTCAAAAGTCAAGAAATCTATGAAATGCACAAAGTTTCCTGCACACGTCAATTTGTTTTACTGCATATTTTCGCACAAAAACGGCGTGACCGAACCCGGTCACGCCGTCTTCCGTTATTTCGCTGCTTTTTTCGGGGCTGCGGGCGTTTCGGGAAGGATCACCTTTTCCTTCAGCACGAAGCCGGTTCTCGCGGGGATGTACAGTTCAATGTAGTCCCTGCCGTCAAAACGCTTGGTTGCATATGTCTTTTCCGCCACATTTCCAAAGCCGCCGTACTTTTCGTCGTCGGTAGACAGAACCACCGTGTACTCGCCCGGCTGGCGAACCGGGACAAGAACGTTATTCAGGGAATTACCGAAGTGGAAGTTGAACACGAACACCAGCCCGTGGCGGTAGTAGGCAAGGGTCTGCTCCGGCGCTTTCATCAGCAGCAGGTCTGCCATGCGCTGGTCGAAAATCCGGTTCTCCTTGGTCAGGTGAACCATATCCTCGTCGAAGTCCCCCAGCCACTGGTATTTGAGCATCCCGTTATCCTTCAGGCTCCACTGGCGGCGGCAGTAATGGAAGCTCCAGCCATTGCCCTCCCGGGGGAAGTCGATCCATTCGGGATGGCCGAATTCGTTGCCCATAAAGTTGAGGTACGCTTCTCCGCCGCCGGACAGAGTGAACAGACGAATCATCTTGTGCAGGGCAATGGCGCGGTCGATCACAGGGTTGTGACAGTCCTTGTTCATGTCCGTGTACATGTTCGCCCCGGCCAGGCGGAAGATCATCGTCTGGTCGCCCACCAGCGCCTGATCGTGGGACTCCACATAGGCCACGGTCTTCTCTCCGGGACGGCGCAGGCACATACTGCCCCACATCTGATTGATGTCCCAGAATTCGTCCTGCCCCTTCACCGCCTTGATCCACATATCCGGCAATCCCATACCCAGCCGGTAGTCAAAGCCGATGCCGCCGTCCGCAATGGGCAGGCACATGCCGGGCATACCGGACATGTCCTCGGCGATGGTGATGGCCTTGGGGTTCACCTGACGGATCAGCTCATTGGCAAGCTGCAAATACGTCACCGCCTCGGTGTCGGTGTTGTAGGAGAAATACTTGCCGTCGGAGGTGAAGTCCGTACCGAGGGCGTGGTCATGGTACAGCATGGAGGTCACGCCGTCAAAGCGGAAGCCGTCAAAATGGTACTCCGTCATCCAGAATTTCAGGTTGGACAGCAGGAAGTGGATGACGCCGGTCTTGCCGTAGTCAAAGCACTTTGTTCCCCACGCAGGATGGTCGCCCTTGGGGCCGTCGTGGAAGAACTGCCATGTGGTGCCGTCGAACATGTTGATGCCCTCGGCGGTATTCTTGACGGCGTGGGAATGCACCACGTCCAGCAGCACCCGGATGCCCATGGCGTGCGCCTTGTTCACCAGATATTTCAGGTCTTCCGGCTTTCCGAACCATGAGGAAGCGGCGAAGAAACTGCTCACCTGATAGCCGAAGGAGCCGTAATAGGGATGCTCCATAATGGCCATGAGCTGGAGGGTATTGTACCCCGCCTTGTGGATTCTCGGCAGGATGTTGTCGGCAAACTCCCGGTAGGAACCGACCTTGCCCTCCTCCTGCGCCATGCCAATGTGGGCCTCATAGATATACAGCTCGTCCTCGCCGGTAAAGCCCTTGTCCGTCCACGGGAATGCCTTACGGTCATCCACCACCTCGCACTCGAAGGTGATGTTCTGCTTGTTCTGCACCACCCGGCGGGCATACAGGGGGATGTGCTCCGTGCGGGTCAGGTTGGCGTCCACCACAGTCTTGACCTTGCAGCCGTCCCACAGGGCGTCGTCGCCGGGGAGATACAGCTCCCAGTTTCCGTTGCCCAGATTGGTCAGCGGGTGGGAGGTCTGGTTCCAGCCGTTGAATTCACCCTCCAGATACAGCTGGTAGGCGCTGGGCGCCCACTCCCGGTAGTACCAGCCGCCATCCACGTGATGGAAGCCAAAGTACATGTGAGCGTTGGCAAAATCATTCAGGCTCTGTCCCTCGGACAGAATACGTTTTTTTGCCGACCGGTACAGGTGCATCCGCAAATCAATATCCCCGGCGAAAGGCTCAAGCTGGGGATTCAAATCCAAAATACGATACATAGCGTCTCCTTTTCCGCGAAAGTATTGTCTATCCAATGGAGGGCGGTATCACCCTTCACTCCTATTTTAGAAGAATCGTGCGTCTCTGTCAAGGACTTTTCATTTTTTACAATTCGCTTTGCTCTTTGATTTTGATTTTACATAGCGAAGATTTTGGAATTTACATTAAACTAGTAAAATGCGAATCGTAGGATAAATCCCGAGTACATCAAAAATAAAGCCTACAAGGAGAAGTAAGATTATGAAAAAAGTCATTTCCATTGCACTGATTGCCATGCTTGTTGTCGCCATGGCCGGCTGCTCTCAGAGCCAGCCCGCCGCCACAACGGCCGCTCCTGCCGAGACTGCGGCACAGACGACCGCCGCTCCTCAAACCGAAGCCCCCGCCGCGCTCTCCGGCACCGTCGCCACCGACGGCTCCACCTCCATGGAGAAGGTCATCGGCGCTCTGGGCGAAGCCTTCATGGAAGCGAACTCCGGCGTAAACTTCACCTATAACCCCACCGGCTCCGGCTCCGGCATCACCGCCGTGTCCGAAGGCCGCTGCGACATCGGACTGTCCTCCCGTGCTCTGAAGGATTCCGAGGTTGCGTCCGGTCTGGTCGGCACCGTCCTTGCCTACGACGGCATCGCCGTGATCGTCAACCCCGCCAACACCGTGGAAGATCTGGACATTGAGACCATCGCCAAGATCTACACCGGCGAGATCACCAACTGGTCCGAGGTCGGCGGCGCTGACGCTGAGATCGTTCTGGTCGGCCGTGAAGCCGGCTCCGGCACCCGCAGCGGCTTCGAGGAACTGACCGAGACCGTTGACAAGTGCAAGTACCGTCAGGAGCTGACCTCCACCGGCGACGTCATCACCGCAGTCGCCCAGAACCCCGACGCCATCGGCTACGCCTCTCTCGCCTCCGTCAAGGATTCCGTCAAAGCTCTGAAGGTCGCGGGCGTGACCCCCAGCGAGGAGACCGTCAAGGACGGCACCTACCTCATCCAGCGTCCCTTCGTGCTGGTCACCAAGGAAGGCGTTGCGCTCAGCCCCGTTGCTCAGGCGTTCTTCGACTACGCCACCAAGGGTCAGGCCAATGACATCATCACCGCTTCCGGTGTGGTTCCCGCCAACGGCTAAAACAAGCGAACAAAGGCTCCCCCATTGGGGGAGCCAACTGCCGTTTTCTCAATTCGGTAAGATGGTAAACCTTCTCGAAAGGCTGATAACATGAAACATAAATCAAACATTTTTGAGGCCGTCGTCCACGGTATTTTCCTGATTCTCGGACTGATCACCGTGGGCTGCGTGCTTCTGATCACCATATACTTAATCATCTCCGGAATTCCCGCCATCCGTCAGATCGGCCTGTTCCATTTCCTGTTCGGCAAGAAATGGGCGTCCACAGCGGCGCAGCCGGAATACGGCATTCTCCCCTTCATTCTCACCAGCGTCTACGGAACCGCCGGAGCCGTCATACTCGGCGTGCCGATTGGATTCTTAACGGCGGTGTATCTGGCAAAAATGGCGCCGAAGCCCGTCAAGCGCTTCATGGAGCAGGCGGTTTCCATGCTGGCGGGCATCCCCTCCGTAGTTTACGGCCTTGTCGGCATGATGGTGCTGGTGCCGGGACTGCGGAAGCTCTTCCACATTCCCGACGGCTCCAGCCTGTTCGCCGCCATCATCGTCCTCGCTGTGATGATTCTGCCCTCCATTATCAAAATGTCCATCACCGCATTGGAAGCGGTGCCGAAGGAATACGAGGACGCTTCCCTTGCGCTGGGCGCGACGCCTGAGGAGACCTACTTCCGTGTCTCCGTCCCCGCCGCCAAAAGCGGCATTGCCGCCGCCGTAGTGCTGGGCGTGGGCAGAGCCATCGGCGAGGCCATGGCCGTCATGATGGTGGCAGGCAACGTCCCCAATATGCCCACTTCCCTGTTTCAGAGCGTCCGCTTCCTCACCACCGCCGTGGCAAGCGAAATGTCCTATTCCAGCGGCCTGCAAAAACAGGCGCTGTTCTCCATCGCGCTGGTGCTGTTCCTGTTCCTCATGCTCATCAACGCCGCTCTGAATTTCTTCCTGAAGGGAGACAAATCGAAATGATTTCCAAAAAACGAAAGCTGTTTCTCTGGACGGTTTGGGGCGGGATGTATCTTGCCACCGCGCTGACCGCCGGACTGACCCTGTTTCTCATGGTCTACGTTCTGGCGAAGGGCATTCCCAACATCACATGGGAGCTGCTCAGCACCAAGCCCAGCTACCTTGCCGACCGCATCGGCATTCTGCCGGACATCCTCAATACCCTGTACATCATCATCTACACCCTGATTCTGGTGCTTCCCCTTGGCGTGGGCGCGGCGATCTACCTGACGGAGTACGCCCACAATAAAAAGGTCGTCGCGGTCATTGAGTACGCCGCCGAGACCCTCTCCGGTATTCCCTCCATCATCTACGGTCTTGTGGGTATGCTGCTGTTTTCCAACAATATGGGCACTTCCCTGCTGGCAGGCGCGCTGACCCTCGTCATCATGAACCTGCCCACCATTATGCGCAACACGCAGGAAAGCCTGAAAACCGTGCCCCAGAGCTACCGGGAGGGCGCGTTCGGTCTGGGCGCGGGAAAGTGGCGGGTCATCCGCACGGTGGTGCTTCCCAACTGCGTGGACGGAATCGTCACCGGCTGCATCCTTTCCATCGGCCGCATTCTGGGTGAGTCTGCCGCGCTGCTGTTCACCGCCGGATTTGCCCATGTGTTGGGCGGCTTCTGGGCTGCGAGAAACAGCGCGGGCGCGACCTTGACGGTTGCCCTGTACGTCTACGCCAAGGAGCAGGGAGAATTCGGTGTCGCCTTCGCCATTGCCGCCATTCTGATGGTGCTGGCATTTCTCATTAACCTGTCCGCGTCTCTGGTAAGTAAGTATTATGGGAGGAAGAATCGAATTGGCTGACATTATTACCGCGAAAAATCTGTGCCTCTGGTACGGGGATACCCAGGCACTGAAATCCATTAACATCGCCGTCCCGGAGCACAGCATCACCGCCCTCATCGGCCCCTCCGGCTGCGGCAAATCCACATTCTTAAAAACCCTGAACCGCATGAACGACCTGATCCCCGGCGTGAGGATCACGGGAGACGTGCGCTACGAGGGCAAGGACATTTTTCAGGCAGAGGTCAACAACCTGCGCAAGGAAGTGGGCATGGTGTTCCAGAAGCCCAATCCCTTCCCCATGAGCATCTACGACAACATCGCCTACGGCCCCCGCACCCACGGCATTCACAACAAGGCCAAGCTGGACGAGATCGTAGAGCGTTCCCTCCGGGATCTGTCTCTTATACACATCTCCGAGCCCACGAGACTGCAGCTAATCTCGTA
>ENA-OYAB01000438-OYAB01000438.1-human-gut-metagenome-genome-assembly--contig:-NODE-438-length-11303-cov-3.953325_pt1 | contig 11303 bp, 12 predicted proteins | sample MGYA00243422_ERZ652808 | MGnify/ENA primary metagenome ERZ652808 (study PRJEB26926, sample SAMN06164543) | human gut metagenome | biome: ENVO:00009003; feature: ENVO:2100002; material: ENVO:00002003...
TACGAGATTAGCTGCAGTCTCGTGGGCTCGGAGATGTGTATAAGAGACAGCCGCCCACAACTATCACGATAGCCGCTGCCGCAGTGCCGCAGATAATGCCGATATTGTTGCGTTTTTTCTTTCTTTTCTTATTCTTTGACGAACCTTTGACAGAGCTGTTTTTCTTCACAGATGTCGCAGGCTTTTTCGTTATCTTTGTGGAATTTTCCGTCATCAATTATCCTCCTGTACAAAATGACGTTCGGCATATGCCGACAATGTATCAAGAATAATTATATCATGCTTTTTTCCTTTTGTCTATAGGATAGGCTGAAAAATTTGTCACAAAAAGAGTGCCGGATATTCTTATTTAATGTACAAATAAACGTACTGCAAGCAAGCTACACGCAAACACAGTAAAAAAATATCGGGCAGATAACTCCACCCGATACAATATCAGTCTTTTATATACTTGTTCTTGACCTCGCTGTAGGTCCTGCAGAAGCGGTCATGGGAGATATACGCTCCCCAGCTCATGTTATCGTCCACCTGAGGGTCCATAACATATACCTGACCGTTTATCGTTACCTCCACCCACATATGATAGCCGTAACCGCCTGCCGCCATAGCGGTCTTGCCGTCAACAGTCTTTGCGTCAAAGCCTATGTAGTTGAGCATTGCGGCGTAAACGTAAGAATATTCTGTGCAAGTGCCGTAACCATCCTCAAGAACAGCCTTGACAGGATTTGCCCAGCCGCCATAATCGTAGACCGTGTTCTTTATAATATAATCGTAGCAAGCCACAGCCTTTTCGTAGTTTGTCATATCATCTGATATTATCTTATGGAGATATTTCAGAAGTATCTTTTCTTCCTTTGCGCTGAGCGTCGCCTTTGGATCAAGCACTGCAGAATTAAGTCGCTGTGCAGGGGTCTTGCCGTTGTCGACAACAGGCGCAGTGATTGTAGTTGTAACAGGCTTTTTAGTTGTTGTCACCTTAGCGGTGGTGGTCTTTTTCTTGGTAGTAGTCACCCCAGGCGTTGTGGTCGTAACAGGGGCAGTTGTTGTTTTTGCAGTGGTAGTAGTTTTTGCAGTAGTAGTTTTCACTGTTGTAGTCTTTTTTGTAGCCTTTGAAGCAACAGTATCGCTGTCAGTAGTGCTGACAGGGACGGAAGTAACAGCAGAAACCTTTGTTTCAGACTTTGAAGCCTGCTGAGTTTTCTTTGTCACAAGGCTTACTGATATGCTAAGCTTTGTGTCAGCGGAAGTCACGCTCTGCACTGCAGTCACTGACGCTGGCTTCTGTGATATTACAGAGGTCGTTACGCTCTCTGATCTCAAAGCTGTTTCGGAAGCTGACTTTGTTGTTTCGCTTTTTGCAATTTTTACAGCCTTTACAGCCTCGGTCTGAGAATTTTTCGCAGTTTCCTTGACGGCTGATGTTGTAAGAACAGTTGTGATATCCCCGATCTGCTCAGATGTTTTCTTGTCAGAAACAGCAGAAATGACCTTTGCATTTTCAGGCGGCATGACTGCACATGGCTGGATAACGTTTTTATCAAGTGTCGCAAAAGTCACAGCAGATACTGTCACAACTCCGCAGGCAGAAAGCACAGCCACACAGCGGGATATTCCCGACTTCAAATAACCCAATTCAGAACGCTCCTTTCAAATGTGATAAACTAAACCATATTATAATGAATAAGGTTACAAAAGTCAAGGGGCATTGTAATCAAATTGTAATTTTCAAGCCGATTTTTCGTTCGTTTATGAAGTTTATATGAACGTTAAGTTACAACCATTGTACACTTTATATCCCAGGAACGACAATAAGGGTTCTATTTTTATCACTTTTAACAAATTTCGCAAAACTTTTATTAATAATACCGAAAAACGGACACCTGCGATACAAAAGCCCATATTTTCCACGATATTTTACATATCTATCCACAAAATCACCCACGCAAAAAAAGAACGCAGGCACAAGCCAGCGTTCCCTTTTTGAAGTATATGAAGTATATATGGAGAAAAAAGTATATGTGTAAATTTCATCTTTTTGTCTTTCTCTTACTGTATTTATATGATACTCCGCCAATGTGACAGTTTTATGATAGTGTGCTGAAAACTAATACACAAAAAAATAAGTGCAAAAAAACGCCTGCCATATGACAGACGTTTTCTCTTAGTTTAAGTAAATTACTCAGCCTGAGGTGCTCCTACAGGGCAAGTACCTGCGCAAGAACCGCAGTCGATGCACTCGTCAGCGTTAATAGCACACTTACCGTCAGCCTCGGAGATAGCTCCTACTGGACATGCGTCCATGCAAGCGCCGCAGCCGATGCACTCATCACTAATCTTATAAGCCATTTTCACAGACCTCCTTGCATAAATTCTACAAGTATCATATCAAATACTATACTTATATAATAACACATTTTCTGAAAAAATCAAGAGGTTTTCGGCATTTCATAAAAATTTCACATAGATTTTAAGTGATTTTTCAGTTAGTATTTACTAATCAGCTAAATGCTTGCCAATTCCTGCTGTGAGATAAGTGCAAATCCTGCTTCACTCAAAGCTTCCAGAGCGGCTGTAACGTTCTCCACTCTAAGGATAAGATAAGCCGTGTTTTCCTTAGTGTTTATGAATGCAGAATACATATACTCAACGCTGATGTTGTCATTGTAGAGAGCTTTCATTGCTTCTGAAAGTCCGCCTGGGCGGTCATTTATCTCCACTGCAAGCACCTGAGTGGTAGTAACGGAAAAGCCCTCTGTCTTCAAGGCTGAAACTGCTTTTTCAAAATCGTCAACGATAAGTCTGAGAATACCGAAATCCTTTGTGTCAGCAAGGGACATTGCACGGATATTCACATCATTATCCCCAAGTATTTTTGTAACGGCAGACAATCTGCCAGGTCTGTTTTCAATAAAAACCGAAAGCTGTTTTACTGTCATAAAATTACCCCCTGTCTTTTAGACAAGCTTTCTCTTGTCGATAACTCTTACTGCCTTGCCCTCAGAACGTGGAATGCTCTTTGGCTCAACAAGTCTTATCTTCGCCTTGATGCCAAGGATATTATGGATATCGTTTGATATCTTCTTTTCAAGATCCTCGATAGACTTGACAGTATCAGAGAACATATCGTCATTAAGCTCGACTCTTATCTCGAAAGTATCAGAATTGTTCACCCTGTCAACGACTATCTGATAGTTAGGGCTTGCTTTTGATATCTTAAGAAGCACTGACTCTATCTGTGATGGGAACACGTTTACGCCCTTAATGATGAGCATATCATCGCTTCTGCCCATTGGCTTGCACATTTTGACGAGAGTTCTGCCACATGAGCATTTCTCTCTTGTAAGAATACAAATATCTCTTGTTCTGTATCTCAGCAGAGGGAAAGCTTCCTTTGTGATACTTGTGAATACAAGCTCACCCTTTGAGCCTTCAGGAAGCACCTCTCCTGTGTCAGGGTCGATTATCTCTGCGATAAAGTTGTCCTCATTGATGTGCATACCAGACTGTGCTTCGCACTCGAAAGCTACGCCAGGACCGCTTGTTTCTGTCAGACCATAGATATCGTAAGCCTTGATACCAAGAAGCTTCTCTATCTCATGACGCATTTCCTCCGTCCAAGGCTCAGCACCGAAGATACCAGCTTTGAGCGTAAGCTCCTCTGGCTTTATGCCCATTTCCTTTACAGTTTCACCTATATAAGCGGCATATGACGGAGTACAGCACAGGATAGTAGAACCGAGATCCTGCATGAACTGTATCTGTCTTTCTGTGTTTCCTGATGACATCGGCAGTGTAAGACAGCCCACCTTATGAGAGCCGCCGTTAAGACCTGCTCCGCCTGTAAAAAGTCCATAGCCGTATGCAACGTGGCAAACGTCGTCTTTTGTTCCGCCTGCGGCAACTATAGCTCTTGCACAGCAATTTTCCCAAAGGTCGATATCATGCTGAGTGTAGAAAGCCACAACTCTCTTGCCTGTGGTTCCGCTTGTGGAATGTATTCTCACGCACTCTGAAAGCGGCTTTGCAAGCAGACCGTAAGGATAAGCCTCACGCAGATCAGCCTTTGAAAGGAACGGCAGCTTGTGCAGGTCCTCAATGCCGTGGATATCATCAGGCGTTACGCCCTTTTCTTCCATAAGCTTCTTGTAGTATGGCACATTGTCCCAGACGTGCTTGACCTGTTTGACAAGTCTTTCGCTCTGGAGCTTTTTCATGTCCTCGTGTGCCATGCACTCGATCTCTTCGTTCCAATATTTTCCCATTGGAACACACCTCCTGTTAAAATGGTTTCGGTCATATTACTCGGGTATCAACTTTGCACAAGTATCATACGCCGTACATTTCTTCAAGCATCTTAATGCCTGTTTTCGTTTTGAACACCTTGTCACGGAAGCTTTTTATGCTCTCTTTGGAAAGGCTGTCCTCGAAAGCGTTCACAAGGAAATCTGCTTCCAAGAGTATCTGCCAGTCAAGCCCCTGGGCGCCCTCATAGGTGTGATGATGTGCGATAAGAAAGCACACCCTGTCTATGATATCCTCGTCAAAGTCAAGCTCTGTGAGCATTTTCCGTGCAGGCTCAGGACCTAACTGTTCCTGAAGCTTTCCGCCGCAGTGACCCTTGCCATATCTCTCCTCCGCAGGCTTTATGCCGATATCATGCACCACCGACGCAACATCAAGACAATACATAGTGCGGATATCAAGCCCCTCTGCCCTGCCGATAACACGGGCAAAGGTATGCACCTTTATAAAGTGCTGTATACGCTTAGGGTCGCCGCTGAAAAACTCGGTCATTTTTATGATAAGACCGCTTATCTCGTCCATTATTTTACCTCTCTGCCGAGAGCGAACGCCTTTTTATTCAGTTCAAGGAACTTTGCAGGAACACAGTTTTCAAGAGCCTTCTGCCAAACGTCCTCATCAAAAGCCATTTTAGTTGACACAACGCCCATGAGAACAACGTTTGAAGCCTTTGCAGTACCAGCCTGCTCTGCAAGTGCCAGTGCGTCAACAGCGATAACGTCAACGCCCTCTGCTTTAAGCTTGCCTATGATATCCTCAGGATAAACAGCCGCACCTGTGATAACAGGCATTGGGTCTATCTGCTGAGTTGAAGTGATGATATGTCCGCCCTTCTTGAGATATGAAACATATCTTGCGGCTTCAAGCTGTTCAAAGCTGATGATGATATCAGCTTCGCCTTTTTCAACTACAGGCGAGCATACCTCGCTGCCGTACTTAACGTATGTAACAACAGAGCCGCCACGCTGGCTCATTCCGTGTACCTCGCTGACCTTGACATCAAACCCCTGTGAGAGAAGCACGTTTCCTATTATTCTTGACGCAAGCAGTGAACCCTGTCCGCCTACGCCCACTATCATAATTGATCTTGTTTTCATTATTTACACCTCGAAATATATGTTATCATTAGTCGCATATCGCACCCAGCTTACACATTTCCTTGCATATGCCGCAGCCTACGCACTGTGTATGGTCGATAACGCACTTGCCGTCATGGATAGATATAGCAGGACAGCCTATCTTCAGGCACTGCTTACAGCCAACGCACTTATCCTTGTTTACCTTGAGTGGTGGATTGTGCTTTACATATTTAAGAAGTGCGCATGGACGTCTTGAAATAATAACGCTTGGTTCTTCCTTGGCAAGTTCTTCCTTGATAACAGCCTCTGTTTCAGCCATGTGATATGGGTCAACAACTCTTACGCTCTTGATACCAAGTGAATGGCAGAGCATTTCAAGGTCAACAGCATAAGCAGGGTCGCCCTTAAGGTTTTTACCAGTTGTAGGGTTCTGCTGATGACCCGTCATACCTGTGATAGAGTTATCGAGAATGATAACAGTTGAATTTGTGGAGTTATATGCAACGTTCACAAGACCCGTCATACCGCTGTGCATGAATGTAGAGTCACCGATAACGGCAACAGACTTCTTCTCAGCCTCTGCACCTCTTGCCTTATTGAAGCCGTGAAGTCCGCTGATAGAAGCACCCATGCAGATAGTTGAATCCATAGCACAAAGCGGTGCTGTTGCGCCGAGAGTGTAACAGCCGATATCGCCTGATACCATAACGCCCAGCTTATGCAGGCAATAGAACAGACCTCTGTGAGGACATCCCGGACACATAACAGGAGGTCTTACAGGCACGTTATCCTCAAATGTGATATACTCATTCTTCTCGCCAAGTATCTTTTCAGCAACGATAGTCTGTGATATCTCGCCCATAAGGCTGAAAAGTTCCTTGCCGATAACGTTCACACCGTTCTTTTTGCAGTGTGTTTCGATAACATCGTCAAGCTCCTCGATTACATAGACCTTTTCGCACTTTGCGGCAAAGTCCTTTATTATCTGAATTGGCATTGGGTTTACGATACCGAGCTTAAGATATGAAGCCTTGTCGCCCAGAGCTTCCTTTGCATACTGATATGAGATACCGCTTGTGATAACGCCTATCTTTGTATCGTTCATCTCTACCTTGTTGAGCGGTGAAGTTTCGGCATAATCAGCGATAGCCTTCATTCTTGCCTCAACAACAGGGTGACGGCGGATAGCGTTACCAGGCATCATAACATACTTCTGGATATTCTTTTCATATGGGATATTCTCCCTTTCCTCTCTCTCGCAAAGCTCAACTGCTGACTGAGAGTGAGAAACTCTGGTGGACAGTCTTACGATAACAGGAACATCGAACTTTTCAGAAAGCTCGAAAGCAGCCTTAGCAAACTCCTTGCACTCTCCTGAATCGGAAGGCTCTATCATCATTGTCTTAGAAGCAATAGCATGGTGACGTGAATCCTGCTCGTTCTGTGACGAGTGCATACCAGGGTCATCGGCGACAGCTATTACCATACCTGCCGTTACGCCTGTGTAGCCTGCTGTGTAAAGAGGGTCAGCGGCAACGTTAAGACCAACGTGCTTCATTCCGCAGAAGCTTCTTGCGCCGCCTATAGAAGCGCCAAGAGCCACTTCCATTGCCACCTTTTCATTAGGCGCCCACTCAGCATATACCTCGTCATATTTTGCAACAGCTTCTGTTATCTCAGTTGACGGAGTACCAGGGTAAGATGATACCACCTTACAGCCTGCCTCATACAGACCTCTTGCAAACGCCTCGTTTCCAAGCATTAGTTTTTTCATACAATAAATCTTTCCTTTCACTGCACCGACCATTTTTTCGTGGTCGGTAGAAATAAACAATAATTAAAATAGACATAAGTAATTATACCACAAATTTCACCAAAATGCAACAGCTTTTTTGATTTAAAGCATCAATAGAGCGTTATAAAAAGTTTGCTTACGGCAATTTTGTCAGTTTGCATAAAATATCAAGGGAGCTTCTGTGCAAAAATTTATGCCAGCTTACACGTTTTGAGCAACAAAAAAATAAATCGCCGCCAGGCGATACCATAATTCCTCATTCCTCACTCTTAACACTCCTCATTCCTCATTCTTACCTCCTCACTTGTTTAAAAAATTGTACTTGAAAAAAGAGCATAAATGTTGTATAATAACAAGGTATACTTATATTTACGTTCGGAGGATATACATAATGAAAAAATACACACTTGACGAGGTCTACACAGCCGATATGACAGCGTTTCAGAGAGAAAGATATAACAGAGTTGCAGATGAATTTGAAAAGCTTTTCGGTGAAAAGCCAACTGCTTTCTTCTCAGCTCCAGGCAGAACTGAGGTAGGCGGCAACCACACCGACCACAACTTCGGCTGTGTTCTTGCAGCAGGCGTTTCACTCGACGTTATTGCCGCTGTCGCTCCTGACAACGAAGAGAACGTTATTACAATAAAGTCCGAGGGCTTCCCAATGGACACTGTGAACGTTGATGACGACACTATCTACGAAGAGCAGAAAAACACATCTGCGGCACTTATAAGAGGTATGTCCGCAGGCTTTAAGAATAATGGTCACAATGTCGGAGGCTTCAAGGCTTATGCTACTTCAAACGTGCTCAAAGGCTCTGGACTTTCTTCATCTGCGGCTTATGAAGTGCTTATCGGAACTATCCTCAACGGTCTTTACAACGAGGGCGAGGTTTCTGCTGTGGAAATAGCTCAGATAGCTCAGTTTGCGGAAAATGTATATTTTGGCAAGCCATCAGGTCTTATGGACCAAATGGCTTCATCAGTAGGCGGATTTATCACTATCGACTTTGCTGACGAAAAGCACCCTGTTATCGACTCTGTAAAGTTCGATTTCACAAAAAGCGGTCACGCACTGTGTATCGTTGACACAAAGGGCAACCATGCCGACCTCACCCCTGAGTATGCGGCTATTCCTGCGGAAATGAAGTCTGTTGCGGCTTTCTTTGGCAAAAAGGTGCTGAGAGAAATTACAAAGGAACAGCTTCTTGAAAACATCTGTGCCGTTAGAGAAAAGTGCAGTGACAGAGCTGTGCTTAGAGCGCTCCACTTCTTTGACGACAACGAAAGAGTTGGCAAGGAAGCTTCCGCACTTTCAGAGGGCGACTTTGACGCTTTCCTGAGCCTTATCAATGAATCAGGAGATTCATCATTCAAATATCTTCAGAACATCTATGCCTCTTCCGCCCCAAACGAGCAGGGTCTTTCACTTGCTCTGTATCTTGCAAAGCAGGCTCTTGGCGGTGAGGGTGCTTGTAGAGTACACGGCGGTGGCTTTGCAGGAACTATCCAAGCGTTCGTACCCGAAAAGAAGCTTGAATCTTTCAAGGCTGAAATGGAGAGAGTATTCGGTGAAGGCTCATGCTATGTGCTGTCCATAAGACCTGTTGGCGGCGTGCAGATCGACCTTTAATATAGGAGTTGTCATGAAAAATCCATTTGCAGGCTTGAATAAAAAGCAGGTGAAGTTGCAGTTTTCCACCTGCGGAGAGATAATGATAGACGGACTTCCCTTTGCTTTCGGAGTGGAGAGTGCAGGGAAAGCGTCAGACAAAGGGCTTTGCGTTTCGATATCCGGTGAAGCTGTCAATGACGGACGTGTTACCTTTTCAAACCTTGAATACTACGAAAACCATGGCGGAAAGATAACCCTTGTGAAGCATGGCTTTTCACTTGTCACCAAAAAGGACGGCAAGAAAATTTATCAGGCGAAGTTTACCAAAATACCTATCACCGAAAAGGACACCTCAGTGCTTTTCAGAAAGCTCACCGAGGAAGAGGTCGTCCAACGGCTCAACTGTGAGATAGCTTTTAAGGTGACCCCTCATTTCAGCGGTGAGGACACACCCGAAGTCATGCTCACAGTTTATCCTTATGAAAATATGCTCACAGGGTCGGCTGTGCAGTGGCTGAAGGTCACGTCTGACAAGGACTATTTTCTGCACAAATATTCTAATAAATAACAGGAGAGTTTATCCCATATGAGAATGAGAAGAAAGAAAAATCTTGAGGCACGTCTTGAAGCCTGCGGAGATTATATTTTATATCTTGACCGTGACGAGAAGAATTTTCAGGACAAATCAAACAAACAGCTTATTGACTTTGAGAAGATATTCGGAAACAATGATCCCCTTGTGCTGGAGATAGGCTGTGGAAAGGGTCAGTTTGCAAGAGAGATAGCAAAGAAAAATCCTGACAAGAATTTCCTTGCGGTAGAGAAAAGCAGTAACGTTATAGTTGACGCTGCACAAATGGCTATAGACGAGGGCATACCGAACCTGAGATTTGCAAGGGGCGAGGCTGAATATCTGGATTGCTTTATCCCTGAAAAGTCAGTGGAGTGTATCTATCTTAACTTTAGCTGTCCGTATCCTAAAAATACATATGCACGTCATAGGCTCACATACCGAGCTTTTCTTGAAATATACAGACGTATTCTTGTGGACAAAGGCGAGATATACCAAAAGACCGACAATATGCACTTTTTTGAGTTCTCCTTGGAGGAGTTCTCTGCGGCAAATTACGGACTTAAAAACATTTCTCTCGACCTTCACAACAGCGGCTTCGAGGGCAATATCGTAACGGAATATGAGAAGAAATTCTCAGACATGGGTATGCCTATCTACAGATTGGAGGCGTTCTTAAAATAATGAGCGAGCAGATAAATCCAATTGTCAGCGAGAAAGATATGGGTGCTGACCGCAAGCTTCGCAAATGGTCAACAGGCAGAAAAGTCAAGTGGATAATTTGGATAGTCGTTATTCTTGCAGTAGCACTCGGCTTCTGGCATCAGCACTATATGCGCTCCGACAGCCAGATAAAAGCCGTTTTCAATGACAATAAGGCTAACTTTCAGACCACTGCGGAGTTTATGATAGAAAGCATTTCATGCGAAAAGCCGACACTACCAAAGGGCAAATGCTCCATTAAATCACTCACTGAAAACAATGCCTGCAAGTCTGTGAAGAAAGAGCTTGAGGAGCTGGAGCGCAGGAACGTTACATACATCGACAGCGACGGCTTGACAGTGAAATTTTATACCATTTATGATCATTACTATATTTACCGCTCACCCATAAGCTCATCAGGGGGCGAGGATAACCTCGGCAATGGCTGGTCATATGTTAAAACAAGCAAAAGCTAAATTTCTACGGACGGAAAAGTTATTTTCGTCCGTTTTTATGCAATCAAAAACACTTCTCATTCGTGTTATAGATGAAAGGCTTTTCAAAACAACAAAGGAGGTGACAGCTTTGACAAGAGATATTGACTACATAGTTGACAAATTTTCAGACGATATCTACCGAGCGGCACTGGCAGTCACAGGCAGCGTTCACGAGGCGGAGGATATAGTCAGCGAGGTCATAATAAAATATTTCACAAGGCAGGGTGAGCTTTTCTTCAATGATGACGAGCATCTTAAAGCGTGGCTGCTGAGAACGACGATAAATCTATCCAAAGACCTGCTAAGGTCGGCAGGCAGACGTCTGCGTGCAGAAAATGAGGTAAGTGCAAGCAGCGATTTTTCATCACCTGATATGCAGATAGATGTGCAAAACGCTATAAACAGGCTGGATAAAAAATACAGGATAGTGCTTTATCTTTTTTATTATCAAGGCTGCAAGACCGATGAGATAGCCGACATTTTGGGAACAAGCAAGGGCACGGTCACATCAAGGCTGAAAAGAGCAAGAGAAAAACTAAAGCTTTCACTTTCAGACTACGAAAAGGAGATGAGCGTATGAACGAAAGAGATATAAAACAATTTTTCGCAGGCGCAAGCCTTTCTGAGCAGAAAAAAACACAGCTCAAAGAAACGCTCAAAAAGCGTTTTCCACAACAAAACGGAGATATAAATACTGTCTCTTATACACATCTCCGAGCCCACGAGACTGCAGCTAATCTCG
>ENA-OYAB01000448-OYAB01000448.1-human-gut-metagenome-genome-assembly--contig:-NODE-448-length-11222-cov-7.107818_pt1 | contig 11222 bp, 10 predicted proteins | sample MGYA00243422_ERZ652808 | MGnify/ENA primary metagenome ERZ652808 (study PRJEB26926, sample SAMN06164543) | human gut metagenome | biome: ENVO:00009003; feature: ENVO:2100002; material: ENVO:00002003...
GCAGCACCCGCCGCTACCACCCCGGCTATGAGTGCAAGTGGGCGACCAATACCGTAGTGCATATCCTTGAAAACCGGGAATACACAGGCTGTCTGGTAAATTTCAAGACAGAAAAACTTTCTTACAAAGTCAAGCACAGTGTAGAAAATCCCCCGGAAAAGCAAGTGATTTTCGAGAACCACCACGAGCCTATCATAGACACCCAAACATGGGAACGGGTGCAGGAGCTTCGCAAACAGCGCAAACGCCCAAACCGCTATGATGAAGTGGGTTTGTTCTCCGGCATACTGTTCTGTGCGGACTGCGGCAGCGTGATGTATCAGCAGCGATACCAGACGGACAAGCGCAAGCAGGACTGTTATATCTGCGGCAACTACAAGAAACGCACCCATGACTGTACGGCGCACTTTATCCGCACCGACCTCTTGACCGCTGGTGTACTCTCCAATCTGCGGAAAGTGACCAGCTATGCGGCAAAGCATGAAGCCCGGTTTATGAAACTCTTGATTGAGCAGAACGAGGACGGGGGCAAACGCAGGAACGCCGCCAAGAAAAAGGAACTGGAAGCCGCCGAGAAACGCATAGCCGAGTTATCCGCTATCTTCAAGCGGCTGTATGAGGACAGCGTGACCGGGCGCATATCAGACGAGCGTTTCACAGAGCTGTCGGCAGACTATGAAGCAGAGCAACGGGAGCTGAAAGAAAGAGCCGCTGCTATTCAAGCGGAGCTTTCCAAAGCACAGGAAGCCACCGTGAACGCAGAAAAGTTTATGAATGTTGTCCGGCGGCATACCAGCTTTGAAGAACTTACCCCTACTCTGCTGCGGGAGTTTGTAGAGAAAATCGTTGTGCATGAGTGCAGCTATGACGAGAACAAGACCCGCAGACAGGACATTGAGATTTATTATTCTTTTGTTGGCAAGGTGGACTTGCCCGAATAACCGCCCGACCTATCCGACACAATGCGCAAGTGCCGGATAGGAATGGCAAAATTTTTTACACTTCTATTACTTCTTTATCGCACATCAGTAAAGTCCCAAGGCATCAAGCAGCTGATGGCAGGCGGCGGGGTGGCGCTGATTGGCACCACCCTTGTTCCGCTGCTGTCCGGTCTGTTCGGATGATCAAAGCACCATCTTTCACCCGCTTCCGGAGGATAACGGAAGCGGGTTCTTCAGGAGGGATGTCCTTTGAATTTCATCTGGGATAAAATCACGGAATGGCTGAAAGGGCTGCTGGTCAGCGGCATCATCAGCAACCTGTCTGGTCTGTTTGATGCCATCAACACCCGCGTGGGCGAGGCGGCGGCGGTCGTCGGCACAACGCCGCAGGCATGGCACGGCGGCATCTTCCAGATGATTCGCAGCCTGTCGGAAAACGTCGTTGTGCCGATTGCAGGCATTATTCTGACCTTCATCATGTGCTTGGAACTGATTCAGATGCTTATTGACCGAAACAGCCTGCACGACTTTGACACCTTCCTTTTCTTCAAGTGGATTTTCAAGACCTTCGCCGCAGTGCTGATTGTCACCAACACATGGAATATCGTGATGGCGGTTTTCGATGTTGCGCAGAACGTCGTCAGTCAGGCATCGGGCATCATCATCGGCGATACCGCGCTGGATGCTGCCGCGCTGCTTGGAGACATGGAGCAGGCGCTGATGGCAATGGAAATCGGCCCGCTGTTCGGGCTGTGGTTTCAGTCCTCGCTGATGGGCATCTTGGCGTGGGTGCTGAGCATCTGCATCTTCATCGTCATATATGGGCGTATGATTGAGATTTACATGGTCACATCCATTGCGCCGATTCCGATGGCGACGATGGTGAATCGGGAATGGGGGCAGATGGGCAGCAACTATCTGCGGTCGCTCTTTGCGCTGGGTTTTCAGGCATTCCTCATCATGGTCTGCGTCGCGATTTATGCGGTACTCGTGCAGGGCATCAGCGCCGGCGGCGACATCGGCACCGCCTTGTGGACGTGCATCGGCTACACGGTGCTGCTGTGCTTCACGCTCTTCAAAACCAGCAGCGTCGCGAAATCTATTTTCAATGCGCACTGACCTCTCATCCCCAAAACAGCAGCAAAGGTTTCTGGGACAGCTTATCCACACTGCATCCACAAGCAATCCACAAGAAATCCACAGGCACTGCAAAGACTGTGGAAAACAGCGGCGCAGGGAACAAAACCTATGCGCCGCAGGAAGGAACAATAGGCAATGGCATATGTCTCGATTCCCAAGGACTTGTCGCGCGTCAAGTCCAAGTTTCTTTTCAACCTGACGAAGCGTCAGGTCGTCTGTTTCGGGCTGGGGGCGCTGACGGGCGTTCCCGCCTTCTTTCTGGCGAAGGATGCGCTGGGTGTCAGCCCTTCGGTGCTGCTCATGATGCTGCTCATGCTGCCGTTTTTTCTGCTGGCGATGTTTGAACGGCATGGGCAGCCGCTGGAAGTGCTGATTCGGCATTTCATTCAGGCGCGATTCGTGCGTCCGCGCATCCGCGTCTGGCAGAACGACAATTTCTATCAAACGATTGAGCGGAGTATCCGCAATCAGCAGGAGGTGCAGAAGATTCTTCGTGGCAAACAAAGAAAAAATCAAGCTGACAAGGGCTGAGAAACGGCAGCTGCAGGCACTCATGCGCAGCCGTCAGCAGCGGAAGAAACCGCCGCATTCCGTGCAGGAGACGATTCCGTATGAGCGCATGTGGCCGGATGGCATCTGCCGCGTCAGCCCAAGTTACTACACTAAGACTGTGCAGTTCTGGGACATCAACTATCAGCTGGCGCAGAACGAAGATAAAAGCGCCATCTTCGAGGGCTGGTGCGACTTCCTGAACGCCTTTGACAGCAGCGTGCACTTGCAGCTCTCGTTTCTGAACCTGACAGCGAATGCGGATGCCGTTGAGCAGCGCATTCTGCTTCCCGACAAGGCGGACGGCTTCGACGCAATCCGCCGCGAATACACGGAAATGCTGCAAAACCAGCTTGCCAAGGGCAGCAACGGGCTGAGCAAACGAAAGTACCTGACTTTCGGCGTGGAATCGGAAAACTACCGGACGGCAAAGCCGCGTCTGGAGCGCATGGAGACGGATTTGCTCAATCACTTCAAGCGCCTTGGGGCGGCAGCCGCTCCGATGGATGGCAGAGAACGCTTGAAGCTGATGTACGACATGTTTCATCTGGATGCGCAGACACCGTTCCTGTTCGACTGGAAATGGCTTGCCCCCACCGGACTGCGCACGAAGGACTTTATCGTTCCCTCTTCCTTCAAATTCGGGGAGCGGCAGCGTTTCGGCATGGGCAGCAAAGTGAGCGCGGTCAGCTTCTTCTCCATTCTTGCGTCCGAACTCAATGACCGCTGTCTGGCGGAGTTCCTCGCGATGGATTCCTCTCTTGTGGTGAGCTTTCACTTGCAGGCGATTGACCAGACCGCAGCCATCAAGGACATTAAGCATAAGCTCACGGCGCTGGATCAAATGAAGATTGATGAGCAGAAAAAAGCCGTCCGCGCCGGATATGACATGGAAATTCTGCCGTCTGATTTGGCTGCTTACGGCGGCGAAGCAAAAAAGCTGCTGGAAGAATTGCAGAACCGCAACGAGCGCTTCTTCTTGGCGACACTGCTGGTGATGAACACGGCGGACAACCAACATCAGCTGGATTTGAACGTGAAGCAGGCGCAGAGCATTGCTTTGCAGCACAACTGTCAGCTGATTCCGCTGGACTACCAGCAGGAGGATGGCATGGTGTCCTGCCTGCCGCTGGGCGAGAACCAAATCCAGATTCAGCGCGGACTCACCACTTCGGCGGCGGCGGTCTTTATGCCGTTTACGACGCAGGAACTGTGTCAAAACGGCGCAGAAGCGCTGTACTACGGCTTGAATGCGCTGTCCAACAACCTGATTATGGTGGATCGGAAGCAGCTGAAAAATCCCAACGGGCTGATTCTGGGTACACCCGGTTCAGGCAAATCCTTCTCCGCCAAGCGCGAAATGAGCAATGTCATGCTGGTCACGGACGATGATGTCATCATCTGCGACCCGGAGGGCGAATATGCACCGCTTGTTGCGCAGTTCGGCGGTCAGGTCATTCAAATTTCGCCGACCAGCAGCAATTACATCAATCCGATGGAAATCAATCTGAATTACAGCGACGATGACAACCCGCTGTCGCTGAAATCGGATTTCATTCTGTCCTTGTGTGAGCTGATTGTCGGCGGGCGGGACGGTTTGCAGCCCATTGAGAAAACGGTGATTGACCGTGCTGTCCACATTGTGTATCAGCCGTACCTGAATGACCCGCAGCCGGAAAACGTGCCGATTCTGGAAGATTTGTACAACGCGCTTCGCCAGCAGACGGAGAAGGAAGCACAGGCGCTGGCCACGGCGCTTGAAATCTATGTGACGGGCTCGCTGAATGTGTTCAACCACCGCACGAATGTGGATGTCAACAGCCGCATGGTCTGCTATGACATCAAGGAACTGGGCAAGCAGCTGAAAAAACTCGGTATGCTGATTGTGCAGGATCAGGTCTGGGGGCGCGTGACGGCAAACCGCAGTGAAGGCAAGTCCACCCGGTATTACATGGATGAGTTTCATCTGCTGCTTCGCGAGGAACAGACCGCTGCTTATTCCGTTGAAATCTGGAAGCGATTCCGCAAGTGGGGCGGCATCCCGACGGGCATTACGCAGAACGTCAAGGATCTGCTGGCCAGTCAGGAAGTCGAGAACATTCTGGAAAACTCCGACTTCATCTGCATGTTGAATCAGGCATCCGGCGACCGGGAGATTCTGGCGAAGAAGTTAGGCATTTCGCCGTATCAGCTTTCCTACGTCACGCAGAGCGGCGAGGGCGAAGGGCTGCTGTTCTACGGCAATGTGATTCTTCCATTTCAGGATCACTTCCCGAAGAATACCCTGCTGTACAAGGTGATGACCACCAAACTGTCGGACAAGGCAGTGCAGAATGAACATTAAATACAGGAGGTGCATTCCATGACATATGGTTTGGTGCTGGGCAGCTGCATTTTCTGCACCGTACTGACGCTGGCGGTGTACGCACTGCTGCGCGCGGCAGCGGAAGCAGACCGCGGGAGCGAGGAAGCGTATCAGCGGATGCAGCATAAGGAAGGGCGGCGCTGATGGAAAAGAGGCGCAATCGCGGCGCATCCCGCTTGCAGTTCAGCAAGGAGGAACAGATGCAGGCAGTACGCGCCGGTCAGCCTGAAAGCAGCCATTCGCCGCTGCTTCACCAAGGTATTCATGCAGCCCATGTCCAGCTCCATCATCAGGCGGCAGAAGCCAATGAAGATGAGAACAGCGCTGTGCAAGCCGCGCTGACAGCAGACGACATGCAGGAAGAAGCGTTCCGGGCGGCGGCGCACGCGGGGAAAGCCCCCAAGCGGCACAATGCCCGCTGGCAGCAGAAACGCGCCATCCGGCAGGAGTATGCAGCCGCAAAATCTTCCCGCAGTCCAGCCAATCACATTGCTCCCGCGCCGAAGGTAGCAGCAAATGCAGTTCCCAAAGCCGAAAACATCAAGAAAAGGCTGCGCCAGACGTTTGCCCGCCATCCGACGGCTTGGGCGGTGCTTGCGCTGGCGGCGCTGCTCCTTGCGGTGATGAGCAGCCTGCAATCCTGTACGCCGCTGGCGCAGTCGGTGCTGGAATCCATCGTGATTGGCACTTATCCGGCGGAGGAAGCAGACGTAAAAGCGGCGGAAAGCGCGTATGCCGGCATGGAAAGGCAGCTCAAAGAGGAAATGAGCAATTACGCCCGCCATCATCCGGAATATGATGAAGTGAAGGTGGATGCAGACGAAATTTGGCACGACCCCTATGTGCTGATGGCCATCATCTCCGCCTGCTTCGATGGACAGGACTGGACGCTGGAAACCGCTATGCCGGTGCTGGACAAATACTTCAAGCTCCAGTACATCGTGACAGAATCCGTAACGAGAGAAACACGATACCGCACGGAGACCGAGCAGCGGTACAACCCGGAAACAGAACGCATGGAGACGGTGACGATTCGGGTGCCGTATGCTTATACAGTCTGTCATGTGCGGCTGGAAAACAGGAATCTGTCGCACCTGCCCGTTGTCAGCATGAGCCATCACACGATGGGCATGTACGCGCTGTACATGGCGACGCACGGCAACATGGAGGGTATTTTCCACGGCAATCCTTACGCTGTCCCGCTCAAAGACCCCATGCTGTACGACATTCCCGACGAGACGCTCGCAAGCAGTCCGACTTTCGCCGCACTCATGGCGGAGGCGGAAAAATACATCGGCTATCCGTATGTCTGGGGCGGTGCATCGCCCGAAACCAGTTTTGACTGTTCGGGTTTTGTCAGCTATGTATTCACCAATTCCGGCGTATACAATACGGGAAGGTTGGGCGCAAAGGGACTGCGGAGCTTGTGCCGGAACGTTCCGGCAGCACAGGCAGAACCGGGCGACGTGGTGTTCTTTGAAGGCACGATGGGCGACGGCGTGGATGGCATTACGCACTGCGGCATTTATGTCGGCAATGGCATGATGATTCACAGCGGAAGTCCCATTGGCTACGCGAATTTGAACGATGCTTACTGGAAAAGCCACTTTCATTCGTTCGGGCGGATGCGGTCTGTAATTTTCGGGGAGTCCAGCGCATGGACTCCCTTTTTCCTACCCAATTTTGATCCACATTTGAAAGGAGAACAATATGCAGAGAAACATGAACCGTTCGATTCCCGCAGAAGAAGCAATGGATATTGCCAAGCAGGTGCTGCTTGCGATGTTGATGCTGATTCTGCTGTCCGTGCTGATTCCGGCGCGGGCAGAAGAAGCAGTATCCCCGATGATTGTCAGTGAGACGGCGGACAGCACCGAATATCCTGCGCTGGAAGCAGAGGCAGATATTCCCGTCATCACCTCGGAGGGCAAAAGCAACGTGAAAATCGCCGGTGTCAAATCGAAAAACAAGCTGGTGCGTTACACCATCCCGGAAACGCTGCTCCGGGCGGACGAGAACTTTCTGGCGCTGATGGTGGAAGCGGAAAAGTACATCGGCTATCCGTATGTATACGGCGGCAGCAAGCCGTCCACCGGGTTTGACTGCTCCGGCTTTGTGTGCTGGGTATTCCGCCAGTCGGGGGTCTATGATACCGGTCGGCTGGGTGCAAAAGGGCTGTATTCGCTCTGCACGGATGTCAGCCGGGACGAGGCGCGCCCCGGCGACTTGGTATTCTTCACGAAAACGATGGGTGCAGACGTGAAGGGCATCACCCATGTGGGCATTTATGTCGGCAATGACATGATGCTTCACGCGGGCGACCCGGTTGGCTTTGCAGATTTGCAGAGCGACAAATGGGCGAAGAAAATCTATGCCTTTGGCAGACTGCCCGTCCAGCAGGGAGCGCAGGCGGATGAGTGAACCCAAGAAACGCTATCCTGCAGACCGCATCAAGCTCCATGCATTGCTGGAACGGAAAGAAAACGAGCTGTGCCGATTAACCGAAGAGGTCAATCAGCTGCGTGCGCGCGTGAAAGAAGCAGACCGCACCGCCATCAATGCCACCTGCGAGCTGTATGCGCTGACGCCGGAAATGCTCTCGACCTTCCTCCGCACGAAATTCGGCACGCAGGACAATGCCCCTGAAATCCCCGCTGCACCCCAATTGCCCGAAGGAGAAAATGAATGAAGCGAAAATGGAAACAATGGACAGCCTTCCTCTGCCTGCTGATGCTGCTGGCGGCGAGCCTGCATCTTGCGCGGGCGGAAAGCGCGCCGGCGCAGGAAGAATGCGCTCCATACCGCATTGTGCTGACAGCCCCCGGCGGCTGGAACCGCAGCAACAGCGCCATCATCACGGTGAGCGTGAAGGACGAGCAGAATCTTGGCTGGTACCAAATGGCGTACCGGATGAACGACGGCGACTGGACGGACTGCGAGCAGCTGTTTGACAAGAGCAAGGCGGAAATCGCGGTGCATGAGAACGGTACGTTTACCTTTCGCATCACCGACCCGCACGGGCATACGTTTGAAGAAAGCACCCGCGTTGCTGTCATTGACCGAAGCGCACCGACTGTGCAGGCAAGCATCAGCGGGACAACCCTGCAGGTAGAAGTGCAGGACGACCTCTCCGGCGTGGCAGGTGTGCAGGTCAACAGCATGCTTTTCACCGAGCAGCAGGCAGGGAGCACCATTCGGATTGCGCTGGATGATACGCTGGCGCGGTACGACACGCTGTCCATCCGCGCTTTCGACTATGCCGGAAACTTCTCCGAGCCTGTGCTGCTCAATAATCCCTGCTACGAAGATAACTCGCGGGTGACGGCTGCACCGACCAATTCGCCGAAACCGACAAAGCAGCCTAACGAGACAAAGCAGCCTAATTCTACGGCGGAAATTACCGCCCAGCCGACGGCAACGAAGCGTCCGAACGGGCTGGGCGGCTCGCTGATTTACGTTAGCGAAGAAACTGCGCCGACAGCAGCGCCGACACAAGCGCCGTCCCCGACACCAGTCATCCAGTACGTTCCTATCGGACCGGGAATGCCCTACAAGGCGGACGGCAATGCCCATACGCTGGATGTGTTGTACAGCGCTGCGACCAACAAACAGTTTATCACCCTGCAAAGCAAGAACGGCAGCACCTTCTACCTCGTTATCGACTACGACAAGCCCATTGACGAAGCGGCGGAAATGTACGAGACATACTTCCTCAATCTGGTGGATGAGCGGGATTTGCTGGCGCTGCTGTCCGACGAAGAGAAGGAGGAACTGCCGACCCCGTCGCCCGAAATCATCTATGTAACGCCTGTCCCTACGACCGTACCAATGCCAACGGCTGCGCCGGAAAAGGGAGGCAGCTCCGACCGAATGACGGCAGTGCTTGCGCTGGGCGGTATCCTGCTGCTGGGCGGCGCGGGTGCTTTTGTGCTGGTGAAGTACCGCAGAAACAGCGCGCGGCATCGGGCAGACAACGATTTTATGCTGGATGATGACGACGAAAGTGCTGAATAAGGAGGAGACGCATGGAATTATATATCGCAGAAAAGCCCAGCGTGGGGCGCACCATTGCCAGCGTCATCGGCGCAAATGAGCGAAGAGACGGCTATTGGGAGGGAAACGGCAGGCTGGTCAGCTGGTGCATCGGACATCTGGTAGCGCTGGCGATGCCGGAAGCGTACCGCAGCGATTATCAGCGCTGGCGTTACAGCGATTTGCCCATTCTGCCCGACAAGTGGCAGTACAGCGTCGTCGCAGAGACGAAAAAGCAGTTTGAGCTTCTCCGCCGCCTGATGCATGACAGCCGCGTGACGAGCCTTGTCTGCGCGACCGATGCAGGACGCGAAGGCGAGCTGATTTTCCGGCTGGTCTATGCAATGGCAGACTGCCGGAAGGAGGTGCGCCGCCTCTGGATTTCCTCAACAGAAGAAAGCGCGATTCGCCAAGCCATTTGCCGGATGAAGCCCATGCGCGACTATGACAATCTGTATCGGGCAGCGCTGTGCCGCGCACAGGCGGATTGGCTGATTGGCATCAACGCCACGCGCCTGTATTCGCTGCTGTATGGGCGGCCGCTTCCGACGGGGCGCGTCATGAGCCCGGCGCTGGCGATGCTGGTGCAGCGGGAAGCGGCGATTGCTGACTTTCACCCCACGCCGTTCTTTGCCGTAAAGCTGGAAACTGACCCGCTTGCCGCAAAGTCGGAACGCATGGATGACCTGACCGAAGCCCGTACCCTGCTGGAATGCTGCAACCAAGCGCCGTATGCCGTGGTGCAGAAGATTGCGCGCAGGCAGCGCAGCGAAAATCCGCCTCTGCTGTATGATTTGACCACGCTTCAGCAGGATGCCAACTGGCTGTTTGGCTTTACTGCCCAGCAGACGCTGGATTACGCCCAGAGCCTGTACGAGAAGCAGCTGCTGACCTACCCGCGCACGGACAGCCGGTATCTGACGCAGGACATGCAGGAGAAACTGCCGGAACTGGCTGCCCGCGTGTGCCGTGCGCTGCCTTTCGCATCCGCCTTGGAACTGCACCTGCATCCCGAACGGGTTGTGGATGACAGCAAAGTCAGCGACCACCCCGCCATCATCCCGACCGCCGCAATGCCTGCTCAGGCGCAGCGCATCAATGCCCTGACGACGGGCGAACGCGACTTGCTCCACCTCGTCTGCACCCGGCTGCTGTGCGCGCTGGAAGAACCTTTCGCATATGAAGAAACAACCGTCACGCTGCTGTGCGGTGCGCATGAATTTGGGGCAAAGGGCAGACGGATTATCCAGATGGGCTGGAAGCGCATTTGGTACACCTTCCGCGGAAGCCTTGGCGGACGGATGAACGAAGAGGAGAAGATGCAGGAAAACGTCATCTCGGCTGACCTTGCAGAAGGCGCGAAACTGCCGATTCTCCGCGCATCCATTGAGGAAGGAAAGACCACCCCGCCGCCGCATCATACCGAAGGCACGCTGCTGCACGCAATGGAAACCGCCGGTGCAGCGGACATCCCCGAAAATGCGGAGCGGAAAGGCATCGGCACACCCGCCACCCGTGCTGCCATTTTGGAGAAGCTGATTGAAACGAAGCTGATTGAGCGCATCGGGGAAAAGCGGAAGAAGGTGCTTGTGCCGACGACCAAGGGGAAAGCCCTTGCCGCGGTTCTGCCGGAAAGTCTGCGTTCACCCCTGCTGACATCTGCATGGGAGCAGCGCTTGCAGCAAATTGAACAGGGCGCAGAGAAGCCCGAAGATTTCATGCGGGATATTCAGGGTTTCGTCAAAGAGCTGACGGTGAATCCGCAGCGAGTTGAACATGCGGAGACGCTGTTCCCACCGCTCCGGGAGAAAATCGGCAGCTGCCCCAAATGCGGTGCGGCAGTCACGGAGCATCCCCAGGGGTATCTGTGCGAAAACCGTATCTGCGGATTCGCACTCTGGAAAAAGGGCGGTATCCTTGCCCATGCGGAAACGCCCCTGACCGCCGCCGAAGCAAAGACGCTGCTGACAAAGGGAGCTGTCCGCAAAACCGCTTTGCACTCAACACGCACCAACGCCCGCTATGATGCCGTGCTGCATCTTGATTTCGGCAAGGATGGCAGGGCAATCCTGCGCCCGCGCTTTGACTGATGAAAGCCTGCAAATAAAAAGTCAAGCCCCAAATGGGACTTGCTGCAAGGAAATTTGGCAGAAGGTGGGGAGAAAGAAGTGCAGCACAAATAAGCCACCACAAAG
>ENA-OYAB01000452-OYAB01000452.1-human-gut-metagenome-genome-assembly--contig:-NODE-452-length-11183-cov-5.081057_pt1 | contig 11183 bp, 18 predicted proteins | sample MGYA00243422_ERZ652808 | MGnify/ENA primary metagenome ERZ652808 (study PRJEB26926, sample SAMN06164543) | human gut metagenome | biome: ENVO:00009003; feature: ENVO:2100002; material: ENVO:00002003...
CGTGTCAAATTGTCTGCTCTACGACGGCTTTTTTTCTTTTGCCGTCGTGCGGCAGTTGTTCTTATCTGTACTTGTCTAGTATCGAATTTGCCTCTACTTCTGTCATATTTCCAGATTTAGTCTGATCGTTTGTGTATTGCTCCAAGGCCGCATACAGTTCAGCTTTTGTATTATACGGGCCAAAGTTCCGATAACTGTTACCGTCATACAAGACTGTCTGAAAAACCTCGGACTGCGGATTATTAGGCATACTAAAGAAAATTTGGTCCTCTTCATAAGAACTTCGCTTGCCAACCTGTACTCCGTCCTCAATCCCAGACAATGCGGATTGATACTGAGCAATAGCAGCGGCAGCTTCCTCCTGAGTAAGTTCCCCTGCGGCTACAAGCGCCTGTAGGTTGTCGCTTTCAGTTTCAATCCATCCAGCAAATTCTTCGTAGCTGTAGAAATCCGGCAGTTCTACGGTGGGAGATGTATCCCATGTACTTCCGCCATCATAGCTCACCTGAGCGGTAGCACCATCCATTCGGAATACAGCTTCGGAAATTTCCTGTGCTAGATGGTCATCGGATTCTGCTTTTGATGGTGCTGCTTGTGTAGAAAAGCCCGTCAGGACACTTCCTGTAAGCAGGAGCGCAAGTGCGCCAGTCAAGATTTTCAGTTTCATCGTATTACCTCCTTGAACTTTATGCTTCTAAAAATCAATCACTTTTCCTCCTTTCGTACAGTAGAATACCCTGTTGATGTTGAAAGGATATAAAGGCAATGTTGTACCAGTGTTGAACGCAAAAAACTCTGCCCTTCGATGAAAGGGCAGAGCCTTGTTTAGAAATAGATTACAAATTCCATGCCGGTTTTTGATTTCATAGAAGTGAAACAGTATTGAAGCCCCTGCTTATCTAAAATGGTTTTTACGATATACAGCCCCAAGCCGTTGCCGCCGTTTGCCGGATCGCGTGCTCTATTCGGCCTATAGAACGGTTCAAATATGTGTTGCAGTTCGTCCGGTGACAGCGGAACGCACTCGTTTTGAATTGACAAAACTGATTTTTCCAACTTAACTTTTATGTGCCTTTCAGTTTCTGTATAATTCACGGCGTTTGACAGGATATTCGACAGTGCCTTTTTTAGTTGATTTTCTGGCAAACGCACTGACATATCTTCAATAATCTCTATCTGAAACCGCAGCCCGTTCGTTTCAGCAATCAGGCGGTATGGCTCACACAATTCGCTAACACATTCTGCTAATGAAAAAGTTGTTACAGGAACATCCTCCATCTGCATTTGTAGGCGTGACGCATTGAGAATATCTTTTATCATTTCTGCAAGCTGCTCAGTAATTTCTTTGCATCTAGGCAAATATGATTCATAATCGCTGTACTCTCCAATTTTAAGAATCATGTTTTCCAATGTCGCATTTAACTCTGTAACAGGTGTTTTTAATTCATGGGACGCAGTACGCAGAAAATCAATCTTTTCTTTTTCAACAAGTTGGACTTTATCTTTTTCTTCCTCCAAATTCCGGATTGTCACAAGCAACGATTGATACAAGCTGTTGATGTCATTAGCTAATCCGCCGATTTCGTCTGTGGAGATCACGGAGATCTCGGCGGTACGATCCAACTTTGACATTTGATGGACAGATGTTGAGATAGACAATATCGGGCCTGTTATTCCTTTGGAGAACAAAAACGAAAAAACCAGCGAAATTACCATGCAACAGGCAAATGAAAGCGGAAATGACTTTAGGATTGTCTGCGTTATGAGCTGCGGCATATCCACTTCGGAAAACGCAAGCACATCTTCGTTTGTGACCGTTGTGCTTGTGATAAGGACATTTTCCGATGGAGCAATCATAAAAATCAGTACATGAGCCAAAACGGTGATTAGAAGCATCATTCCGAATGTAAATGCAAATATTTTATAAAATAGCTTTGTTTTCATAGTGATTCTCCATCTCGAATTTGTAGCCAATGCCCTTAACCGTAGTAATGCAATCCAAGCGGAGTTTTTTCCGAATGTTGCGTATGTAGGCGTCTATTGTCCTATCTATTACATCACAGTCATAGCCCCAAACATCGTCCAGTATTTGATTGCGGGACAACACCAAGCCTTTATTTTCAATCAAGACTTTCAGGATTTCGAGCTCTTTCGGGGTAATGTCAATTTTCCCATTTTCATCATGTGCAGTATATCCCGCAAAGTCTACGGTAACATTCCCAAGCCGAATTGTGCTTACAGTAGATTTATTCTCGCTCCTGCGGAGCAAGGCCGTAATTCGTTTTCCTAAAATAAGCATAGAAAATGGTTTAGTTATGTAGTCATCTGCTAGTTCATCAAAACTGTTGGACTGTGTATATTCATCGTCAACGGCCGTAAGCATAACAACAGGGATGTTGCTAATCTTTCTGATCTCATGTAAAATCGTTACACCGGACATTTTGGGTAGCATAATATCTAACACTGCTAAATCAATGCTGTTATCACGAAAAATATTCAGAGCCTCTTCGCCATCAAGAGCAGGAAAAAGAGTATGTCCCGCTGTTTTCAAGTATTCGCAAATAGCTTTGTTTGTTCCTTGGTTATCTTCAACGATCATTATCTGAGCCATAGAAAGCACCTCCTTAAAAAAGTATAAAGCACTCATGTTGTACCAGTATGGAGTTATCTGTTTTTTATCCTCATATCTTTTGGTTTTTCAGCGTCCGTTGGTATCAGCCACATACGGCTGAACTTAAAAGCGCCAGGTATGCGATTTTCTTCGCACAGCTTTTGAACCCGTCGTTCGGAAATGCCCCACTTTTTTGCCGCTTCTGGTGCAGAGATATATTCAAGCATTTTGCTATCCTCCCGTAAAAAATCCTTTGTCATTATTATATACGGTTAGCCGAATGATAGCAATACCGAGATATGAAATATAAAGTGTAGGAAGAATGGATATCATATCATTCCATGTGCAGACTATGAAATATAGAATGTATGTGGGTGATGTTGAATGGCAAAAGTTGAAGACTGCCCTGGCTTTGAAACCTTCGGTGCAGATGTAAAAGAAGCACGGAAGGCGAAGAACCTTGCACGAAAAGATTTAGCCGAAAAGGTGAACATTTGCTGGCCGTGCGTCTGAGCAAAAAGAAAAGCGGTACTCCGATGAGTGCCGCCGCTCCGAAACATATAAGCTGCCGTTTGGTAAGCCCAAACAGCACTTTGGATTTTACTTTCGTCAAATCCTTTGGAATGGTTACATACGCCAATTTATCAAGCCTCCTTAATGCGCTCCGAACAGGCTCTTAGAGAGGCTGCCGGTCTTGAACAGGGCGAAGCACAGCAGGACCGTGTAGCCCATGCAGGCCCATATCGCGCCTGAGATATTTCCGTCCGTGGCGATACTCTGTACCAAAACAGAGTAGATACCCACGCACACCATGATTAGAAATGCCTGGAACGCCAATGCAAACAGGGATTTCAAGTAGTTCTGTCCTGTATGGCTCCAATCCCGGTTTGTCATAGTGGCAAGCGGAATTGGTCCAACGGAAGTTGTCAAATACACCTCGATCATGCGGCCGTAGATGACAAGCATGATACAGATGGAAAGGGCGTTCATGGTAAGCCCCACGAAAAGGGACTGGAACCACAGCCCGAACAGTTCTCCCGTGCCCAGGGCTTCAAGCTGCGCCTCCATATCCGTGATGACGCTGCTGATATCAATGGAGGTATTTCCGATGATGACAGCTCGGCACAACGAACATGGGCGCATATCTTCGGAAAATGGCCATTGACGGCTATGTGGTGAAGCTCGATCTGCCGGAGCTGCGGGAGCTGGTGTCGCTGCTGCGGTATTCCTCCAACAATCTCAATCAGCTTGCGCGGCGGGTGCATGAAACAGGGCGCGTTTACGCTGCGGATATGGATGATATACTCCAAAATCAGGAGCGGATCTGGCAGGCGGCAAGCGGTATCCTGTCCCGCCTTGCAGCCATCCGATAATGGGGTATTTATCCCATGTGGGGGCGGCTTGCTGCGCGCAGGCCGCCCCTGCTTTTTTGTTCCCCGTCATCCTTGCAATCTGGAGCATATTCCTGTATCCTGTTCTCACAATACAAAACGAATGGAGGAAAAAGAGATGCGCTTTCTTTTGAAACTTCTGTTTGCGCCGGTCATGGCTGTGCTTGCCGTCGTGTCATGGTTTCTTGTGTTCGTTGTCGGCCTCTCCAGCGGCATCCTCTGCATCCCCGCCGCCATTCTCGGCTTTTTCGGTCTGTTCATACTCTTTGTGGATTCCGTCAGCTACGGCGTGGGGCTGCTGGTGATCGCGTTCCTCATAAGCCCCTACGGGCTTCCTATGCTGGCGGGCTGGCTGGTGGCAAAGCTCCATGTCCTACGCTATATGCTTCGGGACTGGATATATGGATAAGGCTGTTTTCAGAAACACCGCATCAAGCAAAAGCGCGGAGCATATCGCCCCGCGCTTTTCGTTTTATTCGATCTCGTAATCCTCACTGTCGTCGGCCTCTCCGGTGGTGCAGGTGAAGCACATATTCGTCCCCGTGATGGCGCTGCCGACCGCCCAGATGGGCGCGCCGCAGATCATGCACCTTGCGCCGTTTCTTTTGGCAGCAAGAGCCTCCCGCAGCGAGGCGATCAGCTCCTTACGGTTGGTATCCTTGTTGTTTTTTACCACGCCGTCCGCAAATTCTTCAATGGAAATATAGGTGAACATATCATTCCTCCGGTTTGACCGCAACATATTTTTGATTGCGGCTGTTGGGCTTGTCGGGAATGGTCATGCGAAGCTGCCCGCTTTCCAGCAGGGGCTTCAAATGGGATTGCATAAGGCTGCGGACGCTTTTATATCCGCAGTATGCGGCGATCTCGATTCTGGAACGCGGCTCTTGGCAGCAGGCCAAAATCTTATCTCTGATACTGACTTGTGCGTTATCTTGTGCGCCGACTTGTGCGTTATCTTGTGCGTCGTGACTTTCACTGCGGAAGAACACAACAACGAACCCTGACTTCATAATCTTAAACGCAAACCGGCAATTTGCTTCGTTGCAGGCGTCGGCAATCCGCTTCAAGCCTGTGCCGAAGCTCTCCACATCCTTTGAGTAGTAGAGGATGGAGGTAATCAGCGGATTTCTGCGCACGGGGCGCTCATCGCCGCTGATGAAGTCCTCCGGCTTGTAGCCCTCCGGGAAGCTGCCCGGATTATAAATCTCAACACGGTCTTTGTAGATGGCGACCTCGTTGCTCTGACAAGCGCCGTAGTCCTTATGACAGAAGGAGTTGATCAGAGCCTCGCGGATGGCGTCGGCAGGGATTTCGGGAATCTCCTTGCGCTGCAAGGAACCGTCAAAATGAACGCGCCAGTGGATATTGCTCATGATGTATTTTTCGGCAAGCGCCACCAGCTCAAACACCGTTCCGCGATGACGCTGGATGTCCAGAAACGTCAGCCGCTCCGTTCCCGCGAAGATCGCCATTTGCAGCTCTGCGTACATACTCTCACAGAACAGCACCATGCCCGCGTTCAGCAGATGCTCTCCCTCGGTCAGCAGCAGCTTATTCAGCGCAGAGGTCTTATCCGCATATTCAAATTCAATGCGCTTTGCCTCATGCCCGCGCTCAATATACCGCTCGACCAGCTTTCCGTCTACCTGCTTCACAAGAAAGTTTGACACGCGCCGTTCCCATGCGTCCTCTGCGCCGTCCTGCTTTCTCAGGTAGGCCACAAGCTCCTGCTGGGACAGCACCTTGTCCTCGTCCGCAACGCGGATGCGGGCAACATCATACGCAAAGTATGGCGTATTGTAACCCTCAAAGCGGACAAGGATGCACTCTTTCCCGTCGATGCGCACGGTCTGTATCTCAGGAAAAATCTGCGGCTCGATATGATTGGAGATTGCCTGACTGATGTCCCGCAGCGTTTTTTCGGAGATTTCCTGTCCGATGGGCGTACCGTCCGGCCTGACCCCGAAATACAGCTCGCCCTTCTGATGCTTGTTGAGGATCGCGCCGATGGAAATAATCCCTTCCTTCAGCTCTCCAGTGGACTTCTTAAATTCAAGCGTTTCGGTTTCTCTGCCGAGATTCATCCCGCGTCACCCCGTTTCTGTTCCTCATCATAGGCAAATGCTACCCCATGGCGTTTGCAGTATTCCCGTATAACGAACATCGTCATCTTATTCGGAACGGTTCTTCCGTTCTCCCAACGGTTTACCGTTGCGCAGCTCACATTCAAATCCTCCGCAAGCTCTTTTTGCGAAATCCTGCGCTCGCTGCGCAGCTTGATAATAGCGTCTGCAAAGCTCATACACTCCACGCTCCTTTTGCATAGTATAACACCTGTTAGGCGCTTTTACAATCGGAGCGGCGCATTGTTCAGAAAAAAGTTGCAAATCCATCCCACCGAAAGGAGGCCGCGCCCCATGGCGACCACACGCATCATTTCCATGCACGTCAGTCACGGCAAGACGATTGCCGACTGCCTGACTGACCGCATCGACTACTCCAAGAATCCAGAAAAGACGCAGGGCGGCGAGCTGATCTCCGCCTACGAATGCGACCCGAAAACCGCCGACGCGGAGTTTCTTTACTCCAAGCGGCAGTACCAGACCATCACAGGGCGGGAGCAGCGGCACGACGTGATCGCCTATCAGGTGCGCCAGTCCTTTAAGCCCGGAGAGATCACACCGGAGGAGGCGAACCGCGTGGGCTATGAGTTTGCCGAGCGGTTTCTGAAAGGCAGACACGCCTTTTTCGTTGCCACGCACACCGACAAAAAGCACATTCATAATCACATCATCTGGAACTCCACCACACTGGACTGCAAGCATAAGTTCCGCGATTTTCTCGGCTCCGGCAGGGCCGTCGCACGGCTCAGCGACGCCATCTGCACCGAGCATCGGCTCTCCGTAATCGCCGATCCGAAGCGCGGGAAAAATCACTACGGCAAGTGGCTGGGAAACAAGGCAAAGCCCTCCCACCGGGAGCTGCTCTGCGGCCTCATTGACGCGGCGCTTTTGCAGAAGCCCGACGGCTTCGACGCGCTTTTGAAGCTGCTGCGCGACAGCGGATGTGAGGTCAGGCGGCGCGGGAATACGCTGTCCCTGCGCCACCCCGGCAAAAAGGGCTTTGTCCGTCTTTCCTCCATCGACGGCTATACGGAGGACGCGCTGTGCGCTGTCCTTGCCGGGAAAAAGGAGCATACGCCGCGCAAAAAGCGCAGTCAGACCGCACAGAGAAAGGACACGCTGCTCATCGACATTGAGGCGAAGCTGCAAGCGGGAAAGGGCGTGGGCTACGAGCGCTGGGCAAAGGTATTCAATGTCAAGCAGATGGCGCAGACCTACAATTATCTCCGGGAGCATGGACTGCTGGACTACGGGGAGCTGGTGGAAAAAGCCTCTGCCGCCACGGAGCAATTTCACGCGCTGTCTGCACAGATCAAGGCGGCGGAGACGCGCATGGCGGAGATCGCCGTGCTGAAAACCCACATCATCAACTACGCCAAGACCCGCGAGGTTTACGCAGGCTACCGCAAGGCGGGTTACTCGAAAAAGTTTCTTGCGGAGCATGAGGGCGACATCCTGCTGCACAAGGCGGCGAAGAACGCCTTTGACGAGCTGGGCGTGAAAAAGCTCCCCACCGTCAAGAGCTTGCAGGAGGAATATGCCAAGCTGCTTGCCGAAAAAAAGGCGGCGTATGCCGCCTACCGGCGTTCGCGCGATGAGATGCGCGAGCTGCTGATCCACAAGCAGAACGTGGACAAGATGCTGGGCAAGGATGAGCGCAGCGAGGAAAAGAAACAGGAGCATGATCGCCAGTAACGGCCATGCTCCTAAGTGTTTCGCAGAAACGCGCAGCCGATTTTGGAAAAATCGTTCAAAGGGTTTCAGGGGTGCTGCCCCTGACAAGCAGAGGGCAGTTTTCGCGGCGGCGGAAACTGCCCGAAAAGCAAAGTGGGTACCTCTTTGCCCTGCTTGCCACGTTTTCTCCCGTCCTTCGCAGCGATGCTTCTTGTGCTTCCCTGCATAGGTAACTTTTTTCTGAACACTTCGCCGGATGCCTTGTGTTTCTTCGGATATTCGTATATAATGTATTATGTTGAGTATTATCCATGCGGAGGTGCGGTATGAACGGGATCAAGGGCTATATCTCCATTCGGGAGGCGTCCTACCGTTGGGGCGTGTCAGAGCGGCGGGTCAACCAATATTGCGCCGAGGGGCGGGTCCCCGGCGCGTCCCGGTTCGGGCGCTCATGGGCGATCCCAGAAAACGCGGAAAAGCCGTCCGACCCGCGCTTTCAGAAACAGCGCCGCGGTCCCGACAGGACAAGCACCTGACGGATACCCCTCTGCATTTTAGCATCCGCAAAAAGGAAGTGAACGCTATGACCTGCGACGAGGCTTTGTACCGCCAATATCTGAACGGCGACGACGCGGGGCTGGAGGCCCTGATGAAGAAATACGGCGACCCCCTGACCCTGTATATTGACGGCTATCTGCACGATGTTCACGAGGCGGAGGAGCTGATGCTGGACGTTTTCGCCTATCTGTTCACGAAAAAGCCCCGCATCCGGGACGGCGGCTTCAAGGCGTATCTCTATAAGGCGGCGCGGCACATGGCGCTGCGCCATAAGAGCAAGCGAAAGCCCCTGTTCAGCCTCGATGCGCTGACCGGCGAGCCGGACGGACGGCTGCTGGCGGAGGAGGTCATCCGGACGGAGGAGCGAAACCGCGTCCTGCATTTCTGCATGGGCGAAATGAACCCGGACTATCGGGAGGTTTTATATCTCACCTATTTTGAGGATATGAGCTACGCGCAGGCGGCGGAGGTCACGGGAAAAACGGTGAAGCAGATCACCAACATGGTGTATCGTGGAAAAGAGAGCCTGCGAAGGCTGCTGGAACGGGAGGGAATCACAAATGCGGAGTCATGAGGAACGGGTCGCGGAGACGAAGCGGCGCATCGCCAAAATTGAGCGGGCGAAACGGCGGCGCAATACGATCACCATGGCTTCCGCCGTGGCGGCGTGTCTTGCACTGCTCATCGGCGCGTCCCTCGCCATGCCCGGCATTGCCGCAAGCATCCAGACCGGGGATTATTCCGGCTTTGAAACGGCGGCAAGTATGTACGGCGGCGGCGCGGCCTTGGGATACATCGTCATTGGGCTGCTGGCGTTTTTACTTGGCGTGTGCGTGACCGTTCTGTGCTTCCGGCTGCGGCAGATGAACCGCGAGGACGGACAGGACAGGGAAAGCGAGGATGCGCATGGAGCTGATTGAGAACCTGCTGCAACTGCTGGTCACGTTCGTGGGCGTGCTGCTTTCGGGTATCTCCTACCGGAAAAGCCGCAGGCAGGCGTATTTTCTGCTGCTGTGCTTCTATGGCTGCTTTGCCCTCGGCTCTCTCTACTGGACGCTGTATCTGCTGCTGTTCGATACCACGCCGCGGGTCTTTTATGTGTCGGAGTTCGGCTGGGTGGCCAGCGTAATTTTCCTGCGCATTTTGCAAGCCACGCTCGCCAGTCAGGACGAGCGCAGCTTCCGCTGCCGCAGGGCATGGCTCGCGCCTGCGTTCGGCGTGCCGCTGCTGGCGTTCTACTGCACCTTCGGGGACATTCTCTCCAACCTGATCTGGTGCGGCATGATGATATGGCTCTCCTTCTGCGCCATTCGTGGGCTGGTCTACGCCAATGGGCAGATGGGCGCGGCGCGGAATATGCGGCATTTCCACATCGGCGTGCTGTGCTTTGCCGGTTCGGAATATCTGCTCTGGACGGCGGGCTGCTTCTGGCCGGATACCTCACCGGCAAGCCCCATCTTCTGGTGCGATATGCTGCTGACGCTCGCGATTCTGGGGCTGCTGCCCGCCACGAGAAAGGCGGTGGGCGCATGACCTACATCGAAAACATCTTCATCTGCATGGTATCCCCCCTGCTGGTGGCCGCCCTGTGCATGGGCAGGCGGCAGCTCCGCTTCTTCCTGTTCTGCATTGCCGGAATGGGGGTGTGCCTGCTCTCGGCCTATATCAACACCTTCCTCGCGGCGGTATGTCAGGCGGACGCCCTTGCCGCCACGGCGGAGATCGCGCCGGTGGTGGAGGAAATGATGAAGCTGCTGCCGCTGGTGTTCTATCTTCTGGTATTCGAGCCGGAGGGGGATAAGATCAAGCCCGCCGCCATCACGGTCGCCCTCGCCTTCGCCACCTTCGAAAATGTGTGCTATCTCATCCAGAACGGCGCGGACCGCTTCTCCTTCATCTTCTTCCGGGGCTTCGGCACGGGAGCCATGCACGTCCTCTGCGGCCTGATCGTGGGCGGCGGGCTTGCATACACATGGCGGCGGACGTGGCTGAAGATCGCGGGCACCTGCGGGCTGCTGGGCGCGGCCATCACCCTCCACGCTATCTATAATCTGCTGATTGCTTACGGCGGCGCGGCGCAGTACATCGCCTACGCCCTGCCGGTGCTGCTGGTGGCGGCGGGAAAGCTGTCCGCTTTCCGCTTATCGCAGAGGAAATAACCGAATATCCACTCCCTGAGAGCTGCATTTTGGCGGCTCTCAAATTTTTTTGAAAAATTTTGCGTTTTGGGTGAGAGTTTTTTCGATTTTTTGTACCTATATAAGTGAAAGGGTTTTTATCACAGTTCCAGACAAACCGGAAAGGGGGTTCAAACGATATGTACGATACCGCAAGACGGGTCGCACTCGTCAAGCAGCGGGTGCGGGAAAACAACCGCCGGAGGCAGCGGCGCGGTATATATGGGCTGAGCGCCGCGTGTATGCTGCTGTGCGCGGCGCTGATGCAGACAGCGGGCACGGTCGTCGGACCGGGGCAGACAGCCGCATGGGGCGTGTTCGGCGCGATGCTGCTGCTGGAGGACGCAGGCGGCTATGTGCTGGTGGCCGTCGTCTCCTTTGCAGCGGCGGCGGTCATCACCGCGCTGTGCTTCCGGCTCAGAAAAAGAGAAAACCAGAAAAAAGGCGGGACAGGCAAGCCAGACCCGCAAGAACAGGAGGAGAAAAACCAATGAAGAAACGAATACTTAGCATCCTGCTTCTATGCTGCATGGTGCTGACGCTGCTGCCGACAGCGGCCTTCGCGGCGGGTGAAATCGACGAGCAGTTCACCCTTGCCCCCGGCGGCCCCTATTACTTTGACCTCTCGGCAATGGGCATCCACGGC
>ENA-OYAB01000461-OYAB01000461.1-human-gut-metagenome-genome-assembly--contig:-NODE-461-length-11096-cov-4.566887_pt1 | contig 11096 bp, 15 predicted proteins | sample MGYA00243422_ERZ652808 | MGnify/ENA primary metagenome ERZ652808 (study PRJEB26926, sample SAMN06164543) | human gut metagenome | biome: ENVO:00009003; feature: ENVO:2100002; material: ENVO:00002003...
GGAACACACAGCACAGCGCCAGCGTAAGCCCCAGCGCATTGAGCACCACCAGCCGCAGCGGCAGCGGCGTAAGCAGCCGCACACGGCGCTGTAATCTTACCTTTTTCTGGGGCAGATGGGTCAGCTTTTGCCCGGCCTGCCGCAGGGCAGGCAGCAAAAAGCCCAGCAGCACGGCCCCGGTGCCGGTAGCCCACGCCAGCGCCAGCTGTCCCCACGGCAGGCTGAGATAGCGCACGTGCCCCTGCACGGCAAGGGTGGCGGCACACAGGCCGACCCCCAGCAGGCTGCCGATCGGCAGGCAGAACAGCAGCAGAAAAACGGCTTCCCACAGGCACAGCGCCACGAGGGCGGTTTTTCCGGCACCGATCATACGCAGAGTGACAAGGCTCTGCTCCCGGCGGCGCAGCTGCAGGGTGCACAGCACGAGCACCGCGCACAGGGTCAGCAGGGCACAGCCGCCCATAAAAGCCCAGCTGCCGCTCCGGGTCAGATCCGCTTCCGGATAGGCGTAGGTGTTGCGCACCCAGGTGGGATCCTGGCTGCCGTCTATATAAGGAGCCAGCGGCACGGCACCAGCATAGCAGCACAGCAGCTGTATTTTGCTGTCCCAGCTTTGGGGCAGACTGTCGGCGGTGACCAGCGCATCCACCGGCAGGTTGCTGCCCACCGCCCAGTAGGCATCGTAGGAGGGCAGCACCCCGCACAGGGTAAATTGCAGCAGGACCGGTGCATCGTCCCCATGCACCGCCTGCAGGGTCACGGTCTGCCCCAGCTCATAGGAGGCCCCGATGCTGTCCAGCACCGAGGTGGTCAGCGCTGCCTCTCCGGCGGTGCCGGGCAGCCGTCCGCTGAGCAGCTGCAGCTGCCCACAGGAGAGATATCCCTCGTCCACAGTGCCCAGCGCGCCAAAGGCAAGGTCCTTGTCGTTGACAAGGATCGCATACTGCGCCGCACGCCCCACCGCAGCGGGGGCTGTCTGCTGCACAAAGGCATCGGCATCTGCGGCGGTCAGGTCGTAACGGGCAAGCTGCCAGGCACCGTAAAGATCCTGGCGCTGCACCTCCATGGCGCGGCTGCCGCTCTGCTGATAGCACAGCACCGCTGTAAGCAGCGCAAACACTGCCGCCAGCACGCAGAGCATCATAGCGGTATCGCGGCGGCGGCCTTTCAGCCCGCGCCAGGCGATGGTTCCCAAAGAGTGACGCATTCCATTTTCCCTCCTGTTAGTTGTTGTTGCTTGTATTATACTGCTTTTTTTTACGAAGACAATATTTTTGCGACATCTTGCACAAATTTTACGAAGAAAGTCGTTCTTTGCGCAGGAAGGAGCCTGCGTTCGGCACAAAAAAATCCCCGGATCCAAATGGATCCAGGGATTTTGTATGGAGCTGGTGACAGGAGTTGAACATCTAAGAAGAAGCGTTTGTACGAAAATATAGCGTTTTTAGAACGGAAACATGACGCAAAACCGTCATTCTGGTTTATTTATGTAAATCATGTTTGCAAGGCTGCAAATAAAAGTGTTGTCCAAAGTGTTGTCCACTCAGGCGTTACCCAGCAGCTTTATAAACTCTGCATCCACGGCGCGCGCGGTGTTCTCTGCATCGCCATTCAGAGCGTGGGCGTATACGCCGAGCGTGTCCATGCTCTTGCTATGCCCTACAAGCGCCTTAACATCCCCGGCGGGAAGGTTCTTCACGATGGACACGAACGTGTGCCGCAGCGAGTACAGGGACACCGGCGGCAGGTCGTTTGCTTTACAGTAGACTTGCCAGCGCTTGTAAAAATAGCCCTCGCTGACGATATCAAACACGCTGCCCCCGGCGCTGGTGACTGCCCGCTGCTGTTCCAGCACAGACCGCGCAAAGCCCGACAGGGCAAACGAGCGCAGCGCATTTTCGTTCTTGCCTTGCGTTTCTTCGCCCAGCACGTTTACGGCGCGCCTGATCGTGACCGTTTCGCCCTGCACATCTGCCCAGCGCAGCCCCAGCAGCTCACCCGGACGCAGCCCGGTAAGCACCGCAAACCGGTACGCGCCTATAAAATCATCTTGCACCCGCTTGCCCCTGTAAAGCGTGCTGGACACGCTAAAAAGCGTTTTCAGGGCATCCGGCTGTAATATCGTCTTGCCCTTCAAACGCGCCCCGGCGGGCACCCGCAGCCCCTCAGGATTGAAGGTGGTAAGCTTGCGCGCCCGGCAGTATTTGCAGAATGACCGCATATCGGCGCAGAGGGATTGCAGCGTTTTCTTGCTCAGGTCGTCCGCAAACGCCTTGTTGACCACGTTTTGCAAGTCCTGTTCTGTCAAGCTGGTGATCCGCTTTTTCCCTATGGCGGGCAGTATGCGAGTTCTCCAGCGGCTTTCTACGTTCCGGCAGTTGCCGGTGCCGGTGGTCTGTTCCAGAGTGGCGTACCAGTCCGCATACAGCTTTTCTATTCGTTCCCCGCTGGGATTTACACCTGTTTCAAGCCAGGCATCTGCCTTTGCTTTTACCTCGGCCTGTCCCTTGCGCCCCGGCAGGCTGGAATAAAAAAACTTGCGTTGTCCGTCCTTCTGGGCGGTGGTGTACCAGCGTTCACGCTTTGGCTCCCACTTGACCGCGCTTGTGCATTTGCTCATCTGGCTGCACCTTCCTTCTTTTGTGCATTTTGCCCCCGGCGGTGCTCTGATCGCGGGGTGCTGCATCGCACATAACCGGCAAAATGCCTAAATTTAGCGCCCACGGTTCACGCTGTGGGCGTTTTTCTTTTTATTCCAGGTCGTTTTCGTCACCAGTGCCCGCGCTCTGGGTGCTGTCCCCGGCGGGTGCTTTCTGGTATTTTGGCAGCTGTGCAAGCTCTTCAACCCGTTCAACTGCTGTTTGTTGACCAGCGGAGTTCATTGTATCCATAAGCTTAAGCATCTGTATTTGAACTTCTGGCAGAGTTAATGAAATTTTCTTTTTTCTGTTTTGCTCATCAGAAAGGTATTGTTTTACATAATCCGGTCCATCTACTTTCAAAATATCTTCAGGAATAAGAAATTTCTTAGCAAAGATCGGTATTCTGTCAGCTAATATTTTATTCAAGATTTCGGCATCTGGTAAACAATCGTTACTATTTACTTTTTTTAGGCTATATCGTACCGATTGCGCAAGTTCTTCCAGTGCGCCGCGCTCCCTGCTTATAATTGCTTCCCCTTCTTCAGGATCAGAATAAAAATAGCTTATCGGAAGTCCAAGCGCGTTTGCTAAACGTGTGATTGTCCCAGCATCAATACCATCGCTATCACGTTTTACCGCAGAATAAAGAGTTGAATATGGAACATCTGCCTTAATGGCAAGTTGACGCAATGTTATCCCAGCCTCTTTACATTCTTCTCCAATCCGTTTTCCTAATCCCACAAAGAAGCCTCCTCTTTTTCGTTGTTGCGTAAATTGTACCACATATTTCCGCAATTGCAAATATTTTTCTTGACATTTATGCAAATGCGCATATAATTAAAGATGCTAACGCAATTGCATAAATAACGGAGGTGACCTAAATGCACATTGACAGAATCAAACTAATCGCAGAGATGGCACGGCAAGATATCGGCATTAGCCAGCTTGCCAATATGGCTTGTGTATCTCGCTGCACAGTGTCCGCCTTGCGTGGTGGCAAAAGCTGCACGGAAAACACAGTAAAGCGTGTTGCCGCCGCTCTGGGCGTGACCGTTGAAGAACTGAAGGAGGATTAAACCATGATTCATCTGATTGGCAGCTATTACATGACCGCAGGTAAGAACGCTTACACCGTGTGAGAGGTAGAGGAGAGCCGCACCAAGCATGTTTTTAAGCCCGGTGCAAGATATTACTCTACCCTTGCCCGTGCCGTGGCAGAAACCGCAGAAATCGCACTGCGCGACAAAATCGCAGCTGGCGAGATCACAACGTTGCATGATGCTGTGGATACGTTCCGCTGCATGAAGGATGAAATCCTTGCCAGCATTGGCGACCAGAAGGAGGATTGACCATGTACAGACCATTCAAAAAACTGCGCTTGCGTATGGTTGAACTGGATTATAACCAGAAAGACCTTGCAAGGGCAGCGGGCATTGTGCCAAGCACGTTCAGCTTGCGGATCAGGGGAAAGCAGCCCTTCAACAGCGCCCAGATCGCCGCCATTGCCCGCGTGCTGAACATCCCCACAAGCGAGATCGGCACTTACTTCTTTGAAGAACCGGGCAGGAAAATGAAAGTAGGGTGATAGTTTGAACGAAGCAGAAAAGATGATCCCCGGCGGCACTGGATCAGAAAGGTGCGTGATGACATATTGCTGCTATCTGACCAGAGAAACAGATACACCCCAGTACATCAAGTTCCCTATTTTCCTGCTTGATATGAAATTGAGCCATACAGCAAAATTAATTTATGCTGTTCTTCTTGATCGTACCAACCTTTCAAAGGTAAATGGGTGGATTGACGAGCAAGGCCGGGTGTACATCACTTTTTCATTGGAATCCATCATGGAAACCATTCACAAGACCCGCACACCTGTAAAAAACGCAATGAGGGAACTGTACAATGCTGATCTGATCGAGCGGAAACGCAATTATTCAGCCCCGAATACGATTTATGTCAAACTTCCCTCAGAAGGTCTAAAAACAGACCCACAGACAGCCGGGAAACCGGCTATCAGTGAGCCGGAAAACCGACCCACAGAAGGTCTAAAAACAGACCCACAGACAGCCGGGAAACCGGCTATCAGAGGGTCGGAAAATAGACCCACAGAGGGTCTAAAAACAGACTTAGAGTGGGTCGGAAAACAGGCCACTAATCAGACTAATAATAATCAGACTAATAGAGACAAACAACAGCCTGCGGCTGCTGTGTCGCGCACCCCTCTTGATATTTTTCGGGAGTTTGCCCAAGAACAGGCACCCGGAAACAAGGAACTGCTGGAAAGCCTGCAAGACTTTGACAAGAACCGTCAGGACATTGCCAGAGCGAACAAGAAAAGGCGTTGGACGGAATCGGCTGCAAAGGGCATTTGCAAAAAGCTAGTTCAGCTGACCGATGAAGCCGGGGTAAAAGATCGCACCGGGTATATGTGCGCTTGCCTTGACAGCAGTGTTGCCGTAGGATGGTTATCCGTCTACCCTTATGAACACTTTACAGATCGCAACCCCGTTGTGCCTGATCCGGTTGCAAGCCGTGAACGGCTGCATAGAAGTCTGGTGCGGAAAAGCGAACCGGACAAGCCCCGTAAGATCACCAAGGAAACAAACCTGTCGGACTTGATCAACTGTGTAGGGATCCCGTCACCAGCGTGCAGCATCCCGGCGGCACAGAAAGAAGGTGGTAAACATGAGTAAGCAATACAATACCTGCCCCTATTGCGGCGCAAACCTTGACCCCGGCGAAAGGTGCGATTGCCCGCGTGCATCCCCCGGCGGGCACCAGTACGGGAAGCAGACAGGCGCAAGGGCATACCCGAACCTGCCCGGCCTGCCGGAGATCGTATTTAGCCGCAGCAAGCCCCAGAAGGAGAAAACAGAATGAAGTGGAACCCATTTTATGCAGATGACCCCAAATTGAACAAGGTAAGGCCTGAACCTGGCACCAGCGTGCTGGTTACCTGTCTGGATAAGCGCGGCGCGCGCAAAGTGGTACAGGCGCATTGCTCAGACGATGCAGCACAACCGTTTTCAACAAAAAGCCCGGTGATAGCGTGGGCACCCATGCCGGAACCGTATAGCGGCGCTGCCGCACCTGCGCAAGGGCATTTGTTCCGGGAAGCGAAAGCCGCAATTCTGAACGCAGTAAGGACAGCCCCGGCGGGGTATGTCGAAAACGGGAAGCTAAGACGGCACGTTATGCAGACGGTAGGCTGCAGCGAGGGTACATACCTGCGCGCTTCCCGCGAACTTACCCGCAGTGGCCAGATCGTAAAGAAACAGGTTTTACTAAGACCGTATACCAGCGGATGGATCACATACTTGCCCGGAAACAGGATTTCAATTCAATACAAACAAGAGTTGAGATATCCAGATATTGCCGATATCAAAGTTGACTACCCGTCCCAGCTGAAAGACCAGCACTGACCACATAAAGAAAGCCGCTCACACTGTTGGCGCAGCGTGGGCGGCAAACGGGCGGTAAAGTTTACCAGACGATACCGCCCCCATTATATCAAAAATGGAGGATTTTTCAATGACTATGTATCATTTTCAGTGCCTTGCCCCGTTTTTCGTGTGGTGCCTGATCGGCATTGTGGGCTGCTGGTACAGCGGCAACCTGTAAGGGAGGTGGACAAGATGGAGCAGCACCAGAGCGCACAGGACGAAGCACCGCACAGTGATTTTCTCATGCTGGTACAAGATGACAGCATGAAGAACGCCGGTATAAGAGCCGGTGACAGAGTGGAGATTGCAGCCTGTGACCATGTAGAACCCGGACAGATCGCCCTTGTAAAGGTCGGGGGAGAGTATTTATTGCGTGTCTTATGGGAAGATGGGCAAATCCTTGCGCCCGCAAACCCGGCATACATGGCCGAAGTATTCACCCGTGACGAGCTGGCAGGCGTGCAGATCATTGGGCGCGCTGTTGCAGTCCGGCACACGCTGAAATGAAGAAAGGAACAAAACATGAAACGAAACGAATTAAGAAACCTTGGCTTGACCCCTGAACAGATCGATGCAGTCATGACCATGAACGGCAACGATGTGAACCGCGAGAAGGCAAAGAGCGCCGCCCAGACCGGGAACGAGGTGCAGCGCCTGCGTGAATCGTGTGTAACGCTGCTTGATCTGCTGGAAAGCCCGGAAGCTGTGCAGCGTGTGCTGCTGTGCGTTTCCCGCCTGTATAACGCCCAGGAACGCAGGAAAGTCAGAAAAGAATACCCCGGCGGGGTGCTCAAAACCACCACTCCCCAGAATGACCCCCGGGGGATGCTGGAATGAAAGTGACCATATCCTTTACCCCGGAAGAACGAGACCAGGCGTGGAAGGTGCGCGAGGTTCTTTTGCAGCTGCTTGGCCGCTGCCGCACGCACACAAGCCAGATCGGCGAACGCTGCATGATCTATTTGACGCTGGTTCATTGATGTGGTAAAATAAAAGCAGGCATAGAGTACCGCCAGACGTCTGGTAGCTATTAAGCACAGGGAAAACGCTTCGGCGGTTCTCTGTGCTTTTTTATTTTGTCTGCTGTGCCTGTTCACTGGCGCTCTGGGCGCTCTGGGCGCTCTTGTCTGTGCTGCAGCATCTTGTTTTCCTTCTCCTCCTGAACCATTGTCCAGCTGCACCGGACGAACAGAGACAGGCAAAACAGCGCTGTGCCTGTGGCTGCATGATCGTGCCGCATAGCACCATGCACAGCGCATTCTGTTAAATCTTCCCGCACTCTGATCGGCGTTAGGTTATCAGCTTGCCAGCGGTCTGGCAGGGGGTGGGGGGAGTCCCCCTCCCGCCGCCCTCGGCGACCCCCAATGCCGTTAGCGCCGATTTACACACGCGGAGTTTTTTAAAGGGCTGGATATGCAGCAAAGTTATAGGCTTTAGCGCCTGCCTTATATAGGCGCTTGGAAAATGCAACAAAACATACAGCTTTTTACTGCTGATTTTGCCTGAAAAACAAGTCAAAAAGGCATCTGCCTTTTGAAATAAACGTACACGGCCACGGATAAGGCCGGGAAAGGAACCTGTATGGAGCCTGTCACTTCTACATCGCTTGCGGGCGTTTGCATTGTTTGCGGCCCGCCCGGTTCTGGTAAGACTACATTCGTGCAGCAACACATGCGGCCGGGGGATATTGTGCTTGACATGGACACAATAGTGTCTGCTCTGACCGGCAGCAAGTCGGCACATCCCGATTATTCCGGCATCATGGACACGGCTTTATCTGTAAGAGAAGCTGTTTACAAGTCCATTGAATCAGGCAAAGCCGGGAAACGTGCTTTTGTTATCACCAGTTCTTCGGACAGAAAACAGGTGAATGCACTTGCCCGGCGTCTGCACGGCTACACGCATTACATGGACACGCCGGAATCGGAATGCGTTAGAAGAATCCGCAATGACCCCACCAGACCAGATAAAGAAAAAGACAGTGCACTGGTCAAGCACTGGTTTTCGGCCTGCACTCTGGCCGAGAAAGGAACCACCATGAATGAAACTGTAACACAGGAAGCCCGTACCACTGCAGCCGGAGAGCAGCAGGAGCCGCGCACCTTCACGCAGGAGGAAGTAAACAGCATCGTTGCTGACCGCCTGAACCGTGAACGCGCAAAGTATGCTGATTACGATGATCTGAAAGCCAAGGCAAGCCAGTACGATACCACAAAGGCACAGCTGGATGCACTGAACAGTGCAAACGCCCGGCGCGATATGATCGCCCGCGTGGCAGCTGCAACCGGCTGCCCGGCTGAACTGCTGACCGGCGACACGGAAGAAGCCTGCACCGCACAGGCACAGGCTATTACGGCTTTTGCAAAGACCCAGCAGCCCGCAGGATATCCCAATGTTAAAGACGGCCCGCCGCTGCACCTGCCTACTCAGGCTAATACCGCAGACTCTTTCAGCCGCGCAATAAAGCATATCCCGAAACAATTCAAAAGCTATTGATCTAAACGAGGTTTAATATATGTCCGTTGAACTTACCACCAAATTTGCACCGCAGACTGACGACTTGTTTAAAGCTGAAAGCAAGGTTGGACTGCTGACCAATACAGACTATGATTGGACTGGCGCTCACGCTATCAAGCTGTATAAGATCAGCACCACGCCCCTGAACGACTACAGCCGCAACCGCGTTACTGCACAGGAAGATACAGAAGCGCAGCTTTCCCGTTATGGCAAGCTGCTTGACCTGTCCGCAACCACCGAGGAACTGCTGCTGAAGCATGACCGCTCTTTTATTTTCAACGTTGACCGGCTGGATCAGGACGAAACGCAGCAGCAGCTGGAAGCCGGCACCGCGCTGGCGCGCGAACTGCGTGAGGTGGTTATTCCCGAGGTCGATACCAACGTGTATACCGTGATGACCACCGGCGCAGGCCACAAGCCCGCAGCCGCAGCGCTCACCAAGTCCAACATCTACGCTGCTATTCTGGCAGCATCTCAGGCGCTGGACGATGCAGAAGTGCCCGAAACTGAGCGCTCTTTGGTCGTCACCCCGGCAACCTATGCGCTGCTTAAACAGGCCGTTGAGTTTGACCATATCGAGATCGGCGCAGAAATGCGCGCCCGCGGCATTGTGGCCGTGCTGGATGGCGCAAACGTTGTAAAGGTGCCGTCTGCACGCCTGCCGGAGAAGTTCGGCTTTATGCTGGCGCACCCCTCTGCAACTGTGGCACCTGTCAAGCTGGAAGATTTCGGCATCCATGATGATACCCCGCTTTCCAGCGGCACCATTGTGACCGGCCGCATCTGCTATGACGCCTTTGTGCTGGATAACAAGAAGGTTGGTATCTACTATCAGGAAACCACCTGATTTGTGCATTTTGTCCCCGGCGGCGCTCTGATCGCAGGGTGCTGCATCGCACATAATCGGCAAAATGCCGAAATTTAGCGCCCACGGTTCACGCTGTGGGCGTTTTTCGTTGGAAGGAGACGCAGCGCGTGACAATTGAACAGAAAAAGGAATGGTTATACCGATACCAGAACAGCCAGCGCAGGCAAAAGATCATCCTGTTACAGATCGAGGACGCACGCAGCCGCGCAACGTCTGTGCAGAGTACCCCCGGCGGGGTGCGTGTTGCTCCTACGGGTCTACGCTCTGACCGTGTCGCAGACGCTGTGCAGCGCCTTGACGAACTGCAAAGAGCGTATGATGCAGAGGTTGCACAGGGCTGTCAGATCTATGCCGAGATTCAGACCGCAATAGAAGCGCTGCCGGATATCATGCAGACTATGGCCGTTTACTACCGATATCTGCAAGGCATGAAGATTGACCTTGTATGTGTTAAGCTGGAGCGCTCTGCATCAACCATCACAAAGCTGCTTGCCGCAGCCCTTGACGCGCTGGAAGTGCCGGAGATCACCCAGTAAGCTGCCCGGCGGGGTGCATTGCACTGGAAAGCAGTGCGCTTTGGTACCAGCAAGCAGTGCTTTCGTATGTACAAAAGCGCCGTTCCGGTAACTTGTTGGGGAACACCCCAAGCCCCTTTAACAGCCGCTTTGAAGCGCTAAATGTTGTCCAAAACGTTGTCCACATAGCAAAAGCCGCCTAGATTTCTACGAATCTAAGCGGCTTTTCTTGGAGCTGGTGACAGGAGTTGAACCTGCAACCCACTGATTACAAATCAGTTGCGCTGCCATTGCGCCACACCAGCGAGTATCGTTTGCACAGGGTACTTTAGTAGAATACCAGAAACCTCCCCGCTTGTCAATATCTTTGTCTGCCCCCCGGCCCCGACGCCGGCAATACCATCCGAAGCCGCGATGGCAAAAAGCTGCTGGACGAGGTCATCCACCTCATGGATAAAAACAACAAGCTGGGCCTCGTGAAGCTCATAGAGAACGGCGAGAACGTCAAAACGCTGCACTTCCACCCTCTCCCTCTCCGATGTTGCAGCCCTCGGTGCGGACGATACGCCTTTCACCCTCAGCCACAGCGGCTCCACCTCCACCTTCACCGTGGGCGGCGCAGACCACACCGCACTGCTGAGGTAAGCAGATTGCCATTCTCCATTCCTTCCACATAACGACCAAGGCCCCCGCAGTTCTGTTCCAAACTGCGAGGGCCTTGGCGTTTTATTATGATAAAATTTTACTTCAGCTCCCGCTGTACAGCAGCGAAGTCCTCGAGGGTCAGGGCCTCGGGGCGGATGCGGGCGTCGAAGCCCGCCGCCTCGATGGCCGCGATGACCTTATCTTTCGGCAGGCCGAGGCCGCTGGCGATGGCGTTGGCAGCGGTCTTACGGCGCTGGCCGAAAGCGGCACGGATGAGGGCGAAGTAGCCGTCCTCGTCCTCCACCTGTACGGCGGGAGTAGGGCGGATGTCCATCCGCACAACGGCGCTGGTGACCTTTGGGGCCGGGTAGAAGCTGCCCGGCGCGGCGGTGAACATCAGTTTTGAGGTGGCGTAGTAGCTCACGGCACAGCTGATGGCGCTGGACACCCGGGTGCCGGGGGCAGC
>ENA-OYAB01000465-OYAB01000465.1-human-gut-metagenome-genome-assembly--contig:-NODE-465-length-11087-cov-6.016316_pt1 | contig 11087 bp, 8 predicted proteins | sample MGYA00243422_ERZ652808 | MGnify/ENA primary metagenome ERZ652808 (study PRJEB26926, sample SAMN06164543) | human gut metagenome | biome: ENVO:00009003; feature: ENVO:2100002; material: ENVO:00002003...
CCGACCACGGAATCATTTTCTCCATGATTCCCAGAAACTCTTTCTTCTTCGTTGATGCCTGCCCCAGCTCGTCGCTGATCAGGCTCATCCTCAATTGCTTCTTCACCTCTTTATTATACATCTTTTTCGTCCTTTTGGCTGTTTTTTCTTTGTGCGGGATTGCCTTAGAAACGTGCGTCGCCGGGCGCACTCAAAACGCCGCCCCCTCCGATGAATTCGGAGGGGGCGGCGCGCAGAACGGGTCGCTGCCCAAGTCGCGCATCAGCAGCGACCGAGGAAAAGGAGTCCGCGAGGGAAGATTGCCCCCTTCGTCAGCATTTGCCTGCGAAATAGCATATCATACAAGTTTGCGATAAGAACGCGCAGGCAGATTGCTTTTGGGAATCGCGTCAGTAGGTCAGACCGAACCATACCTTGTAGGTATTGCCGTCCTCATCCTGATACGCATAGCTGCCAGAAGGCGACTGCGCCAGCACTTCGGGCGCAATGTACTGATCCTTGTCATAGCCGGGCACGTCGTTGGGAGAAGCGCACAGCTCATACACCACGCCGTCGATCTCGGTATCCGTGACCTCGAGAACCGCGGTGCAGGAGGGCAGTGTCACGGGCAGCTTACCGGTCGGCATGATAGCGCCGGAAAGCACCTGAAGCTGCAGATCCGTGATGGTCACAAACTCGCTCAGCCCCGCCAGCTCGGTCACGGAGGCAAAGTTCACAAGAATCGCGTCGCAGTAGGGTTCCAGCTTGGTCAGAATCCACGGTGCGCTGAGGGTCAGGGAGCAGATGACGACGCCGCCGTTTGCATGAACTGCCTTGGCGTATTTCTTAATCTTCTTCACGTCCATCAGGGTGGTCAGATCCGTCATACCGCCCGTCTTCATGCCGGTCTTGGTGTCATACTCCGCAACCTCAAGATCCTCAACAAGGTCAAGGGTGTTCATGCAGCCATTATTCGCGGGGAAGTCCGGCTTCACGTCCAGCAGAACGATATCCGCCTCGCCCGCCTTCTCAACGATCACATAGCCGGCTTCCGTGAGGGTTCTGTTCCAGTTCGCCAGCTTGTTGTCGTCCTCGCCGTTGCGGGTAAAGGAAGCGACGAAAACCTTCTTGCCGGTTTCCTTCAGCGGCAGAACGTTATTGTGGTTCTTCAGCAGAACCAGCGACTTCGTGGACATTTCGAGCGCCAGCGTTTCCACCTTGGGCGCATAAGCCGCTTCGGCAGCCAGACTAGTCTGCAAATCCTTATAGGGATTCTCAAAGCGGTCGGATTCCAGCAAAGACACCACGTTCTTGGTCGTTGCGCGGGTCAGGGCTTCTTCCTGAATCATGCCCTTGCTGTACGCCTCAAGCGCCAGAGAATAATCAATCGGCTTGCCCCACCAGTCGCCGATGATGTCGGAACCAGCGTTATACATCAGAGCGATACGCTCAAGGGGCGTCAGCTCTTCCACACCCCACGGAATATCGAACAGGATGTTGCTGTCCGTGTTGACGAAGCCCTCAAAGCCCATCGTATCGCGCAGCAGGGTTTGCAGGAGGGTCGCATTATAGGAGGTCGCGACAGAATCCGAATTGATGTCCACGCCGCGGTAGGTCTGGTTGGCATTGATGGGCATGGGACGGCTGTAGCAGGACATGATACCCGCCGTCTTGCAGTCAACCGCCGCCTGGAAGCCGGGCAGGAAGTACTTTTCCATGGCGTTTTCCGTGCGGTACATGCGCCACTGACCCGTCTTGTAGTGCGACTTGAAGCCGTTATAGGAAGCGCTGTCGCCGGGGAAGTGCTTGACGATCAGGCCAACGCCGTTCGGCTGCAAGCCGTCGGTGCCGCCCTGATAGCCTTTGATCAGCGCCGCCGTGATGTTCGCCATCACCGCGGGATCCTCGGTGAACGTTGTCACGTTGCGTCCCCAGCGCGGGTCGGTAATCAGGTCGATCTGACGGCCATACATACGATCCAGCCCCTTCGCGTCCCAAATCTGGCGATCCAGATCCGCGAAGCGTTCAATCAGGCTGTAGTCGCCGCCGTTGGCAACGTCGCCCATCACCGCCGCCGCCAGACCCATGGTGCCGGGTTCGCCGGGGAACTTCTGGGGGTTGGAAATGAGGGTGAACGGAATGCAGGGTTCGCCCGTCGCCGCAGCGGCGTATTCGGTCGTCAGGTTCGTGGCGTTGTTGTACAGCACGCCCGCGCCCACGTCCGACATCACGCGGACAACGCCCATGCGATTGTTGAAGGCGATGATTTCCGCCGTTGAGTTGTTGACACGCGTCGGATCGTCCATCGCAACGTCAAACACCTTTTCGCTGACAACCATCAGCTTGCTGAAGTCCACGTTTCCGTCTGCATCCAGCGCCGCTTCGTAGGTGGTCGCGCCGGGCATCAGAACCATCTGCGCCAGCGACAGACCAATCTTCTGCTCTACGCTCATCTTGGCAACCAGATCGGCTGCGCGGGTTTCGGGATCCAGACGCCAGTCCTCAAAGGGATCCAGCTCGTGGTTGTTGTTCGAGTCCTTGAAGTACTTTCCGTCCGCCTTGATTACGCCGACATAGGTGACGCCGATGGTTGGTTCACCCTCGCCGTTGGCATAGAACACAGGCTCGACATACGCCTTCGGTCCCGCCCTCTCCGCGTCAAGCGCGTAAGGCGCGGGAATGTACTCCACGCCCTCCGCCATCGTGGCGGGCAGCATCGACAGCAGCAGCATTGCCGTCAACAGCAGACTGATGACTTTCTTCATGGTAACATCCTCCTTTTGAGGTTCGTTCACCTCGTTATCTGCACTATATCAGGTTCCACACCTTTCGTCAATCGTTTTGGCTATTTATCGACCATTTCGGACATGTATGTTCGCATCATTTTTTCGTCGTGAATTGATTTTTTCGTTTGTTCACGTCATATTTCATATCGCTAATCATGAAATGAAAATGGTTGCGATAATATAACAGTCGTAATTTCATCACCAAAAAGTCAGTTCACCATGGAAAAGTTGTGGGAGAATGACGACAGGAAGACCATCAGGAACTTACACAAGACTCTGGTTGTTTTCAATCCGCCTATCGCGCAGTGGAATTGGCTGCTAAAGCGGTAATCGAGTAGGAGGGGGTGATTTCCCCCCGTCCTTTCACCGCACCGTGCGTACCGTTCGGTACACGGCGCGTCCAATACAAGCAGTCTGAATCGACTCATACGCCGGGGAGAGTTCAAAGAATCCCGCGCGTGTGAGTCTTTCGTTTGTTATGCCTCTTGTCACGGCTCCCGTGTTCACCGTAAACCAATATCCTCTGCGGCTGTTGGCGGCCATATGTGCGTAGTATTCCGGCACACCGAGCTTCATGAGGTTCTTGAGTTTGGTCTTCGGTTTCTTCCATTGCTTCCAGATGTATGCGCGGATTCGGTGCCGCAGCCATTCGTCCCATTCCCGCATTTTCGTCTTTAGGAACGCTATCCCGTAGTAGTTCAGCCATCCTGTCATGTAGACCTTTATTTCCCGCATGACCTTTCGGACGTTGACTCCGCGGTTTCGCTTGGTGATTGCGCGCAGCCTGTTCTTCGCTTTCAGCAGGGCTTTGGGATGGGCACGAATGAACAGTCCATCCTTTCCTTTGCCGTATGCGAAGCCTAGAAACTTGAAGTTCTTCGTCGCATTCACCCTAGCGATATGGCTTTTGTCCCGGTTCACCCTCAGTTTCAGCTTCCCTTCCAGATAGCGGATGCTGCTTTCCAGCATCCTTTCCGCCGCTCTCTGACTTTTGCACAGTAATACGATGTCGTCCGCATACCGAATCACCGGCACGCCGCGCCTTTCGTATTCCCAGTCAAATTCGTTCAGGTACACATTCGCCAATAAAGGTGACAGCGGGCCACCCTTCCTTCCGTCGTGGCAATCTTTACGCCGTTTTCCATCACTCCGCTTTTCAGGAATTTCTTAATCAGCTGAATGACCCGTTCATCTTTTATGGTTTCCCGCAGAAGGTTCAGCAGCTTTTCATGGTTCAGCGTATCAAAGTACTTGCTCAAATTGAGCTGTACTGCCCATTCATACCCTTCATCCGCATATCCCCGAATCTTGAAGATGGCATCCTGCGCACTTCTTCCTGACCGGTAGCCATAGCTCCCTTCCGAAAACTTCGGTTCATACTGTGGCATGAGCTGCTGAGCGATTGCCTGTTGCACAATCCGGTCTTTGACCGTGGGAATCCCCAGCTTGCGCACTCCTCCATCCGGCTTCAGAATCTCCTTCCGTCTCACCGCCGTTGGCTTGTACTTTCCGCTTCGGATTGCTTCGGTCATTTCTTTGCCGTGTTTCTTGAGCCAAGGGAGCGCTTCTTCTACGGTCATCCCGTCCACTCCCGGCGCTCCCTTGTTTGCCTTTACCCGATTGTAAGCCCTGTTCAGGTTGTCTCTGTACAGGATTGCTTCAAGCAGGTTCTGGCTTCTGCCTGCCGTTTCACCACTTCCCGGCTGAACGGCACTCTGCGCTCCTGCATACCCTTCGCATTCCGTGCTATCTCTTTGCAGGCAGCTCCTGACGTTTTCTGCCTTCTTCATGCCGTCCTCCTTCCCTCGGTTACTCCGCATCTACCTGCCGCATTTACCACATGCGATTCCGTGTAGCTATTGGGCTTCGACTTGTTGAGCAGCCTTACCCTCGCATATAGCCTTCTATACGGTTTCTGTTCGTCAGGCCAGAGGTTTGCCCGTGGTTAGTCTGTTCCCACATCCGGCTTCCTTCAGATTCCGCCTCACGACGGACACCCTTGCCTTCGGCTTTCTCCTTCCCGCTACCGGGCGGATTCGGGTCTTTCACCCTTTAGAAACGTGCGCCGCCGGGCGCACTCAACCCATGGGCAGGGGGCGCTTTGCCCCTGCCTTTTTATGAATTCAGGAGGGAAATCGTGATGAAGAAAATTTTGTCTTTCGCTTTGCTGCTGGCGCTTCTGTGCGGCGCGTGGGGGGCATATGCTGAGGAGGCGGGCTTTCAAACCCCCACCGTGCTGGACGCAAGCGACCTGGCGGGCGTGCCTACCCACTACCTGCTCTATGACCGGGAATTTTACGAAGCGCCCTGCGATCAGCCCGGCAGCGTGGTCAAGATGAAGTACAACACCAATATGTACGGCGAAAAAACCTACAAAAAAACGATGTACGTGTATCTGCCCTATGGCTATGATGAAAATGGGACGGACCGCTATCCGGTCATCTATTTCTTCCATGGCCGGGGCTGCGACCCCACCACCCTTCTTTGCAACCCGGAAACCAAGAACGCCTTTGACCATATGATTTCCACCGGCGTTGCCAAGCCCTTCATTCTGGTCGCGCCTACCTATTACTACGACGCCCGTCATTTACTCTACGATTGGGAGCAGTTTCCCCGGGAAATGCGGGAGGAAATCATGCCCCTGGTGGAAAGCACCTACCGTACCTATGCCGAAACCGCCGATGAAGCGGGCTTCCGGGCATCCCGGGATCATCGCGCCATCTGCGGCTTCTCTATGGGCAGCATGACCACTTGGGCGCTGTTTCCCCACATGCTGGACGTAAGCGCTTCTTTCCTTCCCTTCTCGGGCCCCATGCAGGACACGGAAGCCATGATTGCCGCCGTTGAAAAAAACGAAGAACCTTTCTACATCTACATGGCCTGCGGCGGCGCGGAGGACCTGGCCTTTGAAAACTGCAACGCCCTGGCCCAAACCCTGGCGGCTGATCCCCATTTCAGCTATGGGCCGAGCCGCGAAGAAAACAATTTCTTCTATTGCCTGTCCGACAACATCCACCAGGACCTGACCAGCCGCTATTATCTCTATAACGCGTTCCTGGACGGATTGTTTCAATAACACAATTACGATGTAAAATCCATCAGTTACGATGTACGCCTTGTCATGAAAGCGCCCATTTGTTACAGTATAACCACAAAGACGACCTGCCAAGGCAGGTTGAGATAATGAAGGAGGATTCCCCATGAAAAAGATCGTTGCCCTGCTGGCTGCCCTGATCCTGGCCCTGTCCATGATGAGCATCGCTTCCGCTGAACCCATCAAGAGCACCTATAACCTGAGCGAAGTTAGCTTCATTGATCAGGTTGGCTGGTACTGGACCCGCGACCTGAGCCTGGTACTCCGTGACGATACCCACTATGAACTGTTCTACCGCGAATATGTGTTTGGTACCACTGATCCCGGCCTGAAGGGCAACAAGCTGATCGTGTACTCTGGCACCTATTCCTCCGCTGAATCCGCTGACGACGAAGCCTGCCACTTCGACATCACCCTGAATACCCTGGATGGCATCTACTTTGAACAGCATGGCAAATCCTTCGGCCGCAACGTGCTGGGCTATGCCATGGTGCTGGACACCTTCAACTGGACCGACGAAATGAGCGACATCGCTTTCCCCGATGGCACTGACGACGGCGCTGCCGACTTCATCACCAACCACAACATCGCCGGCACCGTGATCACCGTAGAAGACCTGCGCGAAGACCTGGACGACGTGACCCTGGCAAACAAGATCGTTGCCTGCTCCAACGTGGAAGACACCATCGATGTATTCAACATCACCGAATAATCCCGCTTGCCTGACCTGAATTCCTTGGGCCGCCGTGCGAAAAGTGCGGCGGCCTTTTTTGGGGGCTCCGCGCCCCCAAACCTGCGCCAAAGGGCTTCGCCCTCTGGACTCCAATAAGCGATACTTCTTGATTTCTTTCTCAAGATAGATTCCGCTTGCTGCACTTTAACAACAAAGGAGAATTACAATGGTCAAGAACAACAAGTCCAAGGGCAAGCTAATATGGAAAATTCTGTGCGGCGTATTCGCGTTTCTGTTCGCGTTCCTTATGATCGCCGGCCCCATCGCCAATAACTACGCCACCATCATCAACATGGTGCTGGGCATCGAGGGGAGCACCATCGTGGGCGACGCGGCGGAGGATCTACCGCCCCGCTTCGTATCCGACTTTGAGGACAGCGCGGCCCAGGCTGCCGCCGCCGACCTGGTGTGCGAAAGCGTGGTCGCCAACGGTGCTGTGCTGCTGCTGAACCGGAACAATGCCCTGCCCCTGTCCGGCAATGAAAAGGTAAGCCTGCTGGGTACCTCCTCCGCCCGGTTCGTCTACGGCGGCACCGGCTCCGGCGGCATGGACACCTCCAAGGCCATGACGTTAAAGGACGCCCTGGAGCAGGACGGCTTTACCGTAAACCCCACCCTGTGGGCCTTCTATCGGGAAGGCGCGGGCAAGGATTACGGCCAGAAGAGCGCCGCCGGTTCCCTGAATAACTACATCTTCAAGAACGAAGAATTCGCCGTCAACGAAGCCCCCCTGAGCGCCTTCTCCGCCGCGGAATGGGATTCCGTTTCCCAGTACAACGACGCCGCCATCATGGTCATCGGCCGTGTGTGCGGCGAGGGCAAGGACCTGCCCGTGGTGGGCGCGTCCGACGCGGGCGGCAACATGCTCTCCATCAGTGCCGAGGAAAAGGACATCCTGCGCAAGCTGGCTGAGCTGAAAGCCGCCGGTTCCCTGAAAAAGATCGTGCTGCTGCTGAACACCGCCAACGCCGTAGAGCTGGACGTGATCGAGTCCGCCGTATGCGGCGAGGACTTCGGCATCGACGCCTGCCTGTGGGTGGGCGAAGTGGGTCAGAGCGGCATCCGCGCCATCGGCGATCTGCTCAGCGGCAAGATCAATCCCTCCGGCCGTCTGGTAGACACCTACTGCTACGACAACACCACCTCTCCCGCTGTGCAGAACGCCTATGTGACCTCCTACACCAACGCGGCGGAAAAGGGCCTGGCCTTCGCCAAGACCAATAACGAATACTATGTGGTCTATCAGGAAGGCATCTACATCGGCTACCGCTACTATGAAACCCGCTACGAAGACGCCGTGCTGGGCAATGCCAACGTGGGCGATTACGATTATGCCAAGACCGTGGCCTTCCCCTTCGGCTATGGCCTGAATTACAGCAATCTTTCTTACGGCAAGCTGAACATGAAGGAAAACGGCGATACCTTCGACTTCACCGTGGATGTCACCAACCCTTCTGACCGGGATGCCCGGGAAGCGGTGCTGATCTACATGCAGAGCCCCTATACCGATTACGACAAGCAGAACGGCATCGAAAAGGCTGCCGTGGAGCTGGTGGGCTACACCAAGATCGACGTGCCCGCGGGCAAGACCGTGACCGCAAACGTGTCCGTGGCCAAGAGCGAAATGCGCGCCTATGACGCCAACGGCGCCAAGACCTATATCGTGGACGAGGGCAATTATTACTTCGCCACCGGCAACGGCGCTCACGAAGCCCTGAACAACATCCTGATGCAGAAGGCCGCCCAGAGCGATACCCTGAACGGCGCTGTGGACTCCGCCAAGATGGTGGGCGAAGGACGGGCTGACCTGGCTGTGGTTTACAAGCAGGCCAAGCAGGACACCACCACCTACGCCACCTCCCGCACCGGCTTTGCCATCACCAACCAGCTGGATCACGGTGACCTGAACAAGTTTGACGCCGATGCCAGCAACGATATCAAGTACCTGACCCGCGCCGACTGGGCGGGCACCATGCCCAAAGCCGATCTTTCCAGCAACACCTACAAGGCCGCCGTGCAGATGGCCGCCAACGACGAGCTGGTGAAAGCCCTGAACACCATCATCGATTCCGAAAAGAAGGGCACCATGCCCACCCTGGGCAAGGAAGGCGAACTGACCCTGGCCCACTTCATCGGCGTGCCGCTGGACGGCTCCATCACCCTGCAGAATGGTCAGACCTACACCTGGGACGACCTGATGGATCAGGTGAAGTTCAACGAAATGACCAAGCTGATCGGCCAGACCTACCATGCCACTGCCGCGGTCAAGTCCGTTGGCAAGCCCGCCACCAAGGATGAAAACGTCCCCCAGGGCATCACTGCCACCCTGACCGGCGGCTCCTCCTCCACCAGCTACACCAGCGAAGACGTGATGGCCGCGTCCTTTGACACCGCCATCGCCGAAGCCGTGGGCCGTTCCATGGGCAACGACTGCCTGATGGCCAACCGCAAGGCCTACTCCGGCATCTACGGCCCCGGGGCCAACATCCACCGCACCCCCTATTCCGGCCGCAACTTTGAATACTATTCGGAAGACCCCTTCATTTCCGGCAAGACCTGCGCCGCCGAAACCGCCGGGATCCAGAGCAAGGGCGTGTACGTATATAACAAGCACTTTGCCTTCAACGATCAGGAAACGGGCCGCGACGGTATCTGCGTATGGACCAACGAACAGGCCGCCCGCGAAATCTACCTGCAGGCCTTCGAATATCCCATTGCCGATGCCAACGCCTACTGCGTGATGACCTCCTTCAACCGTCTGGGCGCTACCTGGGCCGGCGGTGACTACAACCTCATCACCAACATCCTGCGCGGCGAGTTCGGCATGCCCGGCTTCGTGCTCACTGACTTCTCCAACAACAACGCTTTCATGGACGTGATCCAGGGCCTGCTGGCGGGCGGCGACGGCTGGGACTGCAACGACGCCTCCAAGTGGACCGCTAAGCTCAAGACCTATTCCGACGATCCCCAGGTAGTGTCCGCCATGCGGGAAGCCACCAAGCACATCCTCTACACCGTGGCCAACTCCAACGCCATGAACGGCATGGGCTTCAACACCATTGTGGAAGAAGTGCACGGCTGGTGGCAGGACGCCATCACTTACGGCCAGATTGGCACCGGCGTGCTGGCCGCCCTGTTCCTGGTCATCGCTATCCTGGACAGCAGGAAAACCAAGAAGCAGGCCGCGTAACGAAGTTTCCCAGGTCCCTTCCGAAAAAAACAAATAAAATGCGTATTCTGAATGACAGGAGGATTTCCCCATGAAAAAGTTCATTGCTCTGCTGTGTGCGCTGGCACTGATTCTGAGCGCCCTCCCCGCCTTGGCGGAAAGCCGGGAAAAGCCCGAGGACAAGAAGGTCATCACCACCGACGACGTGATCGGCGCGGAGACTGTGTTCAAGAAATACGACAACAAATTCTACGACGCGCCATCCACCCAGCCCGGCACCGTGGTGCGCCTGGATTACACCACCACCGCCTACGGTGCGGAGCAGCCCGGTTGGGTCAATGTGTACCTGCCCTACGGCTATGATGAAAACGGCACCGAACGCTACAACGTGATCTACTTTCTCCATGGCACCAACGAAACCCAGGACAGCTTCATCGGAGATGAAAAGGCCAAGAACGCCTTGGATAACATGATTGAAGTGGGCGTCACTGCGCCCTTCATCATGGTGTTCCCCACCTACTACTACGACTACGAAACCCGTTCCATCGACATGGAAGCCTTCTCTACCAAGGAAATGCGCAACGATATCATGCCCGCTGTGGAAAGCGTCTACCGCACCTATGCCGAAACCGCGGATGAAGCGGGCTTCATCGCCTCCCGGGATCATCGCGCCTTCTCCGGCTTCTCCCGTGGCTGTTACGCCTGCTGGCATCAGCTGTTCCATAGCCTGGACTATGCCAAGTGGTACATGCCCTTCTCAGCCAACATCAGCAGTGCCACGGAAATGGGCCTGGATATGCCTGTGGAAGAACAGATGCAGCTGCTCAAGGACGCCCTCAACGCTCAGGCGGACTTTAAGGACAGCTTCTTCATCTACGCAGCTTGCGGCGGCAAACGCGACATGATGTACGACGTGAACGCCGCCCTGATCTCCGCCATGGTGGCCGATACCGACGATTTCAGCTATGGCACAAATCCCGCTGAGAATAACCTGTATTACAGCATTTCCGGCGAACTCCACCAGACCCTGATGAGCCGCTTCTATTTCTACAACGCTTTTGATGTCGTCCTGAAGTAAAATAAAGCGTTATTTGCCGCTGTCAATCCTGCTTAGATAAGCCGGGTTGACAGCTTTTTTGACCCTTTGATTTGGATAACTTCATTATGTCTGATCATTTTACCCTTCCGACCTGCAACACGCTCAATGAACTGCTGAAAGAGTATGTTTCGCTCTACGGCAAGACGAAGTGGGCGATTAACGGTTACAGCTCATACTATTTCCAAATGAGAATGTGCCAAGATGCGAAGCGAATTTTTCGCGCTGGC
>ENA-OYAB01000467-OYAB01000467.1-human-gut-metagenome-genome-assembly--contig:-NODE-467-length-11082-cov-5.028748_pt1 | contig 11082 bp, 10 predicted proteins | sample MGYA00243422_ERZ652808 | MGnify/ENA primary metagenome ERZ652808 (study PRJEB26926, sample SAMN06164543) | human gut metagenome | biome: ENVO:00009003; feature: ENVO:2100002; material: ENVO:00002003...
AGATTAGCTGCAGTCTCGTGGGCTCGGAGATGTGTATAAGAGACAGATTTTATATGAAGATGCACAGCTGATCATCTGCTACAAACCGGCAGGCATTGCAACGCAGACCAAAAAACTGGGGCAGAAAGACATGGTGAGCATACTTTTAAATCACGTAGCGCAGGAAGGAACCGGACAGCCGTTTATCGGTGTAGTCCATCGGCTGGACCAGCCAGTGGAAGGCGTGATGGTGTTTGCAAAAACAAAACAGGCGGCAGCAAAATTGTCGGCACAGGTAAAAGACCATTCCTTTGGGAAAAAATATTATGCAAAAGTCCGGCTGCCGGAAGGAAAAACTTTTGAACAGGCTACGGGGCATGAAAAGACAGGAACACTGCAGGACTGGATACAATTTGAACCGAAAGAAAATAAATCCTGTGTAATAGAACAGAAGCAGAGGGAGAACGAACGGGAAGACATCAGGCATCCGGCAGACGGGAAGCGGTTGCAATTGCAGAAACCACGGCATACAGCAACGTCACAAAATAAGATACAGGAAGCGGTACTTGATTATCAGGTGATCAGGCAGGGAGAAGGATCTGCATTGCTGGATATTACTTTACATACCGGCCGCCATCATCAGATCCGTGTACAGTTTGCACATCTTGGAACTCCGATCTGCGGAGATCACAAATATGGAAAGGCTGAAAGAGGAACCCCGGCACTGTGCAGTTATCATATCGATTTTGTTCATCCGGTCAGTGGCAAAGAGATGACCTATGAAATCAGTCCGAGAAATTTCGAAACAGAATGTTAATGGTATTCAGGTGCTGAGTGAACAGTAACCCATTTAGCCGTTATCGAGCGGTTTCACTTCACGCAAATCTTGACAATCGGCTGTGTTCGTCATATTATATATTCGGGCTTTTCTGCGCGTTTTGTGGGCAGAAAAGGAAAACTCTTACACGAGTATAACGTAAAAAATGACCGCACAGTGGTCGCAGAAAAGGAGAAAGACATGGCGAAAGAGAAGAAACTTGTTGAAGCCATTACTTCCATGGAGGAAGATTTTGCACAATGGTATACCGACGTCGTAAAGAAAGCAGAGCTGATTGATTACTCCGCAGTAAAGGGCTGCATGATCATCAAGCCCGATGGGTATGCTATCTGGGAAAATATACAGCATGAATTAGACCGCAGATTCAAAGAAACAGGCGTAGAGAATGTATATATGCCGATGTTTATTCCGGAGAGCCTTCTGGAAAAAGAGAAGGATCATGTGGAAGGATTTGCACCGGAAGTCGCATGGGTGACTTACGGCGGACTCAATCAGCTACCGGAGCGTCTGTGCGTCAGACCTACTTCTGAGACACTGTTCTGCGATTTTTATAAAAATCTGATCCAGTCTTACCGTGATCTGCCAAAGGTGTACAACCAGTGGTGTTCCGTAGTACGCTGGGAAAAGGAAACCCGTCCGTTTCTGCGTTCCAGAGAATTCCTGTGGCAGGAGGGGCATACGGCGCATGCAACCGCAGAGGAGGCACAGGCACGTACCATCCAGATGCTGAATCTGTATGCAGATTTCTGTGAAGAGTTCCTTGCCATGCCGGTTGTCCGCGGACAGAAGACAGAAAAAGAAAAATTTGCCGGTGCGGAAGACACCTATACCATCGAGGCACTGATGCATGATGGAAAAGCCCTGCAGTCCGGAACCAGTCACAACTTTGGAGATGGATTTGCAAAGGCATTTGGTATCCAGTATACCGATAAACAGAATAAATTACAGTATGTACACCAGACTTCGTGGGGAATGACAACACGTCTGATCGGAGCCATCATCATGGTTCACGGCGACAATGATGGACTGGTTCTGCCACCTAAGGTAGCACCGACACAGGTAATGGTTATCCCGATCCAGATGCAGAAGGATGGCGTATTGGATAAGGCAAACGAAGTGCGTGAGCGTCTGGGAAAAGTCTGCCGTGCAAAACTGGACGATTCCGATAAGAGTCCGGGATGGAAATTCTCTGAGCAGGAGATGCGTGGAATTCCGCTTCGTGTGGAACTGGGACCGAAAGATATTGCGGCAAATAAATGTGTGGTTGTCCGCAGAGATACCAGAGAGAAAATTGAGGTTTCCCTGGATGAGATCGAGACAAAGATTCCGGAACTGTTAGAGACCGTTCAGAAAGATATGTTTGCGCGTGCAAAGGCACATCGTGATGCACATATCTGGGATGCACATAATTACGAAGAATTTAAGGATATTGCAGAAAATAAACCGGGATTCATCCGTGGTATGTGGTGCGGAGATCAGGCATGTGAGGACAAGATCAAAGAAGATCTGGCAGTAACCTCACGCTGTATGCCGTTTAATGATCAGGAACAGATTTCAGATGTTTGTGTATGCTGTGGAAAACCGGCACATAAGCTGGTATATTGGGGCAAGGCATATTAAAAATCAGCCGGGATTATGGATTTCAAATAGGGGGTTGGAGCCATGATTGAAAAGTACTTTAATGGTGTCATAGAACAGGTATATCACAGAATCGGAACCGCAGAAAAGAACATTGTTATGGCAAGCTATAACAATGACTTTTCTGTGTCCGGGCTGGAGAATAAAAAACGTTATCAGGAAGACGATAACGTTTTTTTTGCCTGTTGTGAACTGCGATATGAGACATTGTCCGGGGCATATGCGCCTTTTCTGGACATTATCTGTGACATGTTCCGCAAATTTGTAAAGGGAGATTTTGAAGCTTTTTTGCGCGAATGCGGAACTTATGAACTGCACCGGTCTTTGTTTTTAGGGTACTATGAAGATGGTATCTGCAAAAGGGAAGAAGGGGTGCTGTTAAATGAAGTGGAATATGAGCAGCGGCGCATGACAGAAGCCATCGTTGCCATGCTGAAAAAACTCACGGAATACCGGCCGATTATGATTGTAATTAACCGTTTCCAGCTGGCAGGACGCAGTTCCATGGAACTTATTTACCGGCTGCTGACAGAACCGTGTACGGAAATCGGGATTGTGCTTGGAGTAAACGAAATGCAGCCGCGGCTGGATATGGCAGTCAACATGTGGGATGCAATCGTGGAAAAACTTGAAGATAGCAGCCAGATTTATCATATTGGAAGTTCCGGGAAACACAGAAACCGGGAGAATGCGGAGGATGTGGCAGAAGAGAAAAATTACAGCCACATGCTTGCGAAGGTAGAGACAATCATTACATTTCTGGATTGTGACCAGGCAAAATGGTACTTGCAGAAACTTGAATATAAACTTAAATTTGAAGATATTTTTGTGGATGATATAACCTTGCGGGAATTTTATCTATTGTATACCCGTACCGCTATTTTGCGTGCAGAGCTTTCTAAGGCACTGGAGATGGTTGATTCAGCAATGCGTCTGCCATCCGTTTGCAAAGATCTGTTTTACCGCAGTGAATGTTCCTTTTTAAAGGGAACGTGCCTGATGTATCAGGGCAAACTGCAACAGGCGGAAATGTATGCACAGTATGCCCGGGAGGAAGCACAAAAAAGTGGGAATGAAAAACAGATATTCAAGGCGGAACTCTTGTCTGTTATGGCGCGTATGTCCGGCTGGTACAATATTTTTTTCTGTATACAGGATATCCCGATTCATGAAGGGCTGATTGAAAAGCTGATGCAGAACAATTACCGGAATCATCTGGCACATATTTATATTTATGCATATGATAATCGGCCGGAGATGGTTGCAAGGGCCTACCGTTCCGAGGCATCTCTTTTATATTTCAGTAAAGGGGTGGCACTGGCAAAAGAGATTGGAAATGAGCAGCTGGTATATGATGCATATCAGAAAAACATTATGCTTGCATCAACGAATGGTATGAATGAGATTGCCATGCTGTATTCCGTGCGTACATACCAGTTCATGAAATCAAGGGACGATGTTTATGAGGGCAGAATTCTGTCCGGCATCGGATATAATCTGAGTGCCATGGGAAAAAACCGGCTTGCGGAGCATTATTATAACCGTGCCATTGAGGTGTTTTACCATTTGCGTCTTCCGGAGGATATTGCGGAAGTGTTTTACAACCGTGCATTGAATTATATTATGCAGGAGAACTATGCGAAGGCGGAACATGATCTGCTGATGGCGATGAAGGTAATAGAAAAACTGCATCTTAACAGTCTGCGTGTATGTAATCTGTCAAAATTATATGGTCTTTTAGCACTTGTGAGCATCATGCAGAAAGACCGGTTTAACTGTGAACGTTACTTGCTTAACTGCCGGCAGTTCCTGAATTATATTATTGAGAAAGAAAAAGAAAATGAAAACGAGGAAATCATCCATGACTATGCCAAGTGTGATGAGGATATGTTTCTATACACATTTTCCATGGCAATGCTTAACCGCATGGATGGAAAGAAGGAAGAGGTACTGGTCAGTTTTGAACAGGCAGAGCGTTTCCTGCTTCAGGCAGAGGGAAATGAGTTTTTCAGTTATCGTTTATTCCGGAAAGAGAGAATGAAGCTGTTTGAGGAAATGGGGCGCAGTGAGCGCTGCCAGATGGAACGCGCAACGCTTTTGCAGCATGAGGAGATTAATTCCCAGGCGGCACGGCTGCTTCCCATGAATCTCCTGAAGGAAATTGATCTGGGAGAGCATCCGCAAACGTGTGCCGTGCGGGAGGAAGAAATTGAAGCCCTGATCAAACAGGAAGGCCTTTTACAGGATTATGCAACGTCCCGGAGACAGATGGAGTTTATTTCCACATGGCAGAAACTGATTGATGTGAACGGAAGCAACGTAGAGGGTATGGTACAGAATGCGTTCAATACGTTTATGAATCATTTCAGCCTGGATTGTGCATTGTATATCTGTTACCATGAAGATGGTGCCCATGTACTTTATAACGATACCAAATGTGAGATGACGGAAGCGGACATTGCGGCGATCGGAAATACCATGCTGGAATATCCACAGGGGTTTGCGGTATCAAAGATCAGCGACAGTTTTCTGGAACATCAGGATACGATCGGTTATTTCGGAATAGATGATGTATGTTCGTTTGTGGCAGCACCGTTTCTCAAAAACGGAAAGCTGACCAGCCTTCTGATCACATATGTCCGCATGAAGGATAATTGGCATGGTTCGATCGAACGCTACATGCTCAACGAGGATGACCTGAGAATCTATTCCCTGCTTTTTCGGGAGATGGAGTATTCGATCAATCGCATGGAGGCAAACGACAAGATTTATATGATGAACCGCAAGCTGCAGGAAGCTGCGGTTACGGACATGCTTACCGGTATTTATAACCGTGCCGGTATGTACGAAGAGATTCGGCAGATGATTGAGTGTTACCGTGTGTCAGAAAAGACACATCATGTCGGGTTGATGTTTATTGATCTGGACAATTTCAAGCATTATAATGATACATTCGGACATGACGTCGGGGATCTGATCTTAAAGGAAATGGCAAAGATTTTCCGCAAGGCGGTAAAGGGAAGAGGATTTGTCGCCAGATATGGCGGGGATGAATTTATTATGATCTTAAATACCGATGACCGGGAAATTCTTGAACAGATTGCAAAAGGAATCTATGAGAAAATCAATTCCACGCAGGGATTCCAGCGGCAGATTGAAAATTATCTCGGCCATGCGATCACGACGACCGAAAAATCGCGGATTACTTGTTCCATCGGAATTGCAAGCGCAGGGGATGTGAGAAAAGAGGAAGATATTAATGAATTAATCCGTAGCGCAGATGAGATTTTATATAAAGTCAAAACAGGGGAAAAAGGACACTACGCATTTTTATGAAAATTCAATTACCAGAACACGTAAAGCAAATTATACACAGACTTCAGCAGGAGGGGTATGATGCCTATGCCGTGGGTGGATGTGTCAGAGATACACTTTTAGGACGCAGCCCACAGGACTGGGACATTACAACTTCCGCGAAACCGCAGGTGGTGAAATCGCTGTTTTCCCATACGATTGATACGGGCATTGCACATGGAACCGTTACGGTTATGCTGGATCATACGGGGTATGAAGTGACAACTTACCGGATCGATGGGGAATATGAAGATGCCAGACATCCGAAGACAGTGACTTTTACGGGAAATCTGGTAGAGGATTTAAAACGCCGGGATTTTACGATCAATGCCATGGCATATAATGATACCGCAGGACTGGTGGATGCATTTGACGGGATTGGGGATCTCAAACGGCACGTGATCCGTTGTGTGGGGATACCGCATGACCGGTTTGGAGAGGATGCGCTGCGTATGCTGCGCGCCGTGCGTTTTGCCGCACAGCTTGGATTTTCCATTGAGGAGAAAACCAGACAGGCTGTGGCAGATCTGGCAGACAATTTACAGAAAGTCAGTGCGGAGAGAATCCAGACCGAAATGGTGAAATTGCTCACCTCTGCACATCCGGAGGAGATGCGTACGGTATATGAGCTGGGACTTTCCAGAGTATTTCTCCCGGAGTTTGACAGGATGATGGAAACCCCGCAGATTACGAAACATCATTGTTACAGTGTGGGGGAACATACCATTCATGCCATGCAGGAAGTCCAACAGGACCGGATTCTGCGCCTGACCATGCTGCTTCATGATGTGGCCAAACCGGTGTGTGTAACGACAGATGAAAAAGGGCAGAATCATTTTAAAGGACATCCGGCAGAAGGTGCGGAAATGGCACGGGTTATTTTGCGGCGGTTGAAGTTTGACAACGAAACAATAAAACGCGTATGCCTGCTCGTGCGCTATCATGATGACCGTCCGGCCGTGACACCGCGCAATGTGCGCCGTGCGATCAGCAGGATCGGAGTGGAAAATATGGAGGCTCTGTTTGCGGTAAAGCGTGCAGATACACTGGCGCAGAGCATGTATGAGCGGCAGAAAAAGCTTTCCTATATTGATGCCTACGAAGAAACTTATCGTGAGATATTAAAAGAACACCAGTGTGTGCAGAAAAAGGATCTTGCCATAAACGGCAGGGATCTGATTGCACAGGGAATGAAAACGGGCAAAGAAATGGGAGAAGTGCTGCAGGCACTGTATGAACAGGTTCTTGATGAACCGCAACTGAATAATAAAGAGACGCTGCTTGCACTTGCTTTGCAATTGCAACAGACAAAACAGGAATAAATAAGACACCCTTTCCATATGATGAAAATAGATTCAAGTCATGTGGGAGGGGTTTCATTTTGTATTATCAGCCGGAAGCAATGTTGGAGCAATATGACATAGAAATAAAACAGATCACGAAAGGCAGAGGTGTGTTTTGCTGTGAGACGGATCAGGGGAAAAAAGTACTTGCACCGTTTCGGGGATCTGCAGAACGCGCAAAATTTGTGCGCGAAATATTATGCAGCATGCAGGAAAAGGGATATCCGGTGGAACAGGTCAGTCTGACAAAAGACGGGCAGTGTGTGGTAACGGATGAAAGTGGCATGCGTTTCTGGCTGAAAGATCTGGTAGAGGGAAATGAATGCCAGACAGGTCGGGAGAAAGATGTAGCTGCCGGTGCCCAGGCGCTGGCAGGGTTTCATTGCTGTGTTTCATCCTGTGTTACGGAAATTCCGGATTTTATGAAAAATACAAAGAATGAACCGGCAGTGCTCTATTACCGGCATTACCGGGAACTGATCCTGGTAAAAAATTTTGTGCAGTCAAGAAAAACCCGAAACGAGTTTGAGCGGTCATTCTGGGAACAGTATACGCATTATATCGCACAGGCGAAAGAAGCGGTCGGGATGCTGCAGGAGCGAAAAGACCAGGGGAGAACCAGGGGGTTTTGTCACGGGGATTGTAACCAGCATAATATGCTTCGTACAGCACAGGGGGTCCGGCTCGTAAATTATGAAAATCTGTTTTACGGAGAACAGATGGTGGATCTGGCAAACTATCTGCGTAAGATTCTGGAAAAAAACAGTTGGAGTACGGACATGGGAAAACATATTCTGGAAGCCTATGAAAAGCAGAGAAAATTGTGCAAGGAAGAAAAACAGCTGCTGCATGTGCTGCTTCTGTTTCCAGAGAAATTCTGGAAAGTATCCAATCACTACAGTAACTCGCATAAAGCATGGGTATCCGGCAGAGATATTGAAAAATTAAACCGGCTGATTGCAGCGGAGCCGGCAAGGGAACATTTTCTGGAAAATTTGTTTTCTTTTCTGTGAAGAATGAGCTATACTAAGGATATGAGAAGAGACAGAATTAAAAAAACAATTACATATTTGAGTCTGCTTTTTTGGCTGTGTCTGCTTGTGGCATGTGGACAGCAGGAGGAGACGACAGATGACGGAGTTACCTATTTTCATCATTCCATCGCAGACCGGAATACACAGGAAACACAGGAGAATTCCACGGAAACGGAAAAGTCCGAAGAGTTTCTGCTGACCGCAGTCGATCAGATTCAGGAAAGTCTCCAGCTGTACCGGTATGCGGATGGAATGGAATACCGGTATTATTACGGAACAGGCACCCGTTTTTATGATAAATACGGAAACCGGACACCTGTGACAAGTTTTGAACCCGGTCTGCTTGTGACCATCGGCGATGTAGACAGCGAAGGAATCCTCACGGAAGCCCGGATTTCGGATCAGGCATGGGTATACGACAATATCACCCGGTTTTCGGTAAATCCGGATCTGGACATGCTAAAGATCGGAGATGGAAAATATCGCTATACGGATGACACGATTGTGTTTTCCGGAGATAAAAGAATCCAGATGACGGATTTGTCGGATGGGGATACGTTAAGCGTTGTCGGCAGGGATAAAAACATTCTTGCGGTGCGTGTGACAACCGCACAGGGAACGCTTGCACTGTCCAACACCAAACTGTTTGAAGAAAGTTTTTTGCAGCTGGGAACAAAGATTTTTGCGGAAATTACACCGGATATGGAGATTCAGGTGCCGGAAGGAACCTATGAACTTCGCGTAGCCAATGACGGATGGGGCGGCAGTACGGAAGTGACGATCACGCGTGGCGAGACTACAAATGTGGATCTTGACACCTTAAAAGGCGAAGGACCGTCTTACGGAAAGGTGCAGTTTGTCATCGATGCAAAAGATGCGGTGCTGTCAATTGACGGAAAAGAAACGGACTATGAGAAGCCGGTGAAATTAACCTATGGAAGCCATACAATTACGGTATATTCTTCGGATTATGATACCTGGAAGCGGAACTTATATGTCAACTCGGAGAAATCGACAATTGTTATCAATCTTGCGGATGAAGATTCCAGTGAGACAGGCAGCAGTCAGAGCAGCTCAGAAAGCAGCAGCCAGAGCAGCTCACAGGGGAGCAGTCAGAGCAGTTCAGAAAGCAGCAGTCAGAGCGAGTACAAGAACCGGCAGGAAGAGCTTGATACACTCAAGGATCTGATTTCCAGTATGACATCCTCCAGTTCGCTTGTGTCAAAATGACGGTTTTTCGGACAGAATTTTGGTTGTTTTTAAGTGCCCAAAAGCCCGAAAATATCGCATTTTTCCTTGACAAAAGGATGGAAAACAAGTATAAATAGATTTGTAAGTAATTTGAGAGAAGGAACTCGAATTATATAATATAGGAATCCATAGGAGGAATTTTAACATGAACAAAGCAGAGTTAGTTGCAGCAGTAGCTGAGAAGGCAGAGATTTCAAAGAAAGACGCTGAAGCAGCAGTTAAGGCATTCACAGATGTTGTTGCTGAGGAGCTGAAGAAGGGTGAGAAGATCCAGTTAGTTGGATTCGGTACTTTCGAGGTTTCTGAGAGAGCAGCAAGAGTTGGAAGAAACCCACAGACAAAGCAGGAAATCACAATCCCAGCTTCTAAGGCACCGAAGTTTAAAGCAGGTAAGGCTTTAAAGGATTCCCTGAACTAATTCTGGTGGAATATGTGGGAGAGCGTCATTGGACGCTCTCTTTTCTGTTATAAGGAGAAATAATATGAGATTAGATAAATTTTTAAAAGTATCACGCCTGATCAAGCGAAGAACGGTCGCCAATGAAGCCTGTGATGCAGGACGTGTTATGGTAAACGGAAAACCTGCCAAGGCATCCACCAATGTAAAAGTCGGAGACGAAATAGAAATTCTGTTTGGACAGAAATCCGTAAAAGTGCGTGTTACGGATATTCAGGATACGACCAAAAAAGAACAGGCGAAAGATCTGTTTGAATACATATCCTAGAAGTGTGGCGCATACTCTTTAACAGGAGGGCGCTTGTATGGAAGAAAGAGGACAGTCAAACAGCACAGGGCAGCATAAGCTGATCCTGCAGAACCGGAAAAGCGGAAGTTTTACCGGTGTAACGGATGTTGTAAATTTTGATGCAAATGAGATTATCCTTGACACAGAACTCGGACGGTTGACGATTAAGGGAAAAGAACTTCACGTAAACCGGCTGGACCTGCAGAAAAAAGAAGTGGAAATTGATGGAACCGTGGATATGCTTCAATATTCCGGAACACCTGGCCGGGGTGTCTTTGGAAAGTGGTTCGGTTAAGTGGAAGAGGGCAGGATTTTTGTACATTTTTTTCTGTTTGGGATGATAGCATTTGCGGCATATGACGGAATCCGTGTAGTTCGTAGAATTTTTCCGCATGGGATCTTTATGATTTCCTTAGAGGATCTGGTATACTGGCTGGTCATTTCGCTTTGTTTTTTTCTGCATCTTACTCAGGTAAATAATGGAAAAATCCGGGGCTATGTACTCCTGGGAAGCCTTCTGGGAGCGTGGATTTATTACAGTTTCTGCAGTCGGTTTGTTATGCGGTATCTGACGGAAAAGATTCATTATCTGAAAAAGAGGTTGAAAAAGTTCCGGGAAATGACTACAATAAAGTTAAATAAGCTTCGTAAAAGAAAGAAGCCTGAAGAATCGGAGAAAGAACATGAGAAAAACTAAAAAGCGTCGCCGTGGAAGCGGTACTGCAGGAATCATGATCATTGTGCTTGCATTTTTGGTTGTCATGACGGTTCAGATCTGCAGGATACGTTCAAAAGATGCGGAATATGCGGCAAAAGAAAAAGAATTACAACAGCAGTATGAGGAAGAAACCTGTCTCTTATACACATCTCCGAGCCCACGAGACTGCAGCTAATCTCGT
>ENA-OYAB01000491-OYAB01000491.1-human-gut-metagenome-genome-assembly--contig:-NODE-491-length-10793-cov-5.072360_pt1 | contig 10793 bp, 10 predicted proteins | sample MGYA00243422_ERZ652808 | MGnify/ENA primary metagenome ERZ652808 (study PRJEB26926, sample SAMN06164543) | human gut metagenome | biome: ENVO:00009003; feature: ENVO:2100002; material: ENVO:00002003...
CGAGATTAGCTGCAGTCTCGTGGGCTCGGAGATGTGTATAAGAGACAGGTTCTGCCGAGAATATCGGTATAACGCGATGCCACCGTCGTCAGGTGTTCAAGCGTCTTGCCGCCCAGGTCTTTATATTCGTTGGCAACGGATACGTCCGTCGGCTGAAAAGCCACCGGTCCGGCCTCGGTTCCCGTATATCCCTCGTCGGAATAGACGCGAACCGCGCCGCCGCGCAGCGAAACCTTGTCCCTGTCGCCGTACATCATATGGTTGGTGTTGTAAGCGTCGCCGACGCCGCCGGTATCGCTGATGTCATGCCCTATCGTAAACACGCGGTTGTCCACGCCGGCGCTGTTGACGTTCGCCAGCAGGTGAACCCTCGCGCTGCTGTCAAAGCCCTGTGCCTGCAGCCAGCCGCCGTCGTGCCCGGCGTACAGGTTGCCGCCCATGTCGTTGATGTGCGTTACCATGTTGGTTGTCGCCGAAGAGCCGCCGTTGATATAAACCGTGCCGCCCTGGCGGTTGATTTCCGTAATCGAAGACGCCGAATTCTGGTTAATGTGCACCTCGTTGGTCGTTCCGTCGCGGAAAGCCTGCAACAAAGCGCCCTCGCCACCGGTTCCCGAAGACTCTCCGATAAGGAAGTCGGTAACGTTTGAAGAGTCGCTGCGGCGCTTAACCTGCACGAATTCGTCCATCATTGCCACGCGTTCGGCATTTTCCTTGTTCTCCGCCCGCAAGACCACGATTTCCTCGTCGCCGGTGCCGGTGCTGTTCATCCGGGCAAACTGCAGAACATCATACCCGTCGGTTTTGCGGTTCATATCCGCATCATACCCGAAGCGCTCGCGTGCATTGCCGTCATACAGCGCTTCTTCGCGGAACAGCTGGAAGTTCTCGCTCAGCGCCGCCAGGTTGCCGTAAATCCATGCCGCGCCGTTGCTGGCCTCAACTTGAGGCGTATGCGTCGCAATGTCCAGCGTCTTTCTGAACGGTTTGCCGATATAAAGGTCGGCAACGTTCGGATCGCATAACTTCTCCGGCGAGGACGATACACCCCCGGAAATAAACTCGCGGTTGCAGTCCGTGTTCATCGTCAGTTTCTTGACGTTAAAAATTGAATAATAGTCGTTGGCATAAGCCGCATAGTCGCCGTCTTCCGTTGCCGCGTGCCCGCCCATATAAAGGTCGGTTACCATTGTGTTGTGGAAATAGGCGCCTACGTCGTCAGACGGATTCGGCGGTACGCGGTACAGGTATTTCGCGCTGTCGTCATAGCTCATCGAAACCGGCTCGTTGGACGTAACAATCAGCGAATTTTCGGTCAGGGAAGAATCGTCAAATTCCAAATCCTCGACCATCGTGCTGTCCAAGAACCACGCGCCGCCCGTACCTTTGGCTTCCTTGACGTCGGTGATGATACCGCCGTTCGCGCCGACCAGCGAGGCCATGCGCGCCGCGCGCTTGCTGCCGATATCGATAATTTTCGGATACAAAACGTACGAAACCAGCGTACTGTCATCACGGTGGACATAAACTTTCGGCTTGTCAAAACCGCGCAGTTCGTCCGGCTTGTAGCCATACGGCAGATAGCTTGAATAGCCGATGCGGTATGCCCCGGACTGGTTGTCGTCAAACTCGATAACCACCGTACTGTTGGAAACCTCCGCCGCCGAGCTCATCAGGCCGGAAAAGTTCTGACGGATATAGGCATCCATGACGTTGCTCATCGTCCGCGCCTGCGAAGCGACGTTAATGTCCTGAATTTCCTGCAGGCGTTCCGCGGATTTTTTATAAAGGGTCGGCGTAACCATTGCAATCAGCCCCAGCATTGCGAGCGCTTCAACCAGAAGCGTACCGCGCTGCTCCGATTTATCTGAAAATTTAGTCATTGTTAAACCTCCTTTATCAAAAATTCCCTGCCGTTTTTCTTCTGATATATCTCTCCGCCCCGACATTCCGCTCGACCCTTTCCGCCCTAAAAGCTCTGTATCTTAAACAGGCAGGGCTGGTTTTCATCGCAGATTGTCTCCATTTTCCCGTTAACCTTCGACTGGAAAAAATCTTTGCCAAAAATCCATACCGGCAGCGTCCATTCGGCACGGTTTCGCCGTTCTACCGGATAAGACTGCGTATTGTTCGTTTTATCCTGCCACTCCTCCAAATCGTCGGCGTAAACCGGCAAAAAGTTGATTTTGCCGCGAAACTGCCAGGCCATTTCGTTTTTGCCCGGCGTCTTCCCCCAGCGGATAACGCCGATATTGTCATAATACACCTTCGGCGCCAGCGCTTTGATAAAATCCAGCGTAACCTCGCCCGAAATCCGGTTAATCCACCGGGCGTCAAGTTTTTTGTACGCCACCATGTAGCGCCCGCCGTCCTGCAAAACATGGCAGCACGATTTGGTAATGTTGCCGTCCGCATCTGTTGTCGATATGCAGTTTTTGCTCCCGTTCTCGTTCATGGGCTTGTCCAGACACAGGATTTTAAATCCCATTTCCGAACCGTCATATACCCGCCGCCCGGCCATCAGATAGTCTTTGGCGCCGATATTGTCCTGGCCTTGTTTGTTTTTCGCCCTGAGGTAAACCAGATGCTCCGACCCCTGCTGGTTGACAAAAGTATGGATGTCTTCGTTATCGTCAACCCCGCTCGCATCAAATCTCGCATAAAACATATCTCCCGGCAAAATCCACGGGATGTCTGCCCCGTCCGCTGCCTTGAAATTGCCGTTGATGATGTCGACGATTACCATGCGTACCGCCTTAAACTGATAACCGAATTTGAAAATGATGGACGCAGCTTTTTTCTTCGCAATATCCCGGTCATAATCGGGACGCGCTGACAGATTGTATCCGTATATCGACGCCATAAACGTCGCAAGCAGCATCAATAAATACATAAATAAGCTCCACCCATATATACATATATAGTGGCAGTATACACTATTTTTTCCAAAAAATCAACAAAAAACGTCATTATCCCCATATTGTAACAGAATCGTAACATTTCTTTTTCTCACTGCCGGCACGTTTTTCCCCCTATTGCTCCCCTTGTTTTCTTCTGCTTCTTATCCCTGCCTTGTCCCGCCCCTCACCGCTGCCTTCTCCAGCCCCTTCATCGCTGTCTTATCCTGTCCCTCCAACGTTGTCTTATCCTGCGTCTTTTATCCCTGTTCTCTCCGGCAGCCGAACCTCCCCGCCGTTTCTTCTCCCCAAAGCTCATTCTCCCCAAAAAACATTGCATTATTCCGATTTTTCCCTTGTCAACTCCGGTTTTAACGCCTAAATTATCCCGCAGCAGGCTTCCGGAAATGCTTGGCGCCCAACCTGATGCCGAACTTTTGCGCCAAAAGCCGGGAAGCAAAGCCAAACGCAACAAAGGAGCATAAAACCAATGGAAAAAGTTTCTCTAAATCTTGCCGAAACGACGATAAAGATGCTGGGCGACCGCTGGAAAGTGCAGATTATCGAAAGCCTGATGGACGGCACCAAACGTTTTGGCGAACTGAAAAAGGAACTGGGCAGCATCACGCAGAAAGTACTGACGTCCAACCTGCGTATGCTTGAAGAAAACGGCATCCTCGTCCGCCATGTTTATGCGCAGATACCGCCGCGCGTCGATTACACCCTGACCAGTCTCGGCTATAATCTCAAGCCCGTGATTGATTCAATGGTCGCATGGGCCATGGAATACCGCGGTTCCATCGTTCAGGAATTTAATGATATAAAAGAAAAAGGCAAAGCTAAAATAGAAGATAAAATCAAGGATATAAAAAGCAATTTTTAACTAAAAGATTAACTTTGTCTGTTTTTTTCGCGCCCTGCATTATCACACCGCGCGCCGCTCTATGCCGCACCTCATGCCCCATAATGCGTGCCCTAACCTTCCCTGCACAGCTCTCTGCCATACCTCTTTTATCGCCTTGCGCTCTGCCCCTTGTACCAAACTCTAGCGTGCCGCGCGCTTAATCCTGTCATTTATCGCCAGCCCCAACCCCTCAAACGGTATCGGCGCCATCGCCATTTTGGCAAAACGCGTATCTTTGTCCGCCGCCCGCATATAAGCAAACAGGTTTGCCGCTGCCTCGCGCAAGTCGCCGCTGGGGCTGAGGTTCATTTCCGCCCACTCATAGCCCTTGCCGAAACCGATAAACAGCTCGCCTTCTTCGCGTGCCAAAGCGTTAATGCGGAATTTCTTTGCCGGCGCATAATGTTTCAACAGCTGTCCGGGAGATGTCGGTTTGTTCGGATTGCCGTCGGAAATCTGTACTATTTCGCCCAGAGCCTCTTCCAGTTCTTCCCTGGTAATGCCCCCGGCGCGCAACAGCACTGCCTGCCGCGTCGTCAAGTCCAAAATGGTCGATTCAACGCCGACCGTGCAGGAACCTCCGTCCAAAATCATATCTACCCTGTCGCCGAGGCTCTCATAAACCGCCTGTGCCGTCGTCGGCGAAATCGTCTGCGAGCGGTTGGCGGACGGCGCGGCAATCGGCACCCCGCTTTTACGGATAAGTTCCAACGCCGCCGGATGTCGCGGGCAGCGCACCGTAATCGTCTTCAATCCCGCGCAGACCAAATCCAGCGCCGGGTTCTCGTCCTTGCGCGGCAAGACAAACGTCAGCGGTCCCGGCCAGAACTTCCGCGCCAGAAACAACGCCCGCTCATCAGCCGCAGCATAACCGGCCAGTTCGTCCGGCTCGGCAATATGCGAAATCAGCGGATTGAACGCCGGCCGCCCCTTGGCGGCAAAAATCCCCGCCACGGCTTTGGCGTCGTAAACGCTCGCCCCAAGGCCATACACTGTTTCTGTCGGAAAAGCCACCAGTTTCCCGCTCTTGATAAGTTCTGCCGCTTTGCTTATATTGTCTGCATCTGCTTCAAAAATTCCGCCCATAATCTGCCTCTGTAATTTGCCTCTGTAATCGGCCTCTGCTTGCCTCTGTTAAAAAACGCCGGCCTTATTTTCCTTTTTCCCCGACATTAACACCATAAAAAACATTGTCAACACCAAAACTTTAACCTTTTCTTCATCACTGTCGCCGCAAAATGGCAAAGATAAAACCATAAGGAGAAACCAATGACCGAAATAACTTTTAACCAATCCCCTGCGGACGCCGCCGTCAAAGTGCTCATTGCGACCAAAGAGGAAGCCCTGAATTACGGCGTTGCCGGCGGTATTGTCAGCCGCGCCCTTTTTAATCAGCTCAAAGCCCTTGTCGAACGCGAGGACGCTGCCGGCGACAAAAAGGAAATTCTGGTTCTTGACACCGTAAAAGAAACCGTCGTCCTGCTCCGCCCGTCCAACACCGTCGGCGAGGCCGGATTGCAGGTTCTCGGCGGAAAACTTTACGGCCGCCTGCGCAATTTCGGCTCCGCCGCCGTTTTCGCGCGCCGCCTGCCTAAGACGGATTTTGACGCCGCCGCGGTTGCCGCGAATCTCGGCTTGGGAATTGAGCTGGAATCATACAGCTTTGACAAATACCGCACCACCAAAAAGCCGCACGAATACCCGAAGCTCGAAACCGTCAACTTTGTTGCCAGAGACAAACTGGATAAGAAAGGTTACGAACGCTGTGCCGCTCTGGCCAATGCCGTCCGCTATGCGCGCGACCTCACCAACGAACCGTCCAACGAGCTGACGCCCGAAGTTTACGCCAAAGACATCAAACGGCTGGAACACCTCGGCCTCAAAGTAACCCTGATGGACAAGGCCGAACTGAAGAAAAAAGGCTTCAATATGCTGCTGTCCGTCGCGCAGGGTTCCTGTAATGACCCGTATGTTGCCATACTTGAATACTGCGGCAACAAAAAGAAAAAAGGCTGTGACATCGCCCTCGTCGGCAAAGGCGTAACCTTTGATTCCGGCGGTATCTCCTTAAAACCGGCCGCCGGCATGTGGGATATGAAACAGGATATGGCCGGTTCCGCGGTCGTCGTCGCCTCGCTCAAGGCCGCCGCACAGCAGAAACTGAACCTGAATGTCGTCGGCATCGTCGGTTTGGTCGAAAATATGCCCTCCGGTTCCGCCACCCGCCCCGGCGACATCGTAACTTCGCTTTCCGGCAAAACCGTAGAAATCCTCAACACGGACGCCGAGGGGCGCCTAGTCTTGGGCGACTGCCTGACTTATGTTGAAAAGGAATATAAGCCGGAACGCATCGTCGACCTCGCCACGCTGACCGGTGCGATTGTCGTAGCGCTGGGCAACGAGATGGCCGGTCTGTTCAGCAACGACGACGTCCTGTCCGAATTGCTGTCCATTTCCGGCGAACAGTCGGGCGAAGAGTTGTGGCGCTTTCCGCTGACCGACGCTTACCGCAAACTGATTAAATCGGATATGGCCGATGTCAAAAACATCTCCGACGGGCGCGCTGCCGGTTCGATTACTGCCGCCTGCTTCCTCAAGGAATTTCTGCCCGGCAAAACCCCGTGGGCACATCTGGACATCGCCGGCATGGATATGTTCGGCAAGCCCCGTCCCCTCTATCCGAAGGGAGCCAGCGGTTTCGGCGTCCGGCTGATAAACCGCTTCCTGCGCAATCTGGAGCAGAAATAAGTCCCGCGGCGCTCAACCGCCCGCCCCCCCGAAACGCCTGCCCGCATAACACGGACAGGCGTTTTCTTTTGCCTGCTGCCCCCTTTCATACTTCTGTCCCGCATTTCCACGCCCCTCTCACGCCGTCTCTTTTCTCCACCCTGCCCAGACCATCCCGGTTCCATTTGCTCCCGCTCTCACCCTCAACATTCACCCCCTGCCCGTTCTCCTCCACTCCGCTCGCACCCTCAACATTCCCCCGCCTTCCCGTTTTCCTCCACTCTGCACGCACCTTCTCCCCATACCTATTCATTCCCATCTCCCGCCCCTTTTTTGCTCATTTTCCCCTTTACATTTGCAAACTTCCTGCTATACTCCGCACAAATTAACCATAACACCAGCCAAAGGACCATACAGATGACTAAACAGACTTGGAAACCCGGAACCATGCTCGCCCCCTTGCCGCCGGCATTGATAACCTCCGGCGACATGGAACACCCCAACGTCATGACTGCCGCCTGGACCGGCATTATTTGTTCCGACCCGGTCATCACCTATGTTTCTCTGCGTCCGAGCCGCTACACGCACGAACTCGTCAGCCAAAACAAAGAGTTTGTCATCAACCTGCCGACCTGGCGCCAGGCTGAAGCCGTTGACACCGTCGGCGTCAAATCCGGCCGCGACGGCGACAAGTTTACCCTGACCGGCTTAACCCCGGACCCCTGCACAAAAGTCAAAGCGCCGCAGGTTGCCGAATGCCCGGTCTCGCTGGAATGCAAGGTGCTGGAAGTCCGCCCGTTCGGCACGCACGATATGTTTCTGGCCGAAGTCGTCGCCGTCAATGTCGATGACAAATATATCGACGAGTCCGGCGCGCTGGATTTGGAAAAGGCCGGACTTATCGCCTACGCCCACGGATTTTATTACACGTTGGGACGCAAAATCGGCAAATTCGGCTTTTCGGTCGAAAAGAAAAAGAAAAAGCCCGCCGCGCCGTCCGTTGCTACGGTTCTGAAAGCCGATGAAAAATTTTCCCGTAAAAAAATTACTGCGGAAACTATCGCCACCTCATGTCCGTCTGCCGTCGCCAGCCACGGCGGACCAAAGATTGCAGCAGCCGGAAAACCTGCACCGCACACCTTAGAGCATGACGAAACTTTTATTGAAAACGGCGTCGAAGTAATCGTCAAAAAATCTCGTTTCAGCAAAACTCCGGCACTGTCTGCCGCCCCGCACCCTGCGGACAAAAACGCCCGCCGCAAAGGCAAAGACAGCCGTGCCAAAGGAGAAAACAGCCGCTCAAAAGGAAAATTCAGCCGTAAAGACCATAAACAGACAAATTATGAACCTTACAGCTTCAAGAAAAAAGCCGACGGCAGTTTCAAAAAGAAGTCCCCACGCCGCGCCTGATACATTGCGCTCCCAGCGCCTGACACTTCCTCTCCCGTGCCGGCTTAACACGGTATACTCCTTGCACCGATGCAACACATTGTATTCCCTGTACCGACTTAACGCGGGCTTCTCTTTGTACCGGTTCAACACATTGTATTCCCCGTGCCTGCTTAACACGGTATACTCCTTGCACCGATGCAACACATTGTATTCCCTGCGCCGGCATAACACCGGAATTTCCTTACATTAACACCGGGTTTTCCTTGTACCGGCCGACGCATTGCAATTCTGCCTTGCGCTGCAACGCACTGCTGCGCGTCAGGAATAATATTTTTCGTTTCGCCCGCGCCATATCGCCGCATCAAAAGCGGCTTTTTCCGTTCTCTTTTCCTCGGGTTCTGTCGCGGTTTGTTTCGTATCCTGCCGGACAACGGTGCCGCCCGCATTTCCGACAGCCACTTTCTCGCGCGCGATATGCGTTTTTACCCTTTCGCCCGCCGCAGCCATGGCAAAATCCCTTTTCATACCGTCAAACAAAGCATCACGGCTCATACCTTTCACGGCTTCGTTTCCGGGCTTGTCCAAATCGGACACGTCGTTCAGAAGATGCATAATCTGTTCATCGGAATAGCGCTCAAAAATCATCGTATCAATATCCTGCGGCGCCAGCCCGTCATAAATTTCACCAATATCCTGTCTTGATTTCATCTGTTCAGGCATAGCACCCGCCTCTTCGGACAAAACAGTCGCCGCTTCAGGCATAGCAGCCGCCTCTTCGGGCAGGGCTTCCGCCTTTTCAGACAAAACTGCCGCACCGCCGGGCAATGCATCCGCCCCGTCCGGCAGAACCTTCGCCGCATTGTCTTTCTCCTTCTGCCGTTTTTCATACGCGGCTCTCTTTTCCATGCATTTCCGCCTCATCGCCGCCACGTCTTCAAGCGTAAAAACCTTATCGGCATCAAGCGCCAGATCTTTGCGCATCTGCATCAGCCGCGCATAAATTTCCATGCCGGAATCCTTATAAGCATCATATTCGACCCCGGGATTGACTTCTTTATTGCCGATGACGGATACCATATTCTCGCTGGACCTCAAATCCGCCGCATGCGCTGCCTCGTGCAAAACCAGACTGGATAACGGGCGCAGCTCAAGATGTCCCTTATTTTTCTTATAATTGGCGATGTTGATAAAAACGGTCGGTTCTTTTACAACGGCCCGCGCATTAAACCCGATGTTGCCGTCGCTCTCCCCTCTGGCCGCCATCGCCGCTTTCAGGGCTTTCAGGGCGTTTTCCTTGCTGCCGTAAGTGCGGATAATGCTGTCGCGAAAATGCAGTTCCCCCTTTTCCAAAGCCTCAACATACCTTGATGTGCCCTTTTCCGTCACAAAAACCTGTATGCCGTCAATATTTTGTATCGCCTGAGCGTAATCCTGCCCGTTATCGATTATTTTGCCGCTCTTCTTCCGATCCTCAAGCCATTCCCGCAGTGAAAACAGCCCGTCATAAACTTCTGACCGGACTATCGGCGAAACAGTCTTCCCGTCGTCCGTATAAATCTTTACCTTTTCCAGCGCCCGCTCTGCCTGTCCGTCGGAGATTTTTGCCTCATCGCCTGCTTCTTCTGTCTTGCTGCTCATTTTCCCTCCTCTTGCTGGCACTGCCGCCCCAAATTCGTCCCGTTATGTCCCGTTATTATTGCAAAACATGGAAAATTATACCACAATGTCCGCCTCTTGTCAAGCACTGCACTATCACACTGCCGCCATTGCACTGCCCTTTTTTCGGCGCCGTTCTCATTACATCGCCCGTATTCTTCTCCTCTCTTTAAATTTCCGCCGCCGGCGTTTATCTCTATGCCGTAACCCCATTCCGAAAGGCACTCGTTATGACATGGATACTGCTGAGCCTGCTTTACGCCGTTACCAACGCCGTCTACACGACGTACAACGAAACGCGCAATTTCAACGGTTACGTTCTCGGCATCTGGCGCGGCTTCGGCATCAGCCTGCTGGTTGCGCCGTTGCTGTTCACCGTGCCTCCCGTTACGTCGGCATCATATTACCTCATTCTTGTTATTCAGGGGCTGATGATTGGCATTTATGACAGCCATCTGTTTTTTGCCTCGGGAAAATACGGCAGCCACGCCAGTTCCGGTTTTATGGCCACTTGCGTCCTTATTACCGTTTTCCTCTGGTGGGGAATAGATTTTTCCGAGCTTGCCGCTCTGATGCGCACGCCGTCCCGCCTCATTACGCTGATGCTCATTCTGAGCGGATTTTCCGTCAGTTACTGGCAGATGATGAAAGTCCGGGTCAGCCGCGCCGCCGAAGAATACCTCTACCCCGCCGTCTTCGCCCTCGCATTGATGAGCATTGCCACGCGGTATATTGCCCTCAACGGCGGCACCGCTTATGCCGGTGTCGTCTATTACCTTACGGTCGCCTGCTTTGTCAGCGGCGTTTACAATGCCGTGATGTTCGTCCGCCAGAAAACGCCCCCTCTGCAGCAACCACCGTCATCCCCGCCGCCCGGCCGCCCGCACCAGACTCCCGTTTTGCCGGAGAACACCTCTGCGGCTCCCTCCAAACTGGCACTGCTGCTCGCCCCGCTGCCGCACTGGCAGGGCGCATGGCTCATTGCCTTCAGTACGGTGCTGATTGCGGCCAAAACCCTCGCCTTGCGCCTGGCCGAAAATCCCGGTTATGTCATCGCCATGTTGTTGCTGTCGCCGATGTTTGCCGAAGTGCTGAACACCGGACGCGTCCGCCTGCGCCCTTCGGTCATTCTCGTCCTTGTTTTCCTGCTTTTACTGCTGCTTCTCGTCGCCTGAAAGAAATTCCCGCCTGTCTCTTATACACATCTGACGCTGCCG
>ENA-OYAB01000492-OYAB01000492.1-human-gut-metagenome-genome-assembly--contig:-NODE-492-length-10786-cov-6.037927_pt1 | contig 10786 bp, 8 predicted proteins | sample MGYA00243422_ERZ652808 | MGnify/ENA primary metagenome ERZ652808 (study PRJEB26926, sample SAMN06164543) | human gut metagenome | biome: ENVO:00009003; feature: ENVO:2100002; material: ENVO:00002003...
AGATTAGCTGCAGTCTCGTGGGCTCGGAGATGTGTATAAGAGACAGATATTGAACAACAAAATTCTTAAAGAAAACTACAATATTGCTTTAACATCAGAGGACTTATTAACAATAAAGAAGTATTTAATTATTACGACTTTAAGAGTTAAGGATGAAAATATGGAGCATAATCTCTGGTATAAGGCCTTAAAAAGAGATGGATTTATTTTTGAGAATGACCCATTTAAGGATATATTCAGTGGTGATTTCTACGAAAACATGAATAAGATTTTAGAATGTCAAAATAAGGAAGAGTTGGTTAGGATAGCAAATAAAGGCGAGAACATGAATCTTTTTAATTATGTAAAAGATGTTGTTTTTTCGTATAATGTATTTGTAAGAACAAACAATAGTAAAGAGGATTTAATTATTACTGATAGAGGATGGGCTGCATATATGGGGCCCATTGGTGTAAGAAAGATGAACGCACTAATGCAAAGTGGTCGGATTGAAGATGCTATGTTGCTTCAAATGGTATCACCGCAAGATTATGGTATATTTCCTTTATCAAGAAATATGGCAATAATTACAATGAGTCCTGCATATAAACAGCACTTAAAGGGTTCAGGTACAAGGATAATATATCCGCCACATGCCCCAACTTTATCTGCGTGTTTGGGATTTGGGAGTGAAGATACGATAGAACCACCTACAAATAAATTTTTAAAATCTGGTGCGATGGTGTATCAATATAAAATTAAACAGTTAGTAAAAAGAGATGTTATCTTTTTGAATTCATTGTTACTAGATTATGCGAATCAGTTTTTTGGCTATGCAAATGCAGATAAAGTAAGATCAAGTTTGAAGGAAAAGAATATTGATATTTAGTTGAGAGCATCAATCCTTAAGTGGGTTGGTGCTTTTTCTTGCTCGGAGAAATCCGAGCATTTTTATGTCAAAATTTAGGAGAGAGGAGGTGAGAATTCATGGCAAGCCGTATACAAGGAATTATCGTAGAAATTGGTGGTGATACAACCAAATTACAGAATGCCCTTAAAGGTGTGAATGGACAGATCAAGTTCACCCAGTCGAAGCTGAAGGATGTTAACAAACTGCTGAAACTGGATCCGGGCAATACGGAACTTCTGGCACAAAAACATAAACTGCTTGCTGAGGCCGTTGGTGAAACAAAAGAAAAACTGGCAACCTTAAAGATGGCAGCAGAACAGGCAAATACAGCACTTGCCAATGGAGAAATCTCACAGGAACAGTATGATGCCCTTCAAAGGGAAATCGTAGAGACGGAGCAGGATTTGAAGAACCTTGAAACACAGGCAAATCAGTCAGCTACGGCAGTCCAGAAGATAGCCACAGCCGGAGAAAAGTTAAAGACCATAGGAGATAACATTTCCTCTGCCGGACAGAAACTATTACCCGTTACAGCAGGGGTGACTGCTCTTAGAACAGCATCAGTTACTACGGCTGCCAATTTTGAATCTTCCATGTCACAGGTGCAGGCAATAATGGGAATCACAAAAGATTCCATGTCTAAGGTAAACGGACAGTCAGTAAATACAATGGATACACTTTCCAAACTGGCAAAGAAGATGGGTGCAGAAACTGCATTCTTTGCATCAGAGTGTGCAGAGGCTCTTAATTATCTGGCTCTTGTAGGATATGACACACAGCAGATCTAGAAGGTTGGTTAGGTTTCCAACATTGACCTTGTGGTAACTTTGGACAGGAAAAGGAAACATAACAAGTAAAAATATCTGTTAATATAAAGAATACTACAGAATAAATTTAAACAGGTTTTACCGACAATGAAATGTTGGTAGAACCTGTTTTCAGTTTTGAGATGACCTGTGTTATAATGAATATTAATTTATTTATAGTTGCAAAAGAAAAAGGAGATGCATAACATGTGGTCTGTGACCAGAATAGATGAAGCAGATTATGGCTGCGAGGAGCGGATGCCCGGGGAACCGCTTCTGGTGCTGGTAACAATCGAAAGTGACGATGGCAGAATGTGCCGGTTTGAGTGTGCGGAGAACTGGCTCCTGCAACAGGGCATAGATGAGGGTGATGAATGGCCGGAGGATATTGAACAGGTGGAAGCGGACAGAGAACAAATTGACCGGATGAGCGAGTGGATGAACAAATACTATGAAGCCGTAGAGGAAATGGAAGACCTGTTTGATGCAGAGTGAATAAGTAAACGAAGAAAGACAGAAAAGAGAGGACTTACCATGCAGATAATGAATGCAACAGAAGAAGATAAAGATGAACTGCTGGCTTTATACCATGCGATGATCGGGGGACCATGTGAGTGGAGCGAGACATACCCGGATGAGAACACGATCGCATTTGACCTTAAGAATGAAGACCTGTTTGTGATGAAGAACGATGCAGGAGAGATCATTGCGACGATCTCAATCGACCATGACGATGCCGTGGAGTCACTGACCTGCTGGCATGAAGATCAGGCACCGTCGGGAGAATTGTCCAGACTCTGTGTAAGAAAGGATATGCAGGGACAGGGAATCGCAAAGCAGATGATGAATTATGCCGGTGATGTGTTGAAGAACAGGGGCATGAAAGGAATCCATATTCTGGTTCGGGAAGGCCATGTGGTAGCACTTTCGACATATGCAAAGATCGGATTTAGAACTGTCGGGGAATGTGATCTGTTTGACAAACATTTTATCTGTATGGAGAAGAAATTCTAAGGAAAATTATAGACATAAAAATTATATCAGTCAGGAAATATAGCACTGCGTTCCGGTGTTTGCCGCAACGCCTCAAACCCGCTATTTTCCTGACTTTTTTCATGATTTTTCTTGTCTGAAACGCTTGTGGAATCAGGTGCTTTTTGATAGAATGACTGTAAATAACTTCCCTGGGGAGGGAAGCAGATGGAGGACAAAATTATGAGGAAAAAATTAGGGATTTTTCTAAGTTTATGGTTGTGTATCAGTATGATATGGTTGCCATTTGCCAGCACACAGGTAAGGGCTGCAGAAACCAACATGGCAACATTGAATTTTATCGGGGCATCTATTGAAAATGGAAAAGCGACCTTTGCTGTTGATGATGCCTATAAAGTAAGGCTGACATTATGTACGAGAGATATTGTTATGGACAGTTACACAAATTGTCCGATCAATGGAAATAACATGCAGATCGATCTGTCAGATAAAGAATATTATCTGAAAGCAACTACCGTTTTGGATGTTTCCTCGCCAGATGACCTGCTTGGAATCTCAAGTGTGAAACTTCAGTTATATATCAATGATGAATCGTATGATATCAGCTCGAATCCTTATGTAAAATTGGATACAAACCGTTTTAGCGGTAATCTGAATTTCAGAATAGAAAAAGTATCAACGCCTCCGAACCCCGGTTACCCGGATGATATTCAGATCATGGGAACCTATGATGGATTTGGAATGGAAATTTATCTGAATTCAGAGAAGATCGGAGCTGAGAGCAGTCATATACAGGGAACTGGAAAGGGATATGCGTCCGGCGAAATCTATAATCTGCTCAGGATTCAGTTGGCATTTGGAGATGGAGATATCGGAACGGTCACAGTAAATGGAAAGACGATCACATTGCCGGAAGGAACGAAGGATACAGTGGAATTCACGATTGCGCCTGCCAGTGAATATGTGATCGAAGTTACAAAGAAGCCGACGATCATACCAAGAACTATTATATGGGCCAAAGATAAAACAGGTAATAATGGATTGAAAGATTATGAGCTGTTAAAGAATGGAACGCTTGAGATCCTTGAGATCAAAAACCCGGATGGAACATCGATCGGTTTAGATGGTGTTAAGCAGGACACCAATTATGGATGGGCAAGTGTTATACCGGGTTCAGAAATTATTCTCCGGGCAGTACCGGAATATGGATATCAGCTTGAATCGATAACGATAAATGGTCAGTCTTTAACGCCTTTGTCAGATGCATCTACATTTTCATATACAATGCCGGATGAAAATGTACATATCAGCAGCATATTTACAAAGGCAGAAGATCAGGTAGAGCTTAAAACAGATAAAGTGAAAAAAGCATTGATCCAGCTTGCAGAAAATGAGATCACGTCAGGAAACAATAGACTGACGATCAAGGATGCAGTTCTCACACAGCAACAGCTTGAGGCTTTTAAAAAGGCAGCAGGTGATTATCACATCACCGGGTATTTTGATATCAAGCTGGCACAGATCCTGTATAAGAATACAGTAGCAAATTTGTGGGTAAATAATATAGAGACATTGAAGAAACCGGCAAAGGTATCCCTTCAGATAGAAGCCGACTGGGAACCTGCAAACAGTGAGCTGGCAGTTATTCATGAGAAAAAGGATGGAACCTATGAGATTATTCCTGCTTCTTTTGATGTGGCAACTAAAATGGTGATGTTCCAGACAGATGGATTTTCAAATTATGCAATCGCATATAAGAAGGTTGAGACGACAACAGAGGATCAGACAGGAGCAACGACTGAGGATCCATCGGAGGATACGACCGGGGATGTAACAGAAGCTTCAACAGAAGAAACAACAGAACCGGAAACAGAGACCACAACCGGAGAGACAACAGAAGTTACGACGGAAAATTCTTCAGAGGGCACAACAACAGACCGTACAGAGGATGGAACAGGCAGCACGACACAGAGTGGTGATGGTGATACAACAGAAGTGAAAAAAGATGATAAGACAGCATCACCCAAGACAGGAGATGATATGAATCTGGCTGTGCTTTATATTCTGCTTGCAGTATCAGGAATGGGATGTCTGTATACGATCCAAAAACGGTAATCTGGTATTGGTAACAGGTATAGTAGTAGTTCTCTTATTTGAAAAATAATGTAGAACAAATTGTGTAAATAATCTTGACTTTTATAAAATAACAGCGTTATTATAACGCTGTTATTTTATATTGCATATAAATGCAAATACTGATCAAGGTGTGGTTTATGAGAAAAGAATCAGAAGGTGTAACGGAAAATTTACTTGTCAGTGCCAGAAAGGAATTCTTACAATATGGATTCCGTGATGCCAGCCTGCGGAGAATATCGGCAGACAGTGGTGTCAGCACGAATTCGATCTATACAAGATTTGGTGACAAGAGCGGATTGTTTACGGCAATTGTAAAAGAAGCCGCAGATGAGTTAATGGCGATTTATTCTGACAGCATAAAGAAAGCAGGAGAAGCGACAGATATCAGCCGGGCGGAGGATGCCGGAGATGAAGGAACGAATCTTGTACTGGAATATATTTACAGACATCCGGAAGAATTCAAACTGATCTTCTGCTGTTCGGCGGGAACAGAATATGAGACATATTTTGACAGGCTTGCGGCAAAGGAAGAATACTATTATAAACAGTTTGCGAAGCAGTTTTCGGATGGCGGACATCCGGTAGATGATTTTTTTATCCATGTATATTGCAGGAACGGATGGCAGTATGTGTATGAACTTATCACACATGATAAGAGCTATGAAGAGGCAAAAGAATTTATGGCAAATGTCAGAGCATTTAACTATGCGGGCTGGCAGGCGGTGATCGGAATGAAGTTCTGATAATAAGGACTGTTGCATGAAATACAACATGCATCAGTCCTATAAAAATAAATATGGGTTAGCAAATACTAACTTTAGTAACAGGAGGTTAACTATGAAAGAAAAGAAACAAAGTGCATTGTCCAGACTCATGGGCATAGCAGGAGGGCATAAGTATTTTACCTATGCGTCCTGTGTTCTTGCGATCCTTTCTGCTTGGATCGCATTGATACCATTTTATGATATTTATCATTGCACATAGAATGCGTACGGTAGATGGTGTTGATAAGATCGTTGTGTTGAAGGATGGCGTAGTTGCGGAGCAGGGGGGATATATATATATTTATTACGCAGAGCACTTTCGTTTGTATTTCCACTGCTCTATGTTAGTGTTGACCTGAATGGAATAAGTTGCAGTTTGGGTTAAAATAGGGTATGTTGAATATAGAATAGTGCAAAATATAGAGTAATGCAGAAATTTTGAATAAGAGAATGTATAATAAATTACAGGGCTACAGGAGGTTGGCGATTATGGCGAAGATTGATACCAGGGAGATACAGATACCATCGATATTAAAGGTGGAGAAAGATCTGCTCAGACGGATCGGGGGTTATCTTGCAGATGAGGGAATCTACAAGGTTGTGATCCTGTTTGGCAATGGGTTGATCGATATGTTTGGACATACGGTGATGGAGGGTATGTCAGACAGCGGTGTTGAGGTGCTCCAATATATGGAGATGGATACCGTTCGGATCGACGATCTGGTGCAACTTGCATTTTCATTCCCGAATACTGCACAGGCGGTACTTGGTATCGGAGGCGGTAAGGTGGTTGATGCGGCCAAATATTGTGGCTTCTTAAGAAAACTGCCATTTATCAGTGTGCCGACGTCGGCATCCAGTGATGGATTTTCCAGTGCCAGCGCATCTCTGATTGTGGAGGGACGACGCAAATCTGTACCGGCAGGGATCGCATATGGAATTTTTGCAGATATCGATGCGATAAAGGGGGCACCGGAGGCATTTCTGTTTTCCGGTATCGGTGATATGGTATCGAAGATCACGGCACTTTATGACTGGAATTTTGAAGAAGCACATGGACATGGTTCGGTAAATGACTTTGCGATGATGATATCGAAGAAGGCGGTCAACAGCTTTGTGCGGACACCGTTTAAAGACATTCACGATGAACGGTTTATCAAAGAACTATTAGATTCTCTTGCCATGAGCGGTGTGGCAAATGAGATTGCAGGAGACAGTGCGCCGACTAGTGGAAGTGAGCATCTGATATCACATGCATTGGATCAGATGTTGGAACGCCCGCAGCTTCATGGTATTCAAGTCGGAGTTGCAACATACCTGATGAGTGTTGTTCAGGATCACAGATATGAGCGGATCAATACGGTATTTACAGATACCGGATTCTGGGATTATGTGAAGACAGTCGGCATGAAGCGGGAAGATTTCATCCGTGCGATCGAAAAAGCACCGGCTATAAAACCATTCCGGTATACTTATCTTCACGAAGAACAGTACCGAAAGAAAGCGATAGAAGTATTGCAGTCAGACACGAAGCTGTCAGAGGTTTTACAGGCGTAATTTGTGTCAGGGACGGATAAGCGAAGGAGGGAACAGTATGACATACGAACATTTTTTAGAGGAATACAGACGAAAACTCCGCACACCGGAGGAAGCGGTTTCCGTTGTAAAAGATGGTGACTGGGTGGATTATACCTGTTCACTTGGAAAGCCGGAGATCCTGGATCGGGCATTGGCGAAACGTAGAGACGAGCTGTTTGATGTTAAGATCCGTGGTAATCTGATCTCAGGGCCGATCGCAGTTGCAGAATGTGATGAGAGTCAGGAGCATTTTACTTATCACAGCTGGCATTGTTCAGCATATGAGCGGTCGTTATGCGATCGTGGACTCTGTTATTATATACCGATGGTATTTCATAATAATGCAGCATATTATGAGTATTTTCTTAAGGTAAATGTAGTTATGCTCAGTGTGTCACCGATGGATCGGCATGGATATTTTAATTATTCGGTCAATACCGGAGTGGCAGCACCGATCGTGCGTGCGGCAGATATCGTGATCGTAGAGATCAATGAGAATCTTCCGAAGGTTCGCGGCGGTTATGATGAGTGTATCCATATTTCGGATATTGATTATATCGTGGAAGGAGAGCATGAACCGTATCCGGATATGCTGATGCCGGAGCCGACTGCAGTTGATCGTAAGATTGCGGAACTGATCATTCCTTATATCGTGGATGGAGCAACCCTGCAGATCGGTATTGGAAGTATGCCGAATGCACTGGGTGATATTATTGCTGAGTCTGATCTGAAGGATCTTGGTATGCATACGGAGCTTTGCAGCGATGCATATCTGAAAATGTATCTGGCGGGAAAACTCACGAACAAATATAAGCAGATCGATCGCGGAAAAGGAGTATTTGGTTGTGCGGTCGGAAGCAAGAGCCTATATGATTGGATTGACGATAATCCGGGAGTTGCGGCATATCCGTTAGAGTACGTGAATCGTCCCGGAGTGATCGGTGAGATTGATAACATGGTTTCCATCAATAGCTGTGTTGCTGTTGATCTGTATGGTCAGGTGGCAGCGGAGAGTGCAGGTGTCAGACAGATATCCGGAACCGGTGGACAGCTGGATTTCCTCGTTGGTGCATCTGCATCTAAGGGAGGTAAAGCATTTATCTGCATGAGTTCTGTGTACAAGGACAGTAAAGGGGTGGTTCATTCAAGAATTCATCCACAGTTTAATGGAGATATCGTTACTTCTCCAAGAAGTCAGGTTTATTTTCTGGCAACGGAATATGGGGTTGTGAATCTGGAAGGCCGTTCAACATGGGAGCGGGCAGAGGCTCTGGTATCGATTGCACACCCTGATTTCAGAGATGAATTGATCAGGGAAGCAGAAGCAAGAAAGATTTGGCGGAGATCCGGCCGGAGATAGACGACGGATGGTGAAATTGATATATGTCATATATCAGATGGTTGATAACAGGGGGCTAACTTAGAAGAAAGGCGAAGATAATGGTTGTGCATAGCTCCACTTTTCTTTTATAATTGCAGTATAAGAATATACAGATATAAGAGGCAGAGATGAAGATAACATTAGCGGCTACATTACGTCATTATGATAAGAAAAATTTCATAAAGGATCTTCTTGCAGGTATTATTATCATGGCAGTATCCATTCCGATCTCCATGGGATATGCGCAGATTGCCGGACTTCCTGCGGTCTATGGACTGTATGGTTCGGTATTTCCGATCTTGATATTTGCTCTGTCCTCGACATCGCCTCAGTTTATTTTTGGAGTGGATGCAGCTCCGGCAGCCCTTATTGGGTCGGCATTGTTAAGCCTTCATATAGAGAGTGGATCAGAGGAGGCGATGGCGGTTGTTCCGGTACTGACCTTCTTTGTGGCATTGTGGCTTCTGGCGTTTTATATTATGAAAGCAGGAAAACTGGTCAACTATATATCGGCACCGGTTATGGGCGGATTCATTACCGGAATCTGTACGACTATTATACTAATGCAGGTACCGAAGCTGATGGGAGGATCGGCAGGAACCGGAGAGTTTTTTGAGCTGGCAGAACATATTATAAAGACAGCCAAAGATATCAATTGGCAGTCGGTGGTACTGGGACTTGCGGCTCTTGTGCTATTGCTGGTATGTAAGAAGCTGATCCCCAAATTCCCGATGGCGGTTCTTTTGATGATAGCCGGGGCAGGCATGACATATCTGCTTCCTATAGAGGACTGGGGTGTGCAGACACTTGCATCTGTTGATACCGGACTCCCACACTGGGCGGTTCCGGATTTTAGTGTGATATCGATTCGCGAGGCTGTAACGATCAGCCTGTCGGTAGCAGTCGTTATAATGGCAGAGACACTTCTGGCGGAGAATAATTTTGCGCAGAAGAATGGTTACCGAATCAATGATAACCAGGAGATTCTGGCATTTTCAATGGGAAATTTCCTTGCGGCATTTACCGGCTGTTGTCCGATCAATGGCTCGGTATCAAGAACGGCAATGGGAGAACAGTATCAGGCAAAGACACAGCTTACCGGTATCATAGCAGGTCTTTCCATGATCGTTGTTCTGGTCTGTGCGACCGGATTTATCGGTTATCTTCCGGTTCCTGTGCTTACAGCTATTGTGATATCAGCGTTGCTTGGAGCAACGGAATTTGATCTTGCGGCAAGACTCTTTAAAGTCAGTCGTACAGAATGCCTGATCTTTTTCGGGGCATTCTTTGGTGTGCTGTTACTTGGCACGATCAACGGTGTATTGATCGGTATTCTTCTTTCCTTTACAGAGATGATCATACGGACAGCTAAGCCTGCAAGATGTTTCCTTGGAATCCAGCCGGGGCATAAGCATTTCCGGGATCTGAAGGAGAGCAGCCAGATCCATGCAATCTCCGGTGTACTGATCTATCGATTCAGCAGCAATCTGTTCTTTGCGAATATACAGATCCTCCAGAGAGATATTGAAGATCATATCACGCCTGAGACAAAGGCGGTTATCATAGATGCCAGTGGAATCGGCAGTATCGATATAACAGCGGCTGACAGAATCGCCATGTTATATCAGTCGTTAAAGGATAAGGGAATCCGTTTCTACATGACAGAGCATATCGCAGATGTGAATGAACAGCTGCGTAAGTTGGGACTTGGTTATCTGATTGAGGAAGGCTGTGTCAGACGAACAGTACATATTGCCTTAAAGGATATGGGAATTAAGCGACCATATCCATTAGAGGGTGATGTAGACAATCAGCCGAGAAGTGCGTCCAGAAAGCGTGCAGATAACAGGGTTCAGGAATTTGTCTGGGCGTTTGGAGCGGAGAGTGAAGATGAGATAGAGAAGCAGATCAGACTTCAGATCGAGCATTTGAAACAGACCGGAGATGTTGATGAGCTTTTGCATGGAAGCTGGTCACATATGGAAGCTATGGATGAGGATGAGTGGTTAGAGCATCTGGAAGAGCATCTGAAGGAGATCGTTCATATATCAGGTAAGGAAGAGGAAACGATTGCCAGACGCTTCGAGGAGCATCGTAGAGAGATCCATGACCGTATTGCAAAGGAACATCCGGAGCTTGCGGAGAAGTTTAAAGAACGAAGACATTTGCTGGATGAGCATTTGAAAGAAAAACATCCTGAGGCTGTCTCTTATACACATCTCCGAGCCCACGAGACTGC
>ENA-OYAB01000496-OYAB01000496.1-human-gut-metagenome-genome-assembly--contig:-NODE-496-length-10747-cov-3.348298_pt1 | contig 10747 bp, 8 predicted proteins | sample MGYA00243422_ERZ652808 | MGnify/ENA primary metagenome ERZ652808 (study PRJEB26926, sample SAMN06164543) | human gut metagenome | biome: ENVO:00009003; feature: ENVO:2100002; material: ENVO:00002003...
CAGGTATTCCCTAATATCTACCATATGAGATAAGTCCCCATTTCTTTTGCAGCATCTTTGCGAGCATGTTGACTCACTTGCGCTCATTCCATCACGAGCCCGCGCTGACGCGCTTTACCGCCTGCTATGCAGGCTGCTCGTTCTCTAATGGCGCAAGAAAAACAAATGTCGCCTTCGGCGTCGCTTGTTTTTCTTGTGCGCTCATTCCATCATAACACATTCATTATTTTGAAGGTAGTAAAATATTCTGTCCGGGCTGGATTTGATTCGGGTCTTTTATATTATTCAGACGGCAGATTTCTATCACTTTTTCATCTGTTCCGTAAAATCTCCTGGAAATAGCAATGAGGCTGTCTCCCTTCTGTACCTGATAGCTTTCCGGGCGCGCCAGGGCTTCCTGAACCTGAGGGGAGGAATCGGAGGCTGATGCGGACTGCCGGGCTGTCGAGGTTTCAGCGTCTGCGTCGGTCGTGACCGCATTCTGGCCATCTGCCATTACGCTATCCGTTGTTACGCTGTCCGTCGTTACGCTGTCCGACATTACGCTGTCTGGCATTACGCTGTCTGGCATTACACTTTCTGGCATTACACTGTCCGTCGTCCTATTGTCTGTCGCTTCGCCATCCATCGCCGCATTGTCCGTGCCGGTTGTATCGTCCGCCTGTGCAGCTTCGTCCAAGGCGGCAGACCGCGCCATTTCGTCCGATGAATTCCAGCCGACAGTCTCTTCTACAATCAGTCCGGAAGATGTATTTTTCGTCTCATTTTTTGTATTCCGGACAGCTCCTGCCAACAGGGCGGAAACCGCTTTCATATCCGGATACTGATTGACGGATGTCAGCGCCGTTCCGACCAGAACCAACAAAAGCACCAGGCAGCCAATCCGGCAAAGCTTCGGGAAGAGGGCGCCGGTACTGCCCAAGCGGGCCTGATAAGCTGTCCCAAAAGCAGTTTTCCTCGACGCTGCGTTCAGCGTAGGCGCTGCAGCTTTAAGCGCACCCAACCTCGACAGCACCGTTTTCCTGCCAGACGCGGTATTCGGCGCAGACGCCCTGGAGGCAGTTGCACTCCGCGCTGTATTCGGTGTAGACGCCCCGGAGGCGGTTGTACCACACGCTGCGTCCGCTGCAGCTTCCGCTTTTCTTTTTTCCCGGCGGGCATTGATCGCTTCCATCACCCGTTCCTCCTCCACAGCTGCAGGGCGGCTCTGCTCCCGTTCAGCAATCATATATGCCTGCATTTCTTCGTTTTGTTCATAAAAAATAAAATAGCCTCCGATCTGGATTTCTTCTCCCCGCACGGTCCAGAACCGGACGGCAGCTTCCTTTTTTTCAATTTTTCCAATCCGCTCCAGCTTCTGAAAATACGGAAAATTTCCGCGCCTGAAGTCCGTTTCTTTTTCCACCCCGTAAATTAAATAATAGCGGATGCCGTCCTTTTCCTCCTGCTGCCCGAATGCCAGACACGTCTCTTTTCCCTGGCATCGTTCCAGAAACGTATGGACATAATCCTCCATGTACAATTTTACATTCGAACTGCCTGTCCCGATCTGCATCACATTTTTGGGTATTTTCAACATTTTACCTCTGCTCCTTTCCATCCGGGCACCCCGTTTTTCCTAATCTTAGCAGACCGTTGCCGCAGATTTTGTCTGTTTATGCGCTCTTTTTTGGCGGTTTGGAGCAGAGTCTCGTTCTGGAACTTTTGCACATATTTATTCTGTCAAACACTTCTGTTCGATATAAAAAGCACAATAAAATACATTGTATTTCCTTCCGGGCTCTTCTAAACTATTTTTTAGTAGATACCAAAATTTCTGCAGAATATACTAAAGGAGTGGTACTGAAAATGAGCAAACTTTCTCTTGCAGGCGAATGGAAACTTCGCGGCGAGTTTATGGACGTAACAGCAGATCGCTGTGCAGAGGTGCTCGTCCACCTCAACGCCATGCCTCCCAAGCCGACAATTCCCGGTTATCTGACCGAAGAAAATATGACCGAGGAGGAGCGGAAATTGTATCTGAAAGAACCCGATCCGAAATTTACGGTAAATACCGCCCTCGCCATGCACCCCTATCCTTCCAAAACGGGATATATTCCTATGACTGTACCCGGCGACGTTACAACCGCCCTGATCGATAACGGAGTTATCGAGGAGCCTTTTTTAAAGGACAATACGAAAAAAAGCATCTGGATTAAAGAGCTTTCCTGGTGGCTTGTCAAAGAATTTGATATCACCGAAGAAATGCTCAACGAAGATATTGTCCGCCTGAACATTGAAATGCTCGATTTTAATGCCGATATTTTAGTTAACGGCATTCCCGCCGGACATCAGGAAAATACCTTCTGTGCTTTTTCTGCAGATATCAAACGCTTTTTGCATGTCGGTACCAACCAGATCGTGATCCGTCTGACCTCCGGCATGGAATTAAATTATCCACATGACACCGTTTCCTATTACTGTGCAAGTGACAATGCGATCTGCGACCAGCGTGTATACACGCGTAAGCCACAGTTTACCTATGGCTGGGACTGGTGTCAGCCCGTTCCTACCTGCGGTATCGGACGTTCGATCGAAATCGAAGCGTTCAGCGGTGCACAGGTAATCGCTTCCCGCGTCGATACGCTCAGCCTTTCCGGAAATGATGCAGAAATCGAATTTCATTTTGAAATCGAAAAATCCAACATGGTGCAGAGCGCTGAAACAGAGCTGGAATACGAGCTGTCCATCGACGGCAAGACCGCGTATACCGGTCATCAGACCCTGATGCTTGTCGGCGGCATCAATTTTGCACAGGAACGCGTTGTATTAAAGGATGCAAAGCTCTGGTGGCCGAACGGTTACGGTGCTCAGAACCTTTATACCTTTACCGCACGCTGCACGGCACGCGGCATCACCCATGAAGCAAAACCGAAGAAAATCGGTATCCGCACGCTTTCCATCGACCTTTCCAAGCTGCCGGATGAAAGCCGTAACTTCTTCTTCAAGATCAACGGCACCCGCATTTTCTGCAAAGGCGGCAACTGGGTTCCTACCGATTCTATTTATCTGCGGACACCTGATGAAAATTATAGAAAGCTGGTCAGCGAAGGTGCAGCAGCACACTTTACCATGTTCCGTATGTGGGGCGGCGGCACTTATGAACCGGATTGCTTCTATGATTATTGCTCCGAATACGGTATTTTACTGATGCACGATTTTATGTATGCATGTGCTTTTTATCCCGATCAGAAGGACTCGTTCCTTTACGAAGCAGAACGCGAGGCAGAATATCAGACCAAGCGTCTGGCACATTATCCCTGTATGGCAGTCTGGACCGGAAATAACGAAATCGCCGAGTCCTACACAGACTGGTTCCCGGGAATGCTGCAGCCCGAACGCTACTGGGGCGATCAGATTTTCAACTACATCCAGCCCCGCGCGGTCCAGCACAATAGCCCGCTGATTCCCTACATGCCCTCCACCCCGTACTTTGGAGAACGTTCCAATACCACTGAAGAGGGAGACGTCCATGCATGGACTTATTTTGGACGCGATTCCAAGACGAGATTCAAATTTTCTTACGAGCTGGAAGCTTTTGATCGATTTCCGGCGCGTTTTTCCAGTGAATACGGATTTTTCGGCGCGCAGATGGAAAGCACCGTCCGCCGGTATTTGGACGGGGAAGAGATGTCCTTCAACAATCCGTCCTGGAAGCATCACGGCGAGTTCGAACGCAAGCGTGGGGCCATCGACGGCGTTATCAACCGCCATCTGACTGAATTTTCCACGCTGGACGAACGCGGCTATCTGCTTTACAGCGGTATCATGCAGGGGCTTTTATATGCCGAAATGGCAGAGGCGCTCCGCCAGAAATCCTATGGTGCCGGCGATCTGATCTGGATGTACAACGACTGCTGGCCGGAAACCGGTTGGACCATTATCGATTACTATCTGACCAGAAAGGTTTCGTTCTACTTCTTAAAACGCGCTTTTGATACGAAAAAACTGATTATCCGGAAGGCAGACGGCGGCGCGGTTGTAACCGTCATCAACGAAACCCCCGATGAACTCCGGACAACTATCTGCGTCGGCACACAGACCTTTGATGGCGCACACAATAGTGTTCTCCTGACAAAGGATCTGACCGTTGCTCCGCATTCCTGGCAGCAATTCCATGTAGACGCTGAAGAGCCTGCCGCAGACGGATATTTCGTTGTAAGTGCAGACGGCTTTGAAACAGCTGACAGTCTGCGCGCTTATTACCGCGAATACACCATTCCGGAAAGCGATGCGGTGATCGAATCCGTTGAAAAAGACGGCAGCGATCTGCTCGTAACCGTCCGTGCAAACGTATTTACACCGTTCGCTTATCTGATGACAAGCGACGACAGAGTACATTACAGTGATAACTACTTCAAGCTCTATCCCGGAGAGGCAAAAACGATCCGCGTAGAAAACTGTGACGAGACACCTACACTGTACACAGCTGCGACAATGCACGCGTAAATTTGTATATACCTGTTATGCGCATGCGCAAAAAGATTCACAAAAGGATCTTTCGCGCATGCGTTTCACATTGAGTGAGCATCGTCCTGCGCAATGTTAAAAGAAAGGGGACTTATGTCACATACAATTATTGACCTGCCGTCTGTCGGAGACGACGGCAGGCTTTACCGCGATACCGCTTTGAATTTCGTGGAATCCCTGATTCCGAATCCGTGGAACAGCTGTCACGCGCCCGATCTTTTAGAGCTTGAAAATGGCGATCTGCTTTGCTGCTGGTTTGCAGGCTCCTGTGAGGGAAACGCGGATGTCAGCATTGCTGTGTCGCGCCTGTCAGAGGACAGTTCCCAGTGGGAAACACCGGTAATTGTTTCCGATGATCCAACCCGCAGCGAGCAGAATCCTTCCCTCTTCCTGCATCCAAACGGAGAAATCTGGCTGATGTATACCGCACAGGTTTCCCGTGATCCCAACAATCCAACCTCTGACAATTTACAGGGAACTGCTGAAATCCGCCGGAAAATTTCCCGCGATAACGGGCACACCTGGGAGGCGACCGAGACAATGTTTTCCGCTCCCGGCTCGTTCTGCCGGCAAAAGATTCAGATTCTGTCCAACGGACGTTTTATTTTCAACAATTTCCGCTGTGCGATCAACGATTCCTGCATGGGAGACGATTACACCGTCCTGCAGCTTTCAGACGATCAGGGCAAAACCTGGCGCGGCGTCATGATGCCCGGCAGCCGCGGGCGCGTACACGGCAATATCGTGGAGCTTTCTCCCGGAAATCTGATCTGCCTGCTGCGCAGCCGCTCTGCTGACCATATTTACCGTTCGGAATCCCATGATAACGGCGAGACCTGGAGCGTGCCGGAGCCTACTGTGCTGCGCAACAACAACGCAAGCATTACCGCAATCCGTCTTCAAAGCGGCGCAGTCTGCGTTGTATACAATGACGTCGCCTTCAATGACGAGCCCGAGCGCACCGTCTGGCCCGACCAGCGCTGTCCTGTCGTACTCGCCATTTCCGAGGACGGAGGAAAAACCTGGCCCTGGCGGCGTATCATCGAACACGGCGAGGGCTTTATCGGTCCGTGGAACGACGTCAACAACCGCCGTTACGAATATCCCTGCCTGATTCAGGGAAAAGATGGCAGGATTCATGTCGCTTATGTGTGGGGCTATCGCAAGCGTATTAAATACCTGTGTATGGATGAAGCATGGATTCGAGGAGAAAAGCTTTGTAAAGGCGTTGGCGGGGACGAGACTCTGACCTGCAAAAGATAAGGGAAGCAAAGACGGCAGGATTCTATTGTCATGAATAAAAACCGGCAGACAGCAAAGCTTTGATCGCTTCGCTGCTGCCGGTTTTTCTATGTCCTGCGTGGACAGTGTTATACAAACCGATATTCTGTTACGGTGTGATACGGTCTGTCAGGTCCGAATACCGAAGAAGGAAACTGCGGTTTGTTCGGTGTATCCGGATAGAACTGGGTTTCCAGTGCCAGACCCGCTCTGTAGCCGTAGGTTTTCCCATCCTTTGCGGCTTCAAGATCCCTGGAGTTGCCCGAATAGAACTGAACGCCCGGAAGATCTGTATAAACCTCCATTATGCGGGATTTATCAGAGCTCTTGACAACTGCAATTTTACGAACCTGCCCGGTGTAATTGTCCAGAACCCAGTTATGGTCATATCCGCCTGCCATTTTAAGCTGGTCAAAGTCTGCATCGATCCGTTCGCCGATCAGATGCGGCTCTGTGAAGTCCATCGGTGTACCTTCTACGCGTAAAATATCTCCATTCGGAATCGATTCTGCATCGGCCGGAGTATACGCATGAGAAAACAACTGCAGCTCATGGTCGGTAATCGGTCCGGCACCGTGTCCATCCAGATTGAAATAACAATGGTTTGTCAGGTTAAGAATCGTATCTGCATCGCTTACCACATCATAGGTAATGCGCAGTCCGTTCTCCTCCGTCAGCTCATACAGAACCGAAAAGTCCCTGTTTCCGCTAAAGCCAAGTTCCCCATCTTTCATAGACATCGTGAATAAAATGCCGTTTTCTTTTTCTTCGGCATCCCAGATCCGCTTATGCCCACCCAGAGCTCTGTGACTGTGCAGGTTATTGCCATTGTCGTTGACAGACAGCTCGTAGGTTTTTCCTTCGAGGGTGAATTTTGCACCGCCGATCCGGTTCGCATTCGGCGCAACGACTGCACCATAAAATTTACCGTTTTCCAGATATTGCTCCAACCTGTCATAACCGAGTGCAACATCTGCAAAATTACCGTTATGATCCGGCGCCCAGATGCGGATGATCAGCGCACCGAAGCTGCTGACCGTCACCTTCATACCATGACTGTTTTCCAGTGTATACAAATACACCTCTCTGCCGTTTACTTCCCCAAATAACTCTTTTTTCATAGGTTCGTCCATCCCTTTCGTCTGAAAATTTTGTCTGTTACAGCTCAGTACGCCCCTCCAGCGCACGAAGCAGTGTTACTTCATCAATGTATTCCAGATCGCCGCCTACCGGTACGCCGCTCGCGATTCTCGTCACACGGATTCCGGTGGGTTTAATCAGCTTGCCGATGTACATCGCCGTCGTCTCACCCTCAAGGCTGGAGTTGGTTGCGATAATGACTTCTTTTACCTCCGGCTCTCTGGACAGGCGCTCCATCAGCTCTTTTAATTTGATATCATGGGGTCCCACGCCCAGCATCGGGGAAATCGCCCCGTGCAGCACATGATAGACTCCTTTGTATTTTCCGGTTTTTTCGTAGGCAGCCAGATCCCGGCTGTTCTCCACAACCATAATCGTCGAATGGTCCCGCTCTGCGTTGGCACAGATCGGGCAAAGCTCGTTATCAGTCAGGGTAAAGCATTCCTTACAATAGCGAACATTCTGACGAGCCTGTATCATCGCATTTGCAATCCTGTTCACCTTTGCTTCCGGAAGCCCGATCAGGTGAAACGCCAGACGCTGCGCAGATTTACTGCCAATTCCGGGAAGCCCCGAAAGCTCGTCAATGAGTTTGTTGATATAGCCGCTGTAAAGATCCATATCAGAACGGGAAGCCTCCGCCGAGTCCGCCTGTCATTTTACCCATCAGCTCCTGGCTCGCTTCGTCCGCCTGCTTCATCGCTTCATTCACAGCCGCAACGATCATATCCTGCAGCATTTCCACATCTTCCGGATCTACTGCTTCTTCGGAAATGGTCAGCTTTACCAGCTCCTTTTTGCCGTTTACGACAGCCTCAACCGCGCCGCCGCCGGATTTTGCAGAGAACTCTTTCACCTCAAGTTCCTTCTGTCCTTCTTCCATCTGACGCTGCATGCGCTGTGCCTGCTTCATCAGGTTATTCATGTTGCCGGGCATACCCATGCCGCCCGGAAAACCGCCTCTCTTTGCCATTTTATTGCATCCTTTCTGTTTGTTACTCTTCTTCTATGTCCATATGAATGACCCTTGTCAGGTCTACATAAGAACTTTCCATTTCCTGTTTGCTGCGCACGCTGCGGACTTCAACCTCGATCTGCTTGCCCGTCAGCTCCGCCAACAGTTGTTCCAGTGCGCCCTTATTTGCCGGTTCTTTGGTAAAATAATCGGACGCCAGCCCGTCTTCCACCACAAGCAGCAGCCGATTGTCACCGCCAAGGCTTAAGCGCGCATTTTTGAGATACGACTTCATCGGCTGCTGTGCACTTCCTGCAACCCGTGGCCACTTGGCTACGATTTCTTTGATTTCCTCGGGAACTGCCTTGGGCAGCTCTGCCCTTCTGACCGGCGCTGCTGCCTGCACTGCGGGCTGTCCTGTCGGCGCCGCTGCGATTGCAATCGAGCCGCTTTCGATCTGTTCCACCGTCTGTTCCAGCTTTCGAATCCGTTCCAGAAGTGTATCTTCGTTCGTCTCCATCTCCGGCCTGCACAGCCGAATCAGCGCCATTTCAATCAGGACACGTTTCTGACCCGCATAGCGAATCCTACCGGACAGCTCCGAAAAACACCGGATATCCCGCATGATCGCGTCTACTTCGATCTGCTGCGCTTCTTCTTTCAATCTTGCCAGATTCTCACTGGATATGTCAATCACTTCTTCACAAGAATCCCCGGAAGTTTTCACCAGCAGGAGGTTGCGCAGATACCAGGTAAAATCGGAAACAAACTGGCTCATATCCCGTCCCTGCAGCACGATCTCTTCCAGCACACCGATACAGCCCGCCACATCCCGCGCAATCACGCAGCGCAACAGTTTGCTGAACACCGACGTATCCACCGCGCCCAGCACGTCCAGCACCATATCGTAGGTCAGCTCGTGTCCGAAATGGAACGCAAGGCACTGATCCAGAAGGCTCCAGGCATCACGCATCGCACCGTCTGCGGATTTTGCAAGGTATTTTAACGCCTTTTCCTCGATCGGCAGCTCTTCGCCCGCCGCGGCAAGGGCTTCCTTCATGCGCTCTTCGATCTGTTCGACCGTCAGGCGTTTGAAATCATAACGCTGACAGCGGGACAAAATCGTAACCGGAATTTTATTGGCTTCCGTCGTCGCCAGAATAAAGATGACGTAGGACGGCGGCTCCTCCAGGGTTTTTAACAGTGCGTTGAACGCTCCCGCAGAAAGCATATGAACCTCGTCGATGATATAAACGCGGTATTTTCCTTCCGTCGGGGAATATGCCACTTCATTCACGATTTCACGAATATTATCGACGCCGTTATTAGACGCTGCGTCTATTTCTATCACATTCATGCTTCTGCCTTCTGCAATCGCCTTACAGGATGCGCATTCTCCGCAGGGGCTTCCGTCCACGGGATGCTCGCAGTTGACACTTTTTGCAAAAAGCTTCGCAATACTCGTTTTACCGGTACCTCTTGTACCGCAGAATAAATAGGCATGACCGATACGATCCGACCGGATTTGGTTTTTCAGTGTTGTGACAATCGCATCCTGTCCCTTGACCTCTTCAAAGGTAGTCGGACGGAACCGTCGATACATCGCCGTGTAGGACATGGACGAACCTCCTTATGTTCTCCGCAAAGCAGACGGCGTCACGCAATGTACGCGGCGCCGTCCGTTGTCTTTTAATCTCCGAAGCTGATGCCCATCATCTTCGCCTCTCTGACGATGGATGCGTTGGGATCGAGCATTTTTAACTTACCTGCTACCTCTTCCAGCGGAACCTTGACGATTTCGCGGTGCTTGTAGCCCACCATAAAGCCGTATTCCCCGTCAAGAATCATCCTGCCTGCTTCTGATCCGAGCCGGCTGGCGAATACGCGGTCATAGGCACAGGGGCTTCCGCCTCGCTGGGTATGTCCGGGCACGGTTACTCGAACCTCCATGCCGCTCTTTTCCTGAATCTGCTCTGCGATCTCGTAGGAAACCGAAGGATATTTGTAGTTTTCCAGTTTTTTCTTATATTCTTTTTTCGACAGCTTGGCGTCCTCTTTGGAGATCGCGCCCTCTGCAACTGCCAAAATTGTAAATCTGCTGCCGCGGTTATGCCGTTCGTTGATTTTTTCCACAATCTTGTCGATATCGTAAGGAATTTCCGGGACAAGAATGATGTCCGCGCCGCCCGCGATACCGGCATTTAAGGTCAGCCAGCCAACCTTGTGTCCCATAACTTCTACGATAAATACGCGTCCATGGGATGCCGCCGTCGTATGGATGCAATCCAGCGCGTCTGTTGCAATGTTGACCGCGCTCTGGAAGCCAAAGGTCATATCCGTTCCCCAGAGATCGTTGTCGATGGTCTTGGGCAGCGTTACAATGTTCAGGCCTTCCTGACGCAGCAGGTTCGCTGTCTTATGTGTGCCGTTGCCGCCGAGGATTACCAGGCAGTCCAGCTGCAGCTTGTAATAGGTCTGTTTCATCGCCGCCACTTTGTCGACACCGTCTGCGCCGGGCTCACGGATCAGCTTGTAAGGAGTACGGCTGCTGCCAAGGATTGTGCCGCCCTTTGTCAGAATACCCGAAAAATCGTCATAGGTCATCAGCCGGAACTTTCCGTAGATCAGTCCCTGATAACCGTCCTGAAAGCCATAGATTTCAACGTCTTCCGTGCTGTTATAAAGCACCTTTGCCACGCCTCTCATCGCTGCATTCAGTGCCTGACAGTCACCGCCGCTGGTCAGCATACCTATTCTCTTCATCCCAAAGTCCTCCTTCTCTGTGCTGCGCCCTCTGCAGCCATCATTTAACTCTGTCTCTTATACACATCTCCGAGCCCACGAGACTGCAGCTAATCTCGT
>ENA-OYAB01000498-OYAB01000498.1-human-gut-metagenome-genome-assembly--contig:-NODE-498-length-10739-cov-40.913703_pt1 | contig 10739 bp, 13 predicted proteins | sample MGYA00243422_ERZ652808 | MGnify/ENA primary metagenome ERZ652808 (study PRJEB26926, sample SAMN06164543) | human gut metagenome | biome: ENVO:00009003; feature: ENVO:2100002; material: ENVO:00002003...
GATATGGCGGCTTACCTTGTCCACGCCTATATAATGCAGTATCCAACGGCTTTACAGGCCTTAGACGAACGCAACCCGCGAACCTATAATATCGGCTATAAGTTGGCGCTTCACCATAGCAACGATAACAACCGGGCGAAGGGAACGGCTAATATTATATCCGTGAAGGCCTTGTTAGAGGCTTGCGGGGATATTCCGACTTACGAAGAAGTACAGGCTTCAAAAGACAGGGGACATTGGGAGCGCCGCATAAAAGACCCGCTGGAAGCCGCCTTAGACAGCAACAGCACAAGCGGAGTTGTAACAAATTGGGAGTATTGCAACAGCAAGCGCTTACCGCTGGACGAAGGCCAGATAAGCATAGCCGACTATCAAACCTTTATAGGGCTTTACGTTCACTTTGAAATGGCGGACGAACCAAACCAAAGCGAACGCCTCCAGCGCAAAGAGGAACGCAAAGAAGAGGCGAAGGCGAAGAGGCCACGGAAGAGAACCACCTCTAAGAAGAAGGCTACGGGGGCGGGGGAATGAAACACCGCCTTCTTTTTTCCTCCAGCTTCCGCCAGCGCCTTTTACATCCGGGCACGAAGCAAAAAGGGGGGTGTTCCACCCGCAAAAGGGGGGTGTTCCACCCGCAAAAGGGGGGTGTTCCACCCGCAAAAATTTCTGAAACCCCTTGATATATAAGGCTTTGAAGTCTGTGAATTTTCTCAATACTGTCAATATTGTCAATACTGTTAACAGCGCACATCCGCCGCGATGTATCGGGCGGAGTGCTATAATAGGCCTGTAAAAGAAAAGCTGCCGCTGCTGGAATGAGAAGCCTTGCTTAGAGGCCAGCGGGGGGGAGGCTATTCTCTACAGAACGAAGTTCCGTAGACCGATGACACCTTCCCTGAAAATTTCCGAGATATTCAAGGGGGGGAGGGCTAAAATTTGTAAAGGACGCACTGGAACAGCTTGGTATACTATCAGAGCATGAAAGGGGGATGCTAAGACATGAACCGAGAGCAAGCGAGAGAATATCTTCAGATTCACGGGAAAGACCTTCTAAAGCAGGACAAGAGCCGGAAGGGCTTCATTTGTCCAATATGCGGAAGCGGGAGTGGGGATAACGGAACGGGCATAACCACGAAGGACGGAGTACATTTTACCTGTTGGGCTGGATGCTTTACTCATAGTGATATTATAGACATCATAGGCCAGCGGGACGGGCTAACTGAATACATAGACAAGTTGGAAGCAGCTTGCATGGAAGCGGGAATAGTCTTAGACGCGCCTTCTTCTTACAGGCGAGCAACAGCGCCGGAGGACTTTTCAAAGATGGAAGAAAACCTAAACCAACATAAAACAAAACAAGATACACACAAGTATATACATACAATCGCACACACATGCCAGCAAGACGCAGATGCGGACTATACCAACTATTTTACTTGGTGCCATAAACGCATAGCATCCACTGACTATCCGCAAAAAAGAGGCCTTAGCAATGAAGTCCTGGAGCGCTTCAATATTGGCTTTGACCCAAGTTGGAAACATCCTAAAGTTGTGGCGGAGGGGAAGAATCCTCCAGCAACGCCGCGTCTTATTATACCGACCTCCGTCAGCTCTTACCTCGCACGAGATACAAGGAACGAAATACCTGAATATCAACATCAATACAGCAAAAGCAAAGTTGGTAAAGCACATATCTTCAACCTTGATGCGCTGGAAGATGCTGAGAAGCCTATCTTTGTGGTGGAAGGGGAAATAGACGCGCTTTCCATCATCGAAGTGGGAGGCAACGCCTTAGCATTGGGAAGCGTTTCTAATGCGGAACGGCTTCTTAAAGTGCTGGAGGGACGAAGACCAAAGCAACCACTCATTATCGCTATGGACAATGATGAAGCGGGGCAAAAGGCTGCTAAGACGTTGACGGATGAACTGGAAAAGCAAGGTATTCACTTTTATAGGTATAACCCTTGCAAAGGATTCAAGGATGCAAACGAGGCTTTGCAGAAAGACCGGGAAAGCCTCCGCGCGGCCGTTGAAGCCGTCAACAATGCGGGGCAAGAGGAAAAGGAAAAATACCTTAGAACCTCCAGCGCTGCGAATCTCCAGAGCTTCATAGACGGGATAGCGGAAAGTGTAAATACCCCTTGTATTAGTACAGGCTTCTGCAACCTTGATAGTATGCTTGACGGCGGTTTATATGAAGGACTGTACATCATGGGGGCTATCAGCTCTTTAGGTAAGACCTCCCTTGCGCTTCAGATATGCGACCAAATAGCACAAGCTGGAACTGACGTTCTAATCTTTAGTTTAGAGATGGCAAGGACGGAGCTAATGGCGAAGAGTATCAGCCGCCATACATTCATAATATCGCATGAACGATACCCTTCTCCGAAAGATGCGGATAAGGCCAACAGAATGGCAAAGACTGGACGCGGTATAACGGACGGGAAGCGCTATATCAACTATAGCAAGGAAGAGCGGGAACTTATCAATAACGCCTTGAAGGCCTATAGCGAATATGCGAAGCGTATCTTCATTAGCGAAGGTGTAGGGGATATAGGTGTAGACCAAATAAGGGAAACGATAGAGCGCCATATTCGCATAACAGGCCGGAAGCCGCTTGTATTGGTGGACTACCTCCAGATATTGGCTCCTTACAGCGACCGTGCCACGGATAAGCAAAACACAGATAAAGCCGTGCTGGAACTGAAGCGCATTAGCCGTGATTTTAAAACAACGGTTATAGCCATTTCCAGCCTTAACCGAATGAGTTACAAGGATACTATCAGCATGGAAGCCTTCAAGGAAAGCGGAGCTATTGAATATAGCGCGGACTGTTTAATAGGCCTTCAGCTTAAAGGCGCTGGAAAGAGGGACTTCAACGCTACGGATGAAAAGAAGAAAGACCCCCGGACGATAGAGCTTATTATCCTTAAAAACCGCAATGCGGCTGTAGGAGATGGGACAACGCTGGAATACTACCCGCGCTTTAACTTTTTTGAAGAAGTCTAATGCTGGAAGGGGGTGCTATAGTGGAGCTTGATTTTAGCAAGCTGGAGAATATCGCTTATAGGGGATTCAACGGGGCGGAGGCGGAAAAGGACACGCTTATAGAGCAAGGTTTTTCCGTCATAGAAGGCGCTATAACGCCGTTTGACGAACCACCAGCGCCCAATATCCGTCAGCCAGAAAAGAGCAGGAAATGCCAACTAAGGCCGTTCACAGGAACAGACCAACGCCGGAACTATCGGGCGATGTATAGAGCAGCTTGCGACTTTCACGAACGGCATAATCCTCCACGGGTGGAGGCTGCATATTGGGCAAGCCACACGCCCGGAACGGATGCCCCGCCGCCGTCAGAGGTAGAGTATTGGCAGCGGACAGCGCAGGACGCGAGCGACACGGCGACCGCGCAGGGGAACGACCCTTTTCTTATAGGCTTGCTTGCAGCGGTCTATGAGGAACTGGAACGGGAATATGAGCAGATGCGCGAAAATGCACTTGACAGGCGATAACGAATATGTTATCATTAAGAAGGAGGAGGGGAGCAATGATTGCATAAGATAATTTTCTATGTAGACAGGCAAGGGAAGTCTTCCATCTTGGATTATCTTGCAGAGCTGGAAGCCAGCAACAGCAAGGATAGCCGCATCAAGCGAACAAAAATCCGTGAATACGTCAAGGCACTTGAAGCAAACGGCACATATCTGCCGGAAACGTATGTCAAGCATCTTGACGGGGAAATCTGGGAGTTGCGCCCGATTAGCGACCGAATCTTGTTTGCTGGATGGGTGGACGGTGCTTTCGTCCTGCTGCATAGCTTTGTAAAGAAGACGCAGAAAACCCCGAAGCGTGAGATTGAGCAAGCAAAGCGGGAATTGGCGGACTTCAAGGAACGAGAACAAGAAAAGGAGGGCAATTCATGAACTATACGAAGGGCGGCTTCCCTGTATGGGATGACGATTTCGACAAGGAGCATTTCACGGCGGAGGAAATCGCGGAGAGCAATATTCGCGTTGCGCTTATCACCGAGCTGGTCAAGGCGCGGAAGGAACATGGCATCAGCCAGCGTCAGCTTGCAGAGATGAGCGACGTGAAGCAGCCGCAGATTGCCCGCATGGAGCGCGGGGACGCAAACCCGCAGCTGGAAACCCTTTTGAAGGTGCTTGCGCCGCTGGGAATGACGCTTGCCATTGTTCCGATGCAGCGGACGGCACAGCCGCAGGCGTAAGACAAGGCAGTCGGTGGAGGGGGATTTCTTCTCCACCATCTTTTTATGTGCCGATATATGAAAATAGGGCTTGACAAGTGCACAAATAGGTGGTACAATACATCATGGAAGCCAACGTATGCACCACAACATACACACATGGGAAGGAGTAGAACAGCATGGATAATCTGAGCATCGTCAAGTATGAATATGAAATGGATGTCGCAACGCAGGGCGTTACGAATGAGCTGTATCAGCAATTTGTGGCGTATCTTGACGCGAAGCCGAAGACGGTGGAGACCTACACGAAAGCGTTGCGGCAGCTTGACAGTTACTTTGTGGCGCACGGCATCCGGCAGCCGAAGCGTGAAGATGTGCTTGCGTTCCGCGAAGACCTGAAAGCGACGGGACACAAGCCGACGACGATTCAGAACTACATCACGGCGGCGCGGCTGTTCTTCTCATGGCTGGAACAGGCGGGTATCTATCCGAATATCGCGGCACACGTCAAGGGGGCGAAACTGGACAGGGAACACAAGAAAAACTATCTCACCTCGCGGCAGGTCAAGGCGGTGCTTGCAGATATTGACCGAACGACCTTGCAAGGCAAGCGCGATTATGCTATGCTGGTGCTGATGGTCACGGGCGGTTTGCGCACGGTGGAGGTGGAACGGGCTGACATTGGCGATATGCAGACGCTGGGCGATAGCACTGTTCTGTACATACAGGGCAAGGGACGCGACGAGAAGACCGAGTATGTGAAGCTGGATGCCCATGTGGAAGCCGCGATTCGCGACTACCTGAAAGCCAGAGGCGAAGCGAAGCCGGACGCGCCGCTGTTCGCCTCCACCAGCAACAACAACCGTGGAAAGCGCATGACGACCCGCGCCATCAGCGGCATTGCAAAAGCGCACATGGTGGAGGCAGGGTATAACAGTGACAAGCTGACCGCGCACAGCCTCCGGCATACAGCCGTGACCCTCTCTTTATTGGCAGGGCAGCCGCTGGAAGAAGTGCAGCAGTTTGCCCGTCATGCCAACATCTCAACAACTATGATTTACAATCACGCGCTGGACAAGGCGAAGAACGGATGCAGCGCAGCGATTGCAAATGCAATCTTCTGATGGCGCATATTGCGCAATGCGCATATGAGTATACACATATAACAGCAACATAAAAGGAGGCTCATATACACATGATTCACGGAAACGCAGTTCAGTATGATGTGGTGGAACATATCGCCGTATTGTCTGAAAGCAATGGGGTAACGAAGGAACTGAACAGGATAAGCTACAACGGCGCTCCGCCGAAGCTGGACTTGCGAGCATGGAAGCCGGACGGCAGCGGAAAGCGGATGCTGAAAGGGGTGACGCTGACGAACGAAGAAGCCAGGGCGTTGAGGGAAGTCCTGAATCAGGTTGACCTATAAAGAACAGGCTTCAACCCCGCGCAGGGGATAAGCATAGAAAAAGGCTTTAGCGCTCTCCGACAAGAAACACGCTAAAGCCTTCACCACAACGAACGCGGCAGTGCTATTATACGCCTCCTGCCGCAAAAAAGCAAGGAGGACAAGGACATGGAAGAACGTACCCTCGACAACGTAGTTGCTGAATTGGAGGGGCTGGAAGGGCTGATTGTGACGGTCTCGACGCTGGTTGCGCCAGCCGACTATAACATCAGCGCAGGGATGCCGTCGCAGCGGATGATAGACCTCGCGTTTTACAGCATCTGGAAGAGCTTGAAGCGCATTCGCGAAGATGTGGAGGCAATCGCAATGCAGGCAGGACGCGCCACGCAGAAGAGGACGGCGCTATGAATCGTCAAGAAGTCTATGTGAAAGTGCCATCACGCCCGGACATTGAAAGGTTCATTGCACCGGAAAAACCGTGGGTGGTCTACGTCAATACCTGCTGCACCAAACCCGGAATCACGATGATTCTTCCGCTGCCTGTGCCGAAAAAGCAGAAGCAGCAGTAACCCATATTGGCAGACGCGGAAAAGAGGCAAGCCCTCTTCTCCGCTTTTCGCCGTGAAAGGAGTGAACCGCATGAAAACAATAGCCATCATCAACCAGAAAGGCGGTGTCGGAAAAAGCACAACAGCCAGTGCCATTGGCGACGGCTTCAAGCAATCAGGCGCGAAGGTGCTTTTCGTAGACCTCGACCCGCAAGGAAATCTAAGCTATCTGATGAGGACGGACAGCGCAGAAGGACAAGCAACCGCGCTTGATGTGCTATCAGGACAAGCGACGGCACAAGAGGCAATCCAGCACGCAGGGCAAGGAGACATCATAGCCGCCTCGCCAGCGCTTGCAGGAGCGGACGTGATGCTGACAGCAGTCGGCAAGGAATACCGCCTCCGTGAGGCGCTGGAAGCCCTTGCAGGGCAATATGACTACTGCATACTGGACACGCCGCCCGCGCTCGGTGTGCTGACCGTCAACGCCTTGACTGCCTGTAATGGCTGCATCATACCAGCGCAAGCGGACTTCCTCTCTTTACAGGGTGTCGGACAGCTTCACGGCACAATTCAGACCGTCCGCCGCTACTGCAATCCTGCCTTGCGCGTCTATGGTATTGTGCTGACGCGATACAGCGCCCGCGCAGTCATCAGCCGCGAAGTCGCCGCCATGATGGAAGAGACCGCCAGCACCATGCAATCGCAGCTATACAGGACGCGCATCCGCGAATGCACAGCCGTGAAGGAAGCGCAAGCCATGAGGCAAAGCATTTTCGACTATGCACCACGCAGCAACGCCAGCAGGGACTATTCCGCGCTGGTGGAGGAAATCAGAACGACAATGGAGGAATGAGACGATGGCAGGCAAGAAAGACTTCTCAAAACAGCAAAACCCCGCAATGACATTCATAACGCCACAGGAGGCGCAGGAAGCCCTGGTGAAGGAAATCCACACAGAAGCTGCTCAAAGCGCCGCAGAGGGGCTTGCAGCCCCGCAGAAGGGCATTCGCATCAGGAAGGAAGATATTCCGACAGGATACAAGCCGAACCCGCTGTTCGTGGAGATAAAAAGCCGTCGCTTGCAGCTTCTTGTCCAGCCCTCCCTTTATGAGGCTATCAAGGAGCAAGCTAAGGCGAAGGGAATCAGCGTCAACGAGTTTGCACACCGAGCATTAGAAAAGGCAGTAAAGAAGGAGAACTGAACCATGACAGATAGAATCTACACGCTGGACGAAATCGCGGAAATGCTGCACATCACGCGCCGGACGCTGTACACCTACATCAAGGAAGGGAAGCTGCAAGCCGTCAAAATCGGGAAGTATTGGCGCGTCTCCGAAACGAATCTGCAAGCGTTCCTTGAAAAGGGGACTGCGAACTGAAACAGCTCAACTTCTGCAAATTATCATTAGCGGAAGTTGGAATGGGGAAAACCTAAGAAAACCTAATACGAAGAATGGAGGAACTCTATATGCTTGAACAGTTAGAACAAATGGATTGTTCTTTGCCTCTGAATGTAGCCATTGAAGCCGTGGCGGACTTTATTGCCAACACAGCGGACATGACAGACAATGAGAGGGAAACGGCAGCGATAGTCTTGCGCATGGTTGCACAAAGAATGGGAAGCGCAAGCAAGCAGGAGACGCAACCTCGGATTCTGCACTAACAATGATGTGCCGCCATACTTGCGACGTATGCCATCAGGTCATACCGTAGCATCGAATTGGCGAGGAAAACACGCTGAAAAGAGTGTCCCCGAAAGCCCAAACATTAGCCTATAAAGGTATGCCCTGCTTGCCTGATACTCCATAACACAGTGCTATACTGTATGACACAGTGCCATACTATGAAGCGCCGCAGTCCCACTGGGTGTAGGTGGGGTATAGGGGGGCTATCGCAGACCGGGGGACTGAAATCGTGCGGCGGCTCCACGCGCTGGCGAACGCACTAAACTATAACATCTCCGCGCTTGTTTTGGCAGGGGTGGAGGGGGGACGAATACCAGTCCAGCAACAAAACTTACAGGTCTATCAGGCTGTAGGAATAAAGAAATATGTAGACGCAATGATAAACGGGTGGAGGGTTTAATATGGATGTGAAACGGCTTCTTAGTAAAAAAGAATGGACGGGCGAAGAAACCGGGAAGGCGCTTATTCTGCTGATGATAAACGACTATAAGCAAGTACTTTCCGGCAATACAGCCCCTAAGCCACTTTTCCCGCGGGAAAAAATAAAGGAAATGCTTCACAGCTTCCGCGCAAGCCGAGCAGATATAGAGGCTTATAACCGCTATATCAACCTTCAAAATTGGACAAAACAATATCAGGCCGTAGCTAACGCTTATTTTCAGCGTTTCCAAAGTTGTGTGAATGAGTTTATCAGCATACACAACGCCGCTGAAGGTGCAGAGAATGAAAACCGCTATATTGAGCGGCTACCCCGCATTGTCACACAAAAGCAATATGAAGAGTTGAAGGCGAAGCGGATAGAAGAACAATTAGACCCAGAAGGAGACGGAACGGATTCTATAGGGGAGAACGTTTTTTCGCTTATCATCCGTCTCATAGAACACTATGCGCGAGAGTTGGAGACGAAACCGAAGGCGAATAACCCCTTAAAGTCCATCAAAAAGCTGTATAGCAAAAAAACTGTAGAGAATAAGGCATATATCCTCGGTTATAACAATGAAATGGGAGATGGCTATTATACCCTTCCAGACGGAACGCGAAGCGATGAAGTAGACCGCGAAACATGGCACGAGCGGCTATTATCCTATAATCCCGATATGCAAAGGCTGGAGGTGGAGGAGAGAAAAGGCCTTACCTGGCAACCCGGAAGCCTTAGCTATGAACGCTTCACAAAAGAAGCCAGAGCCGCGCACATGGGCGAACCTAAGCCTAATAAAAGCAAGGATGCGGCTATATGGCACGCTTACGAAGAAGCGTCAGAGGGACTAACTAAGTGGGAACTTATCCGGGCTGATGCTGAAGGGGACGCTAATTTTCTTGAATACATTCCAGCGTTTACAGACGAAGAAATATCGCCGGAAGCATTTATAGCAGACGTTGATGCCTTTAGGAAGGAATTTCCTGAATTGGTAAATGTCGCTTTTAAGTCGCTTGATGCAATGGGCTATACTTACGGAGAAGAAGGCGAGGAAAAGCCACTTTCCGCTATCCCCATTGAAGAGTGGGAAACAACCGTTTTTACATGGCGCACGCTGTATAACAACAGCTTCCCAGGCTTCCGTGAAGAGATAGAAAGCGACATTCGTATTTTCAACGGGGATAAAAGAGCACTTGTCAATGGTATAGCTATTATAAGGCCTTCAGATTTGTTTGAAGCAACTATTAACGGGCGGACTTGTGCAGCTATTGATGAAAACGGCTATTTTGCAGAGCCAAAAGGCGATACATTTTTCTCAAGCGTTTTCGGGCTTAACGCTTATTTACCAGATAATCCTCAAAGTAGAGAAAACATTACCCGCATTGAAAACAGTCGCGCCGCACTGGAGGAAAGCCTCCGCTATATTATTGGCTTTGATGCGGCAATAGAGCTTATAGCGGAGGAAACAGGATTGCCAGAATATACTGTTTTCAAAATAGACGGGGATGGGCTTTGCATTAGCCGTGCCAACGCGCTAAACGGACTTTTCGACATTCTTTATACGAACATCGAAGATATAGAGTATATAGATAAAGAACGGAAAGCCGCGAAACTACAGGCTTTAAGGGAAGTATTCTACCCCATAAAAACGGAAGAACTTCAGATAACAGCGGAGCAAAAGAAAAAAGCCGCCGCGATGCTGGAAGGACTACAGGCGTTTGGAGATAAGGGCTATACCACGCCGGGAAGCGACTTCCTTAGCCTTCTTACCACGATAGAAGGAGGCGGAAACGAATGAGCGAAGAGAAGAAAACTCTTCTTACAGGCATTGAAGAAGGAATTTTCGTTAAGCCTATTCCTACCACGATAACCCCGCCTCCACCCGCTGAAGCCTTCTTACCGATGGCACAAGGCGCGGCTACAAACAAATTCCGCGCAACCGCCACGAAGAACATTGTAATAGACCGCAACGGCAACGCAACGATAGAGCAAGAGGGCTTCAAGGCCTTTATGCGGGACTATTCAAAGCTGAAGGGCGGGCTTAGTACAGGCGCTAAAAAAATGCTTGACGCGGGGGCTATACAGCTTACGGCAAACAACCATTTCCGCGCAAAGAAAGGGCAACCGATAGATACATCCGTTTCTATATCGCTGGAGGAATACGGGCTAATGCGGGGCTATGATATATCGCCGCGCATGACTTCCACGCCGGAAGAGGCGGAGGCGGAAAAGAACCGCCTTACTAACGTCAGACACGAAATACGCAAAAGGGCTAATGCGGAGCTTGCCTTACTCTACAGCCTTTCCCTATCATGGACAGAGCCGGGAAGGAATAAGAACGCCGACTATAAAGACGTTAGAGTATTGCAAAGCAAAGGCATTAGAGGCGGCTATATCAATATGCGCTTTTCGGAAGATATGGCGGCTTACCTTGTCCACGCCTATATAATGCAGTATCCAACGGCTTTAC
>ENA-OYAB01000509-OYAB01000509.1-human-gut-metagenome-genome-assembly--contig:-NODE-509-length-10670-cov-3.843618_pt1 | contig 10670 bp, 9 predicted proteins | sample MGYA00243422_ERZ652808 | MGnify/ENA primary metagenome ERZ652808 (study PRJEB26926, sample SAMN06164543) | human gut metagenome | biome: ENVO:00009003; feature: ENVO:2100002; material: ENVO:00002003...
ACGAGATTAGCTGCAGTCTCGTGGGCTCGGAGATGTGTATAAGAGACAGGTCTGAAAGCGCGCCGCCTGCTCCAGATATGCGAAATGCGTGCCGCCTTCCAGCACCACCAAACCGCTGTCGGCAATTTCCTTTTCCATCTGCTGCCCCATCCACAGCGGCGTTTCCGCGTCGCGGTCGCCCCAGATGAGCAGCGTCGGGTTCTTGATATGCGAAAGCAGCGCACTCTGGTCATAACCCACGACCTTGACGAACGTCTTGCGCATTTCCGGCGACAGGGCGGCGTAATCCCGCGAGCCGTACTTCTGCACGAGATTTTCCTGCCACTTGTCCGGCAGACTGCCGAAGAGGTGCGTCTTTTTCGCTACACCGACGAGCTTTTTCAGCCGCTGATACCGCTGCGACTTTTTGCTCTTTTCGCTGGATAGCTTCGGCCGTATGCCCGCCGCGCCTGTCAGAATCAGCTTTTCAAAACGCTCCGGATGGTCGGCAGCGAGCTCAATCGCCACGCGTCCGCCGAAGGAATGCGCAATCACGCTGCACGGTAGAAAGTCGAGCTTCGTCAGCAGTTCCAGCAGATTCGCGGCAAAATCCGGCACACCCCACGGCTGCGGCGGAAATCCGCTTTCGCCATGCGCCGGAAAATCCACCCGAAGCACGGTCATGTCCGGCGTGAGCGCATCGCTAATCCCCGCCATCAGCTTTTCCGAGCAGCCCCAGCCATGCAGCAGCACCACTCTTCTTTCGCCGTGGCCGCTGATTTCATAATGAACGCGGACGCCCTGAAGCGTCATTTCCACAAAACGCATCTCCTTTTCAGCCGTCGATTCGCCAAATGTATCGGCACTTGACGGCGCTGATTTCCCAGCGGTCGCGAATCTCCTGCGGCACAGCCACGGTTCTTTCCAGCGTGCAGCCCAGCCCCAGGCACGTCTTGCGGCTCGCCCAGTTATCCGGGTCAGTCGTGATGACGACGCTGCTTTTGCCATGCAGGGCAATCAGCGGGCGCAAGAGCGCACAGGCGCGGCGCGCGTAGTGATTGCCGCGATACGGCGGGTCAACATGATAGCCGATATGCCCGAAATAGTACACGCAAGGGCTTTCCCCCATCCGCAGGGAGATGCGTCCAACTTCCCGGTGCGTCCCGTGCGGCACAATCATATAGTCATACACGCGGCCGAATCCCATTTCCTTTTCCGGCGGATAGAGCCGCAAGGGCAGCAAGTCAATCACGCCATCGGAAAATTCAGCACGCACTCTGCGAAACAGCATCCTTACACATCCTGTATCTGCACCTGCGGAAGCAGGGCAGCAAAATCATCGGGGCGAATCAGCTGCGTCCCCTCGGTCATTACCGACGCACAGCCCGCCGCCGCGCCATACGCCAGCGCACGGTGAACGTCCCCTGTTTTCTCCAAGCCAGCCATCACACCGCCGACCATTGCGTCGCCCGCGCCAACGGTGGACTGCACCCGCACCGGAATCGCCGGGGTAAACATGGCGCTGCGTTCCGACACCCACAACGCACCCTCTCCGCCGAGGCTCACGAGCACATTTTGCGCGCCCATCTCAAGCAGTTCCAGCGCTGCCTGATGCACATCCGCCATCGTCGGCAGCGGACGGTTCATGGCGGCTTGCAGTTCACTTCGGTTCGGCTTGACGAGGAACGGACGCGCTGCCAGCCCCGCCATCAGCGCCGCGCCGCTCACATCCAGCACAAACAGGCGCTCCGGCAGGGAGAGCATCAGGTCGCGGTAATACTCCGGCGGACATTCCGGCGGCAGCGACCCTGTCAGGACGACATACTGTCCTGCCGTTGTCTTTTCCACCAGCAAGTCCGAAAACGCCCGCTGATTCGCCGCGTTGACCGGCGCGCCGGGTTCGTTCAGCTCCGTCACGCCCGTGCCGTCCTGCGGGACAATCTTCATGTTCGTGCGCACGTCGCCGTTCACGGGCAGGAAAACATGCGCCACCTGCTCGCCTTCCAGCTTGCGGCGAACCGCGTCAATGCCGTTTTTGCCCGCGCAGCCGAGGACGCAGGACGCAATGCCCAGCCGCCGCGCAGTAATGGCGACATTGATGCCCTTGCCGCCCACATCCTGCCGCGCGGACAGGACACGGTTCACATCGCCCACCGTGAAGGAACGGAGCGACACCGTGCGGTCAAACGAAGGATTCAGGCACACACAAGCCAGCATGGGCAAACCTCCCCATCATCAGCAGTCCATCCCATTATATCATGATTCCCCGCATGATGCAACCTGACGCGGAAAGAAAAAGGCTGCCCCGTATTCGCTCGGAGCAGCCAAATGGAGTCATTCCTTAATGCTGTAGGCATTCAGCGCGTTCTGCATCGTGATCTGTGCGAACGCTTCCAGCGGAATTTCGCGCAGCGCGGCAATTTTCTCCGCCACATAGCGCACGTTCGTCGGCTCATTTCGGCGGCCGCGGACGGGTTCGGGCGCAAGGTACGGGCTGTCCGTCTCAATCAGGATGCGGTCAAGCGGCACATTCACCGCGGTTTCCTGCAATTTCGGCGCTTTCTTGAAGGTCACAGGCCCCGCAAAACTGATGAAGTACCCCAGTTTCAGGTACTCCTTCGCAATCTCCCAGCTGCCGGAAAAGCAGTGGATGATGCCGCCGGTCAGATGCTTTCTGTGGCGCTTCATGATGTCCAGCATGTCCTGATGCGCATCGCGGATGTGGTACGCCACGGGCAGCGACAATTCCCACGCCAACTCCATCTGCGCTTCGCAGACCGTCATCTGCGTTTCGCGCGGTGACAGGTCATAGTAGTAATCCAGCCCGATTTCGCCAATGGCGACGACTTTCTCTTCCTTCGACCAGTCCGCCAAGCGCTGCAAATCATCCTCCACGAAGCCTTTCGCCTCGTGCGGATGGATGCCGATGGCGGCATAGCAGCCCGGATGCGCCGCCGCGTAATCCGCGCTGTGCCGGGAGGTCGCCATGTCCGAGCCAATCACGGCGTACCGGGTGACGCCTGCTTCCGCCATGCGGGTCAGGACGTCCTCCCGGTCGTCGTCGAACTTCGGCTCATCGACATGGCAATGAGAGTCAAACAGCGCCATCATCCGATGATTGCACCGTCCTCCACGCCCTCGCCGACGCTCATCAGGCGCAGATTGTCCTCGTCATCGACGGCGGAGAGAATCATGCCCTGACTTTCGATGCCCGCAATCTTGCGCGGCGCGAGATTCACGACCGCCACGACCTGCTTGCCGACGAGGTCTTCGGGCTTGTAATACTTCGCGATGCCAGAGAGAATCGTGCGTTCGCCGTCCTTGCCGAAAGAGAGGCGGAACTGCAGGAGCTTGTTGCTCTTCTCCACCTTCTCGCAGGACAGCACGCGCGCCACCTGCATCTTGCACTTGCAGAAATCATCGAAAGCGATTTCCGCCGGGAAATCAGGCGTTTCGTGCTTCTTTTCAGGCTTGGCGGCAGGCTTCTTTTCTTCCTTCTTCGGCTCTTCGGCGGGTGCGTCGCGTTCAATTTCCTTCTGGATGTCCAGACGCGGGAACAGCGCCGCGCCCTTATGCACCGTCAAGCCTTCCGGCAGCACGGCAAACGGCTTGCAAACGGAATCCCACGTCTTGAGCGCGTCATCGGTCACGCCCAGCTGCTCGAAAATGCGTTCCGGCGTGCGCGGCATAACGAAGCCAATCATCACGGCGACGCGGCGGACGCACTCTGCCAGCGTGTACAGCACCGTCTTCAGCCGCGGCTGACCCTCTTCGCTGCGGCCCAGCACCCACGGCTGCGTCATGTCGATATACTTGTTGCAATCGCTGATGAGCTTCCATGTTTCCACCAGCGCATTGGAGAACTGGAAGGCGTTGACGTAGTTCTCCACCTTGCCGGAGAGCTGCTCCGCCTCGTCCCAGATGGGCTTGTCAACAGCTTCATCCACCACGTCGATGGCGGGAATCGTGCCGCCGAAGTACTTCTCAATCATCGCGACCGTGCGGGAGACGAGGTTGCCAAGGTCATTCGCAAGGTCGGAATTGATGCGCGTCAGCATGGCTTTGAGCGTGAATTCGCCGTCCGAGCCGAAGGGCATTTCGCGCATGAGGAAATAGCGCACAGCGTCGGAGGAATAGCGGTTGCACAGCACGACCGGGTCAACAACGTTGCCGACACTCTTGCCCATCTTTTTGCCATTGATGACCAGCCAGCCGTGACCGAACACCTGCTTGGGCAGCGGCAGCCCCAGCGCGTGGAGCATAATCGGCCAGATAATGGTATGGAAGCGGACAATTTCCTTGCCGACCAGGTGGACATCCGCCGGCCAGTACTTCTGGAACAGCGCGTCATTGTCCGTGCCGTAGCCCAGCGCGGAAATGTAGTTGCTCAGCGCGTCAATCCAGACATACACCGTGTGCTTCTCGTCGAACGTGACCGGGATGCCCCACTTGATGGACGTACGGCTGACGCACAGGTCTTCCAGACCCGGACGGAGGAAGTTGTTCAGCATCTCGTTGGCGCGGCTGGCGGGCTGGATGAAGTCCGGATGCTCCTCAATGTATTGAATCAGCCAATCCGCATACTTCTGAAGCCGGAAGAAGTAGGATTCTTCGCGTGTCTTTTCCACCGGGCGGCCGCAGTCCGGGCAGCAGCCGTCCTTGAGCTGCAATTCCGTCCAGAAGGATTCGCAGGGCGTGCAGTACCAGCCCTCGTATTCAGACTTGTAGATGTCGCCCTGATCGTACAGCTGCTTGAAAATCTTCTGCACGCACTTGACATGGCGGTCGTCGGTCGTGCGGATGAAGTCGCTGTAATCAATGTCCATCAGCTTCCACAGATCCTTGATGCCCGCGACAATCTTGTCCACATATTCCTTCGGCGTGACGCCCTGTTCCTTTGCCTTGCGCTCAATCTTCTGGCCATGCTCGTCCGTGCCGGTCAGGAAATAGACGTCATAGCCCGTCAGCTTCTTGAAGCGCGCCATCGAGTCCGCCGCCGTGGAGCAGTAGGCGTGACCGATGTGCAGATTGCTGCTGGGGTAGTAAATGGGCGTGGTGATGTAAAACGGCTTCTTGCACGATTCACACATATTTTTTCCTCCATGTTTTCCTGAGAGAAACGATAAAAAACCGCCCCTCCCGCATTTTTGCCGAGGGGCGGAGAATTTTCCGCGTTGCCACCCTGATTTATCACTCATCCTGCGGATAACGGCGCGACCCGCCGCACCCTACTTCACCCCAAAGGCGTTCAGGCGCGTGATGCTCCGGAGCCATGTTCCCGCGGATGTCCCGGCTGCTTCTCACCTGCCGCAGCTCTCTTTGCGCATCCATCCCCGGTACTCTTTCCATCATTGCAGAAGATATTATAGCGTCATTTGGGCATGGTTGTCAAGGGCAAATTTCAGCTGTGCTGCTGATACCAAGTGTAGTCGTAGCCGTAATCGCCCTGCTGATTTCTGGCGGACAGCGTAAAGCGCACGACGGCGTTCTGCCGCAAGGTCATTCGCAGCGTGCATTCGCCGTTTTCCGTCGCAAGCACCGCCGTATCCGCCGCCGGCTGACCCGCCTGACGCAAAAGACGCAGCTGATTTGCCGTCAGCGAGCGCGGTTCACCCAAATCGTGCCATACCTTCAGCGGATTGCACGTCACTTCATCCACCGTCTCTGTCGTCAGCATCTGTTCGCCGCCCGCAGGCAGGGCAATCGTCACGGTCAGCTCGTCGCGGTCGGCGCGGCAGAGATTCCACAGCACGCCTTCATAGGAGCCGTCGTCCTTGCGGACAATCACGCTGTGTTCGTCGCGGTGCACCGGCGTTCCGTGCAGATGGGAGAAGAACGCGAAGCTCCACAGTGTCGGCTTGGCAATCTGCCCATTGGCAATCAAGCCGAATCCACCATGGAAGGGCATCGGCGGCACGCCCTGCTCCTCGAACACATCCCCGAACGTCCAGTAGGAATACGACGCCGCCACATCGCCCATCCGCGCCAGCACACCCGCCATGTACGCCGCATTCAGATTCGTGTCATGAATCGGGCAGAACGGGTTGTACGACGTGTTGAACTCGGTGATGTGCATCTCCATCCCGCGGTATTCCGGGAAGCTGTCGATAATGTCGCGCGTCTCCTGCATTTCAGCGAGGAGGCTGTCCACCGTGCGCATTGTATGGTAGAGATAGCGCCCGCGGTGTTCCGGCGTTTCGCCCATGTAGGCGTGGCGCGACACGAAATCCAGCGGCAGCTGATTCTCCTTGCAGAATTGCAGGAAATTGCGCACCCAGTCCTGCGACGTCGCGCCGCCGCAGATCGCCGGGCCGCCGACGCGCATGTCCGGCAGCACTTCCTTAACTGCCTTCGCCGTCACCGCATACAGGTGATGATACTTCTCTTCATCCGCATTTTCCCAGAAACCCGACAAGTTCGGCTCGTTCCACACTTCACACGGCCAAGTGGACACTTCGTCTTTCCCGTAGCGCTCCGCCAAATGTGCAAGCGTCGCCTGAACCATCGCCGTCCACTTTGCGTCGTCCTGCGGCGGCGTAACGTTGCCCTTCCAATAGAAGATGGTCTGCGTGCCGCTCGCCATTTTTTCCGGCATGAAGCCCAATTCAAGGAACGGCTTCAAGCCCTGTGCGCGGTAATCATCCATCACGCGGTCAAGGTAGGTGAAATTGTAGCCCTCGTGCCAATTTCCTTCCGCATCCTGATACGGCTGGTAAATCGCCATATCGTCGCTGAACAGCCCGTGACCGCGGATGTGCGTGAACGCGCATTCCGCCTGCGCCATCGCCAGCTGCTGCTGATACTCCTGCTGGAGCGCCAGCCCCATGCGACCTGTGCCGATGCAGAACGCTGTGTTGTTGTTGAACCTTGCCTGACTATCCGCCGCTATGCGGATGGAATCCTGTCTCATGGTGTTTTTTCTCCTTACAGTCCTGATTTTGCCCAGTCGAATACGAGCACTTGATCATGCGGCAGCGCCGCCTGACAGGTATCAATCTGCTCATACGGCGCGATATTGACCGGTTCCGCCGCGCGGAGGTTGCCATCCGTCAAGGCGTTGAAGAAGTCGTCGAACATCCAGCGGTCATAGAGCGTCTCCCGGTGCGGACAGAGGACTTTCTCAAACGGCAGCTGCTGGATGCCGCGCATGTTGCTGCGGTACTCCCGAAGCCCCAGCGCCTGCGGGAAGAAGAGCCATGTGCAGGGGTTCCAGTCGTCGCCGGATAGCAGCAGCTTCCGCTCCGGCACATACACCACCGCCGAACCGGGCGTGTGCCCCGGCGCTTCGATGATTTCCGCCGTTAATCCGCCCAAGTCAATCACACCGGGCTTCATCACCTTCGGCAGTGGAATTTCGCCCGCGAGAAACGTTTTTTCATCCACCGGCAGGTTCTTTCCGATTGCCTGCGTCAGCACCCGACGGCGCATCTCGTCGTTTGTGAACATGCGCCAATCCGCCATATCCGCTTCCAGCATGTACGTTTCCGGGAAGCAGCGTGCCCCCATCGCGTGGTCATGGTGGTTGTGCGTCAGGAACACCGTCAGCGGTAAATCCGTCATGTGGCGCATGAAGTCCGCCACATCCTCAATGCCATAGCCCGTGTCAACCAGCATGGCGGCGTTTTCGCCCTCCAGCAGCGTCATGCAGACGCCCATGCAGTCCACAATATGCCACACTCCCGGCATCACCGCGTGAACCGTAAAGGCCATTTTCGGCTCATCCTTTCCATCTTGCCGCCTGAAAAAACGGCGTTTTTTGCACAATTCGACGCACAGTTGTGTTTTTCCTGTCACCCAGTCAACTTTTCGCCAAATTTCTTCCCCTTTTCTGGTTTTGGGTTGTGCAAGTCAGTGAAATATGCTATACTTTTTGTAAAATACGTTACAGGAGGTATCCTGTTTATGGCAAATCAATGGCTTTCGTGGCTTCCGTTTTTACCGGCTGATGTTCCCGCCGATTTTGCGTCCCCACGCGAAGTCGCCGCGTTCGAGCTTGCGCAGGCACTGCCGACGCTCTCCCCGAATCTGCACGTTTCGCTTGCCGAGGATGATTCGCTGGGCGAAGGGTTCCATGCCGTGCGCCGCGGCGACGACGTGACGATTTTCGGTGGCAAAACCGGGCTGCTGTATGGCGCTTACTGGCTGCTGATGGCGCTCGCGTCGGGTTCGGCATTGCCGGAGGATCATTCCTCTGCGCCGCAGTACGCGCTGCGCATGATTAACTGCTGGGACAACGCCGACGGCAACGTTGAGCGCGGATATTCCGGGCGCAGTCTGTTCTTCCAAGGTGGCAAGCTGACCTACGACCCCGCGCGGATGCGGCAGCTGGGGCGTATGATGGCATCCGTCGGGCTGAACGTGCTGTGCATCAACAACGTCAACGTGCACGACCCGGCGCAGCTGCTGATTGAGGACGATCTGCCGGATCTGGCGAAGCTCGCGGCGATTTTCCGCCCGTTCGGCGTGCGGCTGATGGTTTCCATCGACTATTCACAGCCGATGCGCCACGGCATCCCGACGGCTGATCCGCTGGATGAACGCGTGCAGGCGTGGTGGAAGCATCAGGCGGAAGTGGTGTACGCTGCGATTCCCGATTTGGCGGGCTTCCTCGTCAAAGCGGACAGCGAACATCGTCCGGGGCCGTTCACCTACGGGCGCAACCATGCGGAGGGCGCAAACATGCTGGCGCGGGCGCTCAAACCGTTCGGCGGAATGCTGGTCTGGCGCTGTTTCGTCTACAACTGTCAGCAGGACTGGCGCGACGAAAAGACCGACCGTCCGAAGGCAGCATATGAGCATTACGTCTATCTGGATGGGCAGTTCGACGACAACGTGATTCTGCAGGTCAAGAACGGGCCGTTCGACTTCCAAGTCCGCGAGCCGATTTCCCCGACCCTGCTGGCAATGCCCAAAACGAATCTGGCGCTGGAATGGCAGCTGGCGCAGGAGTACACGGGTCAGCAGATTGACATTTTCGCCATGCCGGTAATGTGGCAGGAGCTCTTTGCGGACATGCCGCGCAACAGCATTATGGCGATGGCGGCGGTGTCGAACCTCGGCAATGACGCGTGCATGACCGGGCATCCCTTCGCGGCGCTGAATTTCTTTGCATATGGCGCGCTGGCGTGGGATCCCGATGCCTGCCAGCCGGACGATATCATCCACCGCTGGATTCGCCTCACCTATCGTTTTGCGCCGGATGATGAGAACGCGCTGGCGGACGTGCTGCTCGGCAGCCGCCACGCCTATGAGCAGTATACCGCACCGCTTGGCATCTGCTGGATGGTCACGCCGAACCAGCATTACGGGCCGAGTCCCGACGGCTACGAGTATCAGGCGTGGGGCACTTACCACAAGGCCGACCGCAACGCCATCGGCATCGACCGCACGGCGGACGGCACGGGCTATGTCCTGCAATACCCGGAAGCACTGCGCCGCCGCTTTGAATCGACGCAGACCTGCCCGGACGAGCTGCTGCTCTTCTTCCACCGCTTGCCGTACACCTTCAAGATGCGCGACGGGCGGACGCTGATCCAGCGAATTTACGACGACCATTTTGAGGGCTATGAATGGGTGGAGCGCGCCGCGAGCATCCTGAAAGCGCTGCCGCTGCCCGATTTTGACCGTGCATTAGTAGATGAGCGCATCGGGCGGCAGCTGCACAACGCCCGTGAATGGCGCGACATCATCAACACGTTCTTCCACCGTCTTTCCGGCATTGAGGACGTTCACGAGCGGAAAATCTATCGTTGAGGAGGCTTTTCATGGCGGACACAAGCCAGCCGCATTCATCCCGCTGCCCGGCGTGGCTGCGCGAGGGCGGGCTGTACCTGATTGTTTCCGGCGTCGTGACAGTGCTGAAATATCTGCTGCTGCTCTTTCTGCCGCGCGCATTCGCCTTTCTGCCAATGCGCGACTTCGGCTGGCCCGGCATCGAAATGACGCTGCTGGGCGAAACCTTCCGCTGGAATATCTTCGGCTACGACACGGCGCACGGCGGGCTGCCGTACCTGTGCGCGTACATGACGGCGATGGTGCTTGGCGAATGCGTGAACTTTCCGCTTCAGCGCAAGTACGTTTTCCGCGCCAAAGGGCATCTCGCGCGGCAGGTGCTGCTGTATGCGCTTGCGTTCATCGTGATTACCTGCCTGGTGAACTCGATTAACTGCATCTGGGTCGCGGTGGCGGCGAAGTTCGTGCCGGATTGGGTGTACACGCTCGGCACGCTCTTCTTCAACGGCACAATTTCCGCGGTGGTGTTTTTCTTCGTTAACAAACGCATTTTCCCACAGGCATAAAAATGGGGGCTGTCCATCGCGGGCAGTCCCCTTTCTTTATGGCGTTTGTTCAATGCAGATAACCTGCTGATGCCCGAAATAGTTCGCCAGCGCCTGATTCACCCAGTAGCCCGACTGCCCCTCGTCCGCCAAACCCAGCGGGTTCAGGAACGCCGGACAGACCACGACATCCGGGATTTCGCAAATCTCGCCGGGCTGACGCAACGTTTGGAGGATTTCGGTGTACTGCTGATGATACGTCTGCGCCTCGCCGCTGATGAGCGCTTTTGCCGCTGCAACGCTCGTCGGACTTGCACCCGCCGTCGGATGCGCGGACGGCAGCGTCAGCACCAGCGCAAGCGACAGGGCGGCGGCGATTGCGGCGGAATGGCGCGTCAGGTACGAAAGCGCCGC
>ENA-OYAB01000512-OYAB01000512.1-human-gut-metagenome-genome-assembly--contig:-NODE-512-length-10617-cov-5.076974_pt1 | contig 10617 bp, 10 predicted proteins | sample MGYA00243422_ERZ652808 | MGnify/ENA primary metagenome ERZ652808 (study PRJEB26926, sample SAMN06164543) | human gut metagenome | biome: ENVO:00009003; feature: ENVO:2100002; material: ENVO:00002003...
CGAGATTAGCTGCAGTCTCGTGGGCTCGGAGATGTGTATAAGAGACAGGGCTATGCGCATTGCCCGCCGCACCCTGCGCATTGTGCACCAGAACATCGTGTTTGCGCTGGGCATCAAGGCGCTGTGCCTGCTGCTGGGTGCACTGGGCATTGCCGGAATGTGGGCAGCCATCTTTGCAGATGTGGGCGTGATGGTCATTGCCGTGCTCAACGCCACCCGCGCCCTGTATACCAAAGACCTGACCAAAAACTGACATAAACGCAAAACAGCCAGACCGGCAGCGCCGGTCTGGCTGTTGTTGTTTTGGGGAAATTTACAGCTTTTCCACCATCGCTGCTACGATCTTAGTGGCGGTGGCGACATATTCGCTGATGCTGAACTTCTTCACCACCAGCACCTCGTGGCCGTCCTCGTCGGCGTTGTCGCTCATGGCGCGCAGGATGACGCAGGGCACGCCGTTCTTGGCGGCGATCTGGCTCACAGCGGCACCTTCCATCTCCACGCAGTCGGGGGCGCATTTGGCCTCGATGGCGGCTTTGGTGGCGCTGTCGCCCACGAACATATCGCCGGTGGCGATCTTGCCTGCCAGAGCCTTGACGCCTGCGTCGGCGCAGGCTTTCTCGGCGGCGGCGATAAGGGCCGGGTCGCCGGTGTACTCCTTCAGGAAAGGCGGATTCTGGCAGATCATATCCAGCTGGGCGTCGTGGTACAGCACCGTCTTGCCGATGACCACATCGCCGATGCCGATCTTGCTGGTCATGTTGCCCGCAATGCCGGAGAAGATGATCTTCTCCGCGCCGAACTTGGTAATGAGCACCTGCGTGGTAGCGGCGGCGTTGGCCTTGCCCATACCGGCGCAGCACACCACCACCTGCTTGCCGGCCAGTGTACCCTTGTGGTACTCCACGCCGCCGTAGGGCTCAACGGTGACATTTTCCAGCTTTGCACACAGCTGGTCTACTTCATCGGGCATAGCGCCCATAATACCAAAGATCATGGTAAGCTCCTTTTACGATCAAAAATGGCCGCCGCGTGCGCTTTGGCCATATTCAGAGGAATGATTCTTTTTAATTCAGGAACCCGAACCGCCTGCGGAGCTTGTCGGGGTAAAACCCCTCCATCTGCTTACGCAGACCGCTCTGCCACTTAAAAGCCCCACTGGGGCTTTCATTGCTGCGCAAACGCGGGCATTTCGGGTTCCACTTTTCACGGGAAGGACTTTAAACATTAAACAGGAACTCGATGACATCGCCATCGTGCACAACATACTCCTTGCCCTCGGTGCGCTGCAGACCCTTGGCCTTGACGGCGGCGTAGTCGAAGTTGTTGGCTTCCAGATCGTTGTAGCCGATGACGCTGGCGCGGATGAAGCCGCGCTCGAAGTCGCTGTGGATCTTACCGGCAGCCTGCGGAGCCTTGGTGCCCTTGCGGATGGTCCATGCGCGGCACTCCTTCTTGCCGTCGGTCAGGAAGGAGATCAGACCCAGCAGGTCGTAGCTGGCGGTGATCAGGTTGTCCAGACCGCTGGCCTCGATGCCCATCTCGGCCAGAAATGCCTTCTTTTCCTCGGGGCTGTAATCCGCAATGTCCTCCTCGGTCTTGGCGCAGATGGGAATGTAGCGGGCGCCCTCTTCCTTGGCGCGGGCAGCCACCAGCGGAACGTACTTGTTGTTCTCGATGCCCTCCATCAGGTCATCCTCGCCCACGTTGCAGGCGTACAGCACCGGCTTTGCGCTCAGCAGACCCATTTCGTGCAGCACGGTCTGCTGCTCGGTGTCGGTGGGGTCAAAATCGAAGCTGCGGGCGGGCTTACCGGCGCTCAGATGGTCGGCCAGCTGCTGCAGCCAAGCGGCCTCGGCGGCAGCGCCCTTGTTGTTGCCGCTCTTGGCAGCTTTTGCCATGCGGCCAGCGCGGTTCTGCACCACCTCAAGGTCGGAGAGGATCAGCTCGTAGTCGATGGCTTCAATATCGGCAATGGGATTCACGGCCTCGGCCTTGGTCACGTCCTCCACCACATGGATGATGTTGTCATCGTCAAAGCAGCGCACCACGTGCACGATGGCGTCGCACTCGCGGATATGGCCAAGGAACTTGTTGCCAAGGCCTGCGCCCTGACTTGCACCCTTCACAAGACCGGCAATGTCCACGAACTCCACGATGGCGGGGGTCTTTTTGTTGGTCTGCCAGATCTTGGCCAGCTTGTCCAGCCGCTTGTCCGGCACAGCCACGATGCCGGAGTTCGGCTCGATGGTGCAGAAGGGATAGTTTGCAGCCTCCGCATTCTTGGTGGAGGTGATGGCGTTGAACAGAGTGGACTTGCCCACGTTGGGCAGGCCGACGATACCTAACTTCATATAAAATACGCTCCTTACACGTTTTTTGGCATAACGATACATCTACCATTATACGCGATGAACCCCGCCAGCGCAAGGGGGCAGGGCTATCTTGAATCAGGAATCCTGAAATAATCCGGGATGGTTTATCGGCAAGAAATCAAATCTCGGAAGTTCTGCGGTAAACGTTTCTTGCCGATAGCGCGGCTGCGTAAGGCGTACCCTAGGCAGAAATGTGAAAAAAACTACACTTCCTTCTTTATTTTGTCATAACTGTCCCGTATAATAGAAAGGAAAGAGCCTGTCAAAACGCCCGGAAGGGCTGAAGATACAGCAAAAACCTGCATAAAAGGGGAGGAAAACACTTATGGCAAACGAAAAGATCCTTGTGGTGGACGACGACGCCAACATCTGCGAGCTGCTGCGGCTGTACCTGACCAAGGAGGGCTATCAGGTCACGGTGGCAAACGATGGCGAAGAAGGACTGGAAAAGTTCAACGCGGTCAAGCCGGACATGGTGCTGCTGGACGTGATGATGCCCCGCATGGACGGTCTTGAGGTCTGCCGCCGCATCCGCAAGGCGGGCAACACCCCGGTGATGATGCTTACCGCCAAGGGCGAGACCTTTGACAAGGTGCTGGGCCTGGAGCTTGGCGCAGACGATTACATGGTAAAGCCCTTTGACGCAAAAGAGGTGGTGGCACGCATCAAGGCGGTGCTGCGCCGTTGCCAGACGACCTCCGCTGCCGCCGAGAGTACCGAGGGCGTCATCGAGTTCGACAACCTGCGGCTGGATATGAACAGCTATGAACTGCGGGTCAAGGGCAAGGTAGTGGAAGCTCCCCCCAAGGAGCTGGAACTGCTGAATTGTCTGGCCTCCCACCCCAACCGCGTGTACACCCGCGACCAGCTGCTGGACGAGGTGTGGGGCTTTGAGTACTACGGCGACAGCCGCACCATTGATGTCCATGTCAAGCGCCTGCGCGAAAAGCTGGCCGGTGCTTCCGATAAGTGGGAGCTGAAAACCGTCTGGGGCGTGGGCTATAAGTTCGAGGTGCGTCAGTAATGCGTAAAAGTATCTCCACGGCCTTTTTCTCCATGGTGTCCACCCTGATGGTGCTGGGCATCGTGCTGATGGGCTGCTCGGAGTGGGTGCTGTTCAAGAATTATTTTGCGAAGGATCGCTACGAAACACTGGATCAGGTGGTAAATGTCGCCAAGCGTACCGCGGAGTATCTGGTAAACAGCGAGACCATGCCGCAGGGCGCAGAGCTGGACGCTTTGAACACCAAGTTGGAGATCATCGGCGAGAGCGCCGAGGCGTATCTGTTTTTCACCGACCGACAGGGCAATGTGCTTATTGCCTCCGACCCGGACAAGCTTACCACCACCACCGTGCCGCTGGATATCTGCCAGCGCGCCAACGCAGTGGCTGACCCGGACGCCCGGCACTACCACGCTTTCGGCGATTTGGGCGGCGCCCTGACCGAAAAAAGCTATATCGCGGCGGTGGAGACCATCGACGACCAGAGCCTGTTCAGCGGCTGGCTGTTTTTGTGCTCCTCCGGCGCGCAGCTCACCGACTTCAAGCAGCAGTTCTGGTCTAACTTCCTCATGTCCGCCTGCGTGATGCTGCTGTGCGCTAGCGTGCTGACCCGCCTGTTGATGCGTCAGCTTACCGACCCGCTGCAGAAGGTGACCGATGCCGCCCAGCGCTTTGGCGGCGGCGACCTCTCCGTCCGCGTGGAGGGCGTGGAGGGCGATGGCGAGGTGGCAGACCTTGCCCGCACCTTCAACCAGATGGCGGAGAACATCCAGTCCAACGATAACTCCCGGGGACAGTTCATGGGCAACATCGCCCACGAACTGCGCACCCCCATGACCACCATCAAGGGCTTTGTGGACGGCATTCTGGACGGCACCATCTCGCCCGAGATGCAGAACCACTACCTGCAGCTGGTCAGCGAGGAGACCGGCCGTCTGGCACGGCTCATCCAGAATATGCTGGATCTCTCCAAGCTGGAAAGCGGCGAGTATCAGGTGAACGCCCGGATGTTCAATATCTGGGAGACCCTGACCGGCGTGGCACTGGCGGCAGAGCAGCGCATCAATGACGGCATGATCGAGCTGGAAGGCCTGACCATGGATGAAAAGGTGCTGGTCTACGCCGACCCCGACCTGATCCATCAGGTGGCGTATAACCTGCTGGACAACGCCATCAAGTTCACCCCGGCGGGCGGTACCATCCGCTTCAGCGTGGAAAAGCTTGGCCCCGAGGCCGAGATCTCCATCTGGAACTCCGGGCAGGGCATCAGCCCGGAGGCGCTGCCCTATGTGTTCGAGCGGTTCTATAAAGAGGATCGTTCCCGCGGCCTGCACGCCCGCGGCTCCGGCCTTGGGCTGAATATCTGCAAGGTGCTGGTCAATTTGTCCGGCGGGCAGATCCGCGTGGAGAGCCAGCAGGGCGAGTGGTGCCGCTTTGTGTTCACCCTGCCAACCTGTTCCCCCAATCCCGGCGGCATGAAGCGCCTGCCGGACGCCGCCGGTCAGCCCGGCGCAGTGGAGGACCCCGCCAGCATGAAGCCGGTAGAATAAGACCCCGCAGCCAGACTGCCCCGCCCGGGCGGTCTGGCTGCTTTGGCGTTGTTGGAATAAAAATCCTGCTTACCGCTGTGACCCCCTCTTGTGAAAATGCGTTTGGAGCACTCCGCAGAGTGCGACAAACGCGAAATTTAAAATGATTTTTCCGCTAAAAATGGCTAGAGCGCAGCGGAAGCCATTCTAAATCGTCCATGCGGAAAAGACAGTGCGGCGAAAGAGTTCTGCCGCGCCGTCTTTTTCCTGCTATCACTTTACTTTCGTAAAAAATTGTGCCATAATGGGTGCAGTATTCCGGCTTTGCAAAAGCCACGCCCCGGCTCGGGAAAGCGGGGCGCAAACCACACAGAATGAGGGGTAAACGTTATGAGCAAGATCATCATCCCGGCAAACTACAAACCCGCGCTGAACCTGTACGACACGCAGCGCGCCATCGGCACGGTGAAGCGGCTGTTTGCCGATACCCTGTGCGCCACGCTCAACCTGTACCGCGTGTCCGCACCGCTGTTTCTGGAGGCTTCCACCGGCCTGAACGACGATCTGAACGGCGTGGAGCGCAAGGTTACCTTTGACATCAAGGACAGCGGCACCGAGGCACAGGTGGTGCAGTCGCTGGCAAAATGGAAGCGTCAGGCGCTGAAGGACTACGGCTTCCGCGTGGGCAAGGGTCTGTACTGCGACATGAACGCTATCCGCCGGGACGAGGAGCTGGATAACCTCCACTCGGTCTATGTGGATCAGTGGGACTGGGAAAAGATCATCACGGTGGAGGACCGCAACGAGACCTACCTGAAAAACGTGGTGCGCTGCATCGTGTCTGCGGTGTGCGCCACCGAGATGAACCTGCACGCCATGTTCCCCCAGCTGCAGGAGCTGCCCCTGCACACCCCCAACGTGACCTTTGTCACCACGCAGGAGCTGGAGGACAAGTACCCCGATCTGACCCCGAAGGAGCGGGAGAACGCCTTTGTCAAGGAGAACGGCACCACCTTCCTGATGAAGATCGGCGCACCCTTGCGCAGCGGCAAGCCTCACGACGGCCGCGCCCCGGACTACGATGACTGGGATCTGAACGGCGATTTGCTGTTCTGGAACGACCCGCTGCAGTGCAGCTACGAATTGAGCAGCATGGGCATCCGTGTCAGCCCGGAGAGCATGGACAGGCAGCTGACCATGGCGGGCTGCGATGACCGCCGCGCCCTGCCTTTCCACAAGGCAGTGCTGGCTGGTGAGCTGCCCTACACCATCGGCGGCGGCATCGGCCAGAGCCGCCTGTGTATGCTGCTGTTGGGCAGCGTCCACATCGGTGAGGTACAGGCCAGTGTCTGGGACAAGGCCACCCGCGAGGCCTGCGCTAAGGCCGGCATCCCGCTGCTGTAAGCGGAACGTTTTTCAGCGGAAAATACTTTTGATTTGAAATACAGCCAAGCCTGCGGGCTTGGCTGTATTTCGCTTTTTCTTTTATAAAAAACAAGAAGGGACAGCCTGTGGGCTGTCCCTTCTTCTGTTTTATATCTTATTAGTTTTGCTTTTTCCAGCGGCGCATGACACCCATGCCCAGTGCATAGGGGCCGGTGTGCACCGCAATGGTGCAGCCGATCTGCAAAAGTCCTACCTCACACTGTGCGCCGGGGTACTTGGCGCGCAGGGCGGCACGGGTCTGCATCCACAGACGCTTGCCCTCGTCGGCATCGTAGCCGTAGCCCACCGTAATGCGGTAGTCGTCCGGGGTACCGCCGTGGGCATCCAGATAGTTCATCAGCTGCTCCAGCGCCTTTTCAAAGCTCTTCTGTCGGCCGCGGGCTACGCCGCCGGAGAAGATCTCGCCCTCCTTGAACAGGATCATGGGCTTCAGTCCCAGCATATTGGCGGCGCGGCCGGTCACCTTGCCGATGCGCCCGCCCTTGATGAGGTAGTCCAGATCACCCACAGTAAAGAAGATCTGGTTGGTGGATTTTTCCGCTTCCAGCCAAGTCACAGTCTCGTCCAAGGTGCAGCCTGCATCCCGCATGGCTACGGCATTTTCCACCATGGTGGATTCGGTCACGGTGGCGGCGGCAGAGTCGATGACCTCGATGCGGGCATCGGGGTAGTCCTCCAGCACCAGATCCCGGGCGTTGCGGGCGCTGCCCACGCAGCCACTCATCTTGCCGGTGAACACCAGACACAATACCGCCCGACCCGCCTCGGCGTGTGCGCGGAAGGCCTTTTCAAAGTCCTCGATAGAGGCCAGACTGGTCTTGGGGTAGGCCGCCGGGTTATCCACCATGAACTGATAAAAGTCCCGCACAGGGATCTCCAGCCCTTCCTTGCGGTAATGCTCGCCGTCCAGCGATACATAAAAGGGCACGACCTCGATGCCAAGCTGCTTGGCGGTGTCCAGCGTCAGGTCGCAGGCGCTGTCGGTAATGATATCAAACATCTGTGACGCTTCCTTTTCTGAAACTCGGGGGCTGCTTTTTGCGGCAGCTCAGCCGCGGTGGATGTAGGCCTCGCGCTCTGCGCCCACCGAGATATAGGTGATCTTGCAGCCCACAGCCTTTTCCAGATATTCCACATAATCGCGGGCCTGCTGGGGCAGGTCCTCCCACTTGCGGGCTGCGGTGATATCGCAGTGCCAGCCGGGCAGGTACTCCACCACGGGCTGAGCGGTATCCAGTGCCTCACCCATGGGGAAGCGGGTGGTGGTGGTGCCGTCGGTCAGCTTGTAAGCGGTGACCATGGGGATCTTTTCCATGTAATCCAGCACATCCAGCAGGGTCAGAGCCACCTCGTCGCAGCCCTGGCAGAACACGCCGTAGCGGCTTGCCACCAGGTCGATGGGGCCCACGCGGCGGGGACGGCCGGTGGCTGCGCCGTACTCGTGGCCAGCCTCACGCAGGGCGTGCTTCTCTTCCTCGGTCATAGCCAGTTCGGCGGCAAAGGGGCCGTCGCCCACGCAGGAGGAGTAGGCCTTCATGACGCCGATGGAGTTGTGCAGCTTGTGGCCGGGGATACCGGCACCGATGGGTGCATAAGCACCGATGACGTTGGAGGAGGTGGTGTAGGGGTAGATGCCAAAGTCGATATCGCGCAGTGCGCCCAGCTGTGCCTCAAACAGCACCTTCTTGCCGGCTGCATCGGCATCGGCCAGATACTGACCCACATCGCAGATATAGTCCTTGAAGATGGCGGCATACTTTTCGAGCCATGCCCACATCTCGTCCACGCTGATGGGCGCTGCGTTGTAGCTGCCCTCCATGACCAGATTCTTGGAATCCACCATGGTGACCAGACGCTTCTTCACGGCGTCGTCCAGATGCAGCAGATCGCCCATGCGCAGGGTCTTTTTCATGTACTTGTCGCCGTAAGCGTAGGCAATGCCGCGCTTGGTGGAGCCGAACTGTGCGCCGGTCTTGGACAGGCGTGCCTCCTCCAGGCCATCCTGCTCCACATGGTAGGGCATGGTGATGGTTGCGCGGTCGGAAATCTTCAGATTTGCCGGGGTGATCTCAATGCCCTGCTCGCGCAGCTTATTGATCTCGCCGTCCAGATGATGCGGGTCGATGACCATGCCGTTGCCCATAACGCACACGACGTTGGGGCGCAGGATGCCGGAGGGCAGCAGGTTCAGTACGAACTTGCCGCGCTCGTTTTTAACGGTATGGCCTGCGTTGTTGCCGCCCTGATACCGTGCAACGATGTCATACTCCTGGCTGATCAGGTCGACCATGCGGCCCTTGCCCTCATCGCCCCAGTTGATACCCGTAATTGCAGTAAGCATAATAAATGACCTCTTTATCCTTTTTTCAAAAGACAGCCTTTTCCGTGCACCTTGCCCGGGATACGCTACCTTGGGTAAAACGCACCGGTTTGCTGCCCTTGCGGCACGCACCAATGCTATTATAGTATAGCACAGTCTGCCGCGCAAAAAAAGGGGGAATGCACCTTTTTGCGGCGTATTCCCCCTATAAAATCACGTTCTCAGCTGCGCTCCCCGGTCAGGTCGGTGCGGCGGGTCACCTTGTGGATGGTGCCGTCCGGTTCCTGAATGGACGTGCGCTCCAGCTGGCTGCGCAGGCTGGCCTTGATGTCGGCCAGATACTCCTGCCGCAGTGCCTGCTGCTCGGCTTTTTCGGCCTCGGTCAGGCCGGCGGTCTTGCTCTTTTTGGCCAGCGCATTGATGCGGGCGATCTTTTCTTCCGTCATAAGGGGAACCTCCTGTATTTCATCGTAAAATATGCTATAATGTAGACAAGACCATTATAGCAAAGGATGATACCAATGGCAACACAACGCAACTATGCCCAGCAGATGGACGCCGTGCTGGCAACCCTTGGCGATACCCGCCCGCGGCTTTTGCTCCACGCCTGCTGCGGCCCCTGTTCCAGTGCCGTGCTGGAACAGCTGTGCCGGTATTTTGAGATCACGGTGCTGTACTATAACCCCAACACATGGCCGGCGGCAGAGTATTACCGCCGGGGCGAGGAGCTGCAAAAGTTTGTAGCAGCCGCCCACCCGCTGGGGGTGACCGTGGTGGAGGACACTTACGATCCGCAGCAGTTCTACACCGCCGTAGCCGGGCTGGAAAACGAGCCGGAGCGCGGCAGCCGCTGCACCGTCTGCTACCGGCTGCGGATGCGCCGCGCGGCGCAGTACGCGCGGGACAACGGCTTTGACTGGTTCACCACCACCCTGTCCATCAGCCCCCACAAGGACGCCGCACGCATCAACGCCATCGGGCAGGAATTGGAGGCAGAGTTCGGGGTAAAGCATCTGCCCTCGGACTTCAAAAAGCACAACGGCTACCTGCGCAGCCTGCAGCTTTCGGAGCAGTACGGCCTGTACCGGCAGGACTACTGCGGCTGCGAGTTCAGCGCCAAAGCAAGAGGCATTGAGGGATAACGCAAAATGATTTAAAATGCGCTGCGCGTTCGCTTTGCGCATCATCAGCGGAATCATTATTTATAATTTCGGGGTCCAGGAAAGTCTGCGGACTTTCCTAGACCCCATTTTCACAGAAAGGGTTATAGGGAGGCGGCGCATCATTCCTCCGGCAGTCTTGCCACCAGCAGGGTAAAGACCACCAGCCCTATGCAGGGCACGATGTTGGAGGCCATACCGGCGGCAAGCCCCGCACGCTCGGCCACCATGCCGATGACCCACGGCATCAGGATGGCGCCGCTGGAGGCCACCGGCAGCATGATGCCCATGCTGGTCACGCTGGTCATGCGGCCCGCGCTGGCCACGGCGGTGGGGTTCAGCCCGGACATGGAGATGGCAAAGGCGAACAGCAACGCAATGGCTGCGCCCTGCGTGTGCGCCATGACCAGCAATATGTAAAACACGGTGCACAGCACGCTCATGCCCACCATGGCCTTGCGGGGATTTTTTAAGGGAAACACAAAGGCGATGAGCAACCGTCCCACCAGCGTAGCGCCCCACATCACGGTGACGGTGTAGGCCGCCAGCGTGCCCGCAATGATACCGCTGCCCTTGAAGTAGGTCACCATCCAGCCGTTGACGCTCTGCTCGGCGGCGTTCTGGAAGAACAGCAGCCCGGTAAGCAGCCAGAAACGGGCAGAGCGCAGAAAGCTCCAGTCGATGGATTCTTTCTCTGCGTTGCTTTTACTCTTGCCGCCGCGCAGCGGGGTAAAGACTGTCTCTTATACACATCTCCGAGCCCACGAGACTGCAGCTAATCTCG
>ENA-OYAB01000513-OYAB01000513.1-human-gut-metagenome-genome-assembly--contig:-NODE-513-length-10610-cov-6.528659_pt1 | contig 10610 bp, 8 predicted proteins | sample MGYA00243422_ERZ652808 | MGnify/ENA primary metagenome ERZ652808 (study PRJEB26926, sample SAMN06164543) | human gut metagenome | biome: ENVO:00009003; feature: ENVO:2100002; material: ENVO:00002003...
CCGCCGGTACTTGATGGTGCATTAGCAGCATCTTAGTACCGCTGCAGGGGTAACTGAGACCTTAGCGAGGCTTAAGCCGAGGTTAGTTCGAAGTTACACAGAGTGGAAACGAGCGGAAGCGTTCCCTGGTTGGTAATGGCAAAAATGTTTAATCTAAGTAGTGTATTGCAACCTGCAAATGTCAGGTTATGCCTCTAAAAAGTTTCGTAAGATGATTGTTCCTTTTGGTGTCAGAATCGATTCCGGATGGAACTGGACACCATATATTTCATAATCCTTGTGTTTGACTGCCATGATCTCATCATCGTCGGTTCGGGCAATAACGGTAAGAACATCCGGGAAGTTTTCTTCGGAAGCGGCAAGGGAATGATATCTGGCAACCTCGATCCGTTTCTGAAGTCCCTTGAACAGTTTGCAGTTGATGTCGACATTTGCAACGGACATTTTGCCATGCATCAGCTTTTTGGCGTATGTGATCGTTGCACCGTAGGTTTCACAGATTGCCTGATGTCCGAGACAGACACCAAGGATCGGAACCTTGCCGGCAAAATAGGAGATGGCTTCTTCACAGATACCTGCATCGGAAGGTCTTCCGGGACCGGGTGAAATGATGATCTTCTCCGGGTTCATTGCTTCAATCTCCTGACAGGTGTATTCATCATTTCGTATTACCTTGATGTCAGGATTGATCTTTCCTACAAGCTGATACAGATTGTAGGAAAAGCTGTCATAATTATCGATCAGTAATATCATGCTTCGTCACCTCGTATCTTCTGAGAATTAATCAATGCATCCGTTACGGCTTTTGCTTTGTTGATGCATTCCTGGAATTCATTTGCCGGTACACTGTCGGCTACAATGCCGGCACCGGAACGGACAAATACTTTATTTCCTTTGCGGTATGCGATTCGGATCGCGATGCAGGTATCCAGATTTCCTGAGAAATCGATATAACCGATCGCGCCGCCGTAAATACCTCGTTTGTTATTTTCAAGCTCGTTGATGATCTCACATGCCCGGATCTTCGGTGCACCGGATAAGGTTCCGGCCGGAAGAACCGCATCGACAGCGGAGATCGCATCCAGATCCTCACGGAGTGTTCCGCGTACGGTAGAGCCGATATGCATAACGTGTGAATAACGCTGGATGGACATATATCGTTCGACTTCGACCGTTCCAAACTGACTGACCTTTCCGAGATCATTTCTTCCGAGATCCACTAACATATTGTGTTCTGCAAGTTCCTTTTCATCTGCCATCAGGCTCTTTTCCAGTTCCAGATCTTCGACCTTTGTTTTTCCCCTTGGTCTTGTGCCTGCCAGAGGAAATGTGTGGAGAACGCCATCCTCTACCTTGACCAGAGTTTCAGGGGAAGCCCCGGCAACCTCGATCGTGTCACCGTCAAAGTAGAACATGTAAGGAGATGGGTTTGTGCTTCGGAGCAGCCGGTAGGTATCGAACAGGCTTCCTTCCATTTCGGCTTCCAGTCGGTTGGAAAGCACGACCTGAAAAATATCTCCTTCATATATATAGTGCTTTGCCTTTTCTACCATCCGGCAGTAGGCTTCTTTGTCAAATAATGGTTTGAATTCTGTCTTAAGAACAGGAGCAGGAATATCGGCTTCTGCGCCATGGAGAATGAGTTCTTTCATTTCTTTGATATCCTGTAAGGCTTTCTGATATCCTTCTTCGATATTTGCTGTGTCGGCATTTGCGATCAGGATCAGCTTGGATCTTACATTGTCAAATGCGATCACCTTGTCAAATAACATCAGGTCGACATCTTGAAATCCTTCCTCGTCCTTTGCATCAAGCACCAGCTTCTTTTCACTGTATTTCAGATAGTCATAAGAGAAATATCCAACCAGTCCGCCGGTGAAAGTAGGGAAGCCTTCGATCTTAGGGCTCTTATAATCTTTTAAAACCTCACGGATGAAGATTTCCGGATGGATGCCGGAGGTCTCTTTGATGACTGCTCCGTTCTCATCCTTTAATGTCAGGGTTCCGTTCATACAGATGATATCCAGTTTTGGACTGTATCCAAGGAAAGTGTATCTTCCCCAGAGCTCCTGATTCTCCACGCTTTCCAGAATGTAGCAATGCTCATTTTCCGCTTTTAGTTTCTTTAGCAGATTGATCGGAGTGATGATATCGGAGAGCATCTCATAACAGACCGGAACCATGTGGTATCCCTGTTCGGCGTATTCTTTTGCTTCGCTAAGTGTTGGTCGTATCATATGTTTCACCTCGTTCATAAATAGTAGTTTAATAAGTTGTTTGAAATTGTTGATGTATGGTGAGGTGCGCTTTGCCTAAGTTGCTTTTTATAAAAAGAAAAAGCACCATCAGAAGATTGCATAAAAAAATCTCATCCAAAAGCAAAACGCTTATAGGACAAGATACAAATACAACACTCCTGCGGTGCCACCTATATTCATCAAAATCTGATGCACTCAACCATATACTAACATATATGTACTTTCTATAACGGGAAGTCTCCGTCGCCCCTACTAGATTCGCTCGTTCGGTTTGCCCTCGCAAGTCCATTCACTTAAGAAATCATCACTGCAATCTCACCACCTGCAGTTCTCTGGACATGTTGTTCATAAGCTACTCTTCTTGCTCATTGGTTTGTTTTATTGTATTCATATTGCACCGGTATGATATATTTGTCAAGAACTAATTTTATAATTGTTCAAAAAAAGGTACAATTATTTCGATGGAAAACCTTGTTTATTCGTTAAAAATCACTATAATAAAAGTAAGATGACTCGCTATGCGCAAGTATAGCTTTTAATACTGAAAATATACGGAACGTGTATGTAATGCATGATATATGATTCGTATAAATAATCAATGGAGGACTATAATCGTGGAAGAACGTAAAAATTTTGGTTTCGGTGTATTGATCGATATTTTGAAGAAAAATCCAAAAACAATTGTTTTGACTGAAGGTACTGATCCCCGTATTCTGGAAGCATCTTCAAGACTTCTTGCAAGTAACTTCCTGCATCCGATTCTTGTAGGAGATCCTGATAAGATTTATGAAGTTGCAGAGGAAAGCGGTTTTAATATAAGAGGTTCCGAGATCATTAATCCAAGGAATTTTGATCGTATGGATGAGATGGTTGAGATGTTCTGTGAACTCAGAAAGAGCAAGGGTGTGACACCGGAGCAGGCAAGAGAGATCCTGTATCAGAACAACTACTTTGGTACGATGCTTGTTAAGATGGGAATTGCAGATTCGCTTCTCGGTGGTGCTACATATTCAACTGCAGATACAGTAAGACCTGCTTTACAGCTGATCAAGACAAGACCGGGCAACACACTGGTTTCATCCTGCTTCATTCTGGTACGTCCGTTTGCAACAGGTGGTAATGAAGTGTTCGCTATGGGTGACTGTGGTATCAACATCAAGCCAAATGAAGATGAGCTGGTTGAGATCGCAGAGGAGACGGTTCGTTGTGCAAGAATCTTCGGTGTAGATCCAAAGGTTGCATTCTTAAGCTATTCAACCTATGGCTCCGGTAAGGGCGAAGATGTGGATAAGATGAGAAATGCAGCAAGAAAGACAAAGGAGCGTAACCCTGATCTTCCGATCTCAGGTGAGATTCAGTTCGATGCAGCCGTATCACCTAGAGTTGCAAAGAAGAAATGTCCGCAGTCAGAGGTTGCAGGAAATGCAAATACCTTTATCTTCCCTGATATCAATGCAGGAAATATCGGTTATAAGATTGCACAGAGAATGGGTAACTTCTCAGCATATGGCCCGATTCTGTTAGGACTTAATTCTCCTATCAACGATCTGTCCAGAGGATGTACAGCAGATGAGGTTTATTCTATGGCGATCATCACAGCAGCATTAGCAGATAATAAAGATGCATAAATTGTAGATAGATAAAAGCCGGACACTATCTTTGGTTTAAAGAGATAGTGTCCGGCTTTTGTCTATTGTCTAAAGATGATTATTCTATTTGCAGGAATTCTGCGGCTGTTAATATTTGTGGCTTTTGAAGTCCTGATTCTGCTGATTTTTCATTGCAAGAAAGTGTGATTTTTCTTGAAATAAATGGGTAAATGGTTTACCATAATATCATGAGTATTTAGTATGGGATTGTAGCGTTTTTTTAGCGTGAAGGGCGAACAAATGACGCCTGTGAGACAGAAAAATTGGGACAGCATATTTGTGGGTGTCAGAATGGAGATTTGAATGAGTTTCGTGTATTCATTGTTTTTGAAGAGAGCCGGAGAGGAACTTTCACAATTTGATAACAGAATTTCTAACATGCTTCCAGTGGCTGCCGGTCTGGTTTTTTTTGATATGCGAAACTATCGTAATGATAATGGGGAATTTAATGTTTATATAGAGTGGAATGAGGAATTGAATTCCATCCTGAATGACAGACTGCCTTCGGGTGGTTATTTTATAAAGGCAACAGGAAAACAGGCAAGACAGTTGGAAGAAAAAACAGGTGGAATTCCTGTTTATATGAAGTTGATCGCACATGAGGGCAGGCTGTATCCGTATCGCACATATGTGATGTGGAATGGCAGGCCTTTTAGTGTGGAATTTAACGGAAATATATTGATTCCGGTTGATTATAAGAAGAAAGCAGAGAACGTGAGGATACAGGGTTCGCAGAATGGCGGTAAAGGCAAACGTACGGATGTATCCGGAAGCCAGATGAGTAGTCAGAGAGGGGTGTTTGGCACAAGCCAGCGTGGATTTTTGACAGGTAGCAATCGGGGCTTCTTTTTTGAAAGTCAGAATGGCTTTTCCTTTGGCAGTAACCGAGGTTATCTGACGGGCAGCAATCGTGAATTCTGGACGAGTAGCAATCGACCTTGGATGTATGAGTGGGAATATGAGAATGGCAGCCAGAGAAGTTTATTCGGTGGTAGTCAGAGAAGTCTGTTTAGTACAAGTCAACGTGGAAATTTCTTTGGAAGTCAAAGCAGACTTTTTGGCACAAGTCAGCAGAGTTTTCTTTTTGGCAGCCAGCGAGGATTTTTGACAGGCAGTAATCGAAGCTTCTTTTTTGGAAGCAACCGAGGCTATCTGACGGGCAGCAATCGTGAATTCTGGACAAGCAGTAATCGGCCTTGGATGTATGAGTGGGAATACGAGAATGGCAGCCAGCGTGGATTTTTAGCAGGCAGCCGGTACACACCGACATTTTATCAGGTAACAGATGGCGGGGCAGATGATTATGACATTCCACATTGGTATTATATGCCGCCGGAATGGCAGCTTATAAACCGGTCAAAACGACCATGCAGCAGAAAAGGCGGAAACAGCACATTTGGCTATGGGCTGGATTTAATATAGAGCGGAAGCGTCCCTTGGCTGAGAAGGTCAAGAGCCTGTAACTAATCAATATTTAGTCGGTTTTCAATTATCTTGAAAGGACAACATATGGACGGATTTCATTCCTTATGGTCAAAACCATATATGGCGGGAAAACAAGCGGAAGAATATTGGATGCAGGACTATGAAGTCCTTACGATGATTCTTTCGGCATTGATGTGGAGAAAACACAATGGGGGGATCCGTTTGTGTGCGGATGCAGAGGCAAGAGTATTTATCGAGAAGCTGGGACTTGCGCACATCTGGAATCTCGGAATCGAGGAAATTACAGTGCCGGAAGCGGTACCGGAAAAGGTGTTCTGGGCAGCCGGCAAATTATATTCATTGAAAAAAATGCATATGCCTGCGGTTATGGTGGATCTGGATTTGATCATCTGGAAGGATATACGGAATATTATAAAAGATACGGATATCTGTGCAATACACAGAGAAGGGATATTCCCTGATGTGTATCCGGGAAAAGAGTTTTTCCATATGAAGCAGGAGTATCGGTTTGACCCGGACTGGAGCTTTGAGGTTCTTCCGGTCAATACCTGTATGTTATACATCGCGGATGAAGCGTTTAAGAATTATTATGTTGACAGTTCGATCACATTTATGGAGAATTGTCTGGAGACAGAGGAGAATCTTTGCCATATGGTATTTGCGGAACAGCGGCTTCTTGCGATGTGCGCAGAGAAGCAGGGAAAGCAGATATCATCTTTTTTTCCCGGTTCGGCACAGATCGAGAACCAGGATATCTTCACACATTTATGGGGCTATAAGAACATTCTGAAATTCAATTATAAAGAAAGGGAAGCTTTTAACCGTAAAATGTATGATCGCATCGTCCGGGAATTTCCGGAAGAAGAGACGACACTCAAGCAGCTTTCGATATCAGGACTATAGGGAGAATGGTATGAAACTTTTACGCAAAATACCAAAGGAAATATACATATATATCGCATGGGGCATACTCGTAGGGGCAGTGAACTTAGGGTCTGCTTGGTTTTTTATGTACAAATGCGGGATAAATGAGATCTATGCCAATTATATGTCGTGGATTTTGTACAACTATGTGTCATTTGCGACAAACCGCAAATCTGTATTCCACACAAAGGCAGCTACGGTAAAGGCATATTTTATCGAACTGGCATTATTCTATCTGAGCCGGGTATCTACACTTCTGATCGAAACGGGAATTATCTTTGCGCTTGTCACCGGACTGAAATGGAATGCGATGGGCGTTAAGGTGTTTACATCGATCCTTGTGATCTTTTTGAATTATTTTATCAGTAAGAAATTTATCTTTTCCATTCAATACGAAAAGAAAAATAGCGGAGAAATGTTGTCGGAAGACGAAGTATGCCGTGAAATCGTGAGATAATTAATAAAAACTTTACAAGATTTATTTCCATATTTTTGTAAAATGTAGTACAATATCGGCGTAACCATGCATTCTGTGCAGTATGTGTGGTTTATACATAAGCTGACAAAGTAAATTTTTATAGAATTTAACAATGCAGGATTTCTTCTATATCTTTCACAGATAACCTGGATGGTATAGATATGGAAGAAAATGGAAATCATACTTTATATTAAGGAGAATTATTGAATATGAGTAGAAGAGTAGTGATTACAGGAATGGGAGCGGTTACTCCACTTGGCTTGAATGTGGATGAGTTCTGGAACGGCTTAAAAGAAGGCAGACATGGTTTTGGACCGATTACACAGTTTGATGCATCAGAATATAAGTGCAAGGTTGTAGGTGAAGTAAAAGGATTTGTAGCAAAAGATTATATTGATCCAAAGGCTGCAAGAAGAATGGCAAGATTTTCACAGTTCGCGGTTGCAGCAGCAAAGGAAGCAGTTGCAGATGCAAAGCTTGACATGACAGCAGAAGATCCATACATGGTTGGAACCTGTGTTGGTTCCGGTGTAGGAAGTCTTCAGGAACTTGAAAGTGCATATGAGAAGATCATGACAAAGGGACCGAATCGTGTAAGCCCATTTACAGTACCTATGATGATCAGCAATATCGCAGCAGGTAATATTGCGATTCAGCTTGGCTGCAAGGGAAAGAGTATTGATGTTGTTACAGCATGTGCATCCGGTACAAACAGTATCGGTGAAGCATTCCGTACAATTCAGTATGGAGATGCAGATGTAATGATCGCCGGTGGTACAGAAGCAGCAGTTTCACCGATCGGTATCTCGACATTTGATGCATTAACAGCGTTGTCATCATCTGATAATCCGGACAGATGCTCAATTCCATTTGATAAAGAGAGAGATGGTTTCGTTCTTGGTGAAGGTTCCGGCATCGTTATTCTTGAGGAACTGGAACATGCTAAGAAGCGTGGCGCAAAGATTTATGCAGAGATCAGCGGATACGGATGCTCCAGTGATGCATTCCATATCACAGCACCGGAAGATTCAGGCGAGAGCCCTGCAAAAGCTATGTTAAATGCTGTAAAAGATGCAGGCGTATCCCCGGAGGATGTTGCATATATCAATGCACACGGAACCAGTACACATTTAAACGATCTGGTTGAGACCAGAGCGATCAAGAAAGCATTTGGCGATCATGCAAAGGACATCAAGATTAATTCTACAAAGTCTATGACAGGACATCTTCTTGGCGCAGCAGGTGCGATCGAATGTATCGTTACAGCAAAGACGATCGAGGAAGGCTATATCCACAGAACCCGTGGTCTTCATGAGAGTGAAGAAGAATTGGATCTTGATTATTGTAAAGAGCCATATGAGCAGGAGGTTGACTGTGCGATCAGCAATTCTCTTGGATTTGGCGGACATAATGCATGTATTCTTTTACAGAAATATAAGGAGCAGTAAAAAGAAATGTTATTTATAAAGAAAAAGGCAAAAGAAGCCGAGATGAAAAAAATGAAGGCTGTCGAAGCAGAACAGCCAAAACCGGAGACTGTAAAATGTCCGAAATGTGGAGCTGAGCTTGATAAGCAGAGAGTTGTAAAGGCAAAATATATCTGTTATGAATGTGGTTCTTATTTCCGTGTTAAGACAAAGAACCGTATTAAGATGGTAACAGATCCAAAGTCATTTGAACCATGGTTTGAAGATATGCCGATGTCAAATCCGTTAAATACAGCCGGATATGAGGATAAGGTTAAGGCTGCGCAGGAAAAGACAGGACTGAAAGAAGCGGTTACAGTCGGTAAGGCTCTGATCAATGGTGAGCCGGCAATGATCGGTATCTGTGATGCCAGATTCCTGATGAGCAGTATGGGCTATGTTGTTGGTGAGAAGATTGCCAGAGCGGTTGAGCGTGCGACAGAAGAAAAGCTTCCTGTATTCATGTTCTGTTGTTCCGGTGGTGCCAGAATGCAGGAGGGTATCATTTCCCTGATGCAGATGGCAAAAACCTCCGCAGCATTGAAGAAACATTCGGAAGCCGGATTGTTATATGTATCGATCCTTACAGATCCTACAACTGGTGGTGTAACAGCCAGCTTTGCAATGCTTGGCGATATCATCTTAGGTGAGCCTGGTGCTCTGGTTGGATTTGCAGGTCCTCGTGTTATCAAGCAGACGATCGGACAGGATCTTCCGGAAGGCTTCCAGCGTTCAGAGTTCCTGGTAGAGCATGGTATTATTGATGGTATTATCACCAGAGATAAGATGAAGGATACCATGTATCAGTTGATCGTTACACATAAACAGAGAACCGGTTATGCAAACTTCGATAAGGAAGAAGACGAGAAGTTTGATATCAGCGAGATCTTAAAGGAGAGATTGACTTCTGTTGAGAATAAGACTCCTTGGGAGAAAATTCGTGGTACAAGACAGATGACTCGTCCTTGCGCACTTGATTATATTGATTATATTTGTGAAGATTTCCATGAGATCCATGGAGACAGAACAATGAATGACGATAAAGCGATCGTTGGTGGTATCGGTCATATCGATGGACAACCTGTAACCGTGATCGCACAGGTAAAGGGTTCCAGCATGACAGAGTGTATGGAGCGTAACTTCGGTATGCCGCTTCCGGATGGATACCGTAAGGCTCTTCGTCTGATGAAACAGGCAGAGAAGTTCAATCGTCCTATCATCACATTTGTAAATACACCTGGTGCATTCTGTGGACTGGAAGCAGAGGAGCGTGGTATGGGTGAGGCAATCGCAAGAAACCTTTACGAGATGTCAGCCCTTAAAGTTCCTGTACTTTGTATCCTGATCGGTGAAGGCGGTAGTGGTGGAGCACTTGCTATGGCAGTTGGTAATGAAGTATGGATGCTTGAAAATGCAGTATATTCCATTCTTTCACCGGAAGGCTATGCATCAATTCTCTGGAAGGACAGCAATCGTGCAGAGGAGGCGGCAGAGGTTATGCAGCTTACCGCACAGGATCTTTCAAGACTTGGTGTGATCGAGAAGGTTATTCCTGAGTATGGCGGAGCAGATAAAGAATCTGTCCCATATATCGGTAAATTCATTAAAATGAATGCCAAGGAATTCCTGAAGAAATTCGATGGAATGAGCGGCGAGGAGATTGCTGCTGCAAGATATAAGAGATTCCGTGAGATGTAGATAAAATAAAAAACAGGGATGTAACGTTGAGGGTATCATAATGATTATGATGCCCTCAATGTTACATCCCTGTTTTTATATAAATCCTAGATCAATGACTCGTACAGCTTGGTGATATCCTCTACGCTTGTCTCCTTTGGATTGCCTGGGCGGCATGCATCATCATATGCAGACTGAGCAAGGAAAGGAATATCCTCCGGTTTTACGATATCTTTTAAGTCGGCTGGAATTCCGGCTGTTGTAGGTACAGCGAAGATAGGTACGGATTTATTCCTGGTAGGAGTAACGCCCTCAAGACTTCTGATATCAGCAAAATCCGGATTTGCGATCACGATACCAACGCCCTTTGCTGTGTCCATGGATGATCCGCCACCGATCGCAATGATGTAATCAGCTTCTGCAGCCTTAAAAGCAGCAATACCTGACTGAACATTCTCGATGGTTGGGTTTGGTTTAATGTTGGAATAGATCTCATATGCAAGACCAGCGTTGTCCAGAACATTAGTAACACCGAACTTAATGAGATCAGGATCAGAGCAGACAAATGCTTTCTTGAAGCCACGGCCGATGACCTCTGTAGCGATCTCAGCGATCGCACCTGCTTCATGATAAGATGTTTCGTTTAATACAAATCTGTTAGCCATATAAATAATAAGAAATATTATAGTAATAATTATAAAAAAGTATCTAA
>ENA-OYAB01000514-OYAB01000514.1-human-gut-metagenome-genome-assembly--contig:-NODE-514-length-10575-cov-4.385741_pt1 | contig 10575 bp, 9 predicted proteins | sample MGYA00243422_ERZ652808 | MGnify/ENA primary metagenome ERZ652808 (study PRJEB26926, sample SAMN06164543) | human gut metagenome | biome: ENVO:00009003; feature: ENVO:2100002; material: ENVO:00002003...
GGCAGCGTCAGATGTGTATAAGAGACAGATACTGGGTTTTCATAAACTCTTCCAACGGAATTTCGGCAGCGGGCAGCGGACGGTTATAGCCGGCGCAGTGAATGATGACGTCAAATTCGGACCGGTGCGACGAAAACCAGTCGTGTATCGCCGACATATCCGACAAGTCCAGTTCCGTACTGCGGGGAGCGACGACTTCGTAGCCGCTGTGCAGATAAAGTTCCTTTATTGCGCCGCCGATACCGCCGCCGGCTCCGGTTATAAATGCCCGCATACCGTCTCCTTTCAGAGTTTTATCAGTTCAATCTGCTTATTCGGCAAATCCTTGACACCGACGCCCAAAGCCGCCAGCCGGTCGCGGATTTCATCCGACTTCGCCCAGTCTTTCGCCGCGCGCGCCGCAGCCCTTTGTTCCAGCAAAGCGGCTATTTCCGGCGTTACTTCCACAGTCTGAGCCTGTTTGGGGGCAACATCTTTCAGAAATAAGTGCAATACGCCGTCAACGTGCATTAAAAACGCCAGGCGGAGCGCTGCCGATTTGCTGTTGTCCTTCACAACGCTCCACATATAGGAAAGCGCCACCGGGGTTTTCAAATCGTCAAACAAATAGCCGTCAAACTCTCCGACCAGCTGCGCCAGCGCCTTTTCTTCTTCCGATGACAAATTCTTGGCACCGGCTTCGGCTTTGAAAGAGGCGACATAGTCGGCCAGGTTTTCATACGCTTTTTTAGCGGCATCCATCGCCTCGTCGGAGAAAATTGCCGAACTGCGATAATGCGACGTCAGGCAGAAATATTTATAATGTACCGGAAGCCACCCCTTTTCCTTCAGCGTATCCAATGTCAGGAAACCGCCTTTGGACTTGCTCATCTTGCCGGACTTGTTGTTCAGAAATTCCATGTGCACCCAGAAATTCACCCATTCATGACCGAGGTGCGCTTCACTCTGGGCAATCTCGTTTTCGTGGTGAACCGGAATATGGTCTATGCCGCCGCAATGGATATCTATGCGTTCGCCGAGATATTTGGTCGACATAGCGGAACATTCAATGTGCCACCCCGGATACCCCCTGCCCCACGGGCTGTCCCACTGCAAAATCTGGTTTTCAAATTTGGAGGATGTGAACCATAACACGAAATCCGACGGATTACGCTTGTTCAAATCCTGCTCGGTACGGGCGCCGTGTTTCAAATCTTCGCGGTTCTGACCGGAAAGGCAGCCGTATTTGGGAAACTTTGCCGTGTCAAAATAAACGTTGCCATTGGAAATATAAGCAAATCCCTTGTCTTCCAAATCTTTGACAAAGTCAATCATCTCCTGTATATGTTCGGTTGCCCGGCAGACGACCGTCGGACGGGCAAGCCCCAGTTCAGCGGTATGGCGGAAGAAAGCATCCTCATACATTCTGGCTATTTCAAGAACGCTCTTTTTTTCGCGTTCGGCCGCAACCTGCATTTTGTCTTCGCCCTCGTCGCCGTCGCTCGTCAGATGCCCGACGTCGGTTACATTCATCACATGTTTGACTTTGTAGCCGGCCAGTTTCAGCGTATTCACCAGCAAATCTTCAAAAATATAAGTGCGGAGATTGCCGATATGCGCATAATTATATACGGTCGGGCCACAGCAATACATCGTTACCAACGGCGGATTTAAGGGTTTAAACTCATCCTTGCTGCGGGTCCGGGTATTGTATAAATATACGCTCATTATCATCATCCTTATGTTTTAAGTTAAAAAAAGAGGCAGTCTTGCGCAGCTGCCTCGTTTGTTTTTTCCAGCTGAAACCAGCTCCGGCAGCAGGGCTTAGGAGTTGCAGCAACAACAGAAGCTGATTACAGTTACGGTCAACATTTTCCTCTTTATTCCTTTCAGGCGAATTTGAACGATTTCAGCGGCTCTGACAAGCAGAAGCCGAGAAAACGGTTCGCTGTTGGTATTTTAGTTTGACCTGTTTTAGCGGCCTTGTCAAGCCCCTATTCCTAACATTGCGCAATTTTGTCGGTTTGTGTATTTTGCTGCGCAGTGCATTCGGTGAGCCCGAACTTTAAGCAAAACTGCATATTTGCAGGAACCAGGGTTTCCTTTTTTTAAGCCAGAAGACGCTGCAATTCGCCAAGCCCAGGCTCGTCGGTCAGGTCAATTTTCAGGGCTGACACGGTTATGCTGTCTTTAATGGCGGCACAATCGTCAGGGTAACGCCCCGCAGCGGGAACGCCCTCGAGCGAATCGGCTTTCAGGCGGCCATTCTCTATCGTGCCGGGCGTAAACCGGCGGCTGCCGTGGCGGCAAACGGTTATCCCTTTCAGCTGTTCAAACGGCACATTGGGAAAATTGATGTTAATCAGCGTATCAGCGCCGAAAGTCCCGCGGCAAATTTTTTGCAGCAGGCCGGGAAGATATTTTTCCGCCATCTGCCAGTTGACAACTTCCGCGCCGTCTACCAGCTGCGACACGGCTATTGACGGTATGCCGTGCAAAATCCCTTCTACCGCAACGCCGATTGTGCCGGAATAGGTTATGTCATCGGCAATGTTGCGGCCGTTGTTTATGCCTGAAATAATCAAATCCGGTTTTTTATCTGCCAGTATCATATTCAAGGCGATACGGACACAGTCGCTCGGCGTACCGTCGACGGCATAATGCCGTTCGGAAACTTTAACAATGTCATTGGGAAACGCATCTACCGAACTGTGCCCCTGCATACTGCGCAGCTTATCTGACGTGATGGCGTGGCTGGCACCGCTCTTTTCGTTTTTCGGTGCGACAACCCAAACGTCATTGCTCAGTTTTAGCAATTCCTGTTCCAAAAGTTTGATACCGCGCGCATCTATGCCGTCATCGTTAGACAGCAGAATCCGGCAACGGCTTAAGTCATCAAGCGGTTTAAAGTGCATCTATGTTATCTCCCTTGATGGTTATTCAAAAACATCGGCATTGTCGACGGAATGTTCCGTTCGATTAAACGGCTGTAAAGCGCACCCTGCATAAAGTCTGCCAGAATTTTCTTTTCCCGACCGTTAATGCCGACTTTTTGAATTGCATCGCTGATTATACTTAATTCATTAACCAAACGGTCGATTTCCGCCGGATTCAGAGGGCTGCGTTCTCTGCGGCGCGCTATGTGAGGCACAGCCTCTATGTTTGTAAACGGAATTTCGCGGTTATCGCGGTCGACCATCTTCAGGCTGACATTTTCCCCACGACCAATCATCCCCACGATTTCGTTAATATTCTGGCGGGTGCCGGCGGAAATGGCACGATGAACCTCCGGACGAACCATCCGGGGAATGTCAAAATTTCCATCCGGATTATTCAGGTTGTTGGCACGGGCTTTGAAATGGCGGGTGAAGTTGCTTAAAAAGCACAATTCTTCGCCGGCATTAATATAGACGACATTCAGCCTGTAGCCTTTGTTCAGAAAAAGCGCTTTCAGGGAATTTTCCGGCGAAGACTGGATATCCAACGCAGGCGCGCTGATTAAAACGCTCTGCCCGTTGGCCGCTGCGCCCATCATCAACCGGTCTTTAATAGCACCGGGTATCTGCCCGAAATAGTCGGCAACCAGCGGATTCTCTTTGCTCTTTTCTACCATACGGCTGTCAAAACGGCGAAAATCGTCATAGTCAATTTTTAATATCGTTCCGGGATAGCGCGCGAGAATGTCTTCTTCCACCAGCGTTTTGCCCGACCCGGGATACCCCAAAACCAGTTCGACATGCGGGTGTTTGTCGGCCGGAACGGATGCCAGCCGGTGTCCGACAACGTTGCCAATAATCTTTTCAGCCTTATCGGACGGAATTTTTTTGACATCATTTTTACCGAATTTCGGATAACTGTTCAACGGGGCATTATTTATTACATACAAAATATTGTGGTATGCTTCAAGCAAGTCGGCTTGTCTGCTCATTGTCTGTCCTTTCTTATTGTTTTTGTCTTATGCCTTTTAAATAACCTTTTTTTAATTTTTGTCAAATTATTTATCCGATTATTCCCTTGCATAATTAACAAAAAAAACAATTTTTCCGCTTGCATTTTTGGCAGCGGCAGGCTAAATTTTACCGGTTTAATAATTTTTATTCATATCATTAATTTACATTTATGGTTTATCTTACATTTATTCGCTACGCCGAGGTAAAAGCCGACGGCTGTATTTCCGTTAAAGATGCCAAGATGCTGTTTCTTCTGGCAAAAAACATCGTTGAAAAATTCGGCAAGCCGCAAATGCTTTATGCCGCGGGAGACGACGGGGGACTGCAGTCTGCTCGAATAGCCAACCTTGCCTGTACGGCACACGGCATCCATGAAAGTTCGGCTCTGAACAATAAGGCACCGATACAAGATACCCGGGCTTTTATTGATATTGCCGAAGCAGAAGCCGGAAAAATCCAAGCCCGGCATATTGTCCTGATTTGCTCGCACAGCGCATTCAACCGCCTGCTGCACCAAAGCCCCGCTTTCGGCAACAGCTATACGCTCTGCGCTTCGGACTGGGAAAAATTTTTGGACAATTATGTCAAAATATGGTCGCCGTTTGATTTGGACTGCGAACATCCCGACGAGGCAAGAAAGATGGCTGACCGAATTTTCAACATTCCATGCAGTACAGACGAGTCTATGCTCATCGAAAGGACGCTGGCCGCATACTGCGCCATTTAGCATTTTGCCGCCCGTAACCGGAATTTGCGGCAAAATTATTGCAATTTATTGCCGGAACCTATCTGTGGGCACTCCGCGTATTTCTCCAAATCCCTGCCAAACCTTTACCGGACGGCAGGGATTTTTACATTGCGCAGCGCTCCGAATATATTCAAGCCGCAATACGGCGTTTGTTTTCTTTGACTTTCAAGTGAAAGAGGTAACATTTTTCGCAACGGGAAGATTTAAGAACTTTCATAATTGGAATTCCCAAAAAACAGATGTTTTTCCGGGTAACGGCATATTTTGCGGGTATCAGGTCATTTACCGAAGCGAACGCCCGCGTATACAGGCGTGCCAGCTGGTATTCCGCCGTTGACGGCTTCTCTCGTGCCATACCGGCTGATGGCTCCTGCGGAGGCATATACCAAATTCCGGAAACTGCTGCTGCCCTTTTTAACTTTTTTAGGACAAGCGGCGTCCAAAACATATCGGCAAATTTTGTATCTTCTTTAAAAAACAACCCGTTTTCCAACAACGCCCGGCGCAGATAGATTTTATTCCCGACATAAGAATACTGCGGTATTCTCCATAAACGGGCTTTTTCTTTCAATGAAGACGTGAACCCGGTTGCGGCTATATTGACCAGGATATCCTCCCCAGCGGGATTTGACGTTTTAATGCCGCAGCCGGCAATTTCCGCACGCTTTTTGCTAGCAAAACGGTACAATTCCCTATAGAACCCGGGGGAAACTTTTGCTCCGGGTTCAAAAAAGGCAACATATTCGCCCCGGCTTTCTTCCAACCCGATGTTCATTGCCGCATATTTTTCGGTTCCGGGAGCCCTGACAAAACGCAGCCGTCCATCTTGCATCATATCTTCAGGCAGAGATTGCAAACTATTCTCCCGGGAAAAAGGTGCATTGAAGCAAGACACCTTTGGAGAAGCCGAGGACAAAGCAGATTGGTTAAAAAAAGAACTGCCCAAAGGAAATGATTTTCGGGACGATGCGACGCACACCACTTCAATTTCCGAACTGTATTCATTTAGGATTTGCCGCAATTCGGGCCAGACAGCTCCGGCATTGCGGCTTAAGGGAACTATTATTGATACCTGCACCATTTTCACCTCCTCTGCCGAGTTGGATATAGGCATTTAAATACAGATAAAAAGAGGCTGCAAAAAAATATTCTCCTTCTAAGACCAAATAACGCGGTGAAGACGCCATCCGATAAACAAATTCATTCTCAGGCGTTTATCTGGCGGACCAATTCGGCAACGTTGGTAATAAACAATTTTACGGAAATTGCCAAAAGCACCATACCGAAAAACTTTTTCATAACATAAATGGCGGCGCTGCTCAGATGTTTTTTGAAAAAACGCGACAGACGGATTGTTCCGTATATGGCAACGCAATCCAGCAAAACGGCAAGCAAAACATTTATATCGGCATACTGGGAACGGATGGCCAACAGCGCCGTCAGGGTTCCGGCGCCGACAAACAGAGGAAACACGACCGGGACAAACGTGGCATCGCCGGAAATGTCCGTACCTTCGCAGACCAGATTAATATCCAGTATCATTTCCAGACTGAACAGAAAGACTATCAGCGCACCGGCAATCGCAAACGAGGAAATGTCCAGCCCGAACAGTTTCAGAAACGCTTCGCCGGCATAAAAGAAGAATACCAGCAGCACCAGAGAATAGATAAATGCGCGGCGGGCGCTGATTTTTATCCCCTTGTTCTGCAGGTTTATCACTATAGGCAGATTGCCCGGGATATCCGTAATAGCCAACAGGACAACAAACGAGCTTAGCAATTCGCGTAAATTAAATTCCGATAAAAAATGCATTTTCCATCCTTTGTATTTTCATTTGGGTTATGCCCAGACGAGAACCGGGCAGGCAGCCGGGTTCTGCGACCACCGAGCGGAAGCCGGGAGAGCAGCCGGAAGGCGGGGAACCGAAAGAGCTGTCGGACAGCATGGGCTGACTGCGGGCGGCCGGGTTCACGTTGTGCGGACGACAGGACGGGCAGTCGGTGCCGTAACCGCCAGACGGGAGCCGAGTTTGGCAGCCACGGGCTCAGATTTCATCCCAGCCTTCAACAGCCGTGCTTTGGTTATACGACGACACATTGGCTTCAAAGAAGTTGCCTTTTACGTTTCCCTCGCCATTGGTATCGGCAACTTTTTCCAGCTGCTTGTACGGGTTCTGGTCAAAGCCCTCATAACGCGGTTTCAGCCCCAAATCCTTCAGACGCTTGTTGGCAATGAACTTGGTGTACTCCTCAATCGTCTTTTCGGTAATGCCGATAATGTTACGGCCGATGATGTGGTTACTCCAGGCGATTTCCTGTTCAACCGCCTTGTCAAACATTGCATACACCTCGTCCAGATTGAAGAAACCGCTGTTCTCTTTCATTATTTCCTTAATAATATTGGCGAAAATAACGCAGTGGGTCAGCTCGTCGCGGTTAATGTACTTTATCTCGTCGGCTGTTCCAATCATCAGGCTGCGGGCGGCGAGATTGTAAAAGAAGTTAAAGCCGTTATAAAAATACACGCCCTCCAGCAGGTAATTGGCAATCAGCACGCGGGCAAAGTTGATGTCGCTTTTATTGTCAACAAAGTCCTGATAGATTTCAGCGATGTATTTGTTGCGTTCCAGCAAGACCTTGTCTTCACGCCATTTGTCATATATCTCGGCGCGTTTGGCGGCGGGAATGATACTCTCTATAATATAGGCGTAACTTTGCGAATGTACAGCCTCCTGATAAGTCTGAATCGCCAGAATCAGGTTGACTTCCGGGGCGGTGATGTATTCGCTGATGTTCGGCAGATTGTTGGTCTGGATACTGTCCAGAAAAACCAGAAACGACAGAATGCCGTCATAAGCAGCCTTTTCCGAGGCGGTCAGCTCCTCATAGGCGCGCTTGTCATCAAACAGCGAAACTTTTTCAGGAATCCAGAAGTTTTCCATCATTAGGCGGTAGACTTTGTTCGCCCACTGGTATTTGACGTTGTTCAGATTAAACAGGTTGGTGACGTTGCCGCCAATCATACGGCGGTTGATGATTTCGTCATTTCCGTTAACGTTAAAAAGTTTTTTTCTCTGCATTTTTCTCTCCTATCCGGCGCAGCTGACGCATTCCGTCTTTTCCAGACTGGAACCGTCCTTTTGAATGGTGCGGGTGTAATAAAGGGTTTTGATGTCCTTTTTCCAGGCGCTCATTATCGTATTGTAAATGTCTTTGGCGCGAATGTTGCGGTTTAAGTTATACATCAGCTCAATGGAAATACCGGTATCAATCCACTTGTTAATGCGTGCCATAATGTCAACGACAGTTTCCTGGCTGATGTTGCGGTTTTCCTGATAAAACCAGAACTTGTCGCGAATATACGGCGGGCAGTTCGGAATGGAGCCTTTGCCGTGGGTTTCCACAAAGAACTTGCTGTAAACCGGCAGCACCGACGCCGAGCATCCCTGTATCAGCGAAGAACTGGTATTGGGCGCAATCGCCGCTATCTGGCTGTTGCGAATGCCGTATTTCTGCAAATCGGCAAAGAGTTCGTTCCAGGCTTCGGGATATTTGGCATTTTTATTGAACCATATCTGGTCGTGCCCCAAGATGATGCCCCTGCTCCAGTCCGAACCTTCATAAGCGCCGAACGTTCCCTTTTCTTTGGCCAGTTTAACGGAAGCGCGGATATTATACAGCGCAATTTTTTCAAACAACTCATCAACGTAATCCGCCGACAGAATATACGGGATATTGTTTTTGGCCAGCATATCGGCCAGCCCCATCGCACCGACGCCGATAGTGCGGTAGCGCTTGTTGTGCTCCTGACCTTCCAGCACCGGAACGCGGGTAAAGTCTATCGCATTGTCCAACAGGCGTACGGAAGTTTCGCAGACGCTCTCCAGCTCCGCATCCGACTCGATATTCGCCAGATTGATTGACACCAGATTGCAGACGTGAACCAGACCGCCCTCTGCGGTGCGGACGACCCTGCCGTTCTCCAAAACGTCTTCGCCAATATGGCTCGGGCGGACGTTACTGTGCGACTCGGTACAAAGGTTGGTGCCGACAATAACACCGTCATGCTTGTTGGGATTGTAGCGGTTCAGCGTATCCTTAAACGCGATATACGGCATACCGGTTTCTATCTGCGAACGCATAATTTTTTTCAGCAACTCTTTGGCCGGATAAAACTTAAACAGTTCCAATTTGCCAAACGAGGCTTCCAGGTACAGCTGATTGTAGGCTTTTTCAAATTCCTTTCCCCAGAGGTCTGCCAGCTCGATACCGTATTTGGCACGCACCTCGTGCGGGTCAACCATCAGCCAGTCTTCGTTGTTTTCCACCTTTTGCATAAACAAATCCGGCACAACCACCTGCGGGAAAATGTCATAGGCCTTCATGCGCTGGTCGCCGTTTTCGGTTCGCAGTTCCAGAAAATCCTCAATATCCAGATGCCACATATCCAGCGACACGGTTACGGCGCCCTTGCGTTTGCCCTGCTGGTTGACGGCCACTGCGGTATCATTCAAAATACGAATCCACGGGATAACACCGCCGGAGGAATTCTTTATCCCCTTGATGCGGGCGCCTTTGGCACGGACGCGGGAAATGTTCACCCCTACCCCGCCGCCGAATTTGGAAATCGACGACACCTGGTCTATGACATAAAAAATCGACTCGCGCGTGTCTTCCATTGCGGTGATGAAGCAAGAACTGAGATTACCGTTCGGACGGCGCAGGTTCATCAAAAGCGGCGTACCGAGCGAGATTTTGCGGTCAGCCAGTTTTTCGTAAGTATCCTTAACTTTGGCCATACGCGCGGCTTTGTCTTCGTCCTGTTCTATCAGCAGCGCAATGGACAGGAACATATCCTGCGGCAATTCAACAATTTTATCGCCGTATTCACAGAGATAGCGTTTCAGCAGCAGATTGGCACCGGCATAGTCATAAACGAAGTCAAAATCGGGATTAATAAAGGACGCAGCTTCGGCAATTTCCTCCGTCGTATATTTTTCCGCAATTACAGTGCTGTATATTCCGTTATTGACAGCGTACTTTAGAAACGACACATAATCATACGGCGGTTCGTTCTTCGGCATATTCCGGGCAAGGGAAACCTGTTTGTACAATGCAAGCATCTTCAGCCGGCCGGCAACGTTCTTCCATTCCGGCTCTTCAACCGACGTCAGGCTTAAAACGTTCATCGTCAGAGCATTAAACAAGTCTGCTGTCGTCATACCGTCTTTTATATATTCATCCAGATTCAACAGCGGCTTTTGCGAATCCAGCGGAAAGCCCCGGCAGACATCCGTCAGCAACTTTTGAAGTTTAAAAATTGAAAATTCCTGCACGGCGCCGCCGCGTTTTATCAGGTTAAGTGCCATATCATTCCCTCTTTTGCTTTTGTTATTATCCGCCTGCAGTATACGGAGAGGTTTTGATGCTGTAAAGAGAGGGAAAAAGTTATGCTAAAGATTTTTACGGATACACCAGTTCAAGACCGCCGATGTAAGGTTTTCCCAAATTTCCGTTATTTCTTTCCTTGTTTTATTCAACAGATAAAACTGATTTTCCCCTTGTTCCTGCGGTATTTTCAGGTCTTTCGGAACATATATATCTGTCAACAATTCAGTATCACGGCAATCCAATGTTTTTGCCGTTTCCGCCAGAAATAGGCAAATAAAAAATAAATATTAAATTTCGTTTCGTCGCCCACCCTTACCTATTCATATTACTTAAATTTGATAGTTGTATAACATGTGTCATAAGTCAAATGATTTATATAACTTTATTCTACTGATTTATATAACTTTATTCTACGCTTACCATTTATTCAAAAATTTTTAACAATAGAAAAAAATGCTTGCTTTTATATCTGTCTCTTATACACATCTCCGAGCCCACGAGACTGCAG
>ENA-OYAB01000523-OYAB01000523.1-human-gut-metagenome-genome-assembly--contig:-NODE-523-length-10486-cov-3.416739_pt1 | contig 10486 bp, 8 predicted proteins | sample MGYA00243422_ERZ652808 | MGnify/ENA primary metagenome ERZ652808 (study PRJEB26926, sample SAMN06164543) | human gut metagenome | biome: ENVO:00009003; feature: ENVO:2100002; material: ENVO:00002003...
TACGAGATTAGCTGCAGTCTCGTGGGCTCGGAGATGTGTATAAGAGACAGCCTTTATCCAAGGTGTTCCTGTGGTGAAGCCGGCATTTGCCGAGTCATCCCACTGCATAGGTGTCCTTGCATTGTCACGGCCCTTTGCGTAAATGGACTTCATGATTTCATCCTTTGAGTATCCTTTTTCAAGGCGCTCATGGTACATGTTTATGATTTCACAGTCCTTATAATCCTCGATATCATACTGTACATTTGTCATGCCCAGCTCCTCGCCCTGATAGATGTATGGTGTACCCTGCATGCCGTGCAGCAAGATAGCAAGCATCTTTGCAGATTCCACTCTGTACTCCCTGTCATTGCCCCATCTTGACACGATACGCGGCAGGTCATGATTGTCCCAGAACAGACTGTTCCAGCCACAATTGTAGAGCTCATTCTGCCAGTGAGCCATTATCTTTTTGAGCTTTTTAAACGGAAGCGGTGCAAGGTCCCACTTCTCGCCGCCCTCCTTCTGGTCAAGCCCTATGTGCTCAAACTGGAACACCATAGAAAACTCGCTGCCATCCGGATTGCTGTAAAGCTTTGCGCGCTCTGTGTCTGCGCCCCATGCCTCACCCACGGTAATCAGGTCGCCCTTCTGGAAGGTCTCCCTGCTCAGTTCCTTAAAATATTCCTGAAGCCTTGGTCCGTTTATGGTGATTCTCTTGTCCGGCTCTTTTGCTATCTGGTCGATTACATCAAGTCTGAAGCCGCCGACTCCCTTGTCCATCCACCAGAGAATCATATCGTAGATTGCTCTTCTGACCTTTGGATTCTCCCAGTTTAAATCCGGCTGCTCCGGTAAAAACTGATGGAAATAATACTGTCCAATTTCCGGCACATATTCCCATGCGCTTCCACCGAAACAAGCCTTCATATCACTTGGCGGCACGCCTTCATCTCCGTCTCTCCAAATATAGTAGTCATGGTATGGATTGTCCTTGCTCTTTTTAGCCTCCTTGAACCACCTGTGCTCGTTTGAAGAATGATTTAAGACAAGATCCATCATGATCCTTATATTGTGCTTCTTTGCCTCGTTTATGAGCTCCTCCATATCATCGAGACTGCCAAACGTCGGATCAATATCCCTGTAATCCGAAATGTCATAACCGTTGTCCGCCTGCGGTGATTTGAATACCGGCGAAAGCCATATTGCATTGATTCCAAGCGTCTCAAGATAATCAAGTCTTTTGATGATACCCTGTAAATCACCAAAGCCGTCTCCGTTAGAATCCTGAAAGCTCTTTGGATAAATCTGGTAAACTACCGCCTTTTTCCACCATTTTTCATTATTGTTTTTGCTCATTATGCCCTCCTTGTCTCTTCATTATCCCTTTTAGTTATCTCTTTTTGTTATCTCTTTTAGCTGTCTCTTTTTGTAAAAAATCAGCCTGGTTTCTTTAATGCTGTATCAAATTATGCTATTTTACAAGCACCACCAAGACCTCACAGCTTTCAAGCTTAAGCTCGGATGCTCCCACTGAAACAGTGCTCTTTTCAGCATCATTTGTGTTGGACAAAAGCACCTTTTTCACACTGCCATCAAGCCTGATTTGTGCCTCTTTACTGCCAAAATTTGCCACAACCAGCACGCGCTTATTTTCATCCTCTCTGTAATAAGCCATGATGCCATCTGTATCCTCATATGCTGGAACACATCTGCCGTAGGTGAACAGCTCCTTAAATTCATCTGACTTTCTGAGTGCCACAAGCCTTCTGTAATAGTTCAAAACAGATGAAGGATCCTTTTCCTGCGCCGCAACATTGATAGCCTTATAGTTTTCATTGACCTTAAGCCATGGCTTTGCTGTGGTAAACCCGGCATTTGCCTCATCGCTCCACTGCATAGGTGTCCTTGCATTATCCCTGCTCATCCTTCCACAGGCTGCAAGTGCCTGCTCCTTGGATAAGCCTGCTGCAAGTGCTGCCTTGTACTGATCCTTTGTGCTGATATCGTCATACTCATCTATACTGTTCCATTTTGCATTTTGCATACCGATTTCCTGTCCCTGGTATATAAACGGAATGCCTCGAAGCAGTACGCTGACAGTTCCTAACATCTTTATTCCGGCAGGATTTTGAGCATGCTTTGGTAAAAATCTTGAGGCACCTCTCGGCTCATCATGATTTTCTATGATATTGGCCTTAAAGCCGTACTTTTCTGTCTCAAGCTGTGAACCAAGAATGGTCTTTCTCCATGTGTCAAAATCTATTTTCGGTGCATCATACCAACCATGCTCTCCATCACTTAAGCACTGTGCACAAAAATCAAATATCGTTGAAAAATGCCCATTCTCACCGATAAACTCCGGCAGCTCCTCAGGCTTCATATTGAATACCTCGCCAACCGTAAATGCATCATACTTCTTAAATGTATTGTTCTTTAATTCCTCTAAGAGCTCTCCGACACCTTCTGCACTTTCAACCATCTTGTAGCAGGCAGCCAGTCCGTCCTCTGCATCCGGCTCAAAATCAGGGAAATCGAGATTTTTCTTTATATTGATTATCGCATCTATTCTAAATCCTGACAAGCCCTTATCAAGCCACCAGTTAATCATCTCATAAAGCTTTTGTCTTAGCTTTTCATTCTCCCAGTTTAAATCCGGCTGCTCCTTCGCAAACAAGTGCAGATAATACTTGTCCGTGCCCGGCACCTTCTCCCAGCAGCTTCCGCCAAAATAAGAGCGGTAATTGCTCGGCGGATTGCCATTTTTACCTTTTCTGAAATAAAAGTAATCAGCATACTCTCCATCCGGATCCTTAAGTGCCTTTTGAAACCATTCGTGCTTATCCGAGCAGTGATTTATTACCAGATCCATGATGATGTGCATATCACGCTTCTTTGCCTCGGCAAGGAGCTCATCAAACTCCTCCATAGTACCGAACTCTTCAGCTATCGCATAGTAATCAGATATGTCATAGCCCTGATCCACAAATGGCGATTTATATATCGGAGACAGCCATATGATGTCAATTCCAAGCGATTTTAAATAATCCAGCTTTGAAATGATACCTATTAAATCTCCTATTCCGTCACCGTTTGTATCCAGAAAGCTCTTTGGATAAATCTGATATGCCACCTTGTCATGCCACCATTTTCTCTCCATAATGTGTACCTCTTATCTAATCATAAATTTTGCACTTATTTACATCTTGAGCACTTTGTCTTGATGTATTATACTGCTATTATAGAAAGTGTTTAGTATAAATTCTTGCAATATTTTTTCATTTTATAACACAATACTGCTCTTATAATTTTAAAGGGTATAGTTTTAAAAGCTATGGAGAAACAACAATATGAAAAACAATAATCCGCCTGCCCTCGGGCAGAAAGAAAACGCAAAGCACGGAGAAGTATTTTTCCCCGTTCAGAAATATATAACAAGACTTGCAGCAGATTACCCTGTCATCACTACACACTGGCACGATGAGGCAGAGCTCACACTGATTACAAAGGGCTCATGCACCTATCAGATTGATTTGCTCGAATATGAAGCAAAGGAAGGCGATATCATCTTTATCCCGCCACTGCTGCTGCATTCCATTTCAATAAGGGACTGCGACGAATTTTACTCGGAAACGTATGTATTCCATATCAATTTTTTAGGTGGAAACAATACCGATATATGCTCTTCAAGATATCTGACTCCGCTAATCAACCATGAGTTTGCCATGCCTTACCTGATTGCACCGAAGCATCCGGCATATTCATCCCTTTGCAAATGCTTCATGCGCATAACAAATCTATACTCCCGTCAGGAATTCGGCTATGAGCTGGCTCTAAAGGCATTTCTGCTTCAGGCAATATTTCTATTGCTACAATACAGTGAAAAAAATGCTGATTTTGGTGTCAACACATCCTCCGATAAGCTCAAAAATGTGCTCGATTACATCGAGGTGCACTATGCCGAAAGCATCCAGGTTGCAGAGCTTGCCGGGCTTTGCTATTTCAGTGAATACCACTTCATGCGTTTCTTCAAAAAACACATGAACATGACCTGCGTGCAGTATATCAACAATGTGCGTCTTGAAAAATCCGTGGAACAGTTCGAGCGCGGCAACACCTCAATTTTAGATGTCTCACTGTCTGTCGGATTTCACAATCTGAGCTATTTTCACAGGGCATTTAAAAAGAGGTATCATATGACACCTCTTTCCTTTATCAAAAGCCTTGAATAACTATTTATTTGCACGCAATCACTCTGAGTATATACTCATATGACCTCTTTGCAGAGGATATGGAAAGCCTCTCCTCAGTCGTATGGATATCATACATGTCCGGTCCCATTGATATGCAGTCGAGTCCTTCAATCTTGCCGCTTAAAAGTCCGCACTCGACACCGGCATGAATAGCCTCAACTGTAGGCTTTTTGCCATACATCTCCTCAAAAATCCGTACCATATCCTCGCGGAGCTTTGAATCCTTCTTGTACTCCCATGCAGGATAATCGCCCTCAAATGTAACCTCTGCCGCAAAAGCGCCTGCTATGCAGACAAGCTGGTTCTTAAGGCTTTTTTTAGCCACACCGACAGAGCTTCTTACTGCGTATCTTAAAGTGACAGCAGCATCGTCTGATTTTAAAACTCCCAGATTAAGCGAGGTCTCAACAAGCTTATCGATTTCCCGGCTCATTCTGATGATGCCGTTTGGCAGTGCCTCGATAAGTGCGATAACCCTTGCGCTATCCTTTGCACTTATAGCTGACTCACTACAGTCAGTCTCCTCTGACACAGTAAGCTTAAGGTCAGGATCAGATGCCTTAAACTCCTCCGCAATCTCAGCTGCTGCCTGTTCTATCGAAGCCTTCACTGCCGCAGCCTCATCAGGTGCTACAATAATCTGTGCAGTACACTCTCTTGGAATGGCATTATCCTTTCTGCCGCCCTCTATAGAAGCTATAGCTACAGGTGCCGATGCGTCGCGAAGCAGTCTGGACATAAGAATATTGGCATTGCCCCTTCCCTTATCAATCTCTGAGCCTGAGTGTCCGCCGGTGAGACCTGATAAGCTCACAGTAAGCTTTGTTCCGCTCACTGTCTCTCTCTCTACAGGCAGCTTCACATCGGCTCTGCATCCACCGGCACAGCTTGCGAGCATCACGCCCTCCTCCTCGCTGTCCATATTAAGAAGCTTCTTTCCCTTAAGCATAGACACATCGATGCCTGTAGCACCCTCCATGCCGACCTCCTCGCATACAGTGCATACAAACTCAAGGCGTGGATGTGACAGGCTGTCATCGTCCAAAATAGCAAGCGCATATGCCACCGCGATACCGTCATCTCCACCGAGTGTAGTGCCCTTTGCCGAGATAAAATCACCATCTATCAAAAGGTCAAGGCCTTCCTCGTCCATATTCTTATCACAGTCAGGTGCCTTCTCGCAAACCATATCCATGTGCCCCTGCAGTATGATTGGCTCCACATCCTCATATCCTTCTGATGCTTCCTTTATGATTATCACATTGTGAAGCTCATCCTGGTAATGCTCAAGGCCTCTTGCCTTTGCAAACTCCACCAGATAATTACTGATTTTCTCTTCTTTGTATGATGGATGAGGAATACTGCATATATCCTCGAAAAACGAAAAAACGTTCTTTGGCTCTAAATCTGTTAATACTCTCATTTTTACTCTCCTTAAAAAAAGTCTGCCGACGAATCCGCCGACAGACATATTATAACACAATCCGGTATTTAATTGTATATGTATTATTCAAGTCCAAATCTTCTCTTTACGGCATCGACAAGATAGTCGGCTGTCCCTCAAAGAGCTTATCCTGCAGCTCATCAGCCTGTGTACCAAAAATGTCAAATGGATTTGGTTGTTGGGGCCAAAAATATCTTCTCATATCTATAATGCATCTCTCACAATCATAAGTGCAAAGCCGAGCAGATTCTGTCCTCTCCACTTATCCATTTCCAGTCTTTTAGAATCTGTCATCGACAATCCAATTCCCCATATGCAGTCCCTCACAGCACATTCCGCTAAAACGGCATCTCCTGTAGCTTTTAATTTGGCTTTCAATTCTGGATTTTGAAATTTTGCACAAAGTCCATTGTAAACAAGAATCTGTCGCTTTCCATTCCAGATTGTTTCATTATAATTTGGAACCTTTCTTCCCAAAGCCTTAATTTGTGCAACATCTGTAGTTTCAAGAATCTTTTCCGCTATTTTTGTATCACCAAAACAAATTGCTTTTTGATACATCATGTACTGTTCCATCGATGAAAATCTTATTCCATCACATTCAAACTCACTTAAATACCAGTTACTTAGGTATCCATTTTCCTCATCCGGATTATGAAAACAAACCATACTCATTATAAGTCACCTACCTTTTCTTTTTTTAATTATTTTTCATATATGTATTTATAAAGTCTTCCGCAAGCTTCCTAACCTTACCTGCATCCGCACACTGATAGCAGTTCTTCACCGTTTCATCATACGAAAAATCCACTGCATTACCCGCTGCTGTCACATCACACTTCCATGAGCCACACGAGCTGTGCACCTGCGTAATACCTGTGTATTCGATAAGTGCTCTCACATTGGTATCATTCACGCCGCTTCCAGCCAGAATCGTAATATCTTTTCCATATTGATTTTGAAGATGCTTAAGCTGTTTTCTGCCATCCCATACATTTACTGCTCCACCGCTTGTGAGGATACGATCTGCGCCAAGCCTAATAAGCTTCTCCGCTGCACTGTCCTGATTATCTATGCAGTCAAATGCACGGTGAAACACAGCTTCCCTGCCATACTTATGAATGAGCTCTATCATTTCCTTCGTGCGCTTTTTGTCCAGCATTTTTTCTTCTGTCAGAAATCCAAACGCAATACCATCTGCTCCATGCTCTAAAAGAATTTTTGCATCCATAAGCATAGTGTCGTATTCTTCATCCGAATAGCAAAATCCGCCGCCCCTTGGACGAACCATTGCCACTACCGGTATATTGCATTTTTCCTTTGCATATATTAAATTGGCGAGTGTCGGTGTCAGCCCTCCCATATATAGGGCACTGTTCAGTTCAACCCTGTCTGCACCATTTTCATATGCTGTTTTCACATCCGAAAAGCTGCCACAGCAGATTTCAAGCATCGGTTTCATCATACTTTCCCACTCTTTCCGCTAAAATAAGGCTTAACCTTCACACAATACATGTGTGACCGACAATAATTACATAAAACAGTTTTACGATAATCAATATTCATTGACCACAATCTCGAATACTCCGTCCTCATTAATTTTTAACCGCAATGACTTAACATATTTATTGTAAAAATCCTTCATTTCTCGCTCTGTCGATGTAATTTTAGTCCTCTCGTATATCTGTCTTGTCATCTCCCAGCCATTTTTTCCGACAATATCATTTGTCAGATTTTTCAATTCACTTATCATGACTTTTTTCTTTAAATCACTTGCATTTCCTGTATAGAAATCGTCTATTGAACAATGAAATATACATCTTTTTGTAAGTGCATCCTTGATTGACTGTCCGCACTTGCTATATTCGTACATCACGAGGAAATGAGCATCCTTTACCGATGAAATAAGTCCCCAGTAATCCGAATCACTTGAGCACAAAATAAACGAGTCTATGTTGTCCTTATAATACGCCTCACACACTCCCGCAGTCATCTTTATATCAACAAGCGACTTTCGGTCTGTCACACGTTCCACCTCCTCGTGGAATACAGGGATATGTATGAATTTTTCCAGCCAGTCCCATCCACAGGATGTATGATAATCATCATAAAGTATAATTTTTTCTATTTTGGACATTTGCTCAGAATTTAAGTTTTTTAATACTCCATACAGCTTGTATACATCAGAATTTTCACAATCCACAACTATCACAACACGCATACTTTCACGGATAAACTCATATATATTTTCCTTTGTATCTTCCACTGCATCCCTGTATTTTGAACCGTCATTGAAATAATCACCATGCTGTCTGTATATTGTCTTTAATATACGTCCGTCGGAATTGAGCAGATTTCCCCTGCCATCCGGGCGCCAGTGAATGTACATCCCGTATGGATACTCTTTTCTGTGCTCTTTATAGACAGTAAACTCTGCCTTTAGCTTCTTTGGCTTTTCATAATCCGCTATGACAAACAAATCCCTGATATACTCCCATTTTACCCAGTCTGGGAAAAGCTTTTTGCATGCATCCACGTGCTCATTTATCAGCTTGTTAATATGTACGCAATACTTGTCAGCCGATGAATTATACAAGATAATATGCACTTCCCAGCTCTCAAGCTTATTTATATTCTCTGCATCAAACCACTCCATCCTGTTTATATTACCCAGATTATATTTTATTTCATTGTCTGTTTTTTTATAGTTGCGCAGCAGACCTGTACGCGCCTTACACAGATATCTGAGTATCCTCGCATTTTTATTTTCTCTTAAGCTGTTTAAAAGCTCCACATACTCATCACTGCACATATGATCAAGTATCTCATTTCTGACACCTATAAGATACGATAGAATCGTCACAAGCTCATATTTCTGTACTGTTTTATATTCCTTTTTCTCTGTAAATTCAGAATCCAACGCATATGCTTCTTCATCTGTTTCTTGTATCACATCATTAACTTCATCAATATCTGATTTATTTATTTCAATATCTGCCAACTCTATTCCCCCTTCATTTTCAAGATATATTAAAATTATATCATATGTTGCACTCTTTGTATTGTTAACATTTACTTAAAATCCGGATTATTTGCCATTTTCTCATACTCATGCTACAATACCTTTATCCGGATTAATGGTGATTATTATCAGACACTTTTTAGTAGACAGCGAAAATGTCAACGACAACTGGCTGATGCTGTTTGATATGGCAGATGAGGACGACGAAATCGTAGTTTTTTACACCAAAAAATCACCTCACATGTCATACATGTCAGTCATCAGACTTATTGAAAACAATAAAATAAATATACGATTTGAGGAATGCTATGAGGGCACAAACGCCCTTGATTTTCAGCTCGTATCCTATATGGGGTATCTGATGGGATGCGGCGGTGCCTGCAGTGAAAACGAATGTGATGCTGCGTCAGCCGAGACCTGTGCTGATGAGTACATCATAATGAGCAACGACACAGGCTATGACCCTGCTGTAAGGTTCTGGAAAGATAAGGGATACGCTGTACGCAGATTCAATGTGAATTTCTGCAAACAGGCTGTCCAGCGAAGAAAAAACATCAAGTATCAGGTAGTAGCAGATATTCCATCCAAGGAAGATAACGCCAATAACAATACCAATATCAATACCGATACTGATACTGATACCGATGCTATCACAGCAAAGTCTTACAATCTGAATGAACTTATCGATGGCAATCATAGCAGCTATACAAACAGCGAACCGTTAGGTGATGAGCTTGCAACTAACGATGACTTACCGCCAAGTGATAAGCTTATGACTAATGATGACTTACCATTCACTGACGAACAGACACCTCATAACGGTTCTGGTAACAGCTCAAATAAAAACGAAGCAGATGAGGCTAAATCCTCAACGGACAGCATTGATACATCAGATATTTCTGAAGTATCGGCAGTATCCGAAGACTTCGACCATTTTGAGGTAGATTCTTTCCTAAACTGCATGGGAAAAGACAATCTGCTCAAGCTTCATGAGACGCTGGTTCATGTTTATGGTATGAAACAGGGTCAGACAATTTATAAAACCATAAAAGACAAATCCTACTCTTTTACGCCTGAAAAGCTCACGCGTAAAAAGAAGGTAGAGCGTTTTACAGGTATAATTTTCGCACACAGTGATATTAATGATCCCGGAAATTTTGTTGATTTTCTTGAAAAAAACAAGAATAAAACAAAGAATCTCAATGGCATAAGATCTGCCATCACAAAGAGCTACGGTGAGACAGATGGTCTGAAATATTACAGCCTTTTCAAGCCCTATTTCAAAATTATATCTGCACTGAAATAACGCCCTTTATTTTACAACAGAAAGGTAATCCGGATAAAACAATTGAGGCACGGAATTAATACTCCGTGCCTCAATTATGTTATTTATTTGATATCTTAAACCATGTCGATAATTTCTTTCAAACTTCTTGGCTCATAGTCAATCCACGGCTTCATGCAGCCTACATTGTATGCCTGTATTGGCTTATCACCTACATGCCTGCAATTATTCGCTTCCATACCAGTCAGACACTTTTGAAAATATACATCCTCTGCACTGTTGTGGGTGTGACCGTATAACAGGATCGTACCTTTATTCATGCCTTTCCATGAAAATATAGGATAGTGACACAGCACAAGGTCATAATTCTTACCACCGTATGAGTCATGTATCTCTCTGTAATCGCATATATCATAAAAAAGCTGCTTATATCTGTAATCAGACACATCATCATCTGTCTCTTATACACATCTCCGAGCCCACGAGACTGCAGCTAATCTCGT
>ENA-OYAB01000544-OYAB01000544.1-human-gut-metagenome-genome-assembly--contig:-NODE-544-length-10330-cov-4.043504_pt1 | contig 10330 bp, 9 predicted proteins | sample MGYA00243422_ERZ652808 | MGnify/ENA primary metagenome ERZ652808 (study PRJEB26926, sample SAMN06164543) | human gut metagenome | biome: ENVO:00009003; feature: ENVO:2100002; material: ENVO:00002003...
GAGATTAGCTGCAGTCTCGTGGGCTCGGAGATGTGTATAAGAGACAGTGATAAAGGCGACGTCGGCGCTTCCCATTTCTGCCGCGGCGTTTAAGGAACATAACGTGCAGTTTTGCTTTGGCGACATCGCCGACATTTCTTTTCTGGCTTCAATATTCAATACAGCCGCCAAGAACGGGATAGAAATCGAGTTCGTCCTGCACCTTGCGGCCGTCCGGAAAGGTCGCCGGGCCGTCAGCAGCGACGGCACAGCCAACCTGCTGGAAGTCTGCCGCGCCTACTGGCAGAGCAATCCCGATACGTTTAAGGGCTTTTTCTATGCTGCGGGCGAGGGGGATTTGATGCGCAAATTCTCGCAGAAAGACGGCTTTCCCGTTAAGTTCTACCAGCTGCGCCACAGCTTTGCCGAAAACGGCGGCAAATCCGATACCGGAGAAAATCTGTACCGCCTGTTTACGCCGGTGGACATCCCGTTTCTGAAAAAGTATCAGAGCCGCAGCGTCGGCAAAAGCGCGCCGGTCAGCGACAACGATTATATCCGCGAACTGTCGCAGGCTGTGGGGCGTTTGCTGAACAATATATAAGGCAGCCGCCGGCGCAATGTATAAGCGTTTTTCGGTCGAGCAATAAGCCTGCAACACATCCGCACGCCGTCAGTGCATCTGTAAGTCGCCAGCACATCATATAAGCCATCGGCGGATTGGACATATATAAGCCGCCTGTACGCAGAAGGGCATAGCCTGTTAAACACAGGTTAGGAAAATTTTTTTATTGCCGGTAACTGCTGGCAAAATCCGCATATGTGCCGCAGCACTATAATTTTCCGTCCGTTTCGCAGGAAAGCGTAAACGCGGATTATAAAACGCAAAAGACAAGATATTTTAAATAAAAAATCCTGCGGCGAACTAATCAGCCCCTCGGGACTTTTTACACATGCAGCTTTTCGGGAACATTTCAACCGGGAACATTTCAGTCGAAAACATTTCTACCGAAAACATTTCAATCGGGCGGGGAGTTATTATACTAAAGATTTTTGACAAAAAGTCAAATGCTTTTTCTTTCGTTAATAAAAAATTAAGCATTGACGCTCCAAAGCGCTCCGGTTATATTTTTTTTCGTGAGTTGCAAATCTTTGCCGAAGGAGGAAAGTATGAAATTAAGCAAAGTTACGGCAGAACTCCTGGACTATATTCAAAAAGGCGTGTCATCGTCGCCGCATACGGTTGTTCGTACTGTAAACGCGTTGGGCAGCGGACCGTTGGCATATCGGACTTTTGGCGGCAATGTGCAGAATTATGCCGCTATTGACGAACAGGCGCTTGAAAAGGCGTTCGGCAGCCACTACCTGCTGACCATGATTGCCCAGGGATTGATAATCCGCCGCATTTTATATCCGGAATCCGGCAGCTGCCATACCCTTTATTGCGATAAGGCGATATATGGCTTTTTCGCCCGGCACGGGCTGTTGGACTGCGGCGTTTGGAGCCATGTCGATTACGAAACGCTTGAAAGGAATATTACGCCGGAAAATACCGATTACCGCATATATTATTCGTATTCCAAACCGGATGCACTGTTGAAAGAAGCTGAACTGGCGGGGGAACAAGTCCCCGTTTTTTTTGTGGATACCGACCTGATTTTAAAGAAACGCCATGACGTGATAATTCCCGGTGCAGCTTCGGTCAAAGCGGCCTATTCGCATCTGGAGCAAATCGGCGGGGAATGCTATCCGCCTTTTGCGTCGCTTCATTTTCCCGAAGGCTGCAAACTGCCCCCGGTCAATGAATCGCTTCCTGCTGTCAATACCTGTCTGATGTTTTTTAATGATAAGGGGCTGCTCCGGGAATGGGGACGTTTTTTCAAAGAACTTTTCATTAATAATTGGATAAGGGGAGAATTGGCACCGGAAGTCATTTCCCGCCAGTTGCTGGGGATTGACCAGCGTACTTTTCCGTTTGTCTGCGATTGGCGCGGTATATGGGGAACGCCCGCAGTCGTGCCGTTTCTGGACATAATCTGGGAACCGCCGTTTTTTATTGATTGCAAAACCGGCCGCCGTGCCGAATGGCATTATTATACGCTGGAACACCATCCCGAACGCCCGGACTGGCATCAGGATATTATGCATACCTGGATTAACAAGAAGAATGTGGAACGCGATGCAAAATTCCGCCGTTATCAGGGGCTGATGATGCTGGAAATGATACTGGCTCTTAATCCCGAAGCCGAAAAGCCGCTGCGTACGTTTGCCAGTCTGCGGGAATATTTCTTCCTTTATGATACCGGAAAGGGAATAGAAACCTTGCTGGCAGAAGGTGTTGTCTCGGCAAAGATGGATAAAAGCCTTTAACCGCGGAGGGGGAGATGGAAAAAAGGATGAAAGTATGTCTGGTAACCGGAGCCACCGGTTTTATCGGGCAGCATATGTTGGCGGAACTGGCCGCAGCGGGGCGCAAAGTGCTGGCGCTTGGCAAACCGGAAGAAGTCTTCTGCACCGCCGTTTTGCGGGATGCCGGGATTCGTACTGCGGCAGCGTTCCCGGTTTCGGCAGCGGCGTTTGCCAAAAGCGATGTACAGTTTTGCTTTGGCGACGTGGCGGACGGAAAATTTATCGAATCCGTTTTTGCTGCCGCGGAAAAAGGCGGGATGGATATTGAGTTTGTCCTCCATTTTGCTGCCTGCGCCACGATTCAGAAAGCGCAGGAAAACGAAAGGGAAGCCTGGCGGACGAATTATGACGGGACAAGGAATGTCCTTGCAGCGGCGCTGCGGCGCTGGCAGCGGCACGACAGTTCGTTCCGGGGATTTTTTTACGCTTCTACGGATAAGGTTTACGGCGAAGGCAGCCGCAGTTCGTACCATGAAAGCGATGAACTGCGTCCGCTGTCATGTCCGTATGACGCCTCTAAGGCGCGCGCCGATGAACTGGTGCGCTCCATTGCCCGGAAGAGCGGTTTTCCGGCGGTCGTATACCGCTTTTGCAATGTTTACGGCCCGGGCGATTATCACAAGAGCCGGGTTGTTCCGGGGACGCTGTATCGCCTGCTGTATACCCAAACCGCTCCCGTGCTGAAGAAGTACCGGACACCGTCGGGCGGGGCAGAATCTTTTTACCGTGATATGATTTATGTCCGCGATTTAACCCGTGCCGTCGCCATGCTGCTTGACCGGTTGGAACGGGGAGGAAGTCTGGGGCGGATTCTGGGCGAGGCCTTTAATCTCGGAACGTCCAACAGTTATGCCATGGGCGAGGTAATCGGCCGGTTGTCCGAATATGCCGGCAGAAAAATCGCTCCGCGCGAAGAAATTGTCACGGCAGGCGAAATAAAGAACCAGTGCATGGATTACGGAAAGCTGAACCGGGAACTCGGCTACGCGCCGCGTTACACGCTGGAAAAAGGGCTTAAGGAAACCGCCGCCTGGTATATAGATCATAAGGAGGAAATTGATGGCCATTTTGTCTGAACCTGGAAAAATTCTGATTACCGGCGCCACGCACGGTATCGGCAAAGCTGCCGCCGAATTGTTTTGTTCCCGCGGCTGGGAAGTGTATGGCATTTCGGGAAACGGGGAAGACGGCCGCGGCGCCGCGATGGAAAAAACGCTGCCCGGATTTCATTACCGTGTTGCCGATGTCAGCAATGAGCCGGAAATTTCCGCTTTGCTCGGCCGTATCGGGCAGCTTGATGCCGCGTTTAACAATGCCGGCACGGGAATAGCGCCCCAAAAACTCCCTGAGGCGGATATTGCCCGCGCTCGCCGCGTGATAGATGTCAATCTGGTCGGAACCCTGATATGCATGAAGCATGAAATTGCGCACATGCCCGGTTCCGGGGTGGTGGTAAACAACGCCTCGCTGGCAGCGTTTAAGGCGGCAACCGGCGCCGATATGTCGTACAGCGCTTCCAAAGCAGGCGTTTTGGCATTGACTGCCGAAGCAGCCGCCAATCCGGAATTTGCCGGGCGCGTTTCGTTTTTTTCCATAGCGCCCGGTTATATTGAAACCCGGATGACAGCCGCTGACGATAAAGAGGCGCAGAAACGGAGGCTGCCGTCGCGGCGTTTGGGACAGCCGGCGGAAGTGGCTGCGCTGGTATATAATATTATAACCAATCATTATGCTTTTACATCGGGACAATGCTTTAATTTTGACGGAGGAGCGTTTTTAATATGAGTTTTGATTTGACCGAACTGAACGGCAGAAAATTATATGAGCGGGAGGCTGGCATTCTGCTGCCTGTAATGAGCCTTCCCGGAAAATACGGCATAGGGGATTTGGGTAACGAGGCGCGCTGGTTTATCGACGTGCTGCAAAATTCGGGACAGCAGCTCTGGGCCATGCTGCCCAACGGCCCGGTCGGCTACGGCAACAGCCCGTATCAGAGTCTGAGTTCCTGTGCCGGCAACCATTATTATATTTCTCCCGACAAATTGATGGAGGAGGGGCTGTTGCGTCCGCAGGATTTGTCCGGATTGGAATTCGGTTCCGACCCGGTGGATATAGATTACGGAAAACTGTTCGCCTCGCGGGAAAAAATGCTTCGCCGTGCTTTCGGGCGCTGGATGATGCAGGGCGGACACCAGTCGGACGATTTTTTGGCCTTTCGTTTTAAAAACCACGGCTGGCTTGACGACTACGCCATGTTTATGTCCGTCAAAGGCAGGCTGGAAAATGCCCCTTGGTACAAATGGCCCGACGGATTAAAATTCCGCGAAAAAAATACGATGTGCAATCTTCGCCGCAACCTTAACGAAGACATCACTTTCTGGAGATTTACGCAGTTTCAGTTTTTCCGGCAGTGGGAACAGTTAAAAGAGTATGCTCATCAAAAAGGCGTCAAGCTGATAGGAGATATGCCGTTTTATGTAAACCACGACAGTGCCGACGTCTGGAGCCGCCGCGAGTTGTTTGACTTAAACCCCGACGGCAGCATCAAGCTGTTTTCAGGCATTCCGTCAGGTGACAGGGACATCCGCTGGGGCAATCCCTGCTATGACTGGGATAGAATGAAAGCGAAAAATTACGATTGGCTGGCGGAACGTATCCGCATCGGCGCCGGGATGTATGACATTATGCGCATCGACCATGCCGTGGCGTTTGTCCATTATTACGGCATCAAAGACGACGGTGCGCGCGGCGTATGGTATCCGGGGCCGGACAGTGACAGGGCATCAGCCACCGGCATTATCGACTGTGTTGCCCGGGAACGCAATATGGATATTATTGTCGAAAACCTTGGCAATAACAATCAGCGAACGCATGATTTGTATGACCAGCTGAACTGGCTCGGTATGCGCATTTTTCAACATACCGTCGGCGATATGCATTACGGGACGCGCAATATTCACCTGCCGCAGATGTATCCGCAGAATGTCGCGGCATACACCGGAACGCACGATAATGAAACATTGGCCGGCCTTCTGGCGCACAAAAGTGATGGCGATCTGGAGTACATGATGACGTATCTGAAAGCTTCCAAACGCGAGGATTTGGTCTGGAACGCCATTGACGCCCTGTATAATTCTTCGGCGGCAAAAGTCATCATTCCGGTTCAGGACGTTATGTCGTTGGGCAACGAAAGCCGGATATGCTATGAACACGATTTTGAAAAATCCTGGCGTTGGCGTCTGGATAAAATATCCAGTATCAGCGAGGTCATGCAGAACCGTCTGCGCGGCATTGCCGTTTTGTCGGGGCGGGGTCATATGGACGACGCGCGGATTAAAAGCAGCGGCTGGAAGGAAATATACCGCAAGGCACGGATAGACCGTTACGGACGGTAGGGCAGGCGGCGGAAAACCGCCGGGTCGCCGAAAAGTATATTCAGGAAAACGAGGAGAATAAAATGAAACATGCGGAAAAATATATCAACGGAGACAGCTACAACCGTTCCGCCGGGATTTTGCTGCCGGTCTTCAGCCTGCCGTCGCCGTATGGCATCGGCGATATGGGAGAGGGGGCGTACCGGTTTGTCGATATGCTGCGGGAAGCCGGGCAAACGCTGTGGGAGGTTTTGCCTCACGGGCAGACCGGCTACTGCAACAGCCCGTATAAAACACTCAGCGCTTTTGCCGGAAACCCGTATTTTATTGCGCCGGATATGCTGGAAAAAGACGGTTTGCTTTTGCCGGGGGAAGCGGAACAGTATGACTTTGGTGCAAATTCGGCTGATATTGATTATGGCAGGCTGTTTGCGGCAAGGTTTAAACTTTTGCGTTTGGCGTTCGACAGGTTTTGTGCCCGCGGCGGCAAAAGTGATTCCGGATTTTTGGCTTTCCGCCGCAAAAATGCCGTCTGGCTTTCCGATTACGCCCTGTTTATGGCGTTAAAGGAACACTTCGGCTGGAAACCCTGGAACGAATGGGAAGAAGGGGCGGCTTTCCGCCGGCCGGAAGTACTGCGCGGTTATCGCCGCCGCCTGGCGGTTTCCGTTTTGTTCTGGCAGTTTGTTCAGTACGAATTTTTTTGCCAGTGGCATCAGTTGAAAGAGTATGCGGGACGAAACGGCATAAAAATAATCGGCGATTTGCCTTTTTACGTTGCTTACGACAGTGCTGACGTCTGGAGCCGCCGAAATATTTTTGCCGTCAATCCGGAAGATGCGTCCGTAACCTTGTCGGCCGGCGTGCCGGGAGACTGTTTCGCCTCCCATACCCGCAGCTGGGATATGCCGTGCTACGATTGGCCGGCCGCCGCTGCGGACAAATTCCGCTGGCACCTGGAGCGTTTTCGCTTTTATGCCGGTTTGTATGATGCTATCCGCATCGACCATGCGATTGGTTTTGTACGCTATTACGGTCTGGGGCGCGTCGGCGAACGCTGGTATGACGGCCCTGATGCCGAAAACGACGTATTTATCCCAAAACTGACCCGGCTGGCGAAATCCTGCGGCGTGGAACTGATTGCCGAGGATTTGGGCAGCGTTCCCGAACGTGCATATCGTTTGTTTACCAAATACCGCTGGGCGGGCACCAGGGTTCTTCAGTTCGGTTTTGCAAACGGCTACGGTACCGAAACCATCCATTTGCCGTTTTATTATCCGCACAAGTCCGTCGCTTATACCGGAACGCATGATAATCCTGCCTTTGCTTCCTATTTGCAGGGGCTGGAAGCGAAATATCTGCCGTATCTGCGCTATTACCTGCAGGCGTCGCCGCAGGACGACCTCCAAAAACGCTGTATTGAAGAATTGTATCGCTCCGCCGCCGAAAAAGTGATTATTCCGCTGCCGGACATTCTCGGCTTGGATAACCGCGGGCGCATCGCCCATGGCCGGGATTATGCCAAATCGTGGCGCTGGCGGTTGTCTTCGCTGGACGATATTTCGGAAGAAATCCGGCAGTGGCTGAAAAAGCTTGCATTCGCCTATGCCCGTATACCGTTTTCGCATGAACAGGGGAAAGAATATGGATGGAATTGGAAATAGGGGCATCATCGCCCGCATTCGTGCCCGTACGCCGCAGGGATATTGTACGGATGAAGACATCGTCGTTGCATCGGCATCGGGAAGCCGCTTTACCGATGCGGACGGCAAAACATATCTGGATTTTACGTCGGGAATATTTACCAACAGCTTCGGCCATTGTTATCCGCCGTTTGTAGCCGCCGAAATTAGGGCTGCCGGGCTGATGGATAACGTTCACGGCCGGCGGACGGAGGCAGAATGCCATTTTTATGAAGAACTGGCACCGTTGCTGCCGTTGCCGGATTATAAGCTTATCCCGTATAATGACGGAGGTTATGCAGTAGACCGCGGCTTGAGCGACATTATTAATTATTTCGACAAGCAGCGCATTCCGATAGCGGCGTTTCGAGGCGGTTTTCACGGCAAGACGATGGGAACCAAGCTGACAATAAACGAAACCGCGCATGCGGCGCTGTTTGACAATTTTCAGGTGGACTATCCGCATTGTTACCGCTGTCCGTGGCATAAAGAACGCCAAACCTGCGGTCTGCATTGTCTGGGCGAAGTTATTGCAAAACTGAAAGAACGCCGCGCCAAAGCCGTGATTTTTGAACCCGTGCAGGGAGCCGCCGTTGTTGTTCCGCCCCGGGAATTTATGACGGGATTTGCTGATTTTTGCCGGGAAAACGGAATAATTATGTTTGCCGACGAAGTTTTGACCGGCGGCGGGCGCACCGGGTATTTTCTCGCCAGTTACGGGCTGTGGGGAATATGCCCTGACATTGTATCGCTGACTAAAGGATTGGCAAACGGGCGTCCGCTTTCGGTTTTGTGTGAACGGGAATACATCACCGAAAACCATTATGCCGTCCGCCCCGGCGAGAGGTCTTCGACTTTTGCCGCCCATCCCGTAAATCTTGCGGTTGCATCTGCCGTTCTGGAGGAATTGAAGAAAGGGGAAATTTTCGTTCGTGTCCGCCGCAGCGGCGTCATGCTTCGCGAAGAATTGGAACGCCTTGCTGCAATGTTTCCGTCCGTCGGCGATGTTCGTTCGGCAGGTCTGATGGGCGCCGTGGAATTTGTCAAAAGCCGTAGCGGAAAGGAACCGGACGCCGCTTTGGCGCGGGAAGTCTTTTTCCGGGCGCGGCAGAACGGGCTGGAGGCTATTTTGAGCGGGCACATTCTTCGTCTGGCACCGCCGTTGAACGTTGCCGCCGCTGATTTGGAAGAGGGGATGGCGATTTTGCGCCGGAGTATTGAACAGGTTACAAAGAAAGGATAAAAGATGAACGGTCAGAATTTCTATTGTGCGCGTTTTTATGTTACTTATCGCTGCAATTCGCGCTGCAGCTATTGCAACGTCTGGCAGAATCCCGCCTTCAAAAACGTGCCCGAGCTGTCCGCGGAAGATGCCTGCCTCTTGGTGAAACAATGCCGGGAACACGGCGTCCGCTACATAGATTTTACCGGCGGCGAACCAACGCTGTATCCGCATTTGGCAGAAGTCATTGAATATGCCAAAAAGCTGGGCATAAAAACCGAGGTAACCTCAAACTGCATTGCCTCTGCCTCTAAACACAAAATGCTTGAAGTGGCATTCGCCGCCGATAAGTTCAATACGTCGCTGGATACGCTCAATAGTGCTGCATACAGGCAGATACGCGGTATAGATGCCTGTGAAAATGTCAAAAAGACGGTTGCCGAAATTGCTTCCGTGCGGGCGCCGAAAATAATGACTGTCGTTACCGACGGCAATATAAATGAGCTTGACAATATGATATCTTATGCGCAGCGGCATCATGCCCTGATTTACCTGAGCCCGATGTTTCCCTATATGGACAAGGGCGGAACTTACCGTATTTCGGCATATATTTCCGATATAGTCAACCGGATTTTTGATGCGTACACGGTTGTTTTGCTGCATTTTATGGAATTTTTCCGAACTTCTTCTCCGTCGCAGCTGCCGCCTTGTTCGGCCAACCGCCATACGCTGACTTTTGCGCCCGACGGCAGCCTGGTGCTGCCGTGCTATCACGCCGTAAGCGAAAACGTCGCCTGGAACAAAGATTTGAACGCAGCTTTGGACAGTGCCGCTTTTCGCCGCAGTGCCCTTTCGTCCGGCACATTGGAAACCTGCCGCGGATGTTGTGTTATTCCGTATTTCGGCATCTCTTTTAATTATCAGCTGAACAAGTATTTTCTCCTGCAATCGTTTTCCGAAAAGCTGTATCATTTGAAACGCGATTGTCTGAATCCTCTTTTGGATATTTTGCATCCCGACCGTAAACATCTGCTGCAGGAACTGGAAACCATGCAGGAAGTCGTACGGTCGCTTGCCTGTCCGCCGGATATGGAAGCTTACCGCCGGAACGGCGCCTCGCTTTACCCCGTGGAAAAAACGCCGGAAGGTTTTGCCACTCCTCTTTATAAGCAGCCCCTGCCGCCGGAGGTATATGACAGGGAAAGCCGGGCCGCCGACTGTTGGCAGCTGACGCTCGTTCCGCATCATTATTTTGACAAGGTTTGTAACGGGATTTTCCGTCCCATTGCGTCTGCGCTTTCGGAATCCGGTGCGGAAGCAAATTCGCCAGCTGTCGGTCTTCTGCGGGACAGTATGGAGTTTGCCGTCCGTTGGTGGCGTTTTTATACTGCAACGTATTTTCGCCTTTCCCGGCCTTATGACACGACTTTGGACTCAGCCTGGCTGTCCGCCTTTTTGAGGCGGATGGAAACTCTGGAATATCCGGATGCAGCGCGTATTGCCGCTGAGGGCAAAGGGTATCTTCCTGCTGCGGACGAAAAAGCAAAAGTAGCCTGATGCCATACCGTAAAATATAATTAACTGAAATTCCGGATATAATTAACTAACCGGATTTGTAGCTGTCTCTTATACACATCTCCGAGCCCACGAGACTGCAGCTAATC